>Ga0307426_1000971_pt1 | contig 19549 bp, 11 predicted proteins | sample SalMarWE160340MG_FD_202165 | JGI IMG/M metagenome (GOLD analysis project Ga0307426, IMG submission 202165) | Salt marsh sediment microbial communities from the Plum Island Ecosystem LTER, Massachusetts, United States - WE1603-40 | ecosystem: Environmental > Aquatic > Marine > Intertidal zone >...
TACGCACATTGACGGCGGGCATGGTAGAGTGCCCTTTGGTTGCTACAAGATCGGACGTATCGCGTCTGCAGAGGACCACAAATTCCTCACCAACGATGTCACACACGATCCCCGCGTGCACGATCGCCGGTGGGCGAGTGAGCTGGGCCTGGTCTCGTTTGCCGGCTACCGGCTTTTTTTAGAAAGTGAGGGGCCGGTCGGCGTTCTGGCGCTGTTTAGCAAACGCGCCATTTCTTCTGAAGAGGATGCCCTGCTCGAAGATCTTGCCAACACCACCGCTCATGTGATCCAGATGGCGAAGGCAGAGGAGGCACTGCGCGAAAGCGAAGAGGAATCCCGAAATATCGGTTTGGACTTGGCCCTGGGCCTGTCCGAGGTCTTTGAAGCGCTGAAAGAGATTTCTTCAGGAAACCCTGAAATCAGGATAGCCGAAGACTCGGACCTTGAGCTGATTGGTAAATTGAAACACATGGTCAATGTGACTGCTGAAAACCTTGCGGAAATCGTCAAACTGTCTCATGAGTTCGCCATGGGTCTTGCTGAGCACTTCGATACATTGAACAGGGTTGCAAGAGGTGACCGGACGGCCCGGGTATCCGGGACTTCCCAAGTCGAACTATTGGAATCTTTAAAGAATGTAACCAACCAGATGATCGAGAGTGTATCTCAAGAGATTGCCCACCGAGAGCTGGCGGAACAGAAAGCCGCTGGCGCCAATCGTGCCAAAAGCGATTTTCTGGCCAACATGAGCCATGAGATCCGCACCCCCATGAACGGGGTGATCGGTTTTACGGACATGCTGCTCGATACCAAACTGGATGATGAGCAGATCGAGTATGCCGAGACCATAAAACGCAGCGCCGACGGGCTGCTGTCTTTGATCAATGATATCCTTGATTTTTCAAAGATCGAGGCGGGCCGGTTGGCGTTTGAAACCGTTGACTTTGACCCGGAAGTTACGGCCTATGACGTTTGCGAACTGGTTCGTCCCAGGGTGGCTGACAAGCCTGTTGAGATACTCTGCCGTATCGGTGATGAAGTGCCTGCCTATGTCGAGGGAGACCCGACACGGTTTCGCCAGGTGCTCTTGAACCTCATGGGCAATGCCGTCAAGTTTATCGAATCCGGTGAGATAGAACTCTCTATCGACCTGTCAGAGGACGATGATGAGCGGATAAAACTTCATGTCAGCGTTAGAGATACCGGGATCGGCATCCGGCAAGACAAGGTAGACACCATCTTTGAAGTCTTTCAACAAGCCGATACATCCACAACCAGAAAGTACGGCGGCACCGGACTGGGACTTCCCATTTGCAAGCAAATTGCACAGGTCATGGGTGGGGATGTGTGGGCGGAAAGTGAACCTGGCAAAGGAAGCACCTTTCACTTTACGGCATGGCTGAAAAAGGCCGAAGGCAAACAGGTCAAAAGACTTGCCCCGGTTTCCCTGTCCGGCAAGAAGGTGCTTATTGTTGATGACAACAAGAACAACCTGACTATCGCAACACACATTATTAAATCAGCAGGCCTGCGCGTAGCAGGGCTTACAGCGGGTGAGGAGGCCCTGCCAACCGTGAAAAGCGCCTTTGAGGCCGGCGATCCCTTTGATGTTTGTATCTTGGATATTCAGATGCCTGAAATGAGCGGCTATGACGTAGCGCTGCAAATTCGCAGTCCCCAATCACGGATCCCTTATATCCCGTTGCTGGCTTATTCCTCATCGACTGAGCGTGATGCAAAGAAGTGTCTGGAAGCCGGTTTTGACGGCTATCTGCCCAAGCCCGTCCACCGGCAAAAGCTCTTGGACATGATAGAGAGGCTGCTGGGGAAAGACAAGGATGACGAGGCAAAGAGACCGGTGTCCATTGTCACTCAACACTCTATAAGAGAAGAGGCCAAGCATTCTGCGCGTATCCTCTTGGCAGAAGACAACCCTGTGAATCAGAAGCTGGCAAAGATGCTGTTGACCAAGGCCGGCTATCAAGTCGAGGTGGCCGGTAACGGACGGGAGGCTCTCGAGAAATACACGAAGGCTCCCGAGACGTTTGACCTGATCTTCATGGATGTCCAAATGCCTGAGATGGACGGCATGAAGGCAACGAAGGGAATCAGAGACTGGGAAGGCCAGCTCAAGGCCCAAAGCTCAACGCTCAAAGCGAAAGAAGCGATGCCTTCCGACGGGCTTTCAGCCTTTAAGTCTCAGCCTCCAGCACAATCGGAACGTATTCCGATTGTGGCTATGACGGCCCATGCCATGAAAGGCGACAGGAAAAAGTGTCTTGAAGCCGGTATGGACGATTACATTCCCAAGCCGGTCAAAAGGGAGCTTATACTCGAGATGCTTGAGAAGTGGGTTTTTAACAAAGGACGTTCATGAATTTTCCACCTTAGGGCTCACGCAAAAACACGTTCGCGGAATTGGCGCTCAGATTTGGTTCAGATTTGGCCGATCCGATTGAGCAAAACCGGAGGAATAGCGAGCTATTTCGAGGAGTTTGCGAATGAGGCATCGGTCAAAGATGGGCTGAAGCTGAGATGCTAAAATGTGAAATTATTTTTGCGCGAGCCCTTAGCCTCGGATCTTGAGCAAGCCCTCGGAAGATGGAACGACCCATCCCTTCCAGGGCGTTCTGGAAAACCAGGGCACTCAACTACATCTGGGCCAATAAGCTTGCCGTCGGCAAGGCCGTGCCCAATCCCTTTACGGCAAACACCGTCCCGGTTCTCCCGGTTCAAACCGGACATCATGAGTTTTCCTTAAGAAATCAGGTGCCCCTCCTTCCTTGACACACAAGCGACTTTCTCCTACATTCGCCCTACCCCAAAAGCGAGTCCTGATTAGTTTAATATGAGTTGAAATAGACTGTGGCTGAACCGAACCTTGAATCGACCGCTGGCACACCTCAAACTAACCTGCCGTCTTCCCCTGATTGCCCTTAGGCGTCGATTGGGCTGGCCCTCAGTGCTGCCCTACAAGATGGCACTGTCGGTCACCAACCGATGTAATAGCCGCTGCCGAATGTGCATGGTGTGGAAGACCTATTTGGAACAACCTGAGCTTGTTGAGCGTGAATTATCAGCTGCCGAATGGGAAGCGGTCTTCCGCTCAAGCGGGCGCAGCTTCTTCTGGCTAGCGGTCACCGGGGGAGAACCCTTCCTCCGACCGGATCTTGTCGAGATCATCCGTGCCGCCGTTTTCAATGCTGAAAACCTCCTTGTGGTCAGTATTGTCACGAACGGTTTGGCGACAGAAAAAATTCTCTTAGACGTTAAACAGATCGTATCCCTGGCAACGGACGTTCAATTCTATGTTGTGGTAAGCATTGACGGCGAGGGAGAAAAACACGACAGGATCCGCAACATCCGTGGCGCATACAACCGGGCCGCCGCCACTTTCCATGGCCTCAGACAAATCGAGCGGCGATGCCAGAACCTCCATCCGCGTGTTGAAACGACAATCAGTTCGTTCAACAAAGATAACATAGCGTCTTTCATTCGGTCTCAGCTCATACGCCAATCAAAAAACGCTTTCGTCTTTGCTCAGGAAGCCGAACGGTACGGTAATCAAGGGCTTGGCGTTCAGCTTGCGATGCAAGATTGGGGCAAGCTGCAAGGGTCTATCGGAGAGATCGAAACACGACTCCCCATTGGCAATCTAGAGGCCTTGGTGCAAAAGTTATACTATCGGCTTGCCCAGCGTTTTTTTGCTGATCTTGGCCGGCAGGTTCTCCCTTGCTATGCCTCTTGGGCATCAGTCTTTATTGGAGCTTTCGGGGAAGTCAGACCTTGCATTATGTTCGAGCCGGTTGGAAACCTCCGAGATTCCAATTGGCAGCTTTGGCCGGTATTGAAAGGCTCAGCAATGCGCCGGGTGCAAAGGCACATAGCCTCAGACGAATGTCCCAATTGCTGGACCCCATGCGAGGCGATGCAGACGATTTTGCAGAACTTTCCCCTTGCCCTTGCGCGAGCTTGGGGAAGGCCTTGAAGGGATGTGCACCGTTGGCGGCATGTCAGATGTGTCAACCTCACTGAAAAATCTGGGACGTAGGAATCCCGTATCTTGGCATTCATGAATCATAGGATAGATCAGTCCAAGCGAAACAAGAGACCTTATTCGACCTACTCATGGCTTTTGATCGGTGCTCTGTTAGCCGCGGGTTTGTTCTTTCGATTCTACAATCTTGACAAGAAGGTTTACTGGTACGACGAGACCTTTACGTCTCTATACATCTCAGGTTACATGCCGGCAGAAGTGAAACAAATTATTGGCGACAGAGAGATTGGCGTCGATGAGCTGACAAGATTTCAACGTGTCAATCCTCATAGAGGCTTGCTCAGCACTTTAACCGCTCTATCGGCACATGACCCGCAGCTTTCTCCGCTCTATTACGGGCTGGCACGACTCTGGGCAGGATTGTTCGGTGATTCAATCTGGGGCATTAGGAGTCTGTCGGCCTTCGCCAGTCTGCTGGTTTTCCCATGCCTTTACTGGCTGTGCCGGGAGTTGTTCGAAATGCGCCGGGTGGCATGGGTCACATTAGTAATGGTGGCTGTCTCCCCCTTTCATGTGCTGTATGCACAAGAGGCGCGTCAATACAGCTTGTGGACGGTCACCATTTTGCTGTCCAGCGCAACGCTTCTGTGGGCACTGCGCCTAAAAATTAAACGTAGCTGGGCTCTATATGCAGTTACCGTTTCAGTGGGTATGTACACGCACGCGTTATTCGTCTTGGTGATTATCGCACATGGGGTTTATGTGCTCGGTAAACAATTAGCACAAACCGGCTGGAAGCTGCTCCCATTACCGAGGACGTTGATCACTTACCTCGGAGCAACTCTGGGAGGTCTAGTTGCTTTCATGCCTTGGCTATACATCATAATCGCGCATTTTGATGCGGCCAGCAGTCGAATGTCATGGTCAAATCAAAAGGTAAATCCTTTCTACCTCTTTGGAATGTGGGGTTTTAACTTTAGTGCCATTTTTCTGGATACAGACCACTCTCTTAAATTTGTCGACCAGTATGACTTCAGCGTATTTCTCTCTTACTCAATCCGTGTGTTAATGCTAATTATGGCGCTCTACTCTATTTATTTCCTCTATTCAAAGACCCCGAAACGTAGCTGTTTATTTGTTCTTGCAATGATCTTGGTCTCTTTTCTTGGGCTTGCCCTGCCCGATTTACTTCTTGGGGGGAGGAGGTCTGGAGGTGGAAACAGATATTTGGCACCAAGTTACTTGGGCATTCAGTTAGCAGTTGCATACCTACTTTCGACCAAGATGAACTCCGGCCGTCTTGCACGGCGAACCATTTGGCAAGCTATCACAGCATTTGTGATTGTTTGTGGAATCGTGTCATGTACAATCAGTTCGCAGGCTGAAACCTGGTGGACCAAGCCAATCAGCTATTATAATCCGAGAGTCGCCCGAATTATTAACCAGGCGCAACACCCACTGGTGGTCATCGTCGCCATGGACGACCTTCTCTCCTTGAGCCATCTGCTTGATTCAAAAGTAAGGATCTGGGTTGTGACAAACTACGATATTATCCGAATTTCCGAGGGTTTCAGTGATGTATTCGTATTCAAACCCTCCCCGTTGCTTAGAAAAAAATTTGAAGCAAATGACAACTTCATCATGAAGGAAGTTGGCCCCCACGGTAAACTTTGGCGCTTGGCAAAACGCCACTGATAAGGACTTGCCTTTGTAGGGCGAAGTCATGTGTGGCTTCACCTTTTTTTGCATCAACATCCTGAACATCAAGACATGTACTCAGCCTGGACTTGCCATGCGTACTGTTGATAACCATCTGAACAACAACTCCAAGAATACAAATATCTGCTGGTCCATGTAGAATTCTAAGGCCTGAATTCTTTACGTACCCAAACGATTTCACATCCAAGAACCGCTAATCAACCGCCTTTCTTACGGGGAGGATAGGGTCCCCTTCCAATCAAAGCCTCTTGACTCGGATGATCTTGGTGCTGCCGGCCACGCCCACAGGATGACCTGCCGTCATCACGACCAACTCGCCTCTTGATACCTGCCCCGTCTCAAGGGCCGACTCGGCCATCTTCTCAATCATGTCGTCCGTATCCTTGGGATCATCCACCATTCGTGGCAGGCAGCCCCAGACAAGACCAAGCCTCTGAATAGTGTCCCGGTGCGGGGACAGGGCAATAATGAGCTGCCTGGGCCTGAAACGAGAGATATGCCTGGCCGTCAGCCCCGACTGCGTGGGCGCCACGATGGCAGACGCCTTGAGGTGGTCGGCCAGCACGCACGAGGCATGGGCTACCGATGCTGAGACATCATTGTCGGGCGTGAGTTCCAGGTATCTCTCATGGGGAAACTCACGTTCGACACTCTCAATAATGCGGGTCATAAACTGAACCGCCTGGACCGGGTAGTTGCCCACAGCGGTTTCCTCAGAGAGCATCACCGCATCCGTGCCGTCCAGCACAGCATTGGCCACATCCGTGGCCTCCGCTCTGGTGGGCCGGGGTGAATCCACCATGGATCGAAGCATTTGGGTCGCGGTAATGACCGGCTTCCCCAAGGCATTGGCTTTGCGAATCAGCATCTTCTGAATCAGGGGCACCTCTTCCAGCGGGATCTCCACCCCCAGATCCCCCCGGGCCACCATGACGGCATCAGCGATGTCCATAATCTCATCAATATGTCTGACGGCCTCATGCTTCTCGATCTTTGCTATGACCGGGGTATCCCTTTTTTTCTCCTGGATGATCTCCTTCACCCTCAAAATGTCCCTGGCCGTCTTCACAAAGGACAGGGCCACATAATCCACTCCGTTGTCCAAACCGAAAAGGAGGTCTTCCCGGTCCTTGTCTGTCAGGCAATCAGCCTTGATGGTGCGGGTGGGCAAATTGAGACCCTTGTGGGAGGTGAGGAGACCGCCGGTGACGACTTCGCAGTCGATGTGACGCTGGCTTGTTCCCTTGACCGTCAGCTCAATGGAACCGTCCGAGAGGAGGATCCGGTCCCCTTGCCTCACTTCCTCGGGCAGGCTCGCGTAGGAGACGGATACCCGTTCGGGACTGCCCTCGATGCTCTCATTGGTCAGAACAAAGGCCTGTCCCGCTTCAAGCCTGATCCCGGGCTCCGGGATGGTCCCGACCCGGATCTTCGGCCCTGCCAAATCCTGTAACACTGCAATAGGCAGTCTGAGTTCATCGGAGATCGTCCGGATGATCCGAATCTTCTCCTTATGCTCCCGGCGACTTCCGTGAGAAAAGTTCAGCCTGGCCACATCCATACCCTGTTCGACCAACGCCCGGATGATCTCAGCAGATCCGCTGGCCGGCCCGATAGTGCACACGATCTTGGTTCTGCGCATGGGCTATCCTTCTTGTGCCTTCAGCTTCTCCACGCCTTCTTCAGACCTCGAGCAGGGCATGATTCGCTACTACAGGTTTCTTGAAAAACATGATAAAAGCTCACAGTGAGGTCCTGGCCCCAAAGTTTTGATTGTGTAGATCTTATTGTTAGAAATTGGAGAATGCAACCAAGAAAAGCCATTCGACAGAATGCGACCGCGTGGCTCCTATGCCTTTTTGTCTTGATATGTGCCTGCCTGCCCGTCTGTGCAGACGATGTTCTGCTTGACGACTATAAAGAAGGCCTGAGCCCAAGATGGATAGAAAAATCATTCAAAGGAAAAACCGATTACCAGGTGATGCAGGAAGACGATCAGTGGTGCATCAAGGCCACAAGTCGCTCGGCTGCCTCGGCCCTTTACTACAAGATAAGGTACGACCTGAAAGATTACCCTGTTCTGCAATGGCGCTGGAAGGTCGACCATGTCCTTGCCAAAGGGAGTGCCCTTCATAAAGACGGGGATGACTATGCCGCCCGTGTGTACGTGGTCTTCCCTTCCTGGGCGTTCTGGAAGACCAAGGCACTCAACTACATCTGGGCCAACAAGCTTGCCGCCGGCAAGGCCGTCCCCAATCCCTTTACGGCAAATACTGTGATGATCGCGGTTCAAAGCGGACCCGAACTGACCGGGAAGTGGGTCGAGGAAAAAAGAAACGTGCTCGAGGACTATCGCCGTTATTTTGGAAAAGATCCGCCCAAGGCAGGTGCGATTGCTATCATGACGGACACCGACAACACTGGCGAAGAGGCCACGGCGTGGTATGGCCCCATCCGAATCCTTTCTGGTCCGAGCCCGTGAGCACTCCAATGCTCTCAAGGGGCCCGTCAATTCTTTCCATTGTCTGCGCATAGATTCTCAGGTCTATCTATGGTTGTTTACATGACAATACCTTGACCTTGAAAACGGCGAAATACAGCATTTTCCCAGAAAAAATACAGTATTCACCCCATACACTTTTCCCAATGTTGGAGTTAGGATAGGAAATGCATCAAAGTTTTGCTCCACCTTCGCTTGCGATCCTTGGACCGCCTTCCCATATAGCGGTAGCCTGAATCGGGCAAGCCGTGTGGGGTGTCAGGATGAACACAGGCATAAATGGAGGAAACCAAATGAAGATCGGCTTTGTGGGCTTGGGCAAAATGGGCGGGAACATGGTGGAGCGCCTGTTAAACGGGGGCCATGAGATTGTGGCCTTCGATCCCGTCAAAGAAGCCTTAAAAGAAGCAGAAAACAAGGGGGCCGTCCCTGCAAATTCGCTCAAGGAACTCGTCGACAACCTCGATGCGCCTCGCGCCGTTTGGATTATGGTGCCTTCCGGTGATCCCACGGAGGAAACCGTCAGCGCGCTATCCTCGCTCCTGGCAGAAGGCGACGTGCTGATCGATGGGGGGAATTCCTTCTATAAAGACTCCATGAGAAGGGCGGCAACGGTCAAGACAAAGGGGATCTCCCTCCTTGACGCGGGCACCAGTGGTGGCATTTGGGGGCTCAGGCTCGGGTACTGCCTGATGATTGGTGGCGAAGAGTCGGCCTTTAGGCCATTAGAGCCTGTGTTTGAAACATTGGCGCCGGAAGACGGCTACGCCTACATGGGAGCCAGTGGCGCAGGGCATTTTGTGAAGATGGTCCATAACGGCATCGAGTACGCCTTGCTTCAGGGCTATGCCGAGGGTTTTGAGATCTTGAATGCAAAAAGAGCGTTCAGGCTTGATCTAGAAAAGATCGCGCATCTATGGAATCAGGGCAGTGTCATCCGCTCGTGGCTCCTGGAACTGGCTGAAGATGCGTTTACGAAAGATCCGAAGCTGGGGTCCATCAGGGGATATGTTCAGGACTCTGGTGAAGGCCGCTGGACCGTGGCCGAAGCGATCGAAAACGATGTGCCGGCGCCTGTGATTACCTTGTCCCTTTTGGAACGCTTTCGCTCCCGACAGGAAGAATCTTTTGGCGCCAAAGTCATTGCCGCACTCCGCGATGAGTTTGGCGGACACGGGGTCAAGAAAAAGTGAACGAGAATCACAGCACCGACCAGGGCAGCCAAACCATCGTCCAGATCGGTGGCGCACCCCTCGATGGGCCTGGATCATGCGCCATTGAAGTGCCTGCAGACCCATGCGCGATTGTCATCATCGGGGCCTCGGGCGACCTGGCACGAAGGAAACTCATCCTGGCGCTCTTTCGGCTCTATCAGAATGGGGGATTGCCCGACCCTTTTTTGATTGTAGGGGCGGATCTCAATGACATGACGAGCCAGGCGTATCGAAATTTCATTAAAGCGTCCGTACAAACCCTGGCCGGAGAAACCCCTATGGAAAAGGATTGGGACGCCTTTGCTTCACAGCTGTATTACAAGAGTATCAACCCGGAGGCGGATTCCCCTTACGGTGAACTTGCAGGTTTCTTGCAAGGCCAATTTCGCGATCGCCGGATGCCGGGAAACCGGCTCTTCTACCTGGCGGTCCCGCCTGCCCAGTACGTCAAGATCATCAAGGACATGGGCAAAGCAGCCCTTGCAGGGGAGAGACAAGACTTTTCCGGGTGGTCCAGGGTCGTCATCGAAAAGCCTTTCGGCCGCGATCTGAAAAGCGCTCAGGATCTGAACCGTCACATCCATGAGCACTTTGGCGAGGATCAAATTTATCGCATTGATCATTATCTGGCCAAGGAAACCGTACAAAATGTATTGATGTTCCGCTTTGCCAACGCCATCTTTGAGCCCCTATGGAACCGGGGATACATTGATCACGTTCAGATCACGGCCGCTGAAACCTTGGGCGTGGAACACCGTTCGCTCTATTATGAACAAGCAGGCGTCCTGAGAGATATGTTTCAGAATCACATGCTTCAACTCTTGGCCCTCATCGCCATGGAGCCACCTTCTGTGTTCGAGGCAGACAGGGTCAGGGATGAAAAAGCAAAGGTTTTCCGATCGCTTCGGCCTTTCCCGGTAGACCAGATTGACGATCACCTCGTCCTGGGGCAGTATACGGCGGGCGCGATTCAGGGGAGCCCCGCACCTGGATACAGACAAGAGCCCGGCGTGGATGAAGGCTCATTGATCCCCACATTCGCCATGGCCAAGGTCTTCATCGACAACTGGCGTTGGCAGGGGGTGCCGTTTTACCTGCGTTGCGGCAAAAGGATGGCGACAAAGATCACGGAAATCGCCATCCAGTTCAAGCAGGTGCCAAACCTCATGTTTCGCAATGCCCTGTCCGAAAAGATCCAGCCGAACGTGCTTGTCCTGAGGATTCAACCGGAGGAAAGAATCACGTTAACGTTTCAAACCAAACTTCCCGGTGCAAAGGTCTGTCTTCAGCCCGTGACCATGGATTTTCATTACAGAACGATTCAGGAAGGGGCGTTCCTGGATGCCTACGAAAAGGTCATTCTGGACTGCCTGCTGGGGGACCACATCTTGTTCGTGCGCCAGGACGGGGTAGAGTTGTGCTGGGCATTTCTCTCGCCGGTACTGGATGCCTGCGAAAAATGCAAGGATCGTGAACGCTCCCTGCATTTTTACGAGGCGGGCACGTGGGGACCCCAGGCCGCCAATGACCTGATGAGGCATGAAGGATGTGACTGGCGGGTGACTTAATGGCGATGCAGAGGAGATGGGGAGATGTCTCAATACGATTATGACATGATCATCATTGGCGGGGGCGCGGCGGGCCTCACGGTCGCTGCAGGGGCGTCGCAGCTTGGCGCGAAAACGGCCCTGATCGAAAAGGACAGACTGGGAGGCGATTGCCTGTTTTATGGCTGTGTCCCGAGCAAGACCCTCATCAAGACGGCCAAGGTGTATCATTATGCCAAACATCTTGGGGCGTTTGGCCTGCCTGAAGTGGATGTGCCTCCCTGCGATCTGGGATCGGTTATGGGGCACGTCAAGCAGGTGATTGACCAAGTGGCGGTGCACGATTCTGTGGAGCGGTTTCAAGGGCTGGGCGTGGAGGTGATCTTTGGCAGCCCGGAGTTTGTCTCCGATCATGAACTCAGAATCAACGGGAAGACGTTATCGGGCAGCCGTTTCACCATTGCCACGGGCAGCAGGCCCATGGTGATCCCGATTGAGGGGCTGCAGCAGACCGGTTTCATCACGAACATCGAAACGTTTTCCTTGCAAGCCTTGCCGCCTCGACTCGCCGTGTTGGGCGCAGGCCCCATTGGCGCCGAGCTGGCCCATGCCTTTGCCCGCTTGGGAAGCAACGTCGTACTCATCGACATATTGGAATACCCCTTGGGCCTTGAAGACGCCGATATGGCCGACGTAGTGACGAGCCAGATGGTGCATGACGGCATGGTGTTGCGAATGAGTTCAAGGGTAAAGCGGGTTTATCCGGAGAAAAACCACAAGGCACTGGTCCTCGAGGGTGCAGGTGGCAAAGAAGAAGTCATCCAATGTGATGAAATCCTGCTGGCCACGGGCCGAAGACCCAACGTGGAGGGCTTGAATCTGGAAGCCGCCGGGGTCAAGCATACGAAAAGGGGCATAGAGACCGATCTGCACATGCAGACCAGCCAAAAGCATATCTACGCCGCGGGCGATGTGAACGGCCAATTCCCCTTCACCCACATAGCAGGGGCCGAAGGGTCGATTATCATCAGAAACGCCATTATGCACATCCCAGGGAAAATCAATTACAACATGACCCCCTGGGTCATCTTTACCGATCCGGAGATTGCCTCCATCGGCTATAATGAAAAGCGTGCAAAAGCTGACAACATCGCCTACGATATCTATTCGGAAGACTTTGAGGAAGTGGATCGCGCGTTGGCGGAAAGCGAGTATCAGGGGAAGATAAAGATACTGACAGCGTCGGGTTCCAACAAGATCATCGGCGTTCAAATCGTGGGTCTTCATGCCGGAGAGCTGATCGGTGCGTCGGTGTTGGCATTGAACAAGGGGATGAAACTGGCTGACCTGGCCACGCCTATCTTTGCGTATCCGACGCTGTCGGAAATTCACAAAAAGAGTGCCGGCAAATACTATGCCCAGAAGATTTTTAGCCCCAAGGTCAAGAATATCCTGAAATTCGTTTTCGGTTATCAGGGGTAACGCCTTCAAAAAGAGTCAGTTCGAGACCTTTGAAAAACTCCTTTTCACTCATTCGTATGAGCTTTTTGACCCATGCATGGGCTTGCTCACTAAATCGGACACGAAGTGAAGCGTAGCGCTCAAAACTCGGCTCAAGGGCCTCAAACAGTTTAGGATTTGCCCACTGACGTGGGCACATTCGCTTCGCCCAGATGGGTACCCCAAAAAGCTCATAATGGTCGTTCAAATGAGTTTTTTCAAAGCTCTCAGTTCTGTGAGCCCCGCGAACATGTTGGGCGCATTGGGATTTATAAGAAGTAAGAATATGAAAGAAGCCGTCCGGCGACCAAGGGCCACCAGAAGGACAGCCATGCTCAAGGCCTTTGTCCTCGTGGCCTTTGTGATTGGAGCGATCGCTCTGGTTCGATTCACGCCTGTCAAAGGGTACCTTACAGCGGAAGCTTTGGGCCGGTTTCTGGAAGCAGTGGGGTTGTGGGCCCCGTTGGTTTTCATGTTCGTCTATGCCTTGGGAGTCTGTCTATTTATCCCGGGCACCCTGCTGACCGGTCTGGGAGCCGCCATATTCGGGGCCTATTGGGGCTTTCTATACGTATGGGTCGGGGCCATGTTGGGCGCCAGCGTCGCCTTTTGGATCGGGCGTACCCTGGGCAGGGAGTTTGCTGCCTCCTTGATTGGAGACAAGCTGAAAAAGTATGATGAGGCCGTTGGGCGCAACGGATTTGCCACCGTCCTTTATTTGAGGCTCGTCTACTTCCCTTTTACGCCCATGAACTTCGGTATGGGCTTGACCAAGGTCCGCTTTTGGGACTACTTCTTTGGTACGGGTTTGGGTATTATTGTTGGAACCTTTATCTTCACGTTTTTCATAGGAACGGTCAAAGAGGTCTGGGCCTCCGGCAACTGGGGTGAATTGGTTTCCTTGAAGGTTTTTTTCTCCCTCGGATTATTCGCATTCTCTTTTTTTATTCCAAAAATCATCAAGGGGATCAGAGGGGAAAATTAAGGGCTTCATTGCCATGCACATGAACGAACATGACCTATTCTAAAGATAAAACCATGGTCCTGGCCGGCGACATTGGCGGCACCAAGACCAACCTGGGTCTTTTCCGCAGGGGAAAACGGCGTCCGCTCCTGAAGGTATTGGAGACTTATTCCAGCCGAAAAGCGCCGAATCTCGAGTCTATCATTGATGATTTTCTCAAGAAACATCCCGCTTCTCTGGCCGGCGCATGCTTCGGCATGGCCGGGCCCGTGAAAAATGGACGATGCAGAACCACCAATTTGCCGTGGGATGTCTCTGAAAGAAAAATCAAGAATCGCTTCGGCTGGGGCCGGGTGCGGTTGATCAACGATTTGACTGCTACCGCCTATGCCGTTCCCTTGCTCACGAAAGGAGAGCTGTTCCCCCTGAACCAGCGAAAGACGACAAAGGAAAAGAACCTGGGGCTCATTGCACCCGGCACCGGGCTGGGCATGGCCCTGCTTGTTTGGGGGGACGGACATTACATGCCCGTGCCTTCCGAGGGAGGGCATAGCGATTTTGCCCCAAAGGATGGTGCTGAGGCGGCTTTATGGCAATATCTTCATCAGCGTGTCGGCCACGTGAGCCTGGAGAGGGTCTTATCCGGACCCGGGCTGTTTATTATCTACTGCTGGTTAAAGTTTACGGGTCAAGAGGCCGAACCGCCCTGGCTGGCCCAGAGAATAAACGAGGACGATCCATCAAGGGTCATTGCCGAAGCAGCCCTTGTAGCAAAGGACCCCCTGTGCGTGAAAACCCTGAATCTGTTTGTGTCCATTCTTGGGGGTGCCGCCGGAAACCTGGCGTTAACCGGACTCACAAAAGGGGGCATCTTCCTGGGAGGCGGCATTTCACCTAAGATCTTGCCGAAACTGGAGGAAGATATTTTCATGCACGCGTTTACGAATAAGGGAAGATTCAAAGGATTACTTCAGGAAATACCTGTCCACGTTATCTTAAACGACAAGGCCGCCTTGCTGGGGGCGGCATATTGTGCTTTTTCAATATAGAACCCTAACCTGGACGAGGTAGAACGAAAAAGAAAAGAACTACCACGAAAGCACGGTAACACGTTAATCCTTGAAGATGTAAGGTGTGAGAAAGACAAGGTACTGCCGCCCTGCAGGGTGGGATCTGCTTCACAAGGATGGTGGAAAGATTTGTGCAGCTCCCCTTGAGGCCGCCTGTTGGGCGGCCTGTTCGGGGAGCTAGCCCCGGTCACGAACGGCCCTGATACTTAGGGCTCGCGCAAAAATAACTTCACATTTTGGCATCTCAGCGTCAGCCCATCTTTGACCGATGCCTCATTCGCAAACTCCTCGAAATAGCTCGCTATTCCTCCGGTTTTGCTCAACCGGATCGGCCAAATCTGAACCAAATCTGAGCGCCAATTCTGCGAACTTATTTTTGCGCGAGCCCCTACCGCCAGGCAATGGCAACTCCCCCCTGAGATTTCAGGTATTGCTCCGCCTTCTTGTGGCCCATCTGAGCTGCCTTCTTGAAGTCCTTGAGAGCGAGCGCCTTGGAGCCGATCTTATGGTAAGCGACGCCTCGGGCATAATAGGCCGCGGCATCCTGTGGGCTGAACTCAATAGCCGTGTTCAAATCCTTGACAGCCCGGTCACCATCGCCCAAGGCCATGTAATCTATCCCGCGATTCAAATAGGCATTGACGTCCTTGCCGTTCAATTGAACGGCCTTGGTGCCGTCTTCGATGGCCTGCTTCGGTTCGCCGAGGGCCCCATAGGCAATGGCCCGGTTGTAATAGACGGTGGCATTCTTTGGATCAAGCTTGATGGCATTGGTAAAGTCGTCGACGGCTTGCCGGTACTTGCCCAGCCGGAAATAAGCTATGGCTCGGTTGTGGTACGCCAGGGCATCTTTGGAGTTTGACTCAATCGCCTTGGTATATTCCTTCACGGCCGCCCTGTGCTTCATCGCATCTTCTCGCGTCAAGCCGCCTCCTGCCTTCACGTCCTGAGATCGGGCGATCTCACCGGACCTGGGGGCTCTTGTCTTATCTTTTTCCGGCCCACCAGGCTCAGACCCTGCAAGCGGTGTGGCCGGTGATGTCTCTGCTTCTGAAGCAGCCAGGCGTTTCAAGGCCCCCGGGGCCGGTTTGGCGGCTTGTCCGGCTTGTGCCGTCTTTATATTCTGTACGTCGGTGCCCATCGCAGGGGCAGTCCGGGTTGAGACCACCGGGTTGATCGTGACACCGGGGCCTGGCCCGAAGGCCCCGTCACGGACCATCGGAAACGGCGACTCCCCCGTGACCTTTGCTTTCAACATGGAAAATGGCATGAATAACATGGAGCCCATGAAGGCGAATACGATCACCACCGGCAGAACATAGCCCGCCGTACCCGTGGCCAGGACACCGATCTTCGCCCTTGTCGCAGGCTGAAAGGCCGTGTCGCCCCAAAGGGTCTTAAGGTCCTTATAAACGAGAAACGTGTAGATGAAACCAAACGGTATCAGGAAAAGAGCCAGTACCTGTCCTGCAATCGGTATGGAGGAAATCAGCGCGGAAATGAGCCAGACGGCAAGAAGTCTCAAGCATACGCCGAACCATCGGCCCTTCACGTATTCTTTGCTCTTCAAAAGGGCATTCATCCCGCGGACATCTTCCTCAATGAACACAAAGGGCGCGAAGAAAAACCAAACCGTGAAAATAACCCCAGGGATCCCCAGAAGAAGGTAGGCGCCTGTCACGATCAGGGCTGTCAAGCCACCCAGCCACGCATGGGCAAGCGTCTTGGGCCTGCCCTGTCGAAAGGCCTCCCTGACCCCGCACTGCTCGTCCACAACAGCGGTAAGAAAGGCCGACATCCCCCAGTTGCCGGACCAAATCGCACCCGCCAGAGCCAGGAGCAGGCACACCACCATAATCGGTGCCTTGAGATCCGGCATCGACTGCGACATCACATATCCCAGCCCAAGGGGAACAGCCAATGAAACAAGAGGGAGGATCACGGTGGCGGACCCCACTGCCATGAGGGTCCACATACGTTCCTTATAAATCGCCCATGCCCTGCCGAGCAGATCCCCTATGCCCGAAAGTTCTCCTGATGACGTCTTATCCATGGTGTCTGACCTCCTGTGCCCTATTAGGTGCTTCTCTCCCAGCTTTTCGATCTTTGTGCTCTGAAACTTTAGAAATCATTTTGTTTTTGGCCGACAAAAGGGGCAGGGAAATAGGGCGTGAACAACCAGGAAGATGTGGGTAAAAGAGTGCAGGCGAACAAAAGAAGGGATGATATCACGGGGTGATAGACAGGATGAGACCTTTGAATAACCTCGACTCGCTCTTTGATATGAGGTTTTTGACCTATCTGAGGGCTCGCTCACTAAATCGGACACGAAGTGAAGCGTAGCGCTCAGAACTCGGCCTAACGGCCTCAAACAGCTTGCGATTTGCCCGCTAGGGCGGGCCATTCGCTTCGCCCGGGTGGGTACTCTTCAAAAACCTCATCATTGCCGCTTTTCGAGGTTCTGCAAAGGTCTCAGGATGGGTGAGTTAAGCCATGTCACTCATAGTTGCTGAAGCTGCTGCAGGATGTGGGCCTTTTCTTTTGCATAGTCCTCATCCGTAATCAGGCCCGTATCTTTCCATTTCTTGAGGGTATGCAGTTTCTTCTCCAGGTCATCTAAGCCGGGAGAAACCACGTTGCCCGTGGCAGCACCAGGGGTCACGATCGCCTCTGTCGCCTCCCTGGACAGGGCCTCGCGTGGCTCCGGCCGTGGCGGCTGCTCCCCGGCGACCGCTGCCGTCACCTGCGGCTGCACGCTCAGGTCGCGGACCACCTTCATGACGCGGGCATTGCTGTTCTTTCTCACGCTCATGCCGGCCTTTTCTTCAATCCTCCAGTCCTCGCTATCGAGCGTGAAGATGTCCTTGCCCAGGAACGTGCGGCCATCGATCTCCTTGAATATCCAGACCAGCTCATTGTCCCTGAGGTAGACCTCCCCAGAGGTAGGCTGTCCGGTTTGCCCTGCCACACTGAAAAGGATCTTATCCGATCGAGAGGCCTCCTTGAAGGCCGTGACCAGGGCGGGCGCCAAACTTTCAGTGGCGGCCCTGGTAAAGGCGGGCCGGCTCTCCCACTTGCTGCCGATGCCGAACTTGCCCCCCTTCTGTCGCCGCACGACGAGCAAGGCCAGCTCATTTCGCATGGTCTGCTCGCTGAATTCATGGGGGTGATCATAGTCCATATTCACCGCCACCCCGTCTGCGCTGAAGCGCCGCTCGAATTTGACCATATCATCTGAGACGTTGGCCACAGGAACGGTGCGCACCTTGGGCGAGCGTCTTGGAAAAATGCGAAAACAACCCGACATCACCAGCAGGGTGACGAGCAACAGCGCAATGGATACGATCCTTTTCATGAGGCACCCGTCCGAGCCAGTTTCAAAACGCCCCCTTTTGCCCGATCTCTGCGGCAGGTGAAAATTTTAATCCTCGAAATATCCAACATATTCCTCTGGTTAAAATTTTCACCTTTCTTGACCTCGAACAAAATTGAACATTTTGAAACCGGCTCGTCTCAACAAAAAAAAGCCCCCTCCGCAGGGGAGGGGGCTCTGATGACTCGGCCTTTAGAAAGCCAAGGTAATGGAGGTATACAGGTTGTCAAAATCCACGTGGTCATACGAGGACCTTCTCCACATCAGGTCGAGCTGAAGGTTCTCGGTAAAGTAGTAACCCAGACCGATCTGGTAGGTCACCCAGTTCTCAGTGCCATCTTCCTGGTCTCTCCAGGTGTCCCCTTCCTTGTCTTGGTCATAAGGGCTGGAAACAATATCCGTGTTTGTGGAATAGTAGTCTTCGGGGCCGGTAGACCTATGCGGGTTACTCGGGCTATCGTCTCCGTACTTCAGGAGATACTTCTCGTCGTTTCTGCCGACTTCGACGCCCTGCTCGTCATACTCGTAATCTTCCAGGTAATAGCAGGCGCCGGCACGGATGGTCAGTTTTTCCGTGATGTCAAATTCCGCGGCCACGGGAAAGCGCCAGGTGGTATATTTTTCTTCACCGTCAAATGTCTCATGCTCCGTCCAACTGCTCGTAAAGACCCAGTCGTTCGGGTCGTCGGCCTCGTTATCGCCGTCATCATAGGTCCACCTGGAGGATTTCATCGTATTCGTATTACCACTCCACTCGCTCTTCTCGTAATGGTAACCCACGCCCAGGCTGAATCTCACCGGGTCGTAGTTGAAATAGACCCTGGGCTCGATCTCCCACTCGTCAGTGCTGTAATCGCCCGAGCTACTGCAATCAAATGTGTCGTGGGCGGTCCATGTGTGGTCGTCCGCGCCGGTTGCCTGTGTCACGTACGACGCGTCCAGGGTGCCTGAAACACCGTCCCAGGTATTCATATCGCCGTCCTCGGTGGCGTACGTCAGGTCACAGCGCAGGGTCACAATATCGTTTACCTCATAGACGGGTTCCAGGTAGAGCCACCACCGGTCGCCGTCCAGGTCTGCGTCGTAGAAGCCCCAATTGCCGATCACGCCTTGGACGTCGATCTGCCGGTCCCAGGTTACACGGCTGTTCGAGCCTTCCCCAACGCCGCCTTTCGCTACCCAGTGCTCGTCGAGGTGGCCGCGAAAGTCCGTATCCACCTGGACATCCGCGTAACCCACCCCTGCCAACAGGTGCCAGTTGTCGGCCGTGTGGACATGACTTTCCAGATAGATGGGGTGATAGTCGGTCTCGCGGTCCTGCTTGCCGCGCCACGAAGTGGACGCTGTAAATTCGTCCCACGAGTCGTACTCATCGCCGTCTCCGTCGTAGTCGATCGAATGGAACATGGTGTAATAATTAGAGTTACCCGATGGGAAGTACATATCACAACCCCAACTGCTCGACCACCAGTTGGTAGGGTTGTTCAGGTCCGACCAGCTGTCGGGACCCGACTCACTGATCCCAAAGGTGTTGGACTCGTCGGTAAACTCCGGCGCGTAACTCAGACCCAGGGAAAACCCGTCAAAATCCATGCTGTAACTCGCATAGAAGTTGTTCTGCTCCAACTTGGTGTCATAGTTCCAGTTGTTGGCGCCGTCCGACCG
>Ga0307426_1000973_pt1 | contig 19507 bp, 15 predicted proteins | sample SalMarWE160340MG_FD_202165 | JGI IMG/M metagenome (GOLD analysis project Ga0307426, IMG submission 202165) | Salt marsh sediment microbial communities from the Plum Island Ecosystem LTER, Massachusetts, United States - WE1603-40 | ecosystem: Environmental > Aquatic > Marine > Intertidal zone >...
CCAAGCGGCGGGGTATTCCCTGGGACCGGCTAAGGGGCAGCATCCAGAACGATATTACGCTGGAGGAGGTCGTGCGCAGCGGACCGGAATACATTCCGCCGGAGGACTGTTTTCGAATCCAGTGCGACAACATCGAGTTTATTCGGCAAGAGGTGCCGCTCTGGAACTTCATGACCGTCAACGGCTACAATTTGCGTGAGTTTGGAACCTCTGCGGTTTCCGAAATGGCTGTGGCGCTGATCAATGCCGTTGAAACTCTGGAAACGCTCAAGGAGCGAGGTCACGATCCGGCGTGGCTGAGCCGGCGCATGGCTTTTTTCTGGTCTATCGGTAACGATTTCTTCGAGGAGGAGGCCCGCATACGGGCGGTGCGCAGACTCTGGCAGCGCATCATGAAATACCGCTTCGACGCCGAAGAAAGGGAGCAAACCATTATTTTGTCCAAGCTTCAGCAACAGCTTAAATATGCCTATACGCACTCCGGGCTTTATCGCAAAAAATGGGATGCCGTCGGGGTAAAACCCGAAGATATTCGCTCGCTTGATGACTTTGAGGCCATTCCGATTCTGACTAAAGATGAGCTGCGCGCCGATCAGGCCGAGCACCCGCCGTTTGGCAGCAATCTGTGCGTTTCTTACAAAGAGTTGGCTCGGGTGCACGGCACATCGGGTACCACCGGCAAACCTACCGCCTTCGGCATCAGCAAGGATGACATTCAACGTATCGCCGAAACCCACGCCCGCGTCATGTGGGCCATGGGCATACGCCCGGAAGATATTGTTTTTATTGGATCGTTTTTCAGCCTTTACTGGGGTAGCTGGGGGGCTATGCTGGGCACTGAGCGTCTGGGTGCCACCGCCTTCCCCTTTGGAGCCGGTGTCCCCGGCCAAACCGACCGGGCGATTGAGTGGATGGTCAAGGTGAAACCCACCGTGTTTTACGGAACACCTTCTTACAGTCTCTACATTGCTGAGAAAGCCAAACAAAGAGGAATTGACCCGGCCAGGGACTTTAATTTCCGCCGCCTCTTTTTTTCCGGTGAGCCCGGCGCCAGGGGATGCACCTGCGGCAGGATGTGGTCTATGCCGAGCTGGTGGACCCGCAAACCAAAAAGCGCGTGCCTTACGGTGAGGAAGGCGTAACCGTCTACACCCACCTGGAACGTAATTCCCAGCCCATGATTCGATTTTGGGCCGGAGATTTGAGTCGCTGGACAAACGAACCCTGTTCCTGCGGCCGCACTTACCCCCGGTTTCCCCGGGGCATTTACGGGCGGGCCGATGATATGTTCATCGTGCGGGGCGAAAATGTCTACCCCAGCGCCATCGAGGACGTGATCCGGGGCATCGAGGGTTTTTCAGACGAGTTTCGCATCCTTATTACCCGGGAAAAGACCATGGATGAGCTCATTGTGCAGGCCGAAGCGCCTGCCGAGCAGATTGGTACTTTGCAAAATGAACTGGCAACCCGACTCAAGGCCAAGGGTTTGCGGCACCATCGTGCAAATGATGGCGCCCGGCTCTCTGGAGCGCACCGAATTCAAGGCCCGTCGCATCATCGATAAGCGCGATCTTTACGATCGATCGCTGATCACATCCAAAATGGTGCGCAGCGCTGCTTCTTCATCCAGATCACGCAAAGATGAGTGAATGCCTTGGGCCATTATTTTGATGTCTTCATTCGTTTGAACCGTAATTAAAATTCTATGCTATTGGGCGTTCTGGGAAAGGGAATTACATCCCGGATATTGCTGATGCCGGTGACCAGCATCAGCAGCCGTTCAAAACCTAACCCAAAACCGCTGTGGGGTACAGTGCCGAATTTACGTGATTCCAGATACCACCAGTAAGGCTCTTTTTCCATACCGGTTTCAACCATCCGAGCTGCCAGCACTTCTAGACGTTCTTCGCGCTGGCTGCCGCCGATGATTTCTCCGATATTGGGAACCAGAACATCCATGGCGGCCACCGTTTCGTTGTCGTCATTTAAACGCATGTAAAACGGTTTAATGGTTTTGGGATAATCATAGACAATAACCGGTTTTTTAAAATGCTTTTCGGTCAGGAAACGTTCGTGTTCCGTCTGAAGGTCTTTGCCGAAGCCGACTTCATAGTCAAACTTGCGGCCGGACTTTTGTAGAATTTCAACCGCTTCCCGGTAGGGCAGCCGAACGTAGTCCGAGGTGGCGGTATTTTCCAGGGTGGACATTAAATTTTTATCCACCCACTTTGCGAAAAGCTCCAGATCCTCAGCACATTCCCGCATGGCCCAGGATGTCAGGTATTTGATCAGTGCCTCTCCCAGATCCATATTGCCATGCAGATCGCAAAAAGCCATTTCCGGTTCGATCATCCAAAACTCGGCTGCATGCCGGCGGGTGTTGGAATTTTCAGCCCTAAACGTCGGGCCGAACGTATAGACATCGCTCAGGGCCAGGCAAAACATTTCTGCCGAAAGCTGTCCGGAAACGGTCAGATTGGCTTCTTTGCCGAAGAAGTCCTGTAAATAGTCCGTCTTGCCGTCCTTTTGCGGCAGGTTTTCCAAATCCAGAGCTGTTACTTTGAATAATTCTCCGGCACCTTCACAATCCGATCCGGTGAGAATGGGCGTTTGGACGTTGCGAAAACCACGGTCCCGGAAAAACTTATGAATGGCATAGGACATTTCAGATCGTATGCGAAAGGCGGCACCGTATTTGTTTGTTCTGGGTCTTAAATGGGCGATGCTCCTCAAAAATTCGTCGCTGTGGCGCTTTTTCTGCAGGGGATAGGTATCCAGGGCCATGCTGATAACGTCCAACTTCTGTGCTGTGATTTCCCATTTTTGTCCGCTGCCCTGGGATTCGACCAAGTTGCCGCGCACAATCACGGCTGAACCGGTGGTTAATTTTTTTATTTCATCGTAATTGGGCAGTGCGTCATTGGTAATCACCTGAACGTTTTTCAAACACGAGCCGTCGTTGACTTCTAGAAATGAAAATGATTTCGACTCCCGGCGGGTTCTGATCCAACCTTTGACCAGCACATCGTCTATCGGTGTTTCTGACTTTAACAACTTGTCTATCTTCGTTCGTTCCATGTCGTAAAATTATTTTGGCAAAAAAAAACACTTCTTTTTTCGTGAACCCTAAGGCATCACCTCCCATAGCATGACGCCTATGGTTAGTGCAACCATTACCCCGATAACCATTGCCTTCGATGCGATATCTCTTGATCGAATCAACAATACAATTATGGAGATAGCCACTGTTGCCGAGATTAGTGCTGCCGGGGCCATCAGCCACGGAACTTCCTGCGCCAACCAAGCCAGCGTCTTCATGGTACCCCCCCCTTTCATGTCTATTTCAATAAGAACTCCCAATCTTATAACTTCTAATAATTCTTTTTGTCAAGTCAATACCTATACTATATATTGCGGTTTTCCAGAAAATAAAGCACAATATATAGAAATTATTCGTTAGTGATAAAAAGACGAACCCCATTCAGGCAATGCGGTTTTCGAAGTTTAGGCTGTACATGTTCGATTTAATTTGCTAAGGACAGTAATTCACATATTAAGAATTTACAGGAGGATATGGACAGAAAGTCCGCAGACTTATGAAAGAGTCATTTGTTAACCAGGAAGTTAAGCCGGAGTGGTATGAGAATGATCAGCCGATTCAGGAATACCTGGATAGTCATCGGAAACACGGATCTGATAAAGAAGATCACCCGGTTCAAAAGCCGTCATGGCTGAAGATAATGAAAAAATCTCTGCCCAAATAACAATCTATAATTGCCGTTGGGCGTGCTTCATTTTATTTCCTCGCGATCTGCCAGAACAGTGTAAGTGTCGTTGATGATTTCACACAAAACCTGCAACATGGCCAGGCTCAGTTGACCAGGGCGGAACCTATTTGCAAAAAAAGGTTGGCATTGTCCATGGCCAGTCTAAATTCATCAATCGCGGCTCCAATTGGTTTCTTCTTGTCTATGACGATCTTATCGATTCGGACAATTGTTTTATTCAGCCAGAAACAGCGCAATTTCTTCCTTTGCCATCTCGAAAATCAGGGAGTTTGCCATGGCTCAGAAATCAGCAGCAAATAAAGGTTTATTTTCCGAAAAGATGATCAGAATTTTAAATTACGGTGCGCTAAACCTGGCGCTGGCCATCGGGTATCGAACCGGCTTATTCGATCTCATGGATACATTTGAAAGTCCTCAAAGCGCAGAGAGTATATCCGATCGGGCCGGTTTAAGCCCGCGTTACGTCAGGGAATGGCTGGGCGTTATGGTAACCGGTGAAATTGTAGAACTTTCCCAGACACAAAATGCTGAAAACCGCTATTATCTGACCAAGCCCTGCGCGGATTTAATCACCCGGCGGGCCGGAAATTCCAATTTGGGCGTGTACACTCAGGAGATTCCCCTTTTGACCGCCTGTGCCATGGAAGCCGTGCTTCAGGGATTTAAAACAGGTGAGGGTGTAGCCTATAATCACTACCCAAAATTTCAGAGCTTCATGTCTCAACTATCAAATGCCAAACACCGCCAGGTCCTGGTTGAAAAGTTTCTACCGTCCGTTGACAACGGCCGGCTTATTAAACGGATGAAATCGGGTATTCGGGTCTGCGATCTGGGCTGTGCTGAAGGCGTGGCCGTGAGGCTGATGGCCGAGGCGTTTCCTCAAAGTCAATTTGTTGGGATCGATATATCAAAGGATGCCATAGTTGAAGCCCGCAGGAAGGCACGACGCCAAAAACTAAAAAATCTGGAATTTATGAAGCTGGATGCCGCTTTTCTCAAAGACAATGCTGAACTAAAGAAATGCTTTGACTATGTCACGGCCTTTGATGCGATTCACGATCAAACCCGACCGCAGGATGTTCTTGAAGGAATCTACCATATATTGGCTGCGGGGGGCCTTTTTTCGATGGTGGATATCGCCGCTCGATCAAACCTAAAGGATAATCTGAAACATCCCATGGGGCCCTTTTTATACACGGTGAGCTTAATGCATTGTATGCCGGTGGGCCTGGTGGACGGGGGCAGCGGTCTGGGAATGATGTGGGGGCGCGAAAAAGCAGTTGAGATGCTTGAAAATGTCGGATTTCAGCAGGTTCAGGTCCTGGAGATGCCGGATGACCCATTTAACCTTCATTTTTTTGCGCTGAAATAATTTTCTTTGACATCCGGTCTTTACGAATTCATCATCCCAGATTAATGGTTATGTAATACCCCTGATCTCCACGCTGCAGCAGCACTACCAGCGAATTTTTGCGACGAAATTTAACAATGGCCTTTTTAAAATCCTCCTTGTCCTGGATGGCATAATTATCTATCTGGCGGATCACATCTCCAGGCTCGGCACCGATGCGGGCAAGATAGGAATTTTTCTTAATTTTGGCAATTACCACGCCTTCTCTGGCGTTTATCTCATACGCCTGTCTGTTTTTTTGCGTTAAATCGTCGACGCTGATGCCTAACAGTTTGAAGGCCAGATCGTCGGCCAGTTCCAGGGGAAACAATTTTGTTTTAATTGTGACAGTTTTCTTATTTCCGTCACGCCACAGTTCCGCCTGCAGCGTATCACCGGCAGCCAAAATCTTGGTAGCCGATTTATAATCGTCGACGGAATTCACTTGTTTTTTTTCGATTGAAAGAAAGATGTCGCTTTCCCTTACTCCGGCTTCTTCCGCGGGGCTGTGTGCTTCCACCGTTTTTACAATCACGCCCTTCTTGCCTGCAACGTTAAGATAGCTTGCCAGTTTCTCGTTCATATCTTGAACAATGATACCAATCCATGCTTGTTTCACTTCACCGTACTGAATCAGATCAGAGATAATTTTGCGGGCTTTTCCGATAGGGATGGCAAAACCGATTCCCTGGGCCTTAGCATATATGGCCGTGTTGATGCCGATCAGATCGCCGTTGATGTTTAAAAGCGGCCCGCCGCTGTTGCCGGGATTAATGGATGCATCGATCTGGATGAAGTCGTGATACACCCGGTCCTCGGTTCTGATGCTGCGATTTAAGGCACTGATGACGCCGGTCGTCACGGTGTGGGAAAACCCGAAGGGATTTCCGATGGCAATGACGGTCTCACCGATCATCAGATCATCGCTGCTTCCCATCGTGGCGTCGGGCAGCTGTTTTTCAGAGTCGATTTTCAACACCGCCAGATCAGAATCCGGATCAGCCCCGACGATTTTGGCCTCAAATTCCCTTTCATCCTGAAGCATAACTTTTATGGTGGCGGTTTTCTGAATGACGTGGGCATTGGTTAAAATAAGTCCCTTTTTGCCGTCGATAATTACGCCGGATCCCAGACTGGTATACTGCTGCCGCCGCTCAAAGCGCGGATCGTAAAAATCCCTGAAAAACTCTTCGAAAAAAGGGTTTAGACCAAATCCTGAAAATGGACTGGTTCGCTTGCGAACTTCATACTCTGAACTTATGTTTACCACTGCCGGACTGACCTTGCGTACCGCTTTAACAACAGGGGTTTCCCGGTTGAGTTCCTGAGCAGAACTTTCAACCGAAAGAATCAGCCCCAGCGCGTATATTGATAAAATTGTCACGATCAGGTAAAATTTTTTTTTAAATCCGTGTTTTTTGTACATTTGCCGCCTTCTTGGGTGAAAGATTAAAAAAACCGCTGCTAAATGGGAGATCCTCTTATCTTCTAAATGACAATAACAGATCAACAATAATCATCAAAGTAGAAATTTCAGCATGTCCATTCTTAATATCGACGATATACTGCCTTTGGTAGAAAAACCGAGCCGCTATTTGGGTTCGGAAATCAACACCGTTAAAAAAGATCTTAACGGGGTTAGGCTCCGCTTCGCCCTGGCCTTTCCGGATCTTTATGAGATCGGCACATCCCATTTCGGCCTGCAGATTCTTTACCATATTTTAAATGAAGATCCGGACATTGCAGCTGAAAGAGTGTTTGCTCCCGGCGCAGATATGGAAAGCAGGCTCAGAAGCACCGGAAGACCGCTTTTTTCGCTGGAATCCCGTGCGCCCATCAGCCGTTTTGATATCATCGGATTCAGTCTTTTATACGAGTTGAATTACACAAATATCCTGACCATCCTTGATTTGGGCCAAATTCCGTTTCTGGCCGCCGAAAGGGATCACTCGCATCCATTTGTTATTGCCGGCGGACCGTGCGCCTGCAACCCGGAGCCCATTGCCGAGTTGTTTGATGCCATGGTCGTGGGTGACGGCGAAATGGTCATCAAGCAAATGGCGGCGAAATGGCTTGACTGGCAAAATGCGGGACAGGCCAACAAAGAGTCTTTGCTGCAAAGCTGGTCGCAAATTGAAGGCGTCTACATTCCATCTTTTTTTAAGGCCTGTGTCGATGAGCGCGGTTTTCAAACCCTGGAACCCCGCTTTTCAAATTACCCCCAGGTCAAACGCGCCATTGTCCATGACCTGAACCGGATGCCCTTTCCGGATAAGCCCATCGTTCCTTACGGCAAGCCCGTTCATGACCGGCTGCGGCTGGAAGTCTCCAGAGGGTGCACCCGCGGATGCCGTTTTTGTCAGGCGGGCATGATTTATCGGCCGGTGCGCGAACGCTCGCCGGAGCACCTGATGTCCCTTGCGGCCTGCTCCCTTGCCGCCACCGGCTATGAAGACATATCATTGCTGTCCCTGAGCACCGGCGATTATGGCTGTATCGCACCTTTGATGGAACGGCTGATGGTCTGCTTTGCCTCCGATAATGTTGCTGTTTCCCTGCCTTCCCTGCGGGCCGGAACGCTGACACCGGAGCTGATGAGACTCATTAAAATGGTGCGCAAGACCGGTTTTACGATTGCTCCGGAAGCCGGCAGCCAGCGCCTGCGTGACGTGATAAACAAGAATATCAGTGAAACGGAAATCATCGACACGGTGCAGGATGCTTTCAGGCTGGGATGGCAGGTGATCAAACTTTATTTTATGATCGGTCTTCCCACCGAGACCGATGACGACCTTGGCGCACTGGTGGATCTGGTGAAAAAGCTGGTAAAAATCAAGGGCCCCAACAAGCAGCGGGGCAAGATCAACGTCAGTGTGGCCACCTTTATTCCCAAGGCGCACACCCCTTTTCAATGGGCGCGGCAGGTCTCGCTGGCCGAATCAAGGTCTAAAATCAACTGGCTTCGCGACCAACTGAAGATTCCGGGAATTCAATTCAAATGGCAGGATCCCCAGGTCAGCCGGCTGGAAGGGCTCTGGGCCCGCGGAGATCGAAGATTGAGCCGCCTGCTGATTTCGGCCCATAAAAAAGGATGCAGGTTCGACGGCTGGAGTGACACATTTCGCTATGATCTGTGGCTGGCGGCTCTTGAAGAGGAGAATATCGATCCGGATTTTTTTTCGGCCCGGATGCGGGATGTTTGCGAGCCGCTGCCCTGGGATCATATCGATAACCGGGTCAGTAAATCCTTTTTAAAGCAGGAATGGGAGAACGCCCTTGAAAACAAATTGACCGGCGACTGTCGGCAGGGATTATGCCAGCAGTGCGGCACATGTGATTTTGAAAAAATAGGGGTCAAAACCTACCGGACCTTTGAAGGACAAGCGATCCCATCCGGCGGGGTGGAAAAACACGATGACATTGTTTATAGGAGCCTGTGTGTTTATTATGCCAAACTGGACCGGGCAAAACACTTCAGTCATCTTGAAATGGTCAACATATTTTTGAGGGCGCTTAAGCGCGCTCAAATCCCTGTTAAATTTACCCAGGGATTTCATCCCAAACCTAAGATTTCATTTGATGATCCGTTGCCAGTCGGTATCGAAAGCGAACAGGAACACTTTATGCTGAGCGTACCGGATTTTGTCGAGCCGGATTTGCTCACGCATCAGTTAAATTTCCACCTACCGGAGGGCCTGACCATAAATTCCTGTCATCTTGTTTTGCCGTCGACCCGCGGCAAATTGCCGGAAGTGAGAACCTATCAGGTTACCCTTCGGGAGGGCAATTTGCATGAAAAAAACTTAGACTCATATATTCAAAGCACGGAGTTTCCCATTTCGCTCTCGAATCGAAAAGGAAAGTTGAAAAAGATAAATTTAAAGGATATGGTAATAAACATTGAACTTAAGGATTCAAAGCGCTTGCAGGTGACGCTGACATCGGGACCCGGAAAAACCATTCGGCCCGCTGAGGTGCTGCGCTATATATTCGATTTGCCGGAGGAGCAAATTAAGCAGGCTAGGGTGCTTAAGCTAAAGCCAGAAGAGCATAGAGCGTAGGGCAAAGAGCCTATCGCAAAGCGCAAATGACAATCTGATTAAGACCACAGCTGTTGAGATCTTAGATATCTGGGCTTAATCCTTGTGAGCAACTACAACGCTCTCTGCTCTCTGCCCCCATGTCCTCTGCTATTGTCTCTTTACCCGCAAAACGGAGTTTTGCAGGATGTACAAGCAACTCATCATTAATGTTGCGGAACACGAAACCCGGGTGGCGTTATTGGAAGACGGCACCATTGCCGAACTATATGTGGACCGCGGCGATGACTCCAATATTGTCGGCAATGTTTATAAAGGCAAAATTTTGCGGGTTTTGCCCGGCATGCAGGCCGCATTTGTGAATATCGGGCTGAATCAGGCGGCGTTCATTTACGTTGATGATGTCTTCTACGATGATTTTAGAGAATATGAGCGATTATTCAATGTTGAATCCGAGATGGATGATGAAGGCCTGGAGAATGAATCCAGCCACAAATTTACGAAGAAGCGCGAATTTAACATCGAAGAGCTTATTTATGAAGGACAGGAAATTCTGGTTCAGGTCGCCAAATCGCCCATGGGAACCAAGGGCGCCCGCATTTCCTCTTATATATCCATGCCGGGCCGCTTTCTGGTGTTAATGCCGACTTCCGATCATATCGGTATTTCACGGCGCATTGAAGATGAAACCGAGCGGGAACGCTTAAAAGGACTAGTGCAAAAATTAAGAACCGAGAATTTTGGTTACATCGTGAGGACCGCAGCGGAAGGCGAGCAGGAAGAAAAACTGGCCTACGAAATGGGATTTTTAAATAATCTGTGGAAGAACGTCCAGAAAAAATTCGAAACGGCCCCGCCCCCGTCGCTTTTGCACCAGGAACTTTCTATCAGTCTGCGGGCCGTGCGGGATCTTTTAATTCAAGAAGTCGAAAAAGTGGTGATCGACTCAAAACCCACCTATCATGCAATTTTATCCTTTCTGGACAACTACATGCCCAGCCTGAAAGAGCATGTCGTTTTTTATGAAGGCTCGGAGCCGGTTTTTGATGCCTATAATCTGGAAGGAGACATTTCCCGTGCTCTGAAAAGAAAAGTATGGCTGAAATCCGGCGGGTATATTCTAATCGAACACACCGAAGCCCTGGTTGCCATTGATGTCAACACCGGACGCTATGTCGGCAAGCATAACCTGGAAGAAACTATCTTAAAAACCAATCTGGAAGCGGTTAAAGAAATCGCCTATCAAATCAGGCTCAGAGATTTAGGGGGCATTATCATTATTGATTTTATTGATATGGAGAAAAAAACCAATCAAGAAAAAATCTTCAATGCGCTCAAAGAAACTCTGAAAAAGGATAAAAGCAAAACCCATGTCCTTCCCATGTCTGAAATGGGATTAATCCAGATGACCCGCAAACGAACCCGGGAGCCTTTGACGCGGATTCTCTGTGAGCCATGCTTTTATTGTGAGGGAGAAGGTTATCTGATCTCCCGACAATCCATTTGCAATAATATCTATCGCGAAATCCTGCGGGATGCGCATGATATGGACGGCACCCGGCTGACGCTCCGGGTCAATCCGCAGATTGCCGAGCTGTTTCTCGGCCAAGAAAACTTGATGATAGCCAACCTTGAGCGAAACATCGGCAAACAGATCGTTATTTACCCCAATCCTGAGTTTCACATGGAACAATTTGACATCTTTGAAGTTCAGGACCCGTAAGCTAAGCATCGAACATCAATCCATTTTTCATACGTCCCATGTATTTGTTCTTGACAAGAAAATCAGCTTGTGTTTTACTCCTTCGGTTTAAGATCCCATAATTAATTTAATACGAATAAGGAATTTTTACAATGAAGCGAACTTTTCAGCCCAGCAGATTAAAACGGGCCAGAAATCATGGTTTTCTCAAACGAATGTCTACCAAGCAGGGTAGAAGAATCATCAACCGGCGCAGAGCCAAGGGCAGGGTTCGTCTGGCCGGTTAGGGCGCCGTGTTAGGACGTCGAATTAAATTTTCAAATCGCTAAGCGGAAAGCTTGACCGTTGCGTTTTTCCCTCACGAAGGCAGACAGGATCTTAAGGCGGCGTGAGTATATCGCCCTTTCAAAATCCGGCCGGAGGATCCAAAACGACCATTTCATTGCTTATTTTTCTGCTGATCCGCAAGGCAGATCGCGAATAGGCGTAACCGTCACAAAGAAGGTTGGACGAGCGGTCAAACGAAACAGAATAAAGCGGCTTGTGCGCGAATTTTTTCGATTAAATCGGCATTATTTATCAGGGAAATGGGACATCAGCATTATTGCTAAAAGGCAGGCTGCCGATCTTTCTTCTGAAAAGGTTTACCGATCCTTGCAGGAACTTGCGGACCGCATATCGAGCTATGGCAATCATTAAAGTATTTTTTCAGATCGTTTTTATCAGTTTAATCAAGGTCTACCAATATACACTCTCACCGCTTCTGGGGCCCGCATGCCGATTCCATCCCAGCTGTTCCGAGTATGCCTACCAGGCGATTCTGCGTCATGGCCCGGTAAACGGTTTGCTTTTAGCCGTTAAAAGAATTTTGCGCTGCCATCCATTTCATCCGGGTGGTGTTGATCCTGTTCCTTAGCGCGAACGGTGAGAACAACCAAACGGCAGGCCTACACGGGTGGTGCAGCCAAGCGTAATGTTGCCCGAAAATGCTGTTGTCAAAGAATTGATCTCTAAAACTGAGTCCTATTTATGTCGGTTCTTATCAGCTCTCCTTTAGGTCAGTCCACAGAGAACATGCCCCGTTTAATCGAATAAATACGAATTCGACAATAGGCGGACAAAACATTTTACTTTAGTTTTTAGCGATTTATTAGGAGAAGACAATGGATCAAATGCGTTTGTTAATTGCTATTGTCCTGTCTGTACTGGTTTTTCTAGTGTGGCAGCTTTTTTTTGTTGATAAAGAGGCCGGTCAAAAATCGGCCAAAAAAGTCGAGCAGCCTACGGTAAAAGAGGAGCCGGTAAAAGAAGCGAAGCCATACCCGAAGGAGCAAAAGGTTGTCGAACCTGAAAAAACAGGTGTCACGGAAGCACAGGTTTCAAAGCCCGCCAGAATTCCTCGAACCATCACCGTGGATGCACCGTATTACAGGGTCAAACTATCGGAGGAAGGGGCCGGGTTCACCAGCTTTGTTTTGAAAAAATACAGGGATACGGTTCAGAAGGATTCTCCTTTAAAAGAATTGCTGCCCCACAAAGATTCAATCGAGACCGTTACAATGGGCTTCGCCGGAAATAGCCTGCCTGACCTTGACAATGCGGTTTTTTCAACAAACCTTAATTCTGACAGCATCAACATCGAGGATGCCGCCAAAGAGATTACTTTTTATTGGAAATCCAGCCAGGGTGTTGTGGTGCAAAAGACATACAAATTTTCCCCGGACTCCTACGTGATCGGGCTTGATATTGCCATTAAAAACGGTTCTGAGCGATCCATTCAGGACAAGCTGTTTGTAGCGGTAAATAGCGCGATACCCAAGGTTAAGCAGAGGTATGGATTTGAAGGTCCCAGCGTATTGATCGACAAAAAGGTTGAAGAGATCAAGATCAAAAAAATTGCCGATAAAAATACCTATACGGGAAATGTTAAATGGATTGCCCTGCAGGATCGGTATTTCATGATGAGTATCATCCCCGAGCGATCCGGCGAATCAAGCATGCGCCTTAAATTAAAGGGAGAAGATTTGATAGAGGCCCAATATTTAACGCCGGAGGATGACATTGGTCCCGACACCCAGCATACTTATCAGTTTTTACTTTTTTTCGGACCCAAGAGCATGAAAATCCTGGGAGAGGCCGGCCATGATCTCAGCAAAGCTTTAAATTTTGGAATGTTTGATTTTCTCGCCAAGCCCTGTGTTTGGTTGATGAACAAACTTTACAGTGTCATTCCCAATTACGGCATTGCGATTATTATATTAACGATCCTAATCAAGCTTGTTTTGTGGCCGCTTGGATCTAAAAGCTATAAATCCATGAGCGAAATGAAAAAGATCCAGCCATTGATGAAGGAGATCAGGGAGAAATACAAAAACGACAAGAAAAAGATGAATGAAGAGGTCATGAGTCTATACAGGACCTATAAGATAAATCCCCTCGGGGGCTGCCTACCCATGGTGGTTCAACTTCCGGTGTTTTTTGCGCTCTACCGGATGCTGTATCAGGCTATCGAACTGCGGCATGCACCTTTCTTCCTGTGGATTGTTGACCTGTCTGCTCCTGATCGACTGTTTCGATTTGATTTCGCCGTTCCGTTTATGGAGCCGCCTTACGGCATCCCTGTCCTTACGATTATCATGGGAGCCACAATGCTGTTGCAGCAAAAAATGTCTCCTCCTATGGGGGATCCGACCCAGGCCAAAATGATGATGTTCATGCCGCTTATTTTTACGGTGATTTTCATCAACTTTTCCTCCGGGTTGGTTCTCTACTGGTTGGTGAACAACATCCTTTCGATTGCGCAGCAATATTATATTCAGAAAAAATTTGCCTAATAACGGAGGTTATTTCTAATGTCTTCGTTTGAATTTGAAGAAAAAAATGTAGACAAAGCCGTTAAAAAAGCATGTAAAGAACTTAATCTGGCCCAGGAAGAAATCAGGTATGATGTCCTTTCCTATGGGTCCAGCGGGATATTCGGGTTGGCAGGTGCTAAAAAAGCCAGGATTCGCGTAACTTTACCGGAAAAAACGCAAGAGGCTGAAACTGAGAGCGGAATTCAGACGGAAAATGTGAATCGGGAGGCCGAGTCTTCCGGCGTTAGATTGTCAGAGGCAGATCGTTCATTTGAGAATAGAGATTCCGATGATCAGCAGCTTAATACATTTCCGGAAAACCCTTTAGATCTCGGACGTGCTGTCTTACAGCACATCGTGGACTGCATCACTCCCGATGCGAAGATATCGGCCGAAGAAAGTTCGAAACGGATCCTTTTGAATGTTGCCGGCGGCAATCCGGCCGTCCTTATAGGAAAAAAGGGACAAACCCTTGAAGCCATTCAATCGCTTGTCGAAAAAATCGTCAACAAGCATCATAACAACCACGATAAAATTCGGGTTCAGGTGGATGTCGAGGGTTATCTTGAGACCCGCAAGACCAATCTGGAAAAGCTTGCTGCCCGTCTGGCAGAAAAGTCCAAGCGAATTCGCAAGCCCATATCTCTGGGGCAGATGAGTGCGTATGATCGCAGAATCGTGCATATGGCCTTAAAAGAAGACCCGGATGTTCGAACCAAAAGCACGGGAGAAGGCTATATGCGGAAATTGATCATCTTCCCTAAAAAAAATAACCTGCGGCGGCAGCAGCTGCATTCGTAATAAGCATGGAAAATTCCACTATTGCGGCCATTGCGACGCCCGGCGGCAGGGGTGGAATCGGAATTATTAAATTATCCGGATCCAAAGCCCTTTCAATTGCCTCGGCTATTTTTTCTCCGGCTGAAGCCGAACGGCAGGCCCGGGCTGGCCAATCTCGGTCTTCAAACGAGGAGTCGGGTAATGGTTTTAAATCCCATCGATTATACTATGGCCATATCTACGATCCCGAGAAGGGGCGGGTGTTGGATGAAGTTTTGCTGTCCGTGATGAAGGCACCGCGCTCCTACACCAGGGAGGACGTCGTTGAAATCAATGCCCATGGCGGTCAGGTTGCAGTGAATGCCATTCTCGAACTGGTGTTAAGATGCGGGGCGCGGCTTGCCGATCCCGGCGAGTTCACCAAAAGGGCTTTTCTTAACGGCCGGATCGATTTAACGCAGGCCGAAGCGGTCATTGACATCATTAACGCCCGCACCGCAAAATCTTTGTTCATGGCGGCAGGCCAGGTTAGCGGGAATTTGAAAAGCCAGGTGGAGCTGATTCGGGCGTATCTAATCGAGCTTTTAACCCGGACGGAAGCCGGTCTTGATTTTCCGGATGAAGTGGCCGAGATCGTAGATCCAAGAACAGCGATCGCCGAAATTCAATCCGATGTGATCAAGCCCCTGCAAAACTTAATTCAGCAACATGTTGAAGGTAATGTTCTGCGAGACGGGTTGAAAGTGGCTGTGGTGGGCCGTCCCAATGTGGGCAAATCTAGTTTATTAAATCGTCTGGTTCAAAAGGAGCGGGCGATTGTTACCGCTCTACCTGGAACAACCCGGGATACGATTGAAGAGACTTTGAATATCAAAGGCTATCCCGTTGTTCTGGTCGATACCGCCGGACTGCACACCACCGATGACCCCATAGAAATATTCGGCATCGAAAAAACCATAGAAAGTATTAAGCGCGCCGATCTGGTTCTTTTCATGGTGGAAGCCAACTGTGCTTTAACGGCCGAAGACCATAAAATAATTGAGCTGGTGAAGTCCAGACCTACAATCAGTGTTATCAACAAAATCGATCTGGTAAATGAAGATAATTGCGTCGACATTCCCGATGATTGGGCTTCAATTGATTGTGTTCGCATTTCGGCATTGTATGGCCACGGCGTCGATCTTCTCAAAGAGCAGATTGTTGAGACGGCCTTCGGTCAAAACCCCATCGATATCGAGGACAGAGTTATACCCAACTTAAGGCAAAAACTGCTCCTGGAAGATGGTCTCGAGGCCACGCAAGCCATCGCTCGGGAATTGGAAAACGGCCTTCCCATGGAACTGATTGCCATTCACCTGCAGGATGCAATTGAGGCCCTGGGACAGGTACTCGGGACTTCCGTGAAAGTGGATGTACTCGATCAAATCTTCAGTCGTTTTTGTATTGGGAAGTAAGTGTTTCACGTGAAACATTAAGAACGGGCCCCTAAGCTTTAAATTTTGTACGATGGTCAGAGGCGAGCCGTTTTCCGATACGGCCGGAGCCCAGCATGTTTCCAGTCTATCTGCGATTGTATGTCAGCCGGGTTTACTTTACAATAAAGGAGATGTATCAAAAGCATGGACCTGAGGCCATATTTTAAAAAATACGAAGCTCTGGTGGCAACCGCTGATGCGGCATTTGAGCGAGTCAGGAAGGCGCATCGCGAATGCGTGGCGTGTGGGGAAAAATGTGCGGACTGCTGTTTCGCCCTTTTTGACCTGACGTTGATCGAGGCGCTGTATCTTCACCACCGGTTCAATGAGAAATTTAAAGGTTCCCATCAGGTCGAATTTCTTGAAAAAGCCAACCGCGCGGATCGTCGAATCTACAAAATCAAGCGCAAGGCGTACAAAGATCTCCAGTCCGGCAAAAATGAGGGTGAAATCCTGGCTGAAATGGCATTCGAACGCGTTCGATGCCCGCTTTTGAATGATAAAGATTTGTGCGACCTTTATGAATACCGGCCGTTAACCTGTCGCTTTTACGGCATTCCGACGGCCATTGGCGGCACCGGGCACACCTGCGGCAAGTCGGGCTTCAAACAGGGGGAGCAATATCCAACGGTTAACCTCGACGCCGTTCACAGCAAGCTGCAACAGATTTCTGCCGAATTGTTGCGGGACATCCAATCCAAGAATATCAAACTGGCGGATTTACTCGTACCGCTGTCATCGGCGCTAATAGTGGATTTTGATGAAGTATATCTGGGACTTGCTGACGAACCGCAAGAAAGATTACCCCGCAAACGACGGTCAAGGGCCAAGAAATGAGCGAATTTACCTCTCAAGAAGCTGAAGAAAGAAAAAAAGCGGTATTTGACTGCATGTCGCCGCGACGGCAGAAACATATCCTTAAAAAGGGTTACGAGAAATGGGATCCCTTTGAAGAACCCAAGGATCCGATTGATATCCGAAAAGATAAAACCAAGCGCACGACCCAGATGTTAGTGAGGGAATTTCTGCAATCGCGAAGTTCAGAAGGATACAGCAACGCCTTCGCCAGAGGGGTCCTTGAAATGGCTCTTGGCATCGTCAATGAAGATGACCGCTTTTTAGGTATGTATGAATTTGTTTGCTGGCATCAAAAGCTTCTGAAAGAAGAAGAGCACCAGTAAGAGACGAATTCAAAAGTTGGATTAATTAATCCTCGATAAAGCCTCCCAAAATATATTCCTGGTACTCGGTCGGACCATCCTGGTACGTTTCGAGCATCTTTTCCAATGTATTTCTGGTGTCGTTTTCCTGCCATTTATGCCAGCGTTCAATATCCTGCCAGGTTCCGATTACCATCAGCGTTTGAGGGTCATCGCATGATGCCAGCGTCTGCCCCGAGATATAGCCGGGCTGGCCGAGCGCCCCGGTTCGCAACTCCTTGAGCAGCGCAATAATTTCTTTCTTTTTTCCTTTGAGGAATTTTCGTTTGATCAAGATTTTGGCGTTCATAATGACCTCCTTGGATTTAATTATATGAAAAAACTCCACAAAATACCGGCGCAGACTGCCGATCCAATAACGCCCGAAGAGTTACAGGCCATGCCGTGCATCAGCAAAAAGTTGTTCGGATCTTCTTTCAGGCCCATTAAGTGAACTTCACGGGCCGAGCCGGGAACGGCCGAAACTCCGGCTGCGCCCAGCAAGGGATTAATCTTCTCTTTGAGAAACAGGTTCATGATCTTTGCAAAAATCACCCCGGAACCAGTCGCAATTGAAAAGGCAATGGAGCCCAGAAAGAAAATCCCGAGAGATTTGGGTGTCAAGAATACATCAGCCTGGGTGCTGCAGCCGACAGTAAACCCAAGGAATATAGTGGCGGTGTCGATGACGGCGGATTGCGCGGTTTTGGCCAGCCGATCCACCACGCCGCATTCTTTTAAGAAATTGCCTAAAAACAGCATACCCAGCAGCGGCAGAGCCGTCGGTGCCAAAAAACAGCAGAGCAAAACACCTACGACGGGAAAGATAATTTTTTCTTTTTTGGAAACATCTCGGGGTTCGGACATTCTTATAAGCCGCTCCTGCCTGGTGGTTAAAAGTTTCATAATTGGCGGCTGAATAACGGGAATCAATGCCATGTAAGAATAGGCTGCAATCGCAATGGGCCCGATGAGATGGGGCGCAAGTTTGGCGGTTAAGAATATGGATGTCGGCCCGTCGGCACCGCCAATGATTCCGATGGAAGCCGCCTCTTTGGGAAGAAATCCCATAAACAAAGCACCGAGCAAGGTAAAATAGATACCCATTTGGGCTGCTGCCCCCAGAAGCATAAGCTTTGGCTGGGCCAGCAGGGACGAAAAATCGGTCATGGCGCCTAACCCCAAAAAGACGATGGAAGGATAGACACCAGTGGTCACTCCGAAGTAAAGATAATGCAGAACGCTGTTGGGTTCGTAAATTCCTATTCCAAATCCTTTAAAAAAAGGAATATTTCCGACCAAAATACCGAAGCCGATAGGCACCAGCAGCAGGGGTTCGAATTTTTTGGCTGTCCCGAGATATAAAAATGTGAAGCCCACAACGATCATAATGATGTGGCGATAATCTGCTAAGTAATATCCGGTATTTGACATAAATTGAAATAAGAGATCAAGCATAGTTATAACCTTTAGCTTATATAATCTAAATTATTTACCCCAGGTGAATGTGCCGTCATCCTGTGCAATCAGGATCTGGGCTTCTCGCAGTCTATTAATCGATAAATTCGGGTGAGGCAGATCCATTTTATTTGATATTTCGTATAGTTGAACTAGATCAAAAGGTTCCTTGAGCTGCTCAACCAAAGGGCGGTAAATGCTGACAAGCTCTTCCACGGTCGGAAGGCGGCGTTGCTTATAGACGGGACCCGCGACGGTTTGTGCCTCACCGGGCCGGGACTTGTCCTTGGACCGGGCGAACAGCTCATCTCTTTTTTCCCATAAATTTAGAATTTTGTGGATCTGTGAAATAACTAACGTCAGCACCACCAGACCCAAGAACACAATCGTGGCGCCGACAAAAGCCATCGCCCATCCGTTGTTGGCGGTTATATTCTCAAAACCATACAATTTAGGCCTCCTTGGTAGACCCCCATTTTATACAGCGAAAAAAAGTTCACCCCCGGAAAATCAGGATAGAAGAACAAAAATCACATAAGGTATGCCGGAGAAGAGACTGCGGACCGAATTCCGATAATACTAATTAATCCGCCCAGAAAAATAGCATATTCAGGGTTGTAAATTGCGCTTTGAAAACTGAAGGAAGTCGTCAGATCGAAGCTCCGGCGGATTAATTATTTAAAAATAAGAAACAGTTCTTTCATCACAGTATTTATAAAAAGTCAACCATAAACATTTTTAACAGGTTAAAAAACCTGCTTGGATTATTATTCAGAATAATTCGTCGATTAAAAGGCTTTTTTTTAAATTACGCCTCTTC
>Ga0307426_1000978_pt1 | contig 19437 bp, 16 predicted proteins | sample SalMarWE160340MG_FD_202165 | JGI IMG/M metagenome (GOLD analysis project Ga0307426, IMG submission 202165) | Salt marsh sediment microbial communities from the Plum Island Ecosystem LTER, Massachusetts, United States - WE1603-40 | ecosystem: Environmental > Aquatic > Marine > Intertidal zone >...
TCCGACGAACTCCAGGACGATGCCACCATGGTGGCGATTACGGTGAAGTAGAATCCAGGCGGTCCGATGCGAAGGCTCAGGGGCCCGGTCTGGTCCGGATAAATTGCGGCATGCCCCATATTCAGTTCCGATTCTATTTATTCAGTGGTTTATCATATGTCCCTCGTTCTTGGGTCCCCGACTAACCCTGTGATCCCCCAAAGGTTGATTGCATCCGGGACAGCGCCCGGCATGACGGCTCACCTGTCCCTTCCAACCACATTCTTTACAGACGGCAAACTGCATGTAGGGATCAACTTTATCCTTCCTGAAAATCCTTTTTAAAATCGAAAATAGGATTAAAATTCCAATCCCAATGCCGACTGCCGTCATTGCATCCTGCACGGTGTAGCCGGCAAATAAAATTATATCCATCATGAATCTTCTCCAGAGACATTAAAATTAGATTTTTGTTATCAGGGTGCCGCAATTATTTTTCCAACCATCTTATTCGGTATTAATTAGACAATTCTTAAGGAAAAATGATTGACAATTTTCGGGCAAGATTCGGATAATAGCTTTTCCATGCCTTGATGACAGCTGGTGTCGGATAAAATTTCGCACCGTTTCTAAAGGGGGAGCATAATGAAAAAAGAGGACATTTCCCGCAGAGAATTTCTTGAACGCATGGGAGTTTTGGGTGGTCTTGGCGCGGCTTATTACGGAATGGCGCAATGCGGAATGCTGGCCCTTGCTCGCGCCCAAACCGGACCCGCACGGCCTGACCATCGCAGCGGGAAGGGACAACACATTGTCATTCTGGGTGCCGGCATCGCCGGCCTCTGTGCAGCGTACCTGTTGCGAGACACCCAATTCAAAATTACGATAATTGAACCGAACCCCTATGTGGGCGGACGCTGCCTCACCCTCAGAAAGGGCGATGGGGTGCGGGAAGAAGTCGCGGATCGCCATGGAAATCCCTTCGGCCGCCTCGTGTGCGATTTTGATGAAGGTCCGGACTTTTATTTTAATGCCGGACCCGGCCGCATCCCGCAAAGCCACGGGGCTATTTTATATTACTGCAAAAAACTGAATATCAAGTTGCAACCCTACATTTTTGCCTGCCGCTCCAACCTGCTCCAGAACGACAACTTCAATCAAGGCCGCGCAACGCCCCTGAGGTGGATCAAGCACGATCTGCGCGGGCACATTGCCGAGCTTCTGGGGCAGTGTGCCGGCTCGAACCGGATCGAACAATCGGTTGCGCCGCCCAATCGTGAATCCTTCATCGAAATGCTAAGGTATTTTGGTGATCTCAGAGGATCCGACCGGTCGCTTGTCTATCTGAGTTCAAGCCGGACCGGCTACCAGCAGAAGCCCGGTGCCGGGCTGAATGCGGGGGTTCCACGGCCGCGGTTCGATTTGAATGATTTGCTGAAGTCAGAATTTTGGAAATCCGAACTTTTCAATGATATGTACCTTTATTGGCAAACGAGCCTGTTGCAGCCCGAAGGGGGAATGGACACTATTCCCCGGAAGTTCCATAAAAACCTGGGCCCAAACACAAACCTTCAACTGAATGTGAAAGCCAGGGGAATCTCCCTGACAACCGATCAGATATTCATCACATACTCCGGGTCCGAAGAGCCGCTTGCCGCCGACTATTGTATCGCGACGATGGCGCCGCCCCTTTTGAGCAAGATCCTGGATTCTACGTTTACGCAAAGATTTAAAGCATCGCTGTCCAAGATCACCATGGTTCCAGCATTTAAATTCGGTTGGCAGGCCCGGAGCAGGTTCTGGGAAGAAGAAAATGAAATCTACGGCGGAATCAGTTGGACAAAACATATCATCCGCCAGATCTGGTATCCGTCCTATGGATTTCTTTCGCCAAAAGGCGTGCTGACCGGAGCCTATACCTACGGAAAGGATGCCGGCACACTTGGTACGATGTCCCATCAAGAAAGATCTGTCAAAGCATTGGAGGGGGGCGAAAAGTTGCACCCCGGTCGTTTTAAACGTAACGTCGAAAAGGGTATATCAATTGCCTGGCAGAATATGCCCCATCAGGCCGGCGGCTGGGCCTACTATCGAAATCAGGCTGAGGATCCCGATTATCAGGAAATTACCAGGCCTCAGGGACGGTTGATTTTGGCCGGTGACTACCTGAGTTTTCTCTCCGGGTGGATGGAAGGTGCGATCCTGTCGGCTGAACTCGCCGTAAAGCGAATTGAGGCAGAAAGTCATGATTAAAATTTTGGTTCCATACCGAATCGTGCTAAAATATAAGCTGAAATTTTTCAGGGCGGTTTAATTAATGAAAAAAGGATTGATCATCGCTTTCATCATTATTCTCGGATCAGCTGGATTTCTGGCATACGACTGGCATGTGAAAACATCGATTCAAGCGGATGACCAGCGTGTCACCCTATATTCATGGACGGATAAGCAAGGCGCAAAACATTATACTGATACCCAGCCGCCGGACGGTGCCAAAAATGTAGAGGAGAGCAAGGGTTATAAATATGTCGAGCCGCCACTGGTGATTAAAATAGAAGATAAGATGATTGAGATGTATAGATGGATTAAAGGAAAGCTATTTAAAAAGAAAGATAAGAAAAAGAAAAAGCAATAGCCGCTGAAGGTTGGAATGATACCTCCGGGAGAAGAAGTTGATTCGATGTGGATTTAATTCATGCGGTTTCGACGACCGCATAGCCCTCGGGTGTCAGAAATGCGCTGGATTTGAGCGTATTCATATCCACCAGGCCGTTTTGGTACAACGTTTTCAGTGCTTGCAAGGTCTCGCTGGGCGCCAGATTCAGGGCTGTAATAATGTCGCTGATGTCCAGAATACCAGGCGGCCCGCTGTGCTCCCATTCCTTGGCCAGCAACTTGAGAACTTTAAACTCCTGCTGCGTCGGCATGATGCGCCTCCGTTTAACTATATTCAGTCCATGAAAATTGTCCTGGCAACCTTTGGATCGCGCGGCGATGTTCAGCCGATGCTGACCCTCTCGCTGGCCCTTAAGTCAAAAGGGCATGAGGTTCTGCTGGCGGCACCGCCGGAAAAGGAGGATTGGGCCAGACAACTGGGCTGTCCCTTTCACCCTCTGGGAAGCGATGTAACCGCCTTCATCGATGGAATGAACAATGCCCATACGTTGGCGGCCGCCTTTCGGTTTGTGACCTTTCTGCGCAATGAAATCAGTTCCCAGTTCGACCGTTTGCCGGAGATCATAGCCGGCGCCGATCTGGCAATCGGTTCATCACTGGTGTTTGCCATGGCGACGCTGGCAGAATCCATGGGAATTGCCTATCGCTACATCGCATTTGCCCCTCAGCTTCTGCCGTCAGGTTATCATCCGTTCCCGGCTTTCAAACACCAGCGCTTTCCAAGGTGCTGCAATCGCATGACCTGGCAATTTGCCGCATTGTTCGACAAATTCAATATCACCCGGCTGATCAACCACAAACGCCGACACTTGGGTCTAAAGCCGATTCAAGATGCGTGGCGTAATGTCATGGGACAACATGTTATCGTGGCTTCCGACAGGGCAATTTCAAAGGTTCCCCCTGACGTCGTTGACCCGACCTATACGCAAACCGGCTATATGCATTTAAGGCAGCCGGATCAAAGCTTACCGGAACTGGAGGCTTTCCTGGCAGCCGGCCCGCCGCCTGTTTATGCGGGCTTCGGCAGCATGCCGAAACAGGATCAAATCCGCACTCTTTCAAAGGTGGTTAAAGCGGCACGCTTATCCGGTCAAAGAGCCGTGATCGGCAAATTCTGGGAGGAGCGGTCCGGATTTTCGGATCCGGATGACATTTTTTTCATAAAAAAGTATCCCCACTTAAAACTTTTTCCGCGCATGGCCGCCGTGATCCATCACGGCGGTGCCGGCACCACGGCCGCCAGTGCCGCCAGCGGCGTGCCTCAGATTATTGTTCCCCACATCCTGGATCAGTATTATTGGGGGCAGCAGGTATATCGAACCGATCTCGGCCCCAGGCCCATTTGGCGATCTGGATTGTCTTCCCGAAAGCTCGCTGCCGCTATCGGCGAATGCCTTTCCAATCAAAATATGCGAAATTGCGCCAAAGAAGCTGCCCGGCAAATAAGTCGAATCGATGGACCGGAAATTACCGTGCGGGCAATATTAAACCATAATTGAGATAAAAAAAAGAGATAAAACATGCGACTGGGAATGCACACTTATAGTCTGTACCACCACGGCCTCGCCGAGGACTGGGCCGGTTTTCGACTGCCCTGGACCAGGCAAATGGACATATGGCAACTGATGGATTATATGGTTGAACCCGGTCTGGAAGGACTGCACCTCGACGACAAGGCGTTTGACTCCATGGATGAAGCGCATTTCAGCCGGGTTCGAGATTATGCACAAGCGCGGAATCTGTATCTTGAATATAATTTTGCACTGCCCAGCAAAAACTATGATTCCAGTGTACAGCACGAAATAGAGCAAGGTATTGGCATTGCCCGAGCAATCGGGGCCGATGTTGCCAAAATCGGTATGAATCTGAGCCGCCCCCAACCGGTGGCGGCAAGCAAGTTTCATCCTCAAGTCATGGAGCAGCTTGAAGGTGTCGTAAAGAAATTGAAGAAAGCGGCATCGATGGCCGAGAAATCAGGCGTTAAACTTGCTGTCGAAAATCATACGGACGCATTTTCGCAAGAAGTCATCTGGGTACTGGTATGAAATGAAACAATTGGGCGCTTAGCGAGGCTGTATCGACCATGTTTTATTGGTCATTGTCCCGTTTTTGATGCGTGTGTCGCCGCAGTAACTGCACGATGTCCTGATCGCCCTTTTGAGATGCCATATGCAACGGCGTCAAACCATTTTTGTTACGGGCATCGACATCCGCGCCCCCGGCAATGAGCAGGGCGACCGTTTCCCGGTCTCCAGCCAGAGCAGCCGCATGCAAAGGGGTCATGCCCTCCTCGTTTTTAACATTGACATCGGCCCCCCTGGCTATGAGCAAGGCGACGGTCTCATTGCGTCCGGCCAAAGCCGCCGCGTGCAGCGGAGTCACGCCGTCTTCGTCTCTGGCATTGATATCGGCGCCCTTATCGATAAGCAATGCGACGATCTCATTGTTGCCGCTCCACGCTGCTGCATGCAGCGGCGTCAAGCCCCGCACGTCCCCGGCGTTGATATCTGCACCCTTGGCGATAAGCATTGAAACGGCCTGCAGATAGCCTCTTACCGCGGCAATGTGCAAAGGGCATTCTCCGAGTTCATCGGTAACATTTACGTCGGCACCGGCATCAAGCAGCGCTTTGACCTGGGGGATATCATTTATTCTCACGGCTTCACCGAGCGACAGTTTGACGGGTGGTTTTTTAGCATTCAACCGGAATTTTGTCAGCTCATCTAATTGCCCGGTCTCCGGCAATCCCTCATCGCGTTGAAAGCTCTTTACGGCTTCGGCGGTCTTCTTCCCCCAAATTCCATCGGGTTTTCCGGCATCATATTCCAGTTCGTTCAGTTTTTTCTGCGCCTCATAAACCGTATTGTCAGAGGAGTCCGCAGTTTCAATTCCCAAAAGCCCTGCACCGCAAATGATCACCAAAATAAATAGCGTAAAAATTCGCATTTGCCCAAAATTTTGCATTGCCAAATTGTTTGAAATACAGGGGCAGTTGATCAGTGCCCTTGCCGGCATGATTAACCGCCCAATTAATATTCGAAAGCTTAAATTTTTTCTAAAATAAAGATAGCAAAATCCTTGATTTTTTTCAAGTGCGTAAAACCAAGCACACATTAGCGTTACACATTCGAGGACCCCAAATGTTTGATTATCAGTACGTCACAGGAAATGTTACACTTGTGTACGCGTATGAATGCCGCCACCTATCCCTCACCGGCATCAAAGGCTTCGTTCCAGGTTAATGGTTTTGGAGGGGCTAAATTGGTTCGCACTAAAGAAATGTATCAGCTTGGAATCATTCCAGTCGACCAAGGTATTTACTTTTTGAACGCCGAGTTTTCTCAAATGATCCATAAATTCATTAATCAACTGCTCACCGATACCCTTATGCTGGCAATTGGGATCAACGCCGATGGTATCCAGGGTTGCTTTTTCCTGGAAAATACCATATTCGCCCATATAGAGTTCCCCCATTACAAACCCCACCACCGTTCCGTCTTCTTCCTCTGCCACAAGCGACGCGGGCAAATAATCTTTGGAATTAAAAAGTTTTTCAAACTTCATTTCATAGTACTCCGGCCGGGAAGCCTTGAGTACTTTCTCGTCGATCCCGACCACAGCGTCAAAATCTTCAGCCTGCATGAGTCTAATTTTAATGGTGCTTCGGTTCATGGGGTCTCCTTTATCATTAGGGTCATATTTTAGAATCACGATCACGCCTGCCGAATCTACATCCTTACCCTTGCGCTTTGCGGGTCGTACGGCGGCTTGAGATGGACCTTGATGGGAAATAGTTTGCCGGCAACATTTATTTCGTATCTGCCGGACAGGATCCAGTCATCTTCGATGCCGTCGGGGTTCTTGAGATAGCACATGCCGATGGCACAACCGAGCAGGTGGGAATAGGATCCATGGGTGTTTTCGCTGACCGGTTTACCATCGCGGTAAATCGGCTCATCATGGTAGATTAATGGCTCAGGGTCCTCGATCGTAAAGGTAACCAGCTTGCGCTTGATGCCGGTTTCCAATTGCTTTTTTAAAGCCTCCCGGCCGATAAAATCTCCCTTGTCCAATTTAACGCAAAATCCAAGCCCGGCCTCAAAGGGCGTATCGTCCGGTGTGATGTCGGCGCCCCAGTGTTTGTAACCTTTTTCCAGGCGCAGCGAGTCCAGGGCATGCAGCCCCACCAGTTTGAGGTTATACTTTTCGCCGGCGGTCATCAGGGCATCGAATACATTATTTGAAAACTCAGTCGGAATGTAAAGCTCCCATCCCAGCTCACCGACAAACGACATTCTGATAGCCAAGGGTCTGGCATAGGCCACATCGATCTCCTGCGCGGTGGCAAAGGGGAAGGCTTCATTGGAAAGGTCGGCATCCGTCCACTCAACGAGAAGATCTCTGGAGTTCGGCCCCATGATTGCCAACATGCTGTAAGCGGATGTCAAATCCGTTAAAACCGCATGGGCGTCGTCGGGCAGATGCCGCTGAATCCAATCAAAGTCCCGGGTTGCGGTGGCACCCGGGGTGACGATAAAATACTTATCCCGGGAAAGCCGGGTGACGGTCACATCGGCTTCGATGCCGCCGCGCTGATTTAACATTTGAGTGTAAACGACTTTCCCCGCCGGCACATCGACGTTGTTGGCGCAGATGGTTTGCAGCGCCCGGGTTGCATCCCGGCCCTGCAGCAGGAAGTTGGCCATGGACGTCAAATCATAGACCCCGACATTTTCGCGCACCGCCATGTGTTCGGCCGCCGAGTATGGAAACCAGTTCTGTCGTCCCCAGCCGTATTCGTAACTTGCCTGAACTCCCGGCGGTGCAAACCAGTTGGCCCGCTCCCACCCGGCAACCACTCCGAAACAGGCGCCGCATTTTGCCAGCCGATCGTGAAACGGCGAACAGCGGGCATTGCGGGCCGTCCCGGGTTGTTTAAAAGGCCAGTGGTCGGCATACAGATTGCCGACGGCTTCGATGACGCGGTCATAAAGATACCGGTGGTTCACCTGCCAGCCGTGAAAGCGACGGATGTCGACCGCCCAGAGGTCCTCTTCCGGATACCCCTGATCCATCCACTGGGCCAGGGCCTTGCCGGCACCGCCGGCACTGGTGATTCCCACCGAATTCATGCCGGCGGCCACAAAAAAGTTTTTCACGCCCGGGGCTTCCCCCAGCATGTAAGCTGTATCCGGCGTAAAACTCTCCGGAACCGTGGTCAAGCTGTTGACTTCCGCCTGCTCAAAGGCCGGCACTCTTTTGATGGCGTTTTTCATGAAAATTTCAAACTGGTCCCAATCTTCCTGCAGTTGGGTATAGGCAAAATCTTCGGGGATGCCTTGCGCGCCCCAGGGCTTGGCCACAGGTTCGAATCCGCCCATCAGCAACCCGCCCATTTCTTCCTTGACGTAGATATAGCCGTCCATGTCCCTCAGATACGGCATGCCTTTGTAAGTGCCCTCAATCGGGTTGGTGGACATGTGCATGTGCTCGGCCGCATGCAGGGGAATGCCGACCCCGACCATTTTACCGACTTGCCGGGCCCACATGCCGGCACAGTTGACGACATATTCGCAGACGATGTCGCCCCGGTCGGTGTGAACGCCGGTAACAGCCCCTTTTTTAAGGCGAATATCGATAACCTTAATCCCTTCAATAAGGTTGGCGCCCCCCATTCGAGCACCTTTGGCAAGGGCTTGGGTGGTGTCCTCCGGATTGGTGTGCCCGTCATTGGGTTGAAACCAGGCGGCCACCAGATCTTTTGTATTTAACAGGGGAAACAGCCTGCGCGCCTCCTCGAGGCTGATTTCTTCCATCGGAATGCCGAATGAGTGCGCCATGGCCATGGAACGGTCGAACTCGCTCTTACGGGCCTTTGTCTGGGCAACCCGGATGGAGCCGGGACGCTGGTAGCCGGTGGGCTGTCCGGTTTCCGCCTCCAGCCGTGCGTACAGCTCAGCACCGTACACGGCCAGTTTGGTCAGAGCACTGTTGGACCAGAGCTGGCCCAACAAGCCGGCGGCGGCCCAGGAAGTGCCGGAGGCTATGCTTTTACGCTCAAGCAGAACCACATCCTGCCAGCCGATTTTACACAAATGGTAGGCGACACTGCAGCCGACAATCCCCCCGCCGATGATCACCACCCTTGCATGGGTGGGCAGCTGTTTGGACATAATTTCCTCCTTAATTAATCCGCCCTTAAAATCAGCATTTTCAGGGTTGCAAATTGTTCTTTGAAAACTGAAGAAAGTTGTTATATCATAGGTTCGGCGGATTAATTAATCTATTCTGTTTATTAAATTCCCGCCGGTCCGCCCCAGCCGGCACGGTGATTCACCGGCGGATGCGGTATACCGCATCCGTATTGATCTAGTTGATCTCATTCGATCCGCTCGGCGGCAGACACAATTTCGTGGTGGCTATCTAAAAGATCCGCAAAATTTTTAGTTCAAACATTGGCAAAAGTCAACAAGATGTCTCTTTCAAACGACTCAAATCAAATCCCAAATGTTTCTGCCGCCAAAGATCCCATCAGCGCCCACCGCGCTTTTGTTTATGGTGCCTGCGGCCCCGGCTTCGGGGAAATCTATGCCGGCGCCCGCCTGCGGGGCTATGCAACGCTGCTGCTGTTCATATTTTTCACGGCCTGGTTTACCTGGTCGCTGGTCGGCGTCCTAAGAATCTTCGTGGGCCAGGTATTTGACAGCCTCAACGGTATGGCGCCGTCTGCTCTACCTGAGATGTCTTTTACCGCCGTAGCAGTTTCTTTTTTTGGGATCTATTTTACCTGGTTATGGGCCATGCTCTCCGCAGTCGAGGCGGCGATCAGCAGCCGTCAAAAAACCGGCGAAGAGGCCCAGGCCAGCGTCGGGTGGGCTGCTGCGATCGCCTGGTTTTGCCCCGGCGCCGGTCAGGTTTACACTGCTAAGCGCCGCTTCGGGTTTATCCTGTTCGGCGTATATCTTCTGGGAATATTGCTCATTGTTCCGGCTTACCTGCAATTGTTCCAAAGCCTGTCCGAACTGGCCAAAAGCGGACAGCTGTCGGCCCACGATCCCTTTGCAGTTATCGGCATCGTCCACGAGCTTATCACCCGGGTGAATTACAGCTTCGGCAAACTCTTTCAGGACGCCGTGAAGTATTTTTCAGTCGCCGGCGCTTTGGCCGCCTTAAGGCAAGGCCCCCTGATAACCGACACAAAATGGTTAAGGCCGTCAATGGCCTACGGCGCCGCCCTTTTGGGTCTCGGTTGGCTCTGTCCGGGATCCGGGCAGCTGCTTCAGGGGCGCAACAGGCTCGGATGGGGCTTTTTTGCCGGATATGTCGCCAGTAAGATCCTCATAGGAATTTTGCTGGGCCGGGACTTAATAACCGTTCAAAATGCGGATACGCTGGCCTGGATGTCCGTGATTGTGCAGTGGGTCGCCATGATCGAGGCACCGCTGGCGATGAGGAAAGCTAAATAGGAAAGGGAACTAAACGACGTGTGGAAAGTTCAGGCATGTAAAGGCCTCAATGGCAAGGGTCTGGATAGCTGTTTTAGATATCGTCCGGGCATAGATCCAGCCCCTTGAACTTTTGGACTCATGGCTTCTATGGTTTTGCAAATCGTATCGATCTTGATCAACGAATATTCAGCTCATCGGCTATTTCATTGCTCTACCGCTTACGAACTTAACAACTCACGGGCTTATCAGCTATTTTCCCACCCAATCCGGCACTCGCACATCCGACACCGAGCCCGGGATGTAGCATTTGATATCAATAACCGGTGAACCGTCGAAGGCATCGATATCTTCAACCTCAATTTTGTTGTTCCCAATCGACAATATTCTGCACAAGGTGAGCCCGATGAGATTGGGCCTTTGCGGCGAATGAGTGGCAAAAACGCCGGTTAACGGATTCCTTGAATCTTTTCTGGGATGAACTTGAAGTGTTTGCCGTTTTTGCGGCGTATCATTCTGATGAAACCAGAAAAGCACGAAAATATGCGAAAAGCCGTCAAGCCCCAGCAGGCCATCTGTAAACTCGCCCCAAATTTCGATCCACACACTTTCATCGCTTTTCCTGACAATCCCCACCGGATTGAGGTAAAAAGATGCCGTCATTGAATGCCTTTCTGGCTAAAGGTTCAGAGGTTTGGGGTTATCTTAAGTATTGAATATTGAAGATTGAATATTGCAGGAATCCTCTCGTTTTGGAATATCAGGTAACGAAGTCCCTCAACTATGCCAACTTGATGCATGGAAGGCTATCCTATCACCCGGTCCTTGCTTTTGCTTTTCACGCTATGCGCTATGCTCTATGCCCTCTGCAATTGAATCCCGCAACCCGTACCTCGTACCCCGCACCCCACCCCCCGCAACGCGCAACCCGCAACGCGCAACCCGCAACGCGGCCTAGTCTTCCTGCAGTTCCTTCAAATCCGCATAATAATCCAACGCCTCGGGGTTGCTCAGCGCATCCTTATTCAGCACGGGTTTGCCCTCAATGATTTTTTTAACCGCCAGCTCCACCTTTTTCATGTTCAAGGTATAGGGCACGGCCGGAATGCTCAAAATCTTGGCCGGCACGTGCCGCGGGGAAGCGTTGGTGCGGATCGTCTGCCTGATTTTGGCTTTCAACTCATCGGTTAAATCATACCCGGAAGCCAGCTGGACAAAGAGAATCACCCGCAGATCGTTTTTCCAATTCTGGCCGACCACCACGCTGTCCTCAATTTCTTCCATCTGCTCCAGCTGCCGGTAGATCTCGGCGGTTCCGATGCGAACACCGCCTGGATTGAGCGTGGCATCGGAGCGGCCCAGCATGACCACCCCGCCGCGTTTGGTGACAATCACAAAATCTCCGTGCCGCCAGATCCCGGGATAGACGTCAAAGTAGGCGTTGTGATATTTTTGGCCGTCCGGATCATCCCAGAAATAAATCGGCATGGAGGGAAACGGCTTGCAGCAAACCAGCTCGCCCTGCTGGTCGATGACCGGCCGGCCGGTTTCATCAAACGCATGCACGTCCATGGCCAGGCCGCGGCATTGCAATTCCCCGGCATACACCGGCCCCATGGGGTTGCCGAGCGCAAAGCAGCCGTTGAGGTCCGTTCCCCCTGAAATCGAGGCCAGCTGCAGATCGGGCTTGACCTCGTTGTAAATAAATTCAAACCCTTCAACCGATAACGGCGATCCCGTGGAAAGAACCGCCCTGAGCGTCGACAAATCATAGCTTTTACCCGGCTTTACGCCGCTGTTCTGCAGGGCCGCAATATAGCCGGCGCTGGTGCCGAAGACGGTTATTTTTTCATCCTGGGCCATTTCCCACAACGCGCCGGGATGGGGATGAAACGGGTTGCCGTCATAAAGCACCAGGGTGGCGCCCACCGCCAGCGAGCTTGTGAGCCAGTTCCACATCATCCAGCCGCAGGTGGTAAAATAAAAAATCGTATCTTCCCTTTTCAAGTTCGTGTGCAGCATCAGCTCTTTTAAGTGGTGGATCAGAATACCGCCGGCACTTTGAACCATGCATTTGGGCAAGCCGGTGGTCCCGGAGGAATACATGATGTAAAGGGGATGCCCAAACGGCAATTGCTCAAATTCGATGTCCAGATCGGCTGACGGGGATTTAAAATTCCGGTAATCGACTGCCTTGGGAACCCTGCTGATTTCCGGGTTTTGATCGGTATAGGGAACCACGACAACTTTTTCGATGGACGGCAGTTCTTTGAGAATGTCGGCAATACGTCCCAAAGAATCAATTTTTTTGCCCTTGAACGAGTAACCGTTGGCCGTAAATAATATCTTGGGCTTGATCTGCCCGAATCGATCCAGCACACCTTTGATGCCGAAATCCGGCGAGCAGGAGGACCAGGCGGCCCCCAGGCTGGTTGCCGCCAGCATGGCGATCATGGCGGCCGGCATATTCGGCATAAACCCCACCACCCGGTCACCGACTTCAACACCCGCATCTTTTAAGGCCCTGGCCAGACGCGCCACTTCGTCATAGAGCTCGGCATAGGTCATTTTTGTGGCTGCCTGCCCCTCGCCTTTGAAGATAAAGGCTGTCCGATCGTCCCGGTACCGCAGCAGATTCTGGGCGAAGTTGAGTCGTGCGCCGGAAAACCAATCGGCACCGGGCATTTTGGCAACATCGTCAATAACCTGCTCAAAGGGTTTGGAGGCGATGATGTCGGCAAATTCCCACATGGTGACCCAAAAATCAGGAATGTGCGCTACCGACCATTCATAAAGCGGCGCGTACTCTTTGAAATTCTGGTTGTATTTCTGATTGACGAGATTCATGAAGCGATACACGTTGGTGCTCTTAGTCTGCTCATCCGAAGGCTGCCACAATAATTTAGCCATGATCATTCCCCCTTTTTAAACGTTGCTCAGAAAATCTAAATCTGGTAGCTTCCCCAATTAATCCGCCCTGAAAAATAGAAATAATCAATGAATTAACACGAATTTTCATGAAATTAATTATAACTCTTACATGCTCTTGCATGCATAAGTCAAGACGATTGAAATTGATTATTCGCCGATTCGGTTGCGTATATGCAGGCGGATCGAATCAGAGATATTTTTAATGCTTGCAGGCCTTGTTGATTTCAGCTATCAATATGGGCCGTTATGAGTTTTGTGGTGCATTTAGCAAAGTAACCTGAAAAAATATCCATGGAGGAGTATCAGCATGCGAGTAGTTGATCTGAGATCCGACACCATGACCCGACCGACCCCAGCGATGCGGCGAGCCATGGCCGAGGCGGAAGTTGGTGACGACGTGTTCGGGGAAGACCCGACGGTCAACAAACTGGAGCAGATGGCGGCCGAGCGTATAGGCAAGGAGGCCGCTTTATTCGTTGCCAGCGGGACCATGGGCAACCTGGTCAGCCTGCTGGCCCACTGCGGCCGGGGTGATGAAATAATCCTGGGCAGCCTTTCGCATACCTTTTTTTTCGAACAGGGCGGGTCGGCCGCCGTGGGCGGGATTCATCCCCGCACGGTTGCCAATCTGCCGGACGGCACCCTGCCTCCGGCTGAAATCGAAGCCGCGATTCGAACCGACAATGTTCATTTTCCGATAACCCGCCTGATTGTTCTTGAAAACACCCAGAACCTTTGCAGCGGCTATCCCCTGGATTTGAATTACATGCAGGCGGTGGGCGCTATTGCCCGTCGTCACGGCTTGAAAATACATGTTGACGGCGCCCGGTTTTTCAACGCGGCCGTCGCACTGGGCGTGAGCACCGCCAAATTGGCGGCCGATGCCGATTCGGTATCTTTTTGTCTGAGTAAAGGATTGGCGGCCCCGGTCGGCTCGCTGGTGTGCGGCAGCCGGGAATTTATATCCCGGGCACGCCGGGCACGCAAAGTGGTGGGCGGCGGCATGCGGCAGGCAGGTGTCCTGGCAGCAGCCGGAATCGTAGCGCTTGAGCAGATGGTGGATCGTCTGGCGGATGATCATGCCAACGCCCGCAGACTCGCCGAAGGTCTGGCCCGGATGCCCGGATTGTCCATCGATCCCGCCGGGATTAAAACCAACATCGTTTACTTCGGTGTGACCCGCGCCGACATGACCGCCGAGCAACTGGTGGCACGCCTGGATAAACAGGGCGCCCGCATGTTGCCGGTGGGAACCGGCCGTATCAGAGCGGTCACCCATTACCACATCACCGACGATGATATCGATTATACCCTGGGGGTATTCGCGAAAGTGATGGCGGAATAGGGGAAAAGGCTGGGCGCAGGGCACAAGGCGCAAGGTGTCAGGAGTGCTTTACAGGGTAAAGGGTGTGAAGTACAGAAGATGCGCGTCGTGGAAGATACGCTAGGCTACAGGAGCGTTTTATTAGAAGAGCCCTGCATTTGAGGTAAAAATCCCGCCATGAAAAAGAAAGATATTCTTCATAAATATCCTCCCTTGATGGAAAATGTGCTTCTTATACTGCACGAATTTCAGAACAACAATCCGCGCAATTACCTGTCTGAAAAAGATATGGCAATGATTGCCAAGTACTTAAATGTGACTGACAGCTCGATTTACGGAATCGTAAGCTATTATACCCTGTTTAGTTTAAAGCCCAGAGGTAAACACATTATCCGGATTTGCAACTCGCCGATATGCGATATGGCCGGTTCGAGAAACATCTTCACGGAACTCCGTCGAAACCTGAAAATAGGTTTCGGTGAGACGACCGCCCAGGGGCTGTTCACCCTGGAAGCGACCGAGTGCCTGGGTCAATGCGATAAAGCACCGGGCATGGCGATCGATGAGGAATTTTATGGGAATCTAACCGCAAAAAAGATTAAGACTATTCTCCAAAGATATCGGAACAACAGAAAGCGTACGAGGAGAAAAAAAGGGTGTTGATAGAACGTCGGATCGCATTAAAAAACGTGGGACGGATCAATCCCGCGAAAATAGAAGATTATATGGCGGCGGGCGGCTATAAAGCCTTGAAACAGGCCTTGCAAATGCCGCCGGAAAAGATCGTTTACGAATTGATTCAATCCGGCTTGAGAGGCAGGGGCGGGGCCGGATTTTCTGCGGGATTGAAAAAGAAATTCACCAGTGAAGCAGCCTGTGTCCTGCTCGAATGCATGCGATTTATTGTGTGCAATGCCGATGAAGGCGAACCCGGGACCTTCAAAGATCGCATCATTATGGAGGGCGACCCGCATCTGTTGATCGAGGGCATGATCATCGCGGCCTATGCTGTCGGCGCCCAAAAAGGCTATATCTATATACGCGGCGAATACCATAAATCGATCGACATGACCCGTAAAGCGCTGGGACAGACCAAAGCGAACGGTTTCCTTGGCGATAATATTTTAGGGTCCGGGTATTCGCTGGACATCGACGTCAAGCTGGGGGGCGGTTCTTATCTTTGTGGTGAGGAATTTACCCTGCTGGAGTCCATTGAAGGCAAAAGAGGCTATCCGCGAATTAAACCGCCTTATCCGGCCCAAAAGGGTTTATTCGGTATGCCCACCTTGATCAACAATGTCGAAACTCTTTCCCATATTCCCGCCATTATTCTCAATGGGGCAAAATGGTACAAAAGCATCGGAACCGACCAATCTCCCGGGACAAAAATATTCTCTATCAGCGGTGATGTGAACAACCCGGGAAATTTTGAAGTCGAAATGGGCGTAAGGCTAAAGGAACTCATTTTTAATTTGGCCGGCGGCATTAAAGACGATAAAAAGTTTAAAACCGCATTGATAGGGGGCGCCGCCGGAACGTTCGTACCGGAATCATTTTTAGATGTCCGGATGGGCTTTGAATCCCTACGGGAGAAAGACGCTGTTTTGGGCTCAGGCGCTATCATTGTGATGGCCGAAGATAAACCCATCCGAGATATGCTGCATTCGATCCTGCGTTTTTTTGGCCACGAATCATGCGGCAAATGTGTCCCTTGCCGCGTGGGAACCCGACACCTGCTTATTTTGTTGGAAAAGATCATCGCAGAAGGGCCCAACAACCATAGTTCCGACATTGATGCATTGCTTGAGCAGTCCGAACTCATGGCTAAAACATCGTTGTGCCCCCTTGGCCAATCCCCTGTTTTGCCGATTAAAAGTGCCGTGCGGTACTTTCGCGAAGAACTAATTATATGAACGAAAAGGCAGCCATAAAAATTGATGGAAAAAAAATCAGTGCCCGCAGCGGGGAAAATCTGCTGCAAGTGGCGCGACAAAATAATATTCTGATTCCCAGCCTCTGTTATCACCGCAAACTGACGCCGACCGGTGCTTGCCGCTTATGTATCACCAAGATTAAGGGAATGAGCGGGCTTATCGCTGCTTGTACGGTGACGGTTTCGGACGGGCTGGAGGTTACGGCCTTTGATGAGGAGTTGGAAAATACCCGTCGGTATCTATTGGACTATCTGTTATCCGAACACAACGAAGCGTCGGATTTAAGCTATAACGATGAATTCAGGGCACTTGTTGCCGGCTACGGGCTGGACGATCCAGCCAAAAGACAATTTCCTTCCCTCTGGAAATCGCTCGGGTACCCGGTTGATGAAAGTTCGCCGGTGCTCACCTACGATGCCTCCAAGTGTATAAAATGCTTTCGATGCATCAAGGCCTGCGACGAAGTACAGGGCAAAAATGTTTTGTCTTTTACCAACCGCGGCATCGCATCCTATGTTATCGGCGGATTCGGTGTTTGGGGGGAATCGGAGTGTGACGGCTGCGGCGAATGCATTCAGCTTTGCCCCACCGGTGCGCTTGTTGAAAAGCCCAACAGGGGTGTCCTCCAAACCGCCGGGGCGGATAATCGCGTCAAAACCATTTGTCCTTATTGCGGCGTGGGCTGCCAGATAGAGGTGGTGGTCAAAAACAACCGCATCGTCCGCGTCAATGGGGTAGAGGACATAAAACCAAATGATGGAAGGCTTTGCGTTAAGGGACGCTTTGGCTATGAGTTTGTCGGCAGCCGGGAGCGGTTGACCCGGCCTTTGATTAAACGCAACGGTCAATTCGTTGCGGCCGGCTGGGACGAAGCGCTGGATCTTATCGCTGATGGATTTAATGCCATTAAGGAAAAATACGGCAGTGACGCCCTGGCGGGTTATGCATCGGCCAAATGTACCAACGAAGATAATTATATTTTTCAAAAATTTATTCGCACCGCATTTGGAACCAATAATGTGGATTATTGCACCCGGCTCTGTCACGCGTCGACGGTCACCGCGATGCTGCGTTCTTTGGGAGACGGCGCCGGGTCCAACTCGATCGAAGATTATGAGACGGCCGATTGCATATTGGTCATCGGTAATAATATGATCGAAACCCACCCGGTTACCGCCACCTTTGTCAAACGCGGCATCGCCAAGGGTGCGAAGCTCATCATCATTGATCCCAGATGGACGCCGCTGGTAAAATTTGCCGACATTTGGCTGCAACCTCGACTCGGCACCGACATCGCCCTGCTCAACGGACTCATTCATACCATTATCAGCGAAGAGCTGTTTGATAAAGACTTTATCATCAGTCGAATTGAAGGAGGTCTGCAAGCTTTCGAAAAACTCAAAAATTTGGCATCCAATTACCCGCCTGAAAATGTATCGGCAATCACCGGCGTCGACCCGAACAAAATTCTGGCGGCCGCCAGAATTTACGCCCGGGCAAATAGAGCGCTGATTGCCACCGGCATGGGAATCAGTCAGCAGGTTACCGGCACCTACACCGTTTTTTCACTGATAAATATGTGTCTGATTACCGGACAAATCGGTAAAGTCGGAGCCGGATTAAATCCGCCGCGGGGTCAAAACAACGTCCAGGGCGCATCGGATGTGGGGTGTTCGCCCCTCATTTGCCCGGGCTATATTCCGGTCACGGATGATGAAAATCGCCAAAAAGTCGCCGCGGTCTGGAATTTTCCCTATGAAGCGCTTTCCGCCAGGATCGGGCTTACCACCGTCGAGATCATGCAAGCAGCCCGCGACGGAACAGTAAAAGGCATGTATATCATGGGCGAAAACCCGATGTTGACCGACCCCAACCAGAATCATACCCGAGAAGCCCTCAAGAGGTTGGAATTTTTGGTCGTGCAGGATATTTTCCCGACCGAAACCACCGTCTACGCCGATGTCATCCTGCCGGGTGTTGCATTCGCAGAAAAAAACGGCACCTTCGTGAACAGTGATCGACGGGTGGCGCGCGTGAGAAAGGCCGTTGATCCTCCCGGAAAAGCCCGGCAAGACTGGGAGGTATTATGGGAGGTCGCCCAACGAATGGGCTGTCCCATAAAGACCTATCAGGATGAGTCGGAAATTTTTGATGAGATCGCCGCGGTGACACCAATTATGGCCGGTATCACCTACGACAGAATCGACCGCGAAGGTATCCAATGGCCGTGCCCGACAAAAGACCATCCGGGAACCAGCAGCCTGTTTCTGGATAGATTTAACACACCAAGCGGCAGAGCAATCCTGAAACCGGTCGATTACATTCCGCAAACGGAAAAAACGGATGCCGCCTATCCGTTCCTGCTGAATACGGGCAGAATCCTCTACCAATTCCATACCTGTACCATGTCCAGGCGTAACAAAGTGCTGACGGATTTTGCCAACCACTCTTACGTCCTGATGCACCCTGAAGATGCCACGAAGTTGGGTCTGAAAAAAGGTGCGCACCTCAAAATCGTCTCCCGGCAAGGGGCGATTGATACCCGACTGAAAGTCAGTGCAGAGGTTTTACCCGGCGAGCTATTCATGCCGTTTCACTATGGTGAATCTCCTGTGAATGCCCTCACCCGCAATGAATTGGATCCGCTTTCCAAGATCGCACCGTTCAAGCGGACGGCCTGTCGCGTCGAAAAATACATTCCATGACCCGGACGAGCTCGAATTGAAAATGGAAACCATTCTAGTGTTTGAAACTGCGTTGTCCCGTGTAAACCATGGTCACGCCGGCTTCGTTGCAGGCCTCGATAGACTGATAGTCATTGCCGGACCCGCCGGGCTGAATCACGGCCGTAATCCCTTCGCGCAGGCCGACATCCACCCCGTCCCGAAACGGGAAAAACGCATCGCTGACCATGCAGGCGCCGATCAACCCGCCTTTTTCCTCAGCAACCCGCGCATCGAGCTCCGCCTTTTTGGCGGCATCTTTTAAATCGTTGTAAGGGATGCCCAGACTTTCGAAACAATAGCGATCGGCCAATTTACGGTAGGCCTTGTCCCTGGCGATCTGGGCGACACCGACCCGATCCTGCTCGCCGGTCCCAATGCCGACCGTGACAAGATCCTTGACATAAATAACCGAATTGGACGTA
>Ga0307426_1000979_pt1 | contig 19436 bp, 18 predicted proteins | sample SalMarWE160340MG_FD_202165 | JGI IMG/M metagenome (GOLD analysis project Ga0307426, IMG submission 202165) | Salt marsh sediment microbial communities from the Plum Island Ecosystem LTER, Massachusetts, United States - WE1603-40 | ecosystem: Environmental > Aquatic > Marine > Intertidal zone >...
CCACCAACTCCAGACGGGAACAGGACATGGGCTTGGGGCTCACCACCGTAAAAAGCATCATCGAGGGTCAGGGCTGGCGCATCGAGGTAACCTCCGAGGTGGCGAAGGGCACGACCTTTACAGTCCGCATTCTCTCGTCGCGTCCAGGCCTCTGAGGATCTTTGCCGTGAACTGTAGCCGAACCATGCCAAGACTTTGAGCCTATTAAGACGGTAGAAGAGCGTGAGGGCGGTCGTACTGCCGGTACGCTGAAATTAGGTGTAATGTAAATGTAATGTTGAGGAAAGCATTCTGAAAGGTTCCTGTTCCAGAATGATTTTCTCGATTCGGACAGCTTCCGGGTGGGAGTTCAGCATGGTACTCACCGTACGCACGAAGATCATTCTCCTAGGGATAGCCGCTCTGGTGCTTTCCCTTGGTATTTCTTTACCCCTGGAGTTTCTGGCCAGCCGTTGGTTGTCGGAGCGGGTGGCGAGGCAAGAGTTCATCGACGACGCCACCGAACTGGTGCCGGCCATCGAAGTACTCTGGGGCCAGCTCAGGGCAGGCACGCTCCTGCAGTCCGTTTTTGCCAGGATGCCGCGGGGAGAGCAGCTTTATATCCTGGATCATGCCGGTGAGGTGCTTGCTTCTACGGCTGGAGAGATGAATGGACGGAAGTTGGTGGACATTCCCTACCCGCTGCCTGTGGATATAGGCTCCCTGCTGGTTGCGCAGGGCGCAGCCAACGCACGAACGATTCCCTCCCGAGGCGGCCCCATCACTGAGCTGTTCGCACACCTCAGCGGAGGAGATACGCTTCTGGCTGTCCGTTCACCGCAGGAAACTTTGGGGCTGCAGCACGTGCTGTTCTACCGAACCATTCCGCTGCTCCTGATAGGCGCCGGACTGCTGATCGGGATGTTCTGGTTGGGTCTGGAGCGGATTTTAGTGAAGCCGCTCCGGCTTATGACCCAGAGTTCTCGTTCGGTGCTATCCCTCGAGAACGAACCCGCCGGAATCATCCCCCCAGAGCTTATTCCCCACGATGACCTTGGGGAGGTACTCCAGGCTCGGAACCTGATGCTGAGACGCCTGCGGGAAAGCCGCCAGAAGCTGGAAGAAGAGCTTCACCAGCGCACTTTCGAGCTCCACATCGCTCACTACCTGTCCGGCCGGATAGGGTACCACAGCGCCTATCAAGATCTTTTGCAGGAAGTGCTGGTGCACTTAAACCGGGTCGTGGCCTGGGATGTCGCAGCGGGATTCGTAATTGAAGCAGGGCAGGCGCGGATCTGGACCAGGAGTCAGGCTCCGCTGACGGCGGCGGCTCGAGCGGAGGTCCGACTTTGGCTAGAAGAGGTCTGCCTGTCGTCGGCTGGGATTGAGTACCTCCAAGTGTTGTACGGTCTTTGGGAATCTAACAAATGGAGCGTGGAGAACTCGGGCAGCCCCAGCTTGGAAAGACTCGGCTCCCACCTGGCGATTCCTCTGCAGGCTGAAAGCACCTTCGTTGGGGTTGTAGTCCTCGGTGCCGTCCAGACGAACGCCTATTCCGGCCATCACGCGCGGCTGATTCGCGACGTTTTGGAGCAGGGGCTGGCGGCGGTGGGACGGGTACGACACCTGGTAGCGGCACAGACGAGGAGATTTGAATCCGTACTGCAGAGCATGAATGTGGGCGTTCTTTTCCTGGATACGGAGGGGCGACTGGCGTACATGAACAAGCGGGGGGAGGAATGTCTGGCCGTTTTGGAAGAGGAAGTGGACGACCCGGGCCTGCACTGGCGAGAGCCGGCTCTCCTGGGTAACCTGTTTCCCCTTGGAGACGCGGAGAAGACTCTGGAGATTCGAACCCGCGAACAGCCGGAGCGTAGGTTCCTGATCACCGCGGTTCCTTTTACCGCCGATTCTGCGGAAATACCGGAAGGGTATTTGGTGGTTGTCGAAGAACCCGCCTCCCGGCGGTAGAGCAAATGCCGGTGAGCGATAAAGAAGCTCGTGCGTCCCTTAATCAGCTCCCGGACCGCCTTTTAGATCTGCTGCTCCGTCAGGCTATCTACGTTGCCGGTGGCTTCATCGAGAATCTCACCCTCATCGAGATCGCAGGAAATACATCTCTTTTCTATAATCTCCTCCATTACTTTGGACTCAAGAGTGACATGAAATGATTAATCAACTCCTCTCCGCGTATGGACAGAACTGATTTACCCGGTGCAAAAAGATCTCGATTAATCAGGTAGTGGTGGACCAGGCCCAGCCGGGTGTTGAACAGCAGATGGATCGGCATTCGCTTTGTCGCGGAAGCCTGCATTTGTGCTTCCGCGGCTATTGAAAGGTGATACGAAATTGCAGACTGGATGCCCAGCAGAGTGATGCGCGCATAGGGGGGAAGTATGGTCTGTTCGCTCAGCAAACGGGAGAAGAATGTTTCGTACTCCGAAAGCCCGGCGAGGTGTGCCTCCAGTATGCAACTTGAATAAACGATTGGGCGAGCAAGCCGAGAAATCATCGTTCTAAATCCGTGGCTGCTTGACAGCCCCATGGGTTAATGTTACATTATGAGAGCGTTTTCATAAAGTAAACAAAAGTAATGCAATTGAAGCGAGCCAACCACCGAGTCACCGTCGAAGACGTGGCCAGCCGCTGCGGCCTTTCCCGGGCAACGGTTTCTCGGGTGATCAACCGCGAGCGCAGCGTCAAACCGGCGACCATAGAAAAGGTCAAAAAGGCCATCGCCGAACTCGGGTATGTGCCCGACGCATCTGCCCGGGCTCTACCAGGAGGACGCCGGAACATGATCGCCATCCTCCTCCCCGATGTGACCATGCCCTATTACGCCAATCTTCTGGAAAGTGCCGACGAGGTAGCGGAGGAGCGGAACTACCACCTTCTCATTCAGACCAGGGAATACAAAAGCTCAGTACTGCGGCTTATCGAAGAGCAGCGGGCTGACGGCTATATCATCCGCAACTCCGGCGACCCAGAGGTGGATCGGACGATTATCAACAAGCTCACCGCAAATAGTCTGCCCTTCATCTTCATCGGTAAGCCGACCGACGATGGGGTGCTCTACATCGGCGTGGACAATGTGGGCGGAGCGCGAGAGATGGCTCATCACTTCGTCGATCATGGCTTCCGTGACATACTGTTCATTACCGGACCTCCAAAAAAAATCGACTCCAACGACCGCATCTACGGATTCAAGGTGGGGCTCAGCGAGCGCGGAGTCAATCCGGATTCCCTAAGGTCCGTGGAAGGAAATTTTACCCGAGAAGGGGGGTTTCGAGCCGCCGCTGATTTCTTCTCCCGGGACAGGGCGGAGGCGGTGTTTGCCGCTAACGACCAGATGGCCTTGGGAGTGCTGAATTATTTCTACGAGCAGGGTATCAGAGTCCCCCAAGACGTGGCGGTAGCCGGTTTTGACGATGACTTTTTTGCAGAATTTCTCTGTCCGCCCTTGAGCACGGTTAGGCAACCCATGGCCGAGATCGGAGCCGTGGCGGTGGAGAACATCATCCTGATGCTCGAAGGCTCAGGAATACGAAAAAACAGGATTCTACTCCCCACCGAATTGATGATCAGACGATCCTGCGGGTGCGGAGAGAAAAACACACACTAAGGGAGGTGTTATATGAAACGAGTAGCTCTTGTTCTTCTCATTGTACTGCTGGCATTGCCCGCCTTTACCACCGGGCAGCCGGAGGCGGAGAAGAAGGTGCTCATCTACGCGGCATTGGATGAAAAAACCAGCAATGAGCTGGCCCAGGCCTTTACCGCCGAAACGGGAATTCCCGCCGAAGTGGTCGTACAGCTCGAACAGGCGGGTACTGTCTCCGGACGGATCAAGACAGAGGCGCCGAATCCTCGGGCCGATGTTTTCATCGGCGGCAATACCAATTATCACACCGAACTGGCCGACGGCGGCTTCCTCGAGAAGTACGCGTCTCCGGTGATCAAGCAGGCCGGTATTTCCAGCCAGTTCACGGATGCCGACGGCTACTGGACCGGCTGGTACCTGGGCGCTTTGTGTCTGCTGTACAACGAGAAGCGCTACCAGGAGGAGGTGGCGCCAAAGGGGATCAAACCTCCAAGCACGTGGGACGATCTACTCGACCCCGTTTATAAAGGGGAGGTGATCGCTTCCAACCCGGCCACCACCGGCGGTGCTTATCTGATGCTCTGCGCCCAGATATTCCGCCTGGGCAGCGAACAGGCGGGCTTCGACTATATCCGAAAGCTCGATAAGAACGTAGCCCAGTACACCAAGGGCGCCAACGGATCGATTCCTCTGGTCAGCCAGGGAGAGGCCATCGTCGGTTTCGCCTGGGGACATGACACTCTAAAGCAAAAGATCCAGGGCAACCTGCCTATCGTGGTGGTGTTTCCCAAGGACACTGGTTTCGAGATCGGTGCTGCTTCCATTATCAAGGGAGCTCCTCACCTCGAATCGGCCAAAAAGTTCATCGATTTCCTGCTATCTCCCACAGCAGGAGCGATCAATGCCAGGAACGGCTATCGCTACCCTGTGCGCAAAGGTGTGGACCTGCCCAATGGGGTTCCGGCTTTCGAGAGTATCGACTTCGCTCCGTGGGATCTGAAAAAAGCCGCGGAAAACGTGGACGCCTGGAAGAAAAAGTGGGCTGAGATTACCGGCAAGTAATTCGGCCATGAAATTCCGGGACAGCCGCCCGGAACGAGCACCGGAGAGTTCACAGAGGAAGTTCTGACAACAGCAGCGGGCAGACGGATGCGAACTGTCTGCCCGCTTGTATACACGAACACGCTTCATTAGGATGAAAGAGAGATCAAGGTTGCTGCGGGAGCCCCTCCTGCTGGCGACCGTCCTGGTAATAGGTATCTGTCTGATACTGTTCGTTCTCTATCCGATCGTCAGGGTCTTTACCTATCCAACCCTGAAGGATTTCGTCGAGGTACCGAGGAACATTCGCTATCTGCGGGCTATCCGTAACAGCCTGCTGATGGTGATTCTCTCCACCTCCACGGCCACCCTGTTCGGATTTTTGTTTGCCTACACCGTAACCAGAACCGACGTGCCGCTGAAATCGGTTTTCAAGCTTGTTTCGATCCTGCCCTTGTTTTCCCCTCCCTTCATGGTGGCTTTCAGCTACCTGATGATGTTCGGAAAAAACGGCCTGATCACGGCACACCTGTTCGGCTTGAGGGTGAGCATTTTGGGGTGGCACGGTCTCTGGCTTTCCGAGACGATCGCTTTTTTCCCGGTCGCGGCCCTGGTCATGGAGGGCGTGCTTCAATCGATTGCACCAAGTCTGGAATACGCGGGGCGCAATTTGGGAGCAACCGGATTCACCCTGTTCCGAACGATAACCTTTCCTTTGGCCAGGCCCGGCGTGGCGGGAGCGGCGTTGCTCGTGTCGATTCTCATCCTGGCGGATTTTGGGAATCCCATTATGATCGCCGGGGATTTCTCAGTATTGGCTACGGAAGCCTGGCTGCGTGTGGAAGGCTGGGGAGATGTGAGCGGTGCAGCCGTGCTCTCCTCGATCCTTCTACTCCCGTCACTGGCGATTTTTCTGATCCAGCGTTACTGGGTTGGACGAAGCTCTTATATCACGATCACGGGAAAACCGAGCCAGGTTGAACGGGAACCGACTAAATGGTTCGTCCGCTGGTCACTGTTCAGCTTCTGCTTCCTGGTATCGGTAATGGTCATCCTGGTGTACGTTGCCCTGGTTGCCGGTGCTTTTGTCAGGGGCTGGGGTTTTGATTGGACACCGACGCTGCAATATATCCGCAGCATTTTTTCCCGTTCGCCCGAGCTGATCCACAGCCTGACCTTCGCGGTAGCAGCCGGCTTCACCAGTGCGGCCTTTTCCATTACCGCATCCTATCTGGTTTCCCGCAAGCGCTTCCCGCTGCACAAGCTGATGGATTTTACCTGCATCCTGCCGGCGGCGTTACCGGGGATATTTTTCGGGATCGGCTATTCCGTCGCCTTCACCAGACCGCCCATAGACCTGTATGGCACAGCGGCCATCATCATCCTCAGTATGATCTTTTGGAACATTTCGATGGGATATCAGACCGGCATCGGGGCATTCCAGCAAATCTCTCCCTCGCTCGGCGAAGCCGCATCCAATCTGGGAGCGGGGAGCATGAAAATTTTATGGCAGATCGAGGCACCGCTGGTGAAGACCTCCTTCTTTTCCGCGTTTATTGTTTCCTTCATCCGGGCCGTCACCACCTTGAGCGTCATAGTTTTCCTGGCAACCTCGAGCAATATAGTCGCCACCTTTACGATCATGAATTTGGTCAGCGACGGCTTCTACGGCAAAGCCGCCGCCCTGACCACGGCTCTACTTCTGATTGCCTTCACCGTGCTCGGGCTGGCAAAACTGCTCATCGGCAAACGGATGGAATTATTCAGGATCTGATTCGGGGGACGAGTATGAGTACGATACATATCAAGATCGACAACGCGAGCAAGAGCTTCGGTCCGGTGGAAGCGCTGAAGGGCGTGTCGATCGACATACCGAGGGGCAGCTTCACCACCTTTCTCGGTCCGAGCGGCTGCGGCAAGACCACGATGCTGAGGACGATTGCAGGTTTCTACAACCTCGACAATGGGGATATCTATATCGGCGGTCGCCTGATCAACGATGTTCCTTCCCATCAGCGCAACGCCATCATGGTCTTCCAGGACTACGCCCTCTTTCCCCACATGAACATCGGCGCCAACATCGCCTACGGTCTGAAGATCAACAAGATCCCCCAAGAGGAGATCAGGAGACGAGTCGCGCGGACTATTCAGTACCTCGGAATCGAGGGCTTGGAGTCCCGCAGTCCCGGACAAATCAGCGGCGGCCAGCAGCAAAGAGCAGCCCTGGCCAGAGCGCTGGTCATGGAGCCCGAGGTTTTGCTCCTGGACGAGCCTCTGTCCAACCTGGACGCCAAGCTCCGCATGAATATCAGGGCGGAACTCAGGCAGCTTCAGAAGAGGCTGGGAATCACCACGATCTACGTCACCCACGACCAGGCCGAAGCACTGGCGCTCTCGGATCAGATAGCGGTCATGAGCAAGGGACAGATCATCCAAATCGGTTCGCCCTGGGAGATATACTACAAACCGAGAAATATGTTCGTCGCCGATTTTGTGGGGACCGCCAACCTGGTGCCCGGCAAGGTAACAGAAAAAAACGGTCGGGAGGTCACCGTGGATATCGGTGAGGCTAGGTTGCGGATAGAGGAGCCAATTTTCGAAATCGAGCCGGGGGGGCAGGTGACCCTTTGCATCCGACCCGAAACAATCCAGCTTTCCGTGTCCGAGGCCGGCGAGAGCCTGAACAGCCTTCAGGGGGTGATAACAAACTATATCTTCGAAGGCGCTTTGGTGCGCTACTGGGTCGAGGTGGGAAAACATGTGATCATCGCGGATGTCTTCGATCCGAGCGACAAAGGGATCTACACGGGGGAGGTGACTCTGAGCGTGCACCCGAACAAAGTTCACGTCCTTTCCGGCCCCCCCCAGGGATCGAACTGAGGATGGAGCTGACCGTACTTGGCTCGGGAACGCTGATCGCCCAAAAGGATCGAAGTTGCGCGGGGTATGTGCTGCGCGAGGGAGACGGATGTGCCCTGCTTGACTGCGGTCCCGGCTGCCTTCTTCGCCTGAACCAGGCAGGTGTGGAAGTGACGGATATCTCCCTGGTATTAATCAGCCACTTCCACTGGGACCACGTCGCCGAGCTGCCGGCTTTCCTCAACTCCCGCTGGCTCCAGCGGGAAAAAGCGGCGGGCAGACTGAGCCTCGCCGGACCCTCCGGCTTTTATGCCTGGCTGGACAGGGTTATGGCTGACGACCGGGATTGGCTTCCGGACCTCAACCTCCGGCTGCTCGAGCTGAATGAAGGGCCAACGAAACTTGGAGTCCTATCCGTACGGGCCGGGCGGAGTTTCCACACCGACAACAGCCTGAGCTTCCGGTTGGAGAACGGGGAGGGTACCGTCCTTTTCTACAGCGGCGACATGGACTACCAGGAGTCCCTGCTGCCGCTGGCCGCGGAAGCCGACCTGGCCGTGGTGGAATGCTCGTGGCCGCAGGTACGCCAGGGAGACGGTCACCTGGATCCCCTGCAGGCCTCCCGCTTTGCTGCCTCGGCCAGGGTCCGAGCGCTGTTGCTGACCCACTTCTACCAGGAGGTGGCTGGCGAGTCCGTTGTCGCCCGGGTAAAACAGGAGTTCCCCGGCCCCGTTTTGCTGGCCGAGGATCTTAAGACCTATCCGATACCTTGGTCGACCCCTTCCGGACGAAGAAGAAACCTTTAAAATACAGAAAAAAAGCAGATATTTTCTTTTCCCGTAGGTGAGGGCGTTTTTAAATATCAGCTCCACCCCCGCGGCTTCGGCTTCCTCCCCTGCTCCGGGGTGAGCTCGATGGAGGGCTTGATCATCGTGTTGAGCAGGGGCCGCTCGGGCACGCCCAGAAGTTTGCGGATTCCGACAATCCCGAAGCGGGTGCCGGTGTCTCTTAGCTGGCCACCAGGTGATCCTCTCCCACCTGTTCGGGGAGCGTGAACTTGTTGAAATCGATCAGTTGAGTCTCCGCTTGTTCAGCTGTGCCGGTACAACTCCCAGTCCAGGTAGGTGGTCACCGCCTCCTCGATCACATCGGCACAGTGGGAGCGCACCATGCCCACGTGGTGCGCGAAGCCGCTCTTGCACATGAACTTCATTAGTTCCTGCAGGTCTTCAACCCGGCAGACCCCGATGCCGCCGGCCATGCCGTAGGGATCGTCGGTGAACTCGCCTTCTCCCAGATATGCGTGGATCTCCCCCTCCGTGTCGTCGGTGTCCATACGGAAGAAGGTCATTGGTCCCGCGGCGATCTTACCCTTGATGGCCCCGAAGGAACGGTCGTAGCCCAGAGAAGCCCCGAGAATGTCTAAATTCGAGATCTCGATGGGAGCTCCCATGAAGCCCTTCGGGTAGTTGCTGCAGTGGGTGACCACGCACATTTCCCGGTCTTCTCCGAAGTTGTTGTTCCAGTCCGTGAGGGCTGAAGGATTTCCCGAAGCCAAAGCCAGGACGTACATGGAAACCGCCCCGGCGATGTCCACCTCGCAGGCTGAAGGGATCAACCGCTCCCCCAACATGCTCATAGCCGTGCAGGAGGCACAGCCGTAGTTCTCCTGAATAGAGGTCCAGCATTGCACGGCGCAGGCATCGATGTTATTTTCCTCGATCCAACGATCCAGGGCCACACAGAATTTTGCGTTGCGAACGACGTTGGCGTCAAGGATCTCTCCGGGAATGGAACCGTAATCATGCATCTGGGCCACCCTGTCCTTCACCGCCTTCTCATCGTCTTTGAGTTTCACGGCGGTGGCGAACATCTCCGAGAGATCCACCGGAACCACGGTGATGCCGGTGGCCTGTAGCAGCTTTTCGCTGGCCCGAACCGTGTTAAAGGCGACCGGACGGACACCCACCTGACCGATCCTCGCTTGACGAAGGCCCTGAACCACCCGGCAGACCCGGGAGAAAAATTCCAGATCCTTGGTGAATACCTCGCCGTCCGCCTTGCAGGTGTGGTAGGTGGTGTCGGTAAAGGCAAAACCGTACTGGTAGAGGTTGTTGCACACCGATAGCTTTCCGCAGAAGGCGTCCCGCCGCTGCTGGATGTCCACCTTGTCATTATCATCGTCCTCGGCATGCACCAGAATCGGTACACGCAGCTGCGCCTCATCCAGAGCGTTGGCGATCCCAAGCTCGTCCCCGAAGTTGGGAAGGCTAATTACAATGCCGTCTATCTCGTAGCGCTTCTCGTTGAACAGCCTGGCACACTTGTGGGCGTCTTCGATAGTCTCTATCGCCCCAGTGGAGGTGGCGTTTTCCGGCAGTATCACCGTCTTGAAGCCCATCTTCTCCAGCTTGGCCAGCAGTTTCCTCCTGCCCTCACCGGCCAGCTTTGGATTGAAAAAATCCCGGCTTCCTACCATGACGCCAAAGGTCTGCTGTATTTTCATATTCTGGTTCCTTAATATATCGCAGAGTGTTCCGGCTTTTCCCACTCGTCACCAGGTCCTCCGCTCACTTTCAAGGAATTCATATCGCGACCTGATTATCCCGCGAAGAAATTCACCTGTCAAGCTCGGTTGATAGCAAATCATCTATCTCGAATAATTGTTCATTTAAGCAGCCCAATGAAGTGAGGCGACGATCAACCGTCTGTCCAAACATTCTGGCTACAGTGGATTTCCAGAGCTGAAAGCTGATATTGCGGATATCGCTGCAGGTGGAGACAACGGCCTGGACTGCCGGAGAATCAGCAAGAAAGATATGCAAACAGGATATATCAAGCCTTCCTCTCTCCAGAGTACCGTTTATTTTTCGTTTATCTTTTATTCATATCTATATACTTATTATTTTCGATTAATATTGCTAGAATTTTTTGTGATACTTTCAGATCTTTTCATTTGACAATCTAAAACACTTGTGTTAATTTGTTTTTGTATATGCACCCTTAAAAGCAACATTACGTTTGTAGAATGAGCTCCTTACCGATATCCCAGATTGAGCAGAAAGCGAAGAACATTCGAAAAAATGTAATTCGCATGAACTCCCATGCCGGACAGGGACATACAGGAGCGGATCTTTCGGAAGTCGACATTCTTGTCGCGCTGTTTTTCAGCGTTCTCAAGCTCGACAAGAATAATCTAGATGATCCTGGGCGAGACCGGTTTATTCTCAGCAAAGGGCACGGAATTGGCGGATTTTACTGCACCCTGGCCGAGGCGGGATTCATCGACGAATCCTCTCTTGAAACGTATCTTCAATTCGATTCCCAGCTTCCCGGTCACCCGGTTCGGCAGAAAACCCCCTTAATCGAACTGAACACCGGTGCCCTTGGTCACGGATTGTCCGTAGGGGTGGGACTTGCCCTTAGCGCCAAGCTCAGCGGTAGAGATTTTCGCGTGTTTGTTCTTACCGGCGACGGCGAGCTGCAGGAAGGTTCAGTTTGGGAAGGGGCCATGAGTGCGGCTGGATTCAAAGTGGACAATCTTATCGTAATTGTCGATCGCAACACCCTTCAGCTGGCTGACCGTACCGAAAAGATAATGCCCCTTGAGCCATTGGAGGCTAAGTGGGAAGCTTTCGGATTCGACGTGAAATCCGTGGACGGGCACGACATAGCTGAGATTATCGAGACGATAGCCGCCCTGGATCTGAACGGCGGACAACCTCATGTCATTCTGGCCCGCACGATCAAAGGCAAGGGAGTTTCTTTCATTGAGGATCGGGCAGCCTGGCATCACAAGATCCCAGTGGACGATCAGGTAATGAAGGCCATACGAGAGTTGGAGTAGGGGAAAAACATGGAAGGCGGCGAGAGGACTGATCTGCGGGAGGTTATGATACAGACCTTTATTCGGGCGGTCGAGGAGGGTGTGAACCTCGCCGTGGTGGTCGGCGATTCTACCAGTACCTCTAAGATCGCTCCGTTCAGGGAGAAGTACCCCGACCGGGTGATTGATGTCGGCATAGCTGAGCAGAACCTGGTCGGGGTTGCCGTCGGGCTGTCCCTGGGTGGGTATGTCGCTGTGACGGCGAATGCAGCTCCGTTTTTGATCTCCCGCTCGAATGAGCAGGTTAAAAACGATGTGTGCTATACAGACACAAACGTCAAATTGTTGGGACTGAATGCGGGAGTGTGCTACGGTTCGCTTGCCAGCACGCACCACGCCATTGATGATCTTTCGATCATGCAGGGACTGGGGAACATCGTGATTTTGGCTCCTTCAGATCCTGTCGAAACTGAGCAGATCCTGCAATTCGCGCTGAAGCACCGGGGTCCCGTTTATGTGAGGATGGACAGCGGAAAGTTTCCCTATCTCCACACCGCTGAATACAAGTTTGAGCTTGGGGCGGTGGAGGTATTGCATGAAGGGCGCGACCTCACCCTTGCAGCCGTTGGATCTGTGGTATACGAGGCGTTTTATGCCGCTGGGGAACTGGAGGAAAAGGGTATTTCTACGGAGGTGCTTAATGTCTCCTCGATTCGTCCCCTCGACGAGCAGGGCATTGTAGAGTCGATCAGCAAGACCAAAAGGGTTATCACCGTGGAGGAACACAGCCTTCACGGCGGGCTGGGCGCACTGATTTCCGAAATCATCTCCGAACAGGGAGTGTCCGTGGAGCTGCTTCGTTTGGGGATTACCAAGGGGCAGTTCTCCAAAGCGGGACCAAGAGAACAGATCCGTGCATACTATAGGATCGATCAGAAGGGGATCGTCAATGCGGGGCAGGAGCTGCTGAACCGCCGACACGCGTGGAGAAATAACAAAAATGAACAAGCTGCATCGGTTTGAAGGCAAGGTAGTCGTGGTCACCGGCGCAAGTCGGGGCATCGGCCGGGGCATAGCGCTCCGGGCGGCTGATCAACACCGCCTCGGGACAGGCCCGGGAGGGCTTCATCTACACCCCCCATTACGCGGCCAGCAAGGTGGGATTGGTCGCATTCCTGGCTTCAGATGATGCCGCCTACATCACCGGACAGACAATCAATGTGGACGGCGGACTAATTATGTCGTAGTGCTGCCGGGCGGCGTTCCCCGTACAGCGTGTCACCTATTCGGCAATAATTACTTTGATGCCCCGATTTTCCAGTTTCTGTTTGGTTTGTGGATCGATATCTCCGTCGGTGATCAGACATTGAACCAGTTCCACGGGACCGAGAGCGGCAAAAGAAGTTCTGCCGATTTTTGTCGAATCGGCCACAAGATAAACCTCCGAAGCGGATTCTATCATGGCCTTTTTAACTTGAAGATCGTTGAAACCGGGGTAGGTGAGACCTGTTTCAATGGACACACCTCCAGTAGCCAGAAACAGCTTGTTAACATAGATCTGCTCGAAAAAGTCGGCTGCTTTTTCTCCCGAAAGGGACAAAGTCGGGGCTTTGAACTCTCCCCCGGTTACCATCACCTCAAACTCATAGTGGGCTCCCAGCAGTAGGGCGATGTTCAAAGAATTGGTGATGATCTTCAGACCTTTCTTGCTTTCCAGATTTTTTGCGATCTCGGTGACCGTGGTACCGGAATCGAGGATGATGAAGTCTCCGTCATTTATCAAACCGGCAGCCGTCTTGCCGATTCTCATCTTCTTGTCCATGTTTTCGGTGTGTTGGAGGGTCAGGCTTCGAACCTGTTCGGGGATCGTTTTCAGGTAGGCTCCGCCGTGTTCCCGTGAAATATAGCCGTAGGATTCTAGGCGTTCGAGGTCTTGACGAATTGTTGGTTCCGATACCCCGAACAATTTGCTCAAGGAGCTAACCCGGGCGCTTCCCTCTTCCTGAAGCAGTTCCAGAATTTTTGTCCGTCTCTGTTGGGCCAGCATCATTTCATTCGTCCTTTGCGAATACTGTGTAATATGTATTGATAACAGGTCAGTCGATAACCTGACTCATGAAATCTGGTCTATCCTTGCCCGCCACTGCTCGTACCAGCGTTCCAGCTGTGCTCTTTGGGATGAGGGTTTTGTGCTCTTCAGCGTACCTCTAAGGGCTTCGATGTCGTCGATGTCCGCAAAGATGTTCGCCCCCAGACCGGCCAAGTAGGCAGCGCCCAGAGCCGATACTTCCTGGATCCCAACATTCTCTACGGGTGTGTTTAGAAGATCAGCTAGAAACTGAACAACAAATCCGTTGGCGGAGATGGCGCCGTCCACTTTCAGAGATTTCAGCTCGATGCCGCTATCCTTCTCCATGACCGTAATCACGTCTTTTATCTGGTAAGGAATGGACTCCAGGGCAGCTCGTACCACGTGGTTTTTGTCGCAGTCGAAGGTCAGTCCCAGGATTGCTGCTTTTGCGCTCATCTTCCAGTGAGGAGCGCCGAGGCCGCTGAAGGCCGGGATCAGATACACTCCGTTGTTGTCCGCAACGGATTGGGCCATGGCTTCGGTCCGTGGGCTTTCTGCAAACAGGCCGAGTTGATCACGGAGCCACTTGATCGTGCCTCCGGTGGTCACAATAATTCCCTCCAAAGCAAAATCCACCCTGTTTGGCGTACTCCAGCAGATTGTCGAAACCATACCCGCTTCAGAGCTAATTCGGTTGCTTTCGGTATTCATTAGGATCGATGTTCCGGTACCCAAGGTCGCCTTTGCTGTGCCGGCGGAAAAGCAACCCTCTCCAAAAGCGGCAGCATGGGAATCGCCGATCATCGAGGTAAGGGGCACCTTATAGGAGAGCAAGCCTCCGAAGTCGGTTTCGCCAAAATCGCTTGAAGAAGGAAGGATTTCAGGAAGCCTGAGCTTCTGCAGACCGAACGCCTCTAGCAGGATGGGGTCCCAGTCGAGAGTGTCAAGATTGAAGAACAGAGTTCTGCAAGCGTTCGTGTGGTCGGTACAGTAGTTTTTTCCGTCTGTAAGCTTGTAGAGAATCCAGCTGTCTATGGTTCCGAAAAACGCCTCTTTTCGCTGTACAGCGTTTTTCACTGAAGAATCGTTTTCCATCAACCAGATTAGCTTCGTTCCGGAGAAATAGGGATCCACTATCAATCCCGTACGTTTTTTGATCTCCTCTTCAATCCCGGATTTCTTGAGTCGTTCGCAGATTTCAATCGACCTTTTGCACTGCCAAACTACCGCCGGACACAGCGGTCGACCCGAACCATCCCAAAGCAAAAAGGTCTCTCGCTGGTTAGAAATTCCACAGCAGCGTATCCGATCCTTGAAGCCTTCCAGACAATTCCTAACAGAGTCGAGAACGTTCTGATAGATCTCCTGCGGATCTTGCTCGACAAAACCGCTGCAAGGGAAGTACGATTTTAGTTCCGCTGTGGCCTTGCGGATGATCTTACCCTGGTTGCCGAAGACGACAGTTTTAGTGCCGCTGGTTCCCTGGTCGATGGCCAAGATGTAATCCAACTCTTCTGTTTCCTCCTTGCGTTTTCGAGTTGGATGGAGATAGCCGACGAAGAGTCCACTGATTATAGATCTACAAGAATGAAAAAGTCAAACAACAAATCGATGAATTAAATAAGATATATTGCGTGAAAAGAAAATTTTCAAAAAAAAACGATTGCCACTTCGGACTAAGGCTACTGTCGTAGATTCGAATCCCTCATTGCTCAATCAACGAATGTTGGGATATGCTTATCTGCGCTTCCCTTGTCTGTCCTGTCCCTTGCCTCTCATGCCGAAGAGCAGGCGCAGCACGCCGATTCGCCGAACCAGCAGCTCATAAACCAGCAATGTTATTGTCAGCGAACCGAGGCAGATGATCCAGAACTTGACCAACACGGGCCAGTTGCGCCCCACAACATAGTAGCCGATGGCAATGATGGGTGTCTGGTGCAGGACATAGTAGGGCAGCTGCGCCTGGCGGCCATAAGCAGCCAGACGGCTCCAGAGCGTGGGGTGGATAGGCGTACGATTCGTCTCGGCGGCCCGCCGTTGGCCGATGCGTGTCGCGATGCCCACCACGGCTACAGTAAGGCACCAGCTCGCACTACCCTTGATGAGCCGCAGGATGATGGCCGGTCCCTCGTGCCCGGTCCAGGGATCTATCCCGAGGCCACTGAGCATGCCCGTCCCCATGAAGAAAACCAAGAATCCGACTAAGCCTGTCACCAGTGCCAGGATACGATGGCGCACCAGAGCCGCAGTGAGACGGGCGTCCCCCGCCGACAGGTAGCCGAACAGGATGATGAAAGGCCAGATCCAGCGGTTCCAGCCACTTGGCCAAATGGCGCCCAGGAAAGCCTCGAGCAAGGCGATGGGGATAGCCCACAAAAAAACGGCGAAGCGCCGGGAGAGGAAACCGCTGACACTGTTTGCCAGACGCTTCCCTGTGGGTCTTTTCATGTAGAGGAACAGCGGCAGGAGGAGCAAAGTGTAGACCAGCAGAAATATGAGGAACCAGAGGTGGATGACACTAAAGGTGTCCTCCGCTCCTGCCGGTTCGAGGAAGTAGGGAAACGACAGCAGTGAAAACCTGATATTCCAGTACTGCGGGAGGAAGGATAAGAATCCCGTGGACAGACCGGTGTTGGCCCGGAGATAGTAGTACACCTGGGGCGGATTAACCAGAACCAGACCGGTGAGAAAGGGCACACCCAGGCGCAGGAGACGTTCGCGAAGGAACTTTTTTGCGGTCCTACGCTGCATCGAGTGCCAAGCAGCTATCCCGGCGACCAGCATCATAACCGGCATGATCCAGATGAACTCTGAGGCCACCACCAGTGATGCCAAAATGGTGGTCAACTCGCTTTGCATTTTGTTGGTAATGAGCTGGTGTCCGGAAAAGATGCTTGCCGTGTGAAAGAACACCAGTCCAAAGACGATTAAGGTGGTCAATACGTCCAACTCGTGACGCCTTCGCATGTGGTAGGTAGTATTGTAATCTGAAGTGGACAGGAAAGCTCTGGATTTGGAAGCCACTTTGCACATATACCTTATTCAGCTTCTCCTCATGGGTGCCGGTTACCTGGGAGGGATCTTCCAACGGCCAGTGCAGGCCCTGGATCGGCCCGATTTATACACACAGATAAAACGAATTTTCTCTTTCATGGCTGTTTATTCTGCTGTGCCCATTACCAGAGGTGACGCTTGTCTTATCTATATGTGAATGCCTGAGGCATCCTAGCCATCCCTATCCTTGGTGGTGCGGCTTACCGGCTCTGAAGACTGGCAAGCTGTTTTTGGATGTTTTGCTCGATTACCTGTTCGACGCATCCAATGAAACGCAACAGGCATGGCGCTTCCAGGGAGTAATACACCGTTGTACCTTCCTTACGGTCGGTGATAATACCGGCGTTCTTCAAGATTGAGAGGTGTTTCGACACCGTAGAGATATCGGCACCGATCATCTCGGTGAGCTCGCATACACAGTGTGGTTGCTCGGAGAGCTTGTCTACGATGAAAATACGACTGGGGTGAGCAAGCGCCTTGAGGATTCGTGCTCTTGCCTCGCTTCGCATCTTGTCTGATTCTGTCATTGATTCCTTCCTATTTTCCTAATTTGCCAAAAACTTCAAAGATGGTCAACTGATCCGCTCCGGTCCGGGGAACCTCGCCGATCGTAAAACCGAAATTCACATACTTGACAAATTTATTCATTGTTGGCTATATTGCCAAGTTGTAAACAACAATAAAAACTGAGTGGTGGAATAAGATATGAAAGAACCGAATACATCACCGAGGGTTACAGGCATCAGCTTTTTCGAAAAGTATCTCACCCTGTGGGTGGCGCTGTGTATCGGCGTGGGTATCGTGCTTGGCAGGATCGCGCCGGCAGTGGCGCGTACTCTGGACGGCATGGCGATCTACGTGGGCGACGCCCCTGTGGTGTCGATCCCGATCGCGGTTTGCCTGTTCTTCATGATGTACCCGATCATGGTGAAGATCGACTTTGCTGAGGTTATTCAGGCGGGAAAAAGCGGCAAGCCGGTTGGCTTGACGCTTTTCATGAACTGGGCCGTCAAGCCCTTCACCATGTACGCTATCGCCCTGTTTTTCCTTGGTACCGCTTTCTACGCGTTCATCGGGCCGGAGGCGATGGATCTGGTCAAGATGCCGTTCGGTCTGGACCTGCCGCTGGGGGCGCAGCATGGAGCCGGGACGGTCGTGTTGATAGACGGGGTGAAGATGCTCGAAGTGCCGCTGTGGCGAAGTTATCTGGCCGGCTGCATTCTGCTCGGCATCGCCCCATGCACGGCCATGGTGCTGGTGTGGGGGTATCTGGCCCGGGGCAATGATGGCCTGACTTTGGTGATGGTAGCCATCAACTCCCTGACCATGCTGGTGTTGTATGGTGTGTTGGGGGGATTTCTGCTGGGCGTGGGCCGGCTTCCAGTACCCTGGCAGGCTTTGGTATTGTCGATCTCGATCTACGTAGCCCTGCCGCTGGTGGCCGGATACTTCTCCCGCCGCTGGATCATCCGGGCCAAGGGGGAGCCGTGGTTCCGAGAGAAGTTTCTACACGTGCTCACACCGATTACAATCATCGCCCTGCTGGTTACCCTGGTGCTTCTTTTTTCCTTCAAAGGAGAGGTCATCCTCGGTAATCCGCTGACCATCCTGTGGATCGCCATTCCTCTGTTCATCCAGACCAACCTGATCTTCTGGTTGGGTTATGGGCTGGCCAGGCTCCTGAAGCTCAACTACCGGGACGCCGCTCCTGCGGCCATGATTGGAGCTTCCAACCACTTCGAGGTGGCCATCGCTACTTCCACGATGCTCTTCGGCCTTTCTTCGGGAGCCTCCCTGGCTACCGTGGTAGGAGTGCTGATTGAGGTGCCGGTTATGCTGATGCTGGTGGGCATCTGCAAGCGTACCTGCCATTGGTTCCCGGGATGCGATCTGGATTTACCGCACTGCCGAACGGCAAAAGCGGTGCAAGAGGCGTAGCAGATGTGGGCGGTATGAGATAGGAGCCGTCATTAAGCTGCAGAACAACCTTTGCGCAGCAGAGCCCCAAAGACCTCCGCAAGGGAGATATCGAACAGCTGTAAAGGCGGCTGGAACACTTGGGTGAGGTAGCGTTGTGCGGGTGTGTTGACAGATATTGTATTATTGGTTATATTGCCAAATAGAAAACATTATTCATAGGAGAAGTTGATGAAGATTCAGATCCTCGGCACTGGCTGCCCAAAATGCCGGCAGCTGGAGGCGAACGCTCGAGAAGCGCTGAGGGGCACGAGCCTGGAAGCGAGTGTGGAAAAGGTCACAGATCTCGATGAGATTATGAACCTGGGTGTGATGATGACCCCGGCTCTGGCCATTGATGGGGTGGTCAAGAGCGCCGGCAAAGTGCTCAATAAGGATGAGATCGTCCGCATCCTGCAGGCAGGCAAATAAAATGGCCGAATGCTGTTGCGGTTCCAACGTCCCGGTGAAGCTGCTGTATGCTTTTTCGGGAGCGGCCAATACCGGATATTTAGCTGACAACGCGGCGCGTCGTCTGGCCAAGCTCGGCATCGGCAAGATGACCTGCCTGGCGGCCATGGGTGGCGGGCCTTCGGGATTTGTGGAATCCGCCAAGGCCGCCGGGGGAAATCTGGTGATCGACGGTTGCCCCGTGGCCTGCGGGGAAAAAATCTTCGAGAACTTCGGCATCCCCTTCAACCACTTCGTGATGACCGACTACGGAGTGGCAAAGGGAAAAACCGAGATTACCCCGGAGCTGATTGCGAAGACAGCCTTCGCGCTGACTGAGAAAATCGCCGATGAGTGAAGCCGCGCAGGCAACCAAATCAAGGCTTGGGTTGCTCCAGTTCTTGAAGAACAAGCAGAATCGGGCCCTGCTGATCCTCATCGGGGTGTTCCTGTTCGCCTACTTCGTACCCTTCGCCTCCGGGAGGGTGTCGGCTGCGGTGCAGGAGTCCTTGCTTATGCTGGCCGAATACGCCCGACAGCACGTGCTCCTGTGTCTGGTGCCTGCCTTTTTCATAGCCGGGGCCATCACCGTTTTCCTC
>Ga0307426_1000981_pt1 | contig 19418 bp, 20 predicted proteins | sample SalMarWE160340MG_FD_202165 | JGI IMG/M metagenome (GOLD analysis project Ga0307426, IMG submission 202165) | Salt marsh sediment microbial communities from the Plum Island Ecosystem LTER, Massachusetts, United States - WE1603-40 | ecosystem: Environmental > Aquatic > Marine > Intertidal zone >...
GTTCAACCCCCCTGAAGGGACCCGAGAGATGATCGGGTCGATAGGCTGGAGGTGTACGCATGGTAACATGTTTAGCCGACCAGTACTAATTTCCCGTGAGGCTTGACCATATCTTTTGTTCACCCTTTTTTTCAGTTATATAGCGTACTTACATAGTAAAGCTATGTTTTTTTCATCCGAATTGTAACCAAAACAGACTTATGTTGTTTATTAGGTTGAGGCGGCTAAAGGCGGAATAACATTCCGACGGGCAAGTTTCACCTCCTTTCCTTGCCCTTTTATGCCTCAAAGCAGCATAGGGGATGGGTCTGCAGATTCATCCCCTTTTTCAATGGTGTACACCCGGCTCAAACGCCCATGCCTGCTTGGAGGCTTTGACAGAGCCCGTTCCAGGAAAGGGAAAGTGGTATAGCTGCACGAGTACATCCTGGCCTGCCGCCTCTGCCAGCAGATCTTTTCTCGTGCTGCAGGCCAAATCCGGATCCACGTCGAAGCGGGGCGACCAGTCCGGATACTGCATCTGAAATAACGCGTGGATCGTATCGACGAGCAGCCACAAGTGGTGTCCCTGAGAACGAACGGCAATCCCTATATGACCGGGAGTATGCCCCGGCGCCGGCAGTGCCCGGATCGTTGTGTCCTTTGACTCGGCGATCGAGGAATCCATTTCTATACATTCGATCTGACTGCGGCAGATCGAGAAGGCGGTTCGTTGCGCCGAGGAAGCCGCAGCTCCGAAGAAGCGTTCTGCTTGCCCGTTCATCCAGAACTCGAGCTCCTGTCGGGACATGACCACCCGGGCATCCGGCATAGAAGGAGCGTCGGCTTCCGTCAATCCACCGATATGATCCCCGTGTCCGTGGGTGATGACGACGGTATTCACCTCTGCGGGGCGCACCTCGCATTCGCAGAGCAGCTCGGCAATTCCGAGCCCGGGCCTGCCGGTGGAAAATCCGAATCCCGTATCGATGAGAATCGTATGGTTGGGGATCCGGATCAAGGCGGAGTTGAAGTGCCAGTCGAGATATTTCCCCTCACTGTCCGGTTGTACCGCCCCTATCGCTTCACTAAGGTCGCCCTTTCCCACCGTGGGAAAGATATCCGCCAACTGTTCCAGATCGCGCCGTACGCTTGCTACACCGAGAATGTTGATTTTCGCCTCACCTATATCGAGCCTGCCTATCATGAAGCACATCATAGTGACTGCCGCGGAGGTTGTCAAATTGTCCTTGCGCCCAACGGTGGCAGCAGGGATCGGAAGTCGCCGGAAAATTTCCTGTCGAGCAATCGCACCCGCGTAGGAGCGTACGCTTGACGACCCGGCTGTTGTGGCTTTAACGTTGTAACACCTGAAGGTGGCGTCATGAAGGTGCTTCTGATCTGTCCAGTCCCTCCTGAGTTCAATGCCTGCAGAGAGATTCTCGGTTTGAGGGATTCCAAACCCGTAGCCGGCTGCCGCTCGGCCAGAGGGACCGCCGGCAACGTCGATGTATTTGCCGTTGAAAGCGGACCGGCCAAGGCCAGGGCCGCGGCGGCAACCGTAGCGGGTTCTCTGGCCTATACACCGGACCTGGTTGTCGACTCCGGTTCGTGCGCCGGAACCGAACCGGGTGCTTTCGTGGGCCAGCTGATCCTCTGTCGGGACTGCTACGAGTACGACATCGGGGGCAGCGGTTTTCCAACCCGGAGCATCCCGGAGATGAAGCTTCCCTCGGCTGTCTCGACGCTGCCCTCCGTAGACAGGGAAACGCTGCTGCGGGAGGCGGGGGAAACCGGCAGCTCGGAGAGCTTCCAGGTTCATGTGGGCAATCAGGCCTGCGGAGAGCTGCTGATTCAGTCTCAGGCGATGCGGGAAGCCCTCTATTCCCTGTTCCAGGCATCCGGAGCCAACTGGGAAACCGCCGGCGTGTTCATCGGAGCTCTGAAGAACCGTCTGCCTCCTTTGAGTATTCGCATTGTCACCGATCTGGGAAACGAACAGGCATTGGGCGATTTTCGGGCCAATATAAAGAAGAAAGCCAGGGAGCTGTACAGGTACGTTCAAGTGCTCGCCGGGTTCGGTTGGTTCGATCACTTCCTCGAGAGCTGGCGGAAGCTCGATCCCGCCACCGTCGAACGCCTGCCTCAAAGCGTGCTTCCTTGAGGAGAGAAGCATCGGTTGACTATTGCCGGGGCGGCGAGCTTGTTCTATATTGAGAGCGTCGAGACCTGGAGAAGGAGAGTACCGTGAACAGAACAGGCGTTGCAGCAGCATTGATGGTGATTTTAGTCACTTCTATGCCCTGGTGCACGGGCCAGAGCGAGGCGGCCGAAGAGCCCGGGATCCTCACTATGTACGTAGCCTACGGCGGGCCGGACATCATCGCCAGGGAGTTCGAGAAGGCCACCGGTATCAGGGTGGAGCTGTTGACCATGTCGTCGGGAGAGGTCCTGTCCCGGCTGCGAGCGGAAAAGGCCAATCCCCAGACCGATGTCTGGTTCGGCGGCGGTTCGGACGCCTTCATTCAAGCCGAAACCGAAGGGCTGATCGCAGCCTACCGATCCCCGAACGCCGGAAACGTCGATCCCGCGTTCAAGGACGAGGAGGGGTACTGGACCGGTTTATCATTGGTCGTGGTGGGTTTTCTGGTGAACGACGAACGGCTCAAGAACAGGGGTCTGCCGCTGCCGCGCAGCTGGACGGATCTGGCCGATCCGGTATACCGCGATGAGCTGTCGGCCTCCAATCCAAATACATCCGGCACGGCCTACACCACCGTGTCGGGCATCCTGCAGGTCATGGGTGAGGAGAAGGGCTGGCCGTTCCTGGATCGGATGTATCGGAACATCCCGTTTCTGGAGAAAAGCGGCTCCGGCCCGGCGCAGAAGGCTCTGGCGGGGGAGTTCGCCGTGGGAATCGTGCCCGACCCTCACAACCTGCCGCTGCAGAACCCCGATGCGCCGCTGACGCCGGTCTTTCCCTCCGACGGAGTGCTCGCCTGGCCATCGCCGGTGGCCGTCATAGAGGGAGCGCGGCACCCGCAGAACGCCCGGCGCTTCGTCGACTGGTGCCTGTCGCCGGAAGGGCAGAAGGTGTTGATGCAGGCCAGTCCACGGGTTCCCACCACGGACGTGGAGACCCTGCCGGGAGTACCCCGTTTGACGGATTTGAAACTAGTGGCCTACGATCATCTCAAGTGGGGTGCGGCCAGGGAGGCGGTGGTGGCCGAGTTCAACAGGCGTTATCCCCAGTTCCAGTAGGCCGATTCTGCTTCTGAAGCTCTGATCTGCTGATCCGCCTGCGTACGCTTTGATGCCGTCTGACCGGGCCTCGTCTAAAGAATATCTGCTACCCCTGATCCTGCTGGGCATCCTGCTGATCTTCGTGGTCTATCCCACTTTGAGCGTCCTGATCAAGAGTTTCAGCGTCGGCGGGAAACCGGGCTTCGGCAGTTACATCTCCGTTTTTTCAGAGCGCCGCTTCTACAGCGCGGTGTGGGGAAGCCTCCTGGTGGCCTCAGGCGTCTCGGTTTGTTCGACGCTCCTCGGTTTGATCCTGTCCCTCACGGTTTTCAGGACACCCCTTCCCCTAAGGCGGCTGTTTGCCTTCTGCGCCGTGCTGCCGATGATCATCCCCGGTTTTGTTTCAACCCTGTCGTATATCTTTTTGTTCGGCAGGAACGGATTGATCACCTACAAGCTGTTGGGCCTGAGCTGGGACATCTACAGCTGGAAGAGCGTGCTCATCATCCAAACCCTCGATTTCAGCGCCATCAGCTTCCTGATGATCTCCGCCGTGCTGGTCGGCGTGGACGGCCGGGTGGAGGAAGCGGCCCGCAGCCTGGGCTCCAGTGAGTTGGAGGTATTGTTTACAGTGACCCTGCCGCTGATCCGGCCGGGCCTGGTCGGTGCCCTGCTTCTGACCTTTCTGCGCTCCATCGCCGATTTCGGCACCCCCCTGATCCTGGGAGGAAGGTTCGACACCCTGGCCTCGGCCTCCTACACTCAGCTGATCGGCACGTACAACATGGAGATGGCCGCGACCCTGAACTCGGTTCTGCTCGTCTTCTGCCTGATCGTGTTCCTCCTCTTTACGCGAACGCAGAGGGTTGCAACCCGGGTTCGAACGGCAGCGCCGGAGGAGGGGCGTAAAGTTCTGGCCCTTCCCGGGCCGATCCAGGCTCAGATGTGGATCATCGGCTTTCTCTTCTGCCTCTTCGTGCTGAGCCTGCTGCTGTCGGTGTTCCTGGCCGCCTTCACCCGTCACCTGGGGGGAAGTTACGCCCTGACCCTGGAGCACTTCCGCATCCTGCCCCAACGGGGTTGGAACAGCACTCTCAATACTCTCGTCTTTGCCACGGTGACCAGCGTGCTGATGAGCCTGTTGGGTCTGATCACCGCCTACCTGGTGACCCGCTTTCGCTTCAAGGGACGCGGCGTGCTCGATCTGCTCGCTACCGTTCCCTTCGCCATTCCGGGCACGCTGATGGGCGTGGGTTTTGCCCTGGCTTTCAGCAGGCCGCCCCTGCTGTTGACCGGGGGCTGGGCGATCGTGATCGCCGTGACCGTCATCCGCGAGTTGCCGCTTGGACTCAGAGCCGGAGTCAGCGTGCTGAGCCAGCAGGATCGGGCCATCGAGGAGGCGTCGGAAAGCCTGGGTGCCGCGCGCATCACCACCTTTTTCACGGTCGTCGTGCCGTTAGCCCGTCCAGCTCTCATGGCGAGCGCTCTCTACGCCTTCGTGTCCACGGTTCAGACGGTAGGAGCAATCATCTTCGTGATCAATCCGCGGAACAAGGTGCTGTCCGTGGATGTGTTCGAAGCCATATACAGGTCCGACATCGGTGATGCGGCGGCGCTCTCCATGTTTATGATCGTACTGGCGGCCCTGGGCGTGGGAACGATCTTTCTGTTATCACGCAGGAGGGGTGTCCCGTCATGGATGCGGAGGGTCGTCGCCCAATGAACTCAGATCTGATGAAGGCTGATCTGGAAATTCGCGCTCTCCGCAAGAGCTACGGGGGCCCTTCGGTTCTGAGGGATCTCTCCTTCACCGTTCTCAGGGGAGAGTTGTGCTGTCTGCTGGGGCCGTCCGGATGCGGCAAGACCACGGTCCTGAAGATCGTCGATGGTCTGCTCCGACCGGACCACGGCTCCGTATGGCTGGGCGGACGCGAGATTACCGATCTGCCTCCCCGAAAACGCAACCTGGGTATGGTGTTCCAGAGCTACGCCCTGTTTCCCCATCTCGATGTTCATGAAAACGTTGCCTACGGCCTGAGGCGCCGCCGCGTTCCCGGGCAGGAGTTGCACAGGCGCGTAGGGGAAGCCCTGGAGATGGTGCGCCTCAGCGGTTACGGCCCGCGAAGGATCCACGAATTGTCGGGAGGGCAGCAGCAGCGCGTCGCCCTGGCCCGGGCGCTGATTATCGAGCCCCGCCTTCTCCTGCTGGATGAGCCGCTTTCCAACCTGGACGCCCGTCTGAGGATTGACCTGCGGGGGGAGATCCTGCGCATCCAGAGAGCCCTGAACCTCACGACGATCTATGTCACCCACGACCAGGAGGAGGCGATCAGCATCGCCGATCGGATCGTGGTGATCAACCAGGGCGCGGTCGAGCAGATCGGGACACCCCGTGACGTCTACGAGCGCCCGGCCTCGCGCTTCGTGGCTGATTTCATCGGGCGGATCAACTTCCTGCGGGGGAGGATTGTCGACGGCCGCCTCCTGTTGTTCGGCGAACGCTTCAGGGTTCCGGGCGACTTCCCCGTGGCGGAGGGAGAGGTCCTGTGCGCGGTTCGCCCCGAACGCATCTCCATCGGCGAACCGCAGGCTTCGGGCATCCGGGGTACGGTGGCGGGTCTGTCCTACCACGGGTCGGTGGTGCGCTACCGTGTCCGGATCGCTTCCGCCCGGGGGAACCCGGAGGTAAGCGTCGAGGTTTCCGGCGCCCGGGCGGTATTCGCCAAAGGGGATGCAGTGACCCTGGGGATGGGGATTCGGGATATCATGATCATCGATGAGAAGACCAACACGGCTCGACATCTGGGAGATGACGAGCCGCCCGGGAGAGCGGCGGATGAAGGATAGCCCGATCGCCGTCGCCCTGTCCGCCCGGTGGCACACCTTTCCGGAGCGTTTTCAGTGGATCGCGGAGCACGACTTTGATCTGGAGTACACGCCGGATCCGCAGAACCTCGACAAGCTGGCCGGACATGTGGATCCCTTTATCAGGAAGGGGGTTTTGGTACGCTACCACGGGTTTTTCCCCGGCTGCGAGCTGGGCCATGCCGATCCCTCCCTGGCCGGGCAAGCCCTAGACCTCCACAAGAGGGCCTTGGATGCCCTCGAGGGTCACGGCGAGCCGGTCATCACCGTTCATGTCGGTCTCGATGTGCAGGTGGAAGTCGAGCCGCGGCGGGTCGTGGACAATCTCGGCCGGCTGGTAGACTACGGCCTTCAGAGGGGCATCACGGTCTGTCTCGAAAATCTACGCCGCGGTCCCTCCAGCCGCCCGGACACGCTGGTGGCCTGGGCCTCGCAATCCGGGGCGCGCATCACCTTCGATGCGGGCCATGCGGTCTCCAGCCGCAGCGTGCTCAGTGGAGAGTACAGCGCGCTGGAATTCCTGGATCTGGCGGCGGATCGTGTCTATGAGGCCCACCTCTACGGGCGGGAGGCGGACAGGCACTACCCCATCCGAAAGCTTGAGGATGTTCAGCCGATTGCGGACCGGCTCCGGATGACCCAGTGCCGCTGGTGGACCATCGAGCTGGACGACTACGGGGAGGCGCTCCAGACCCGGGAGATTCTCTACGAATGCCTGGGTAACCCCTAGCCGTATGTGGGGGTCCGCACACAGCGGCTCCGCCTGACCCCCCAACCAACTACTGAAACCTTGCAGGAGCGATCCGGAGGGATTACAATACTAGTGAACACTCGAGAAGGAGGATGGAAAGGTGTCGCGGACCTACGTAGAAACCTCGACGTATCTCCTCGAAGAGATCGATGGAATGATTCAGGAGGGCTTCTACCACGATCGAACAGAAGCGGTCAATGAAGCCCTGAGGATGTTGATCAAGCAGTACAAGGTCTCCAAGCTTCACGCCAAAGATCTACGCTACGCTTCGGATCGTAAACCCAAAACGAGCAAACAGAGTGGAGAGGAAGGAGCAAAGAATTGATAGGCCAGGTTGTCGTCGGTATCGATGGTTCCGAGTACTCGCTATCCGCCTTCAAGTACGCCGAGCACTTCGCCACCAAGCTGGGTTGCGAGCTCAAGGCGGTCTTCGTGATCGATTCCAGAAAGACCGAGCTGCCCATCATCTACGCCACGGGGCATTTCGACTATGCCTTCGCCAGAACCTATATTCCCCCGGACCCGGAGCTGAAGAGCTTCTATTCCAAGATCAAGCAGGACCTGGAAGATTTTGCCGCCCGCTTCCTCGGGAACATCGAGGCGAGCTGTAAGGAGAAGCGAATCCCCTTCACCGGAGTGCAGAGGGAGGGGCTCCCTTCCCAGATACTCACCGAAGAGTGTCGTTCGGGAGACCTGCTGTTTATTGGACAGAAGGGAGAAAACGCCCGCTTTGCCCGCACCATCGTGGGTTCCACAGCGGAGGATGTGGTTCGCTCCTCCCCGCGGCCCGTCATGGCCTGTCCCGGGGCTTTTCGACCTCCCGAGAAGATCCTGTTTCCCTATGACGGGTCCCCCGCCGCCGAACGGGCTCTTCAGTTCTGCGCGAATGCCTTCGGCACCTTCTGGAAAGAGTTCCTCGTCCTGTCCAGTGAAGAGGAGAAGGGTTTGACCGAACGCGAGCACAGATATCTGAACAAACACGCTATAGATCACCGGCTGATTACGGAGAAGGGCTCTCCGATCGACACGGTGCTCGAGGTCGCCGAGCGGGAGGGTTCCGACCTCCTGCTGATCGGTTCCCACGGCACCCACAAGATCAGGGATTACATCCTGGGTTCCACCACGGTTCATCTTCTGCGCAAGAGTCCCCTGCCCGTGTTGATCGTCTATTGATTTGTCCCGTGAAGATCTCCTATCCGGAAAACCGCCAGGCCATACGAATGGTGCGGACCCAGATCCAGGCCCGGGGTATCCACGACGAGGGGGTGCTGGAGGTGATGTCCCGAATTCCCAGGCACCGTTTCGTCTCCGGAGCAAGCACCTTTGAAGCCTACGGCGACTATCCGCTTTCCATCGGGCGCGGACAGACGATCTCTCAACCCTACATGGTCGCGCTGATGACCGAGGAGATGAGGTTGAACGGAACCGAACGGGTTCTGGAGATCGGAACGGGCAGCGGCTACCAGACCGCCGTCCTGGCCGAACTTGTCGCGGAACTCTACACGGTTGAGCTGATTTCCGAACTGGTCGAGCGTGCACGAACGTTGCTCGACGAGCTCGGCTATACGAACATATCGTATCGGTGCGCCGATGGTTCCCTCGGTTGGCCCGAACACGCCCCCTACGACCGCATTCTGGTAGCGGCCGCCGCCCCCGGAGTTCCCCGCCCCCTTACCTCCCAGTTAGCGGACAGCGGGATCCTGGTAATTCCGGTTGGAGACAGCCAACACTATCAAACCCTGATGATTGTCCGACGGGTAGGGAATCGTTTCGATACCAGAGAGAGCATCGGTTGTCGCTTCGTCCCCCTGGTGAGCAAAGATTAAGCGTATTGAAAAAGTAGGCGAAAACTGCCTATTCTTCAACCAAAAAGGAGCCTGCATGCTTGTCCCTCTACATCGACCGACGCTCCGCCGCAAGGATTACAACAGCGTTCTCAACTGTCTGGTCACCGACCAGATCGCCGCCGGGCCGCTGAATCAGGACTTTGCCGCTGCTTTGAGCAAAACCCTCGGTGTCTCGGGGGGAGTAGGACTGATCAGCTATCGTTCCTGTATCCACTGTGCTTTCGAGCTGCTAGAGCTCGAGCAAGGGGATGGGGTGATCCTCTCCGCCCTCGCTCCGAAGGATTATCTGCAGATTATCGAGGCTCGCGGGCTGGTGGCTATGATCGCCGATGTGGACCCGGAACGTCCGCTGTTGTCGATCGACTCCGTCCGGCAGCATCTGCGTGCGGGAGCAAAGGCGATCGTGCTGTTCTACACCTTGGGATCATTGCCCGAAGGGGATGAGCTTTTTCAGCTCGGTGTACCGGTGATCGAAGACGTCACCCAGGCGGCGGGAGGAGTTTGGGGCGGTCAGCCCTGCGGCGCCCGCGGCCGTGTCGCGGTGCTGTCGCTGGATCCCGGCGGGTTGATCACCACGGGCTGCGGCGGCGCGATTTTCAGCGCGGACCGACGCGGGGTGAGAACACTCAGGGAAATCGTGGCCCGCGGACACGGCGGCGAGCTGCTTCCGGATATGAACGCAGCCCTGGGAATCAACCAGGTCCGGGAGCTGCCGCGTTTTCTCCACAAGCGCGATGAGATCGCTCAGGTTTTCCGCGAGGCCCTGCTGCGTTCCGGCCACAGCCCTCTTCTCGAGGAAGGGGCAAGCGTCAATTTCAGCTTTCCCGTCCTGGTCAAAGAGGGAAGACCCGAGGTCAGGCGGTATGCCGAGAAACGGGGAATCCAGACCGAACCGGCGTTCAGCGATGCCGTCCTGTCCGTAGAGGGGGCCGCATCTTCCGCTGCGGGCTCTCGTCCGAATGCGGAGCAGTTGCTCCGGCGTAGTCTCCTGTTTCCCCTCTATCCCTCTCTGGCCAGGAAGGATATCCAGCTGTTGTGCAAGGTCTTGAGTACGCTTCCTTGATTGGGTTTTGAGGAATCGGTATAGTCTACAACAGGTGAAAAAAAGAATTCACAGAGTCATTATCTTCGTTAATTCTCTCAAAGAGGAAGCGGTCGCACTGCGCAAGGAGATGGAGCGGTACCTGCGGAGGTTGTCGATCGCCGCGGAGACTGTGCCTGTGGATGAGACGAACCTTCCTTCCATATCCGAAGACACGGATCTGGCCATAACCTTAGGGGGAGACGGCACCCTGCTGTACGGTGCCCGCTGCCTGGCCGGTTGCAATGTTCCGATCCTGGCCGTGAATCTCGGGGACTTCGGGTTCATAACCGAGATATCCAGCTCCGAATGGGCGGATGTCCTGACCAACTACCTCGAGGGTCGTCTTGGGGTAAGCAGGCGGGTGATGTTCGACGCCGAGCTGCAGAGAGCGGGCGAGATACTGCAGAGCTTCAGCGGTTTGAATGACGCGGTCGTTCGGGCCGGGGACCTCGCCCGCATCATCGCCCTGCGCGTTCAGCTGTCCAGCACCTACGTGGCCCGCTATCGCGCCGACGGGCTGATCGTGGCCACACCGACGGGTTCGACCGCCTATTCCATGTCGGCGGGCGGCCCGATTCTGCACCCGGAGATGGACGCCTTTATCCTCAATCCGATCTGTCCCTTTACACTCTCCAACCGCCCGATCGTCATACCGGGAGAGGAAATCTGCATTTTGGAGGTAGAGGCAATACAGCGCACCAAGATTGTCCTGGTAATCGACGGGCAGGAGGTCTGCAATCTCAAACCGAAGGATCGGGTTGTTTTCAGCAAATCCGCGAAGCACACTCTCATCATCCAGTCCGACAAGCGAAATTTCTACGAAGTGCTGAGGAGCAAGTTGAACTGGGCGGGAGAGCCGAATGCTTGAGGAACTGGTCGTAAAAAATTACGCCCTCATCGATCGACTGCAGGTTCGCTTCTCCCGCGGATTGAACATCCTTACCGGGGAAACCGGCGCAGGCAAGTCCATCATGATCGGTGCACTCGGTCTCGTATTGGGGTTGAAAGCGGATACCGAGGCGCTTCGTTCCGGAGCTTCGGAGATCGATGTATCGGGGATCATCAAGCTCGAAGAAAACCCCGAAGTGCAGGCCTGGCTGCAGGAGCAGGGAATCGAGGCGGAGAATGAGATGATCATCATCCGCCGGGTCGTAAAGAAAAACGGGAAGAGCACCATCTTCGTGCAATCCACCCCTTTCACCCTCACCGCCCTCCGAGAGCTTACCGGGATGCTGTTCGATCTGCACGGTCAGCACGAGCATCAGTCGTTGTTGAGCGCCGAGAACCACAGGAGGCTCCTCGATCACTACGGCGGAATCACTTCGGAGGTGACCTCTTTTTCCGCGCTGCATACCAGTCTGCTGCGCTTAAGGGAGGAGCACTCCGCCCTGATCGCGGAGCAGAAAGAACGGGCTCGCAAAGTCGAGCTGCTGGAGTACGCGACCAGCGAGATCGAGGAAGCCAAACTGAAGGTCGGGGAGGAGGAACAGCTGCGGACCGAGCAGAACCTCCTGGCGAATCACGAACGGCTGATCCAACTGGTCGAGGAGGTCTACAGCGCCACTGCGGAGAGCAGGGGAGGGGCGCTCGCCGGTCTTCGGCAGGCCCGGGGATCCCTGGCGGAGGTCGTCAAGATCGACTCCAGCCTGAACCAATCGAGCCGGCAGCTGGAAAATGCGTTCTTCGAGCTCGAAGATTTCGTGGAGAACCTCGGGCGCTACAAAGGATCCATCGATTTCGATCCCTCCCGGTTGGAGCAAATAGAGGACCGTCTGGATCTGATCAAGCGGCTGGAGAAGAAGTACGGCGGATCGATCGAATCGATATTAGCCTATCGGCAAGACAGCTACAAACAGCTGGAGCGCATCCAGGGTAGCGATGCTACGCAGAGGAAGCTGGAAGACGAGATATCCGCCTTGGAAAAAGAACTCAGGACACGGGCCGGGGAAATCACCAGCCGGCGCAAGCAGGCCGCCGTCGGTCTGCAAGAGAAGATCGTCGAAGAGTTGGTTCAGCTGGGGATGCCCAAGGTTCGCTTTTCGGTTCAGATCGAGGATCGAACCAGCGATGGCGGGAAGGTGCTTTACTCCAATACGGGCAAGGACAAGGTGGAGTTTTTGATCTCTCCCAATCCCGGTGAACCGTACAAGCGACTCGCCCAGATCGCCTCGGGAGGCGAGCTGTCCCGGATCATGCTGGCCATCAAGTCCGTGCTGGCCGAGTCGGATCGCATCAACAGCCTGATATTCGACGAGGTGGATGCCGGAATCGGCGGTGAGGTAGCCATCGCCGTCGGCGAACGGCTCAAACGGCTGGCCCAGCGGAAACAGGTATTGTGCATCACCCACCTTGCGACCATTGCCGTGCAGGCCGATAATCATATCAAAGTGGAGAAGGTCATCCAGGCGGGCAGAACCGTTACCCGCGTGAGTCCTGTGACGGGCAACGAGAGACAGGAGGAGATCGCCAGGATGCTCGCCGGGGACAAAACCGGGGATACATCGTTGAAGCACGCCCAGGAGCTGCTTCAGAAGTACGGTGTCGGAAAAGGCGGATGAGCGAATGGAAAAGATCAGCAGCGAAGCCAAAAAAAGATACGCTGAACGGGTAAAAGAGTACAAAGAACGAATCGATGAGATTATAGATAGGAACAAGCAACTCGAGCTGCGCATCGCAAAAACCAGCAAATCTCAGGGTCTGACCAGCGGCCAGTACCGGGGTAATCAATTCAGGGATCTCGAGGCTCTCAAGGAGGTGAACTCGACTCGCTTCGAACTGGCCGATCAGTATCTCAACATCGTATCCTACTACAACCTGATGAATGCCCTGTCCCTGTCGCTGCTGGGGATCAAGAACGAGAGCTTCCTCAACGACGGGCGAAAATCCTGCTACAGGAGCATCATATATATGGAAGAAATCGTGAGCCCGTATATAGACGCCGCCTTCTCCGACTATCAGCAGGGTGTGGAGAGTCTCGAAGGTTTCGATGACGAGAGCAAGTATCGCTTGCTCTGCAAGCTCGGATTTTCAATAGACTCGGTCATCGAAGGTTTCGGCTCGGGTACGAAGTGGAAGTGGTCCTTCGTCGAGCTCCAGGGACGGTATGCCGTCATAGCAAAAAATCTTCTCAACCTCAAAACCTTCATCATGCAGCTGGATCCCCGGGTCGAAGGCTATTCGGAGCGTTTGGCTCACGTGCAGCTGGTCAAGAAGCTTCTGCAGCAGTCGGCGGACCGCTACCGGGAAAAATACGAGCTGTCCACCATGCGTCTGGATGACATCAAGAAAGCCATCCTCTTTCTGGCTGCCATGAAGCGTCTTCATGCTCTGCTTGGAGAGGTCGAAGAAGCGGAAGTTGTGAAGAAGAAGATGGAGATCTGGAAGACGAAAATGGAGGACGATCAGAGGAAGCAGGAGATGGCCCAAAAAATGGAAAGGCTCAAGAAACCGGGGAGCTAGCCGCAACCTCTGTTCTTCAGTTCCTGGGGGGAATCGAAGGGGTACAACTCGCCAAGGGTCGAGTCCACTCTCTGATCTGTTCCGGCGAAGATCACCGGGAAATCCGCCTTAACGAAGGCGGGCTTGTTCCAAAAGCCCGGACATGTCAGCCATCGAACCGTTTCCTCCTGTTCATTGACACTCCAACCGTCTGCATAATACTATGGGGTGCAATAATATAACATTCAAGATCTATTAACCCGTACATGGCAGACAGCATTTTTCGAAATCAAAGAAGGGGAAGAGCGTTCTGGCTTTTTCTGCCGGTCCTGCTGCTCATCTACCTCCTGCTCTTTCCCCACCCCGGGGGCAAGGAGAGCATCATGCGTCCGAGTTGGGCCAAAGAGCTTGCCCCCGGTGCTCGAGTTTCCGCGAACGCGGACGCTCCGACCTGGTACTTCCGGGCTGCCGACAGCTTCGGATACGCGGATCTGCAGGGGAATCTTTATTACGTGGGTCGGACTCTGCACAACTTGAGTCTATCGGACGCCGGCTTCATAAATTACGGCAGAGTTCCCGACCATGTGCTTTTTATGAACCCCCGCGGGGAGTTCCAGTTCAGCATAAAGAGCTATGGCTATCCCCTGTTGGAATCGAGCGGCCAGGTGCTGTATTCGATCGATACGGATCGGAGCGGACTGAAGCGTATCGACAATGAAGGGGAGATTCTATGGTCCATGAGTTTTCCTACGACCATTACCGCGATCACTCCGGCCGCGGAGGAATGCCTTCTCGGGCTGATGGACGGACGGGCGCTGTTGGTAGGTGCGGAGGGGGATGTGGTTTATCAGTACAACCCTGAGGGAAGCAGGATCCCGGTTCTATTGGGCACGGCGGTTTCGGCGGATCGGAATCAAATCGCCTTCATCTCAGGAATCGATCCTCAAACGTTGACGGTTGTCGAGCGGCGGGCTGGGGAGTTTGTCCCCGAGTTCAAGAAGAACCTGGATTCGGATTTCCGCAGAGAGGTGCGCTTGAGTTTCAGTCCGGACGCACGCTTCCTGTTCTACGAAGTGGAAGACGGGCTGGGTGTGCTGGATGTGCGCAAAAAGAGCAGCGGAGGGTTCCTGGCATCGGGTGTGCTGGAGTCCATGGATTCGGGTCCCGAGTTTAGCGCAGCCGCTTTCCGGCTGGCGGGAGGATCGAAGCTGTTGATCTTTCGGCCCCTGGATTCTGTTTTGCTGTCCCGGGAGATAGCCGCCGAACGGGTGTATGTGAAGGTTCTGGGCAGCTCCCTGATTCTCGGATTCAAAGGCGTGTTACTGCGCTGCGATCTGTTGGAGGGTTGATGAGAAGGTTCCTGGTCGTATGTCTGTTCGTGTGCATCGGTGGCTGGCTGCTTGCCTTCGATTGGCCGTTGGATCAGATCGTACTGACTTCGACCTTCGGCGAGCACCGGGGGGATCACTTTCACGCAGGGATAGATATGGGCGGAGGGCAGCAGCCGATCTACCCGATCTCCCCCGGAGAATTGGTGTTTTATTACCGGGAGGGTGAGGACTACAGCTCTCTGCCGACCGGTCTGGGTAATTTCCTGGTACTGCAGCACCAGGGCGGAATTCAATCCCTCTACGCTCATCTGGAGGAGGGAAGCTTGGACCCGAATCGCAGGAACTACGACAGCAGCCGGGCGCTGGGTATGGTCGGTTCCAGCGGCTACTCCTCGGGAAAGCACCTCCATCTGACAATCATAGATACGGAAATGAGTACGGTCATCAATCCCCTGCTGGTGCTGCCGCCTCTGCCGGACGGGCAGGCCCCGGAGATCAGAGAGGTGTATCTGCGCAGCGGCCAGGAGCGGATCAGTTTGGAGGATGGGATGACCGTGAGCCGGACCGAGGGACAGTTGTTTGCAACCGTCTATGATCTACGTGAGGACGTAACCTTTCTGTGGAAACTCGCCCCCTACAAAGTGTTTCTCTCTCAGGACGGAAGGGAGATTACCTCGTTTACCTTCGATTCCCTGTACAGTTCCCCGGCTGCAGCTGAAGGCTCGCAGCATCTCGTTCTGATGAACACGGAAAGGGATTTTTCGGATGTCTACGAATCGCCCTGGCTGCTGAACCTGGGAGGGATCAGCCTGGTACCCGGGGAAACCACGCTCACAGTCTTTGCCGCGGATTTTGCCGGTAACGAGAGCTTTAAAGAGTATACCCTGACCGTGTCGGAGTAGAGGATGAAGACCTACTCGACGATTCCCGCTCAGGAGCGTTCCAAGATCATACCCTGTAATCTCTGCGGCGGATCTCATCATCGCAAGATACTCGAGTCTCGGGACTATACCTTCGTCAGATGTGCCGATTGCGGTCTGTCCTTCCAGAATCCCCAGCCGGTGTTCGATGATCTGAAGTACCGCTACGGGCAGAACTACTTCGAATACGAACTACGGAACGAAGAGAACTTCTTTCATCTGATGAAGCTCGGCCTCCGGGATATCCGCTTTTTCGAACGTACCTCCGGTCTGGATCAACGGAGAAGATTCCTCGATGTGGGTTGCGCTACCGGGATGCTGCTCGAGTACATGCGTGATCGCGGATGGAATGTTCAGGGAGTGGAGCTGTGTCGGGAATCGGCGGAACATGGGATACGAACGAAGAAGCTCGATATATTCATCGGTACCCTCGAGCAGGCCGGATTCCCGGATTCCTTTTTCCCGGTTATCCACTTTTCTCATCTCATCGAACACGTACCGGATCCGAAATCGTTTTTCTTGGAGGTCCGGAGGATCCTCGTTCCGGGGGGATACATCGTGGTGGTCACCCCCAACATCGACGGTCTGCAGGCCAGGTTGTTCCGCGAGAGATGGCGCTCGGCAATTGCGGATCATCTGACTCTATTCTCAAAGATTACCCTGCGGAGAATGCTCGAAGCCACGGGGTACCAGGTCCTGCAGACCGTAACCTGGGGCGGATTGGCCAGGGGAAGCGTGCCGGCGGTGGTGAAGCGTCCCGTCGATTTTTTGGCGAAGCGGATCGGCTTCGGGGATGTGGTGCTGATGTTGGCTCGCAGGTGCGGAAATCGAGACGGGTTGACTTTTTTTTCTCCTCCATCTTAGGATTAGCCTTGATGCGCTGACGGAGGTCTGCATGACCAAAGAGAGCCTCCAATCGATCCCACTGGAGGAGTTGGTAGACCTGGCCCGCCAAGAGGGATACGAGGAGGGCGGGGTTGCCGATCGATCGACCTTAACAGAGTTCATTCTAGAAAACCTAAAGGACCGTGCCAGAGAGAAGGAGCGGGAGAACAGCCCGTCCATCAGGGTAGAGGAGAGCAAGTACCAGATTACCGATCCTGAACCCAAGGAACAGGCTGGCGCGGATATCCATCCAATCGCGGATCGATACAACCACACGAAGATCGTTTTCATGGTGCGGGATCCCCACTGGGCTTTCGCCTACTGGGATATCGACAGTAAGACCTATGAGAAGCTTCCGGACAAAGAGGAGAGCCACCAGCTGATTCTTAGGGTGTATGAAACAGAATCTATCCGCACCCCGAGTCCAGGGAAGCCCCCCTTCTTCGATATACCGATCCAGCTCGTCGATTCCAGCTGGTACATCTACCTTCCCAACCAGGACTGCAGTTACATCTTGGAGCTGGGGATCGTCAGTGACGAACGGTACAGCTGTCTGGCCAGGTCCAACCCTATTCGCACCCCGCGCGAAGGCGTTGCGGAAGACCAGGACTATGCTCTCGATTTGAATTCCGATTTTAATGTCTACTACGGGAGTGGCAGCTCCGGGTCGATCCCTCAAAGAATTCTTGCCGTTGGCAGGGAGTAGCGAGTGGGATATCTGGCCTTGGTCCTGCATTGGCACCTGCCGTATGTGAGGCATCCGGAGCATTCCCGCTTTCTCGAAGAGGACTGGTTATTCGAGGCTCTGTCGGAAACCTATATCCCTCTGCTGAGTCTCTTCGAGCGCCTTCTCTCCGAAGGGGTTTTCTATCGAATAACGCTTTCGATCTCCCCCACGCTGGCGGAAATGTTGCAGGATGAGCTGCTCCAGAACCGGTATTTGGCCTTCCTGGAGAGGATGATCGAGCTTGCAGGGCGCGAGATCCGGCGCACGAAAGACGACCCGCTGCAGAAGAGGTTGGCCGAGATGTATCTGGAGCGCTATCGGAACTGCCGGGAGGTATTTCAGGAGCGTTATCGCTGCAATCTTCTCGACGGACTGATTCGTCTGGAGCGCGCGGGTGTTGTGGATCTGATCTGCTCAGCCGCCACGCATTGTTTCCTGCCGGTATTTCAGGTGGTTCCCCAGGCCGTGAAGGCTCAGGTGCAGGTGGCCGTCCAATCGCACATTCGGAACTTCGGCAGCTATCCAAAGGGGTTCTGGCTGCCCGAGTGCGGCTACTACCCCGGGGTGGAGGAGCATCTGAAAGCTCAACGCCTTCCCTACTTCTTCGTGGAAACGCACGGAATCCTCTATGCGGATGAGCGCCCCCGCAATGGAGTGTATGCGCCCCTGTACTGCCCCAACATGGTCGCTGCCTTCGGCCGCGATCCCGAATCGGCAGACTCGGTTTGGTCTTCCCGGGACGGATACCCCGGTGACCCCGTTTATCGGGATTTCTATCGGGACATCGGTTACGATCTGCCGCTGGAGTATCTAAGAGACTTCCTCCCGGAGGAGGGGATGCGGGTGAGCACGGGGATCAAGTATCACGCCATCACCGGGCCGGGGGATGAGAAACGCCTGTACAATCCCAAGGCGGCGGCGAAAAAACTCGAGCTGGACGCAAGTCATTTTGTCTCGCAACGGATCGACCAATGCGGGCGCTTGTCCACCCTGATGGACCAGCCTCCCCTGATCGTGTGTCCCTTCGATGCGGAGCTGTTCGGCCACTGGTGGTTCGAGGGTCCCCAGTGGCTGGAGACGGTGCTGAGACGAACGGCAGCAGGGTCGGAGGCTGTCCGTCTGACCACCCCGGGACAGTATCTGGAGGAGTATCCTCAGCAGCAGATCGCCCAGCCTTGCTTCTCCAGTTGGGGAAACAAGGGTTATGCGGAGGTGTGGCTGGAGGGAAGCAACGACTGGATATACAGACATCTGCACCAGCAAGCCATCCGCATGTCCGAGCTGGCCGAGCGCTTTCCAAAGGAGAAGGGTATGCGCAAGCGGGCTCTGGATCAGGCTTTCAGGGAGATGCTTCTGGCTGAAGCTTCGGACTGGGCGTTCGTCATGAAAACCGGAACAACTGTCCCTTATGCCGTACAGCGTACGAGGGAGCATATCTACAATTTCACTCGAATCTATGAGTCCCTGATGACGGGCAGTCTCCAGCAAGAGTGGTTTCTCGGGGTGGAGCAGAGGAACAATCTTTTTCGCAAGATCGACTACCGCTGCTGCGTGGCTCCGAAGGTGGTCCTCAGTGATCGATGTTGATGCGTTTGTCGAGATCTATCAATTGGAAGGTGTTGTACAGGGCATCGCTGCAGCCGCTGATGCGGATCGATCGGTCCTGCTCAGTCAGACTCTTGCGCAGCAGCAGGATCTTTCCGATGCAGGTGGAGTTGATCGAAGGAACCTCGCTGAGGTCGAGGGTGATGATCTTGTGATCTCCGGCGGCAATGCTGCTGATTTCTTTCTGGAACTGCTCCGCAGCTTCGCTGTCCAGAGTTCCCTTTACCTGCAGTAGTATTTCCTCTTCTGAGATCTCATTACGAATAAACATCATGTCCCCTCATCCTCATGTTTGGGCATCTCCCTGGTCTTCCCATTCCTCCGGATCGGCGCCGGGACTGCTGTCCTGATCGACCAGGGTGAAACGGCGAACCGCCCCTTTCCGTTCCTCCACTTCTTCGATCAGCAGTACCGTCTGGAAAGGAATCATCAGGTGCTTGGAATTACCGAACGCCTTTATGATATCGTCTTCCGCCGGGTTTATGATCAGCGTTTTCTTGTCGGAAAAGACAAGATCTTTAATCGAAACGAAGTACGGATGTGTCAAATCCAGGCTCTTGGCGGTGAGCTGTACTTCTTTTTCCTTCCACTTGAAATGAACTCGGTATAGAGACAAATCTCTCCCCTTTCGATCCTTCTCAAGATACAGATTTCTCTCTGCTCAGTCAATTTCGCTGTTTTGCATAACATATATATAGTAAATCAGCCGGTCCCGGTCAGAAATCTCATCGGGACAGAGAAAA
>Ga0307426_1000982_pt1 | contig 19415 bp, 18 predicted proteins | sample SalMarWE160340MG_FD_202165 | JGI IMG/M metagenome (GOLD analysis project Ga0307426, IMG submission 202165) | Salt marsh sediment microbial communities from the Plum Island Ecosystem LTER, Massachusetts, United States - WE1603-40 | ecosystem: Environmental > Aquatic > Marine > Intertidal zone >...
GGATGAATAATGGTAATGATTGATTTTACTTTTGTTGAACAAAGTATCGACATTTTTTATGAATAATTCAGGTTAGCCGGATAGGTGAAAGATTTTCGAGGCCAAACTCTGATGCCGTACAAGTTGCTTGTCGCACACCGCAGCCCTTCTGTCCTCAAAGCGATCCTGCTCGCATTTCCAGAGTCTGGGTATGAGGTTTTTGCCTTCAAAAACGGGGTTGAGGTCATGCAGGAACTTAACCAGATCTCCCCCGATGCCATCCTTCTCAGCCTGTCTCTTCACCAAGAAAATGGATTTGAAATCGGGCGATACCTGAAGAGCCAGGAAAAATTTAAGCAAATTCCTCTTATCTTATTCCATGGGGCATTTGAAACGGTGGATGAGGGGAAGGCAGCGAATTTTGTCTATGATGAGCTGGTGCAGGAGCCCTTCGATTCGGGAAAACTCGTCCGGACAATAATCGAGCTCATCGAGAGGAAAAAAGGGCCGCAGACACTGCCGGAGGAGCCAGACTTGGAAGGGATGTCAACCATAGACGAAAAGCTTGGATTGGACGAGAGCGTCAAAGAATTTGTGCGGAAAGAGGTCTATGAGGCCGAAAGGGAGTTGGAGAAAAGAATTCGTGTGCGTGTCCTTGCCGATCTGAAGGAGTTTTTGAGAAAGAAATAGGATATCGCAGGGCAGCATTGGAAGATGTTTTCACTCCGATCAGATTTATCACGGCAATCCCCAAGCGTTGAATCTTCAGAAGAAGATCCCTATCAATTCTTTGCCCCGGTGGATGCAAACCTGAGTGCGTTTATGATCCATCTGCTTCTGAGGTTTCGCTGTACGAATGTCGCGCCTCTCTATCCCTCTCCTGCTCATTCCGGACTCGTATCTCCGCTGGCTTTGAAATGATTTTGAGTTCTGTTATTCAGCTTAGCATGCATATGTATGGTAAGATATATGTCATCAATCACAGTTTAAGTGATGCTTCCGACAGAGAGGAGGATGAGGATGCTTTTAGCTATTGACATAGGGAACACCAACATTGAAGTGGGCGTCTTTCGAGACAGAGAGTTGTTCAAACACTGGAAGATCAGATCTGAGAGGGGAAAGACGTGTGATGAATACAAGATCACTCTTTTAAACCTGTTTTCTCTGTCAGAGCTCGAAATCTCAGAGATAGAGTCTATCATCATAGCGAGCGTTGTTCCTCCGCTGACTCCTGTCTTCAAGGAGTTGAGCCGGGCCCTCTTCAATGTCAAAGCCCGAGTGGTCGGTCCGGGTCTAAAAACGGGAATGCCGATCCTGTATGAGAGTCCTCAGGAAGTGGGGGCGGACAGGATTGTGGCTTCGGTCGCTGCCTATGAGAAGTACGGGGGACCCACGATCGTCGTGGATTTTGGAACGGCGACAACATTTGATGCCGTATCTGCCAAGGGGGAATATTTAGGTGGAGCCATCGCCCCCGGAATTCAGATCGCCGCAGAGGCTCTTTACCTGAAAACGGCAAAACTGCCCAGGATCGAGATCGCAAAATCCAAAAAAGCCATTGGACGGACCACAGTGGCCAGCATGCAATCGGGACTTTATTTTGGCACGATCGGCCTCGTTGCCAATATTATCAAAACCATCAAGGAGGAGCTCGGAGGAGATGCAACCGTAGTTGCGACTGGGGGGCTTTCTCCCCTCCTCTGCGGAGAGATCGATGTCATTGCCCATCAGGCTCCTTTTCTGGTCTTGGAAGGGCTTAGGATCATCCACGAGAGGAATGTCAACTGATCGGAATCGGCGGGGGATAAGGAGCTCGAAAATTCTCATGGCGGATAGAGACCGGATAGACAGGCGCAGCAGCTACTACAGGACGGTCGCAAAGTATTTTTTCGAGCAGCGCGGAGCCCCTTTTTTCCTGTCGTCGAAGGAGTTTAACAGGATCTGCCAATGGGAGGAGATGGATATTCCGCTTCGCGTTGTTTTGGAAGGACTGAAGAGGAGTTTTGAGCGGCGCAGACGCAGAGCGGGGGGGCGACGCAAAGCGCATACTCTCGATTACTGCCACCTGTATGTTTTAGAAGCCCTCCAGCAGTATACAGAGAGACGGGTGGGGAGTAGAGAGAAGGATTCTTGTGGCGGGAGAAAAAACCGAAAAAAAAAGATTCTTGTTGAGGTCGAGAGATTTCTCAACGAGATCCCAGCAGAGATGTGGGCACTTAAGCCTGTATACTCTCGACTCAAGAAGAAACTGGCCACTGGGACCATCTCCGAAGAAGATCTCGAAAAGGCCGAGGATACAATTGAGCGCCTTATCACAGAGAATGTTTCTCCAGAACAGAGAAGAGCCATCACCGCAGAGATCGTTGAAGAATTTGGGGCCTGCAGCAACAGAGAATTCGATCAGATCTTCGGGATAAAGGCGATAAAGGCTTCCCGGGAAAAATATAAAATTCCTCATGTGTCCCCCTTCTATTACTGAGGACCTTCTGTCTATGCGTAAACGCATCTTTTCCCTTCTCCAAAAGAACAAACAGGGGTTGACACTCCACAAGATCGTGCGGAACTTTCGCCTGTCTCCTGAAGAGAAGCCACTTCTTGTCAAGACCCTAAAGGAACTCGAGAGTCAGGGAGCCATCCTCAGGGTCAAAAGCAGGTATTTTGTGCGTCAACGCTCGAGCCTCGTCAGAGCAAGGCTCATCTCTGTCCATCCCGGCTACGGTTTTGCCAGGCCCGAAGATGCACTGCTCGAGGATATATTCATCCCAGCCCGCTATTCCAGAGGGGCTCATCAGGGAGATCTGGTCGAAGTCTTTTATAAAGAAAAAGCAACGAGAGGGAAATATGAGGGGAGAGTGACCAGGATCCTGGAGAGGGGACAGGAGACCATGCTCGGTGTCGTTAAAGAGCTAAGGGGTCAATTTTTCCTGGCCCCCTACGATTCTCCTTCTCCTGAGGAATTCCCGCTGGCCAGCCCTAAGAGTCAGCGATTGCAAGACGGTATAATCCTGAAAGTTGACAGGAATACCCTCGCGATCATAGAGATTCTCGGGTTTCCCGAAGACGAAGGCGTCGATACTCAGGTCGTCATCCAAAGATTTGGGCTGAGCGCCGAGTTTTCTGAAAAGGCTCTGACTGAAGCCCAGCAAGTCCCTCTAGATATCGGGTTCAAGGATTCGGAAAACCGGAAAGATTATCGGGATTGGGTGACTGTGACCATCGATGGTCCTGATGCGCAGGACTTTGATGATGCGGTGAGCGTCCGCGCTACAGACACCGGGAATTTTCTTTTGCACATTGCGGATGTCTCCCATTATATCCATGAGAACTCCCCTCTGGATGAGGAAGCGTTCCAGAGGGGAACAAGCGTGTATTTCCGAGATCGGACACTCCCCATGTTTCCCGAAAAAATCTCCAACACCCTCTGCAGCTTGAGGCCGAGGGAAGACAAACTCACCATCTCTGTTGTGCTCGAGATCGACCGAGGAGGCCATGTGATTCAGGCTGCCTTCCATCCGTCCCTCATCCGAACAGCAGAACGGATGACGTATGATTCAGTTCACAAAATTTTGGAAGGAGATGGAGACGAAAAACGCAAATTCCCCCAACTCGTCCCGCATCTTCAGCTCATGGGCGACCTGGCACACTTATTGAGAGAGAATAGGCGAAATGCCGGGAGCCTGGATTTCGACCTTGTGGAGCCTGAGCTGGTTTATAAAGAAGGCAAGCTCTATTCTGTCATCCCCTCAGAAAGAAACTTCGCCCACCGCATGATCGAGGAGTTTATGGTTGCGGCGAATGAAGCAGTGGCGGTTTTTCTTCTTGGGAAAGAAGCCCCTTTGATCTTCCGCATCCACCCTCCCCCTCGATCAGAAGATTTGCGGAGATTGCGAGAGATGTTGTCGCATTTTGGCATCTCCCTGCCCGAAAGCAGGAAGTTGAGGGCCAAGGATCTGCAATCCGCGTTGGACCAGGCAGAAAATAGACCCGATAAGCAGTTTGTGGGGTTCCAAGTTCTCAAGAGCCTTAGGTGGGCTCTCTACTCTGAAGAAAACCAGGGCCATTTCGGTCTTACGAAGAAGGTGTACACTCATTTCACTTCTCCGATACGGAGGTATCCTGACCTGGTCGTGCATCGGATCCTGAAAAAAGTCCTCAAGGGCGAACAGGTATGCGCCTCTTTACTTGCTTCTGTGGCGCAGCACAGCTCTGACCAAGAAAGGAAAGCGGAAAAAGCTGAAAAAGAGCTTGTGGAGTGGCGCATCTTCCGTCTCCTGAAAACCAAGCTCGGGGATGAGACAGATGGAATCATCGTTCATCTATCGCGAGGGGGACTGGTAGTGGAGCTTAAGGATTTTTTTGTTGAAGGATGGATCCCGTTTATGGACCTTTCAGGGGAGTATTTCTACAAGAGAGAAGAGAGGTCCTTAGTGGGACAGAAGACGGGGCACACCTATTCTTTAGGGGATAAGGTCAGGGTTGTTCTTGCATCGGTCGATACATTCCATCGGAGGATAACCCTTGCTCTTTCATGAGCTCCTTAATTCGGGGGTGATCAGAAATGAGCCGGATTTCAGAGTTCAGAATGGTGGTCGGAATCAGGCAATGAAAAAGAGCGAGATTTTATCCTGGATTCTCTGTTCCGGATTCTGTATTCTTGGGTTTGAAGCGTCTGCACAGAGGCATTATGTTTTTGAGTGGAAACCGTGAGTGAAGAGGGAGATCTGTCGAAAGTGTTTGATTTTGACGCGGTCGTCAATTCTTGGCCCGCAGCCGCTCAGAAATCGATCAGGGGGATCTTGATTCACAGGGGGGGTGAAACCCCTGTTTCTGTGCATCGTTATGAGGAAAAAGGGAGAAAGCCCCTCCATGGTCCATTTTTTGTCCGAATCCACGCTTCTCATCCGGTAAACTTAAAATGGATGGACCCTTTTCAAATTCGGGACCAAAAGAGAGGGGCTATATGTGTGGAGGGGATAGCCCTTTCTCCTTGTGAAGGTGCGATCAAACAGAGAGAGATAAAAAAAAGGCTGGAGTTCTTGCAGGAACTTATGGGTGGGGAGAAAGAGATGATACTGGCCAAGGCTAAAGCCCTGGGCGTCAAGGGGCTCACGGAGAAAGAATTGTCCACTTTTTCTCCCCTTTCCAAAGACGCCCTCCTTTCGAAGAGCAAAGAGCTGGAAGGAGATGGGGAGATCAGAATCCTCTCCTTTTCCCCTCTTTTTCTTCTCTCCCAGGGTAGCTTTGATTTTCTCTGTACGAGGATTTTGGCCTTTCTTTCCGAATATCACAAGAAGCATCCCGAGGACTTCGGCATTTCGCCAGAAAGAATCCAAAAAAGGTTTGGACTATCTCAGAGGGTTTGTGCTCTGGCGTTAAAGCACCTCAGCCGGGCCGGACACGTATTGTACGAAAAGGGAAATGTGGCTCTGGTTGATTTCCATCCTCACCCTTCCCCCGAAGAAGAGAAACTCCTCGGAGAGATGGAGGAGATGTATTTTGAGGGAAAGCTTCGTTCTGTGTCGATGGATGAGATTCAGAAGCGCTTTCGCCTCTCAAAAAAGAAACTCAACAGGATGCTGACTTTTCTAGTAGAGCGACAGAAGATCGTCCTCGGGAAAGATGGATTTTTTGTCCATTCCAAGTGGTTGGATGAGGTCATTCTGGCTATCCGCGAGTCTAAGAAAAGTGATCTCAGTGTTTCTGATTTCAAGAGAATGACGGGGTTGACCCGAAAATATGCCATTCCCCTTCTTGAACTGCTCGATCAGATGGGGGTGACACGAAGGATAGGTCCGGCACGGGAGGTCATACCAGATGTGGGCAACAAGGGATGACAGATGGGCCGCGAATGGGAATGCGGCGAGGTGTTATAATTTGCCAGTTTTGGCCGGGGGGACTAAGATCGGAGATCGGAGTTCGTAGATGAATGAAGGGATTAAACGCTTTGATTCAGGCATAGGGGTGTTTTGCCTTGATGGTCTCTACGAACTCCGAACAACGGACTCCGAATCTTTTTCATATTTTCTCTGCAACGATAGCTAAGCCGAACAAACCTCCTGTAACAAAGTAGCCGACAAGGGCTACTGTCCCAAACCCTGACCATACAGACCCGATCGTGACCCAGGATGCAATGACCCCGAAGACACCGATCACCCTGATATTTCGTTTTAAGATTTTTTTGAGTTTCATCCGCTTCAAACCTTGGCTTATATTTTTTTGCCTTCCTCTGTGATACAGAGCAAGTTGCATGCCAAATGATATATTATTGATATTATTAGAGTTACAGAATCTGAAATCAATTTGTGCCGCATATTTTAGACAAATATTGTTAATTTTTTTCAAAAAATGTCATATTTTTGTGGATGCCTCGCTAAAAATTCGCGGAAACACATAAAATTATGTCACGATCCCCAAATCTCTGGGATTCCGCGGAAAAATCAAGCGTGGAGATTCTGCGCTGGGGCGATCCAGCCCTGGACGCCCTCTATACGGATTGACAGAGAGGCTCGGTCAAGGGGTTTTATAAAAGACTTGTCAATGGGGTGAGTCGGAGAACCCGGACGAGGCCCTAACGCAGGAAAAAACCGTGCTTGATTGGATCGCTGGGGTCAATCAGGAATTCATTCCTTCCGGTGATGTGGGCACTGCCTGTGACCTCTGGGATAACGGCTGGGTAGGGGCCGAATTCTGTCGTCCTGACGACTCTCCCAGTGAAGCATGTTCCCAAGATGCCTTCCACCACGAAGGGGTCATCCAACCCGATTTCCCCGCGATCAAAATGGATCGCCGCACGGGCACTGACTCCTGTTCCTGTGGGGCTTCGGTCCACTTCCCCCCCTGCAAATACACACACGTTCCGGCTGTGATGGCCCTCTGATTGGGCTTGGCCCAAAAATATTGTGCCGTAGAGGAAGCCGAGTTCTTCTGCAAAGGGGTGACGGATGAGCAGTCCTGCAATCACTGCATGTTTTATCCGCATCCCGATAGAGATGAGATCGGCAAATTCCTCAGGCAGAAGTTTCAAGCCGAACTCTTCCGCTTGACAAAAGGCATAGAAGGCTCCGCCATAAGCCACATCATACCGGATCTCTCCTAAACCAGGAATGGACACGATTTGGTCCCGCGCATAGACAAAGGAGGGGACATTCTCGAAGGAGACACTCTCCACCCTGCGGCCGGCCTTATGTGCTGTGGCTGTCACCCGACCGGCTGGAGTGTCTATTTTGACGACCGGATTTTCCTCTTTGTTATCGATCATGCCGGTCTCGAGAGCCGCGGTGACCAGGGCGATGATCCCATGGCCACACATCGTGCTGTATCCTTCGTTGTGAAGGAAGATGACACCGATCGTTCCATCAGGAGTGACGGGTTCGGTGAGAATACACCCGTACATGTCTGCATGGCCCCTGGGCTCCCACATGAGAGCGGTCCGGAGATGATCGTATGCGAGCTGGATGTGATTGCGTTTCTCCAGGATGGATTTTCCCAAGAGAGGGGGGAATCCTTCGGTGATGATCCGAAGGGGCTCTCCTTCTGCGTGGACGTCTATCGTCCTGATCCGGATCCAGTCTTCCGGGGGATTCCATATGGTTTCCATCTGTGGTCTCCTCTTTGCGAGTTTGCTTCTCTATCAAAAAAAAGGGCTATAGATCAATGTCAGTGCCCAGATTGAGTTCTCGGGCTCTTTTGAGAACTAAAGAAGCGGTCGCCACATCTTGGACAGCCAGTCCCACGGACTTAAAAAAAGTCACTTCAGAATCCGATTCCCTTCCCGGGATTAATCCGGCTGCGACCTGTCCGATCTCCCCGCGGATGCGGCTCTCTTCCATCAAGTTGTTCTGCAGAGGGATGATCACATCTCCCGCTTCGGCGAGGCTGGCGGATATCGAGTCGACGACGACTTTGGACCGGGTGACCGTCTGGCTTGGGATCTCCTGCATTTCGGGAGTGTATGAGCCGACCCCGTTGATATGGACGCCCAGGCAGAGGTCTTCATCTGAAAACACAGGGCTGGAGGAGGTTGTCGCCGTACAGACAATATCGGCCTTTTCGAGGGCCTGTTTGGGTGTCGAAGCGACGGAGATATCCTGGGGGATGGGATCTCCGCGCTGTTGCATCTCGTCAGCATAAAGTTTAGCCGCTTCCGGGTTCGGGTCGAAGATCCACACTTTTGTGATGGTCCTGACTGTACACACAGCTTCCAACTGCGTACGGCCTTGGACTCCGGCACCAAAGATGGCCGCGACTCTAGAATCGGACCGGGATAAAAGGTCTGTGGCAACGCCAGAAGCCGCTCCGGTGCGAATGGCGGTCAAGGAAGTCCCGTCCAAGAGAGATGAAGGACAACCGGTTTTGGCATCCAGGCCAACGAAAACAGCATGGACGGTGGACAGGCCGGATTGAAGGTTTTTTGGGAAAACAGAAACGATTTTCGCTCCAAGAGACTCGGATCCAGGCAAGTAGGCCGGCATGAAAAGAACGACTCCCTCTCTGTCCTCCACCGGGACCTGCGTCCGCAGTGGAGACACAGCTTTTCCTTGAGAAAACCGAATAAAAGCTTGCCTGACGGCTTGTATCGCTTGCGCCATGTCGATGGCGTTCTGGATATCTTTTTTGGTTAGAATTTTTATTTTCATGCATGACCTCCCCGTTTATCGAGGCGATTCATTTTCAACCGATGATTCCAGAGTTGAAATCCATCCGGTTCAAATCGCTCTCCTCTCGCCTTTCCCTCGGATTTTTTCGAATCTTTTGTAAGCAAATGGTGTCAAATCAAAGTCCGAGGCCCCCTCGCAGATGAGCTCACTGAGGATTCGGCCGACAGCAGGTCCATGCTGGAAACCGTGACCGGAAAAACCGACAGCACAGAAGAATCCTCCGATGTCTGGGATGGCACCGATGATAGGATTCTCATCAGGGGTGATGGCATACAATCCGCCCCAACCCCTCAGGATTTCTGCGCGTTCCAGAACAGGCGCCCGGCCAACCGCCGCATCAATTACGCGTTCCAGGAAATCCCTGTCCACATGGGTGTCAAAGCTGGGGGCCTCCTTGCGGTCGCTCATTCCTAAAATGATACACGGGTCTTCCCCGCGGAAGTAAAATAGGCTGTCCAGGTCAATGACCATGGGGACGGGTCTTGCGATCAGGTCAAAAGCCTTTGTTGCGAAGACCTGGCGCCGATAGGGCTCTACCGGAAGCTCCAGACCCGCCATTCGTGCGATTTCTGCGCTCCATGCCCCTGCTGCGTTGATGACTGTCGGAGCGGAGATCGGGCCTTTAGACGTTTGAACTCCTCGAATCCTGCCATGTTCGACCTGAATGCCGGTGACTCGGGTCTGCTCCAGGATGTTGACGCCCAGTTTTCTGGCGGCATTGGCAAAAGCCATCGCAACGCTGTAGGGATCTGCATAACCATCTTCCCGGCAGAAGGTTCCGCCCTTGAGATCCTGAACTTCCAGATAGGCCCATCGCGACTGGATCTCCTCTGGAGATAGGATCTCTACAGGAACATGGTACTTGTGCTGCACCCGAACCCCTCGTTGGACGTCCTCCCAGGTGGCTGCGTTTTGGACAAGGAAAAGATATCCAGCCTGTCGGAACTGAATGTCCACGCCGAATTCCTCTTCGAACCGTTCGAACAGGCGGACAACTTCTTGGGAAAGAAGAATGTTTGCGGGGTGGGAGAACTGCTGGCGGATTCCCCCAACGCACAACCCCGTTGAGGCCTGAGCAAGGAGGTCTCTTTCGCAAAGAACAACATTGTTCTGCCCTCGTTTTGCCAGGTGGAAAGCCGTGCAAGCTCCGACAATCCCCCCTCCGATGATCACCACATCCGATGTGTTTTTCCACGCACTCATCAAAGACCTCATGTCCTCGTGACCCTAGTGTCTTGTGGCCTCCTCACTCTGCGACTCCCTCAGGGACAGTAGCGAGGCTATGGCGCTGCCGGAATAGTGATTTGAAAGTGTTACAGCGTCACGAAAAATGCGGACATTCCCTTTTTTATTTTTTCTTCTCAGGTTTTTTCCGGGGTTTTTTCGTGATCTTCTTATCGTCTTTTTTCTCGTCTTTCTTTTTTTCGAGTGCGGATTTGAGCATGTCTCCGAAAATACCGTGCATGAGCTCTTCAGAAGGAACCTGCTTGAATTCTTCTTTCTTTTCTTTTGGGGGCACTTCTTTTTTCGGGCCTTCAGGAACCCGTTTCGTTTTGGCTTCGGTGTCTGCCTTCACAGCGAAAAGAGCTTCCAATTCAAATTCTTCCAACTCAATGCGTTCTTCGATGAGTTTTTTCTCTCCCTTTCTCTTCCTGGGAACTCTTTCTTCTTCCAGTTTCATGCGCTGTTTCTTCTTCTTGGGAACTTTTTCTCTCTTCTCTTTTTCAGCTCTTTCCCGCTCCAGCTCTTGCATAGGAAGCACCTCGGGAGCTTGCGCTGCAACAGGAGCCTCCACTTCTGGTTTGACTTCGAGAGGCTTTTCGACTTCCTCGACTTCTTGGAGTTCGACGAAAGCCTCAATCTCTCCGACGGTCCCTATCTCCAGGACGCCCTCTTGGGGATACTCCTCGACTTGGTCCGCTTCATCGACATCAGAGGGGGCTGCGGAAGCTTCTTCCTCCAGCATCTCTTCTTCACCTTTGACCTTTTCGGCGTACAGGAATATTCCGGCATTCTTTTCGGATTGGAAGAATTCAGGGGACATAAACAAAGTTTTTTCCACATCTTCTTGGGACGTGTGTTTGAGTACATCAACCAGATGAAAAGCTCTCAAATGATGAAGGGACAAAGCCTCTGCCTCAAGACCAAAATGTTTAAAGACGAGTATCAGCAGCTCGCGAAGATCCTTTTTCTCTCTCTCATCATAGAACGTAAGAAGTTTACGCAGCGCATCGATCTCAATATGGATGATCTTGTGCGGGAGGCAATGAGTGAAGGTTTCCTCGCCCTCGGTCAGGAATGTATCTTCCTTCGGGTCGTAGGTGATCTTGAGAAGAGTCAATTTTCTTTTTGATTTCTTCAGCCAGAAACTAAAGCGAGTCTCTCCTGTTTTCTCGAGGGTCAGGCTTGCGCCCTGGGGAACGTTTTTTTCTTCATAGAACTCTTTTAGCCCGAGAAGGATGCCTGAAGATGGATAGAAATAGACGGTATAGTCTTTCTCTGTCTCTGCGTCTGTGAAGATATATTCTCTAGAATGAGACAACTCCCGGGTGAGGTTTTTCGGCACCTGTATTCCTCCAGAGAGGATCTCTCTCCAGGTCAAATACGCCTTGAGCGGGAATTTATGGCTCTTGGTGAGCTTAATGCTCATCTCTTCCTCAAAATCAGGGAGTTTTGCGCGTCGCGGAGAAAGGGGGAGATTTTTAAAAAAGGAATCGAGGATTTCCTTCGGAAGCCATCTGCCTTTATCTTCTGGGGATACAAACAGGATATTCTTTTTGTATTCTTTATCCAGCACGTAATTGAGGCTGAGGCAGTGCAAGTCAAAGAGCTCATGGGATACATCCAGATTGAACAGCCGATTCACCAGCTCGGTCGTTGCCGCAGACTGTTTTGTCTCCCGGAAATATTTTTCCAATTCCTTGATTTTCTTTGCTGGTATGGGAATCCGTTTTTCAGTCAGATGCCAGAACTTGTTCCAGGTGAAGAATATGTCAGACTTGGCCAAGGCTGCCTCAAGGTTTTTTTGCAGCTTCTTGAGGTCTTTTTCAGTCATCGGCAGCTCATCCAACCTTGGGTCCTTGTCTCTTTTCAGGATTTGTGGCGCTTTGCCCTGTCCATCGATATTGCTGGGGAGGAGGACCTGCGTTTTGGTCTTTTTCATGTAATCGATGTGTTTTCTGAACGTGCCGCCACCCGTGTAATCAACCTCGAGCATCTCGCAGTTGTAGCTTTCATAGGGGATCTTGTTGATGACCTTGAGGACAACAGCCCCCTCAAAGGGTTCTGTCCCTTTGCTGCTGACAATCAGCGGCTCATTGTATTCTTTGTAGATGAGGTCTCCGACTTCATACTCATAATGGGGGTCAAACATTTTGACTTCATGGCTGAGCTGACCGGCTGTTTTGTTGAAAGCAATTTTTTTTACAAGCTCCTCCATGACAACCGGAACGTTGGTTTTTGATAGCTCTCCTTTGAGGAAAGAGAGATCAGATGGTGTGATCTTTGTGTTTTCGTTTTCTTTATCCATTTTATTTTGTGTTTTCCAAGAGCATGAGCAGGATGGCCTTTTGGACATGAAGCCTGTTTTCTGCTTGATCATACACGACGGATTGAGCGGAATCGATCACCTCATCGGTGACTTCCTCCCCTCTGTGAGCAGGAAGACAGTGCATGAAGATGGCGTCGGATCCTGCCAAGGCCAGGAGATTGCGGTTGACCTGGTAGGGCCTGAAGATCTCCAGCCTTTTGTCCTGCTCCGCCTCCTGTCCCATGGAAGCCCAAACATCTGTGTAAACGGCCTTAACGTCTTTTACGGCTTCTTTGGGGTCTGTTGTTAAACGGTAATCAAAGCCTGTGTCTTGGCCATCCTCTTCAGCAAGCTTGAGGATTTTTGGGTCTGGCTCGTGTCCCGCTGGCGTTGCCACGGTCATATGGGTTCCCGCTTTTGCCGAGGCGAGGAGGAGACTGTGACAGACGTTGTTGCCGTCTCCCACATAGGCCAGCTTGAGACCGTGCACAGTGCCCATTTTTTCTCTGAGAGTGAAAAAATCAGCCATGGCTTGGCAGGGATGGAGAAGATCGGTCAGTGCGTTGATGACAGGAATGCCACTAACCTCTGCAAGATGGATAACGATGTTATGACCAAAGGTTCTGATTATGATCCCATCCACCCAGCGCTCTAGGTTTTTCCCGACATCGGAGACAGACTCACGAGATCCCATCCGAATATCCGAAGGGCTCAAATAAATGGCTTCGCCCCCCAACTGGAGCATGCCCGTCTCAAACGTCATCCGTGTGCGGAGGGAGGGTTTTTCGAAAATCATGGCGAGGATCTTATGCGCAAGTTTATCCTGAAAGCGTTGTGGCTTGTTCTTGATTTTCTCTGTGAGGTCCAGAATCTCGCTAAACGCGTATACGCTGATGTCATGAATGCTCAAAAAATCGTCCAACGTCTCATTCTCCTAGTGCGCAGATATTATCTTTGTTCCAGACCGATTAATCAAGGCTGCTTTCAGATGGCTCGCGGATGTGATCAGGACCTCTTTCCCTCCATTCTGGATATATTCGATGGCGGCCAGGATTTTTGGACCCATGGAACCGGGGGGAAATTGGCCTTCGTTTTGGTATTGAATGGCCTTTTTAACAGTCATCACAGGGATGGGCTTCTCATCCGGCTGTCCGAAATTCAAGCTCACCCTGGACACGTTGGTCAAAATGACAAACAGCTCCGCCTGGATTTCCCGGGCGATCAGGCTTGATGCGTAGTCTTTGTCGATAACAGCCTCCACACCCTGGAAGAGACCTCGGCCATTGATGATGACTGGGATGCCTCCGCCCCCTGCCGTGATGACGATTTTTCCCGAATGCACCAAGTCATGCAGCACTCTTTTCGGGACAATATCGATGGGTTTGGGTGAGGGGACCACTTTCCGGAATCCCCGGCCCGCATCTTCGGCCATCGCCCATTTTTTCTCCCGCATGAGCATCTGCGCCCGGTATTTAGAGTAGAATGGACCCACGGGCTTGGTCGGATTTTCGAAGGCGGGATCGTCCTTGTCCACGACGACTTGGGTGATGAGAGTGGCGATCTCTTTATCCACAGAGTTTTTTCTGAGTTCGTTGATGATGGTCTGCTCCAGCATGAACCCCATACTTCCCTCAGTCATGGCATCGCAAATTTCGAGTGAAAATGGGGGGATCTTGTTCACCGCCTCTTCCATCTGGATGAGGAGATTCCCTACTTGAGGGCCGTTGCCATGGACGATGATAAGGTCATATCCTTTTTTTACGACATGAATCATCAAATTTGCCGCTTTTTTGGCGTTGTTCATCTGTTCCTTTTGCAATCCTCTTTGTTCTTTGGGGAGGATGGCATTTCCGCCAAAAGCGATCACTGCGATTTTTCGTTTCATAAAAAATTCGAACTCCCAGAAAAATAAAAAGGTAGTATAATACAGCCCCCCTGAATATGCAATATTCATGCATGGGTGCCGTGATGAATGGTATTCCGATGCTCCAATTGATGATTCGAAAACGGATACGGAATAGTAGTACGTATCTATTTAGATGTAAGGGCCGTTGCCCAAACGGTCCTTTCGGGGGAGGGCCCCTACATAGACTAGCTGTGGACATTCGGAGCCCGGGTATTTAAAATGAGAATGAGCCAAGATCAACAGAAGGCAGAAAAACATGATAGGCGTGATGTCCGATTCGCATGACAATGTCGATGCGATCAAGACGGCCGTGCGTTTTTTTAACGAAGTGAAGTGCACGCTGGTCCTCCATGCCGGAGATTTTGTCGCTCCTTTTGCGGCCCGGGAGCTGGGAAAGCTATCCTGCCAGATAAAGGCGGTGTTCGGGAATTGTGACGGAGAGAAAAAGGGGCTCAAAAAGGCCGTCGCGTCCTTTGGAGAGATCCAAAGAGCACCACTTATCTTTACGTATGAGAATAGGGAATTTCTGCTGACCCACACACAATTCGCGAATGAAAGGTACCTGAGGACGGAGAAATACGATGTAATTATCTATGGCCACACACACAAACCTGATGTCCGAAGAGTCAGAGACACGCTTCTCATCAACCCCGGCGAAACCGGCGGATGGCTGACCGGAAAAAATACAGTGGTGCTCTTAAATCCTGTTTTGCTCGAAGCGGAACTCGTTTTCTTATAGGACAGATATATGAGTTTCGTCATTTTAATTCGTTTTTCGGTGGAAACTCTGGAAAGAGTGAGAGGCCGCGCCCGTTGTCCCAGAATACATCTGAGAGGGGTGACCCTGATCGGATCGATTTTCGTGCGGCCTGAGCGTGCTTGAGGCAGTAAAGAATTGATATCTACGATTACCCAGAAGGACTGAACAATGGCTAGACAAATAAACAGACGCCAAAAACCGGCTTGGCAGAAGACCCGCAGGTCAAAATCTCCATTTCCCAAAAAAGGCCCGTCCAAAGAGCGCCCTCCTGCCAGCAGGCGAAAGACGGGATAACCTATGCTATCATCTCCTGCTGTGTTACAGAGTCACGCTTGAGTCATGTGGGTGCATTTCCAAACCGGTGATCGAATGAACACAAGTTGCTTTATTGAGTGTCCCAATTGGTGATTGCGAAAACAAGCTCAGTTTCCCCAGCGAGGAAACTTCGCTCGGTTCCGGGCTTCCCTCACCTCTGCCCCCGGGAGATGTGCCATGCCCACCTGGAGCCCTTCACACGGTTTTCTCCACCACACAATTGGGACACTCGGATATCATTAATCAGAGATTTGGAAATGGTAACGAGTCATGTCTGAGTATTGACACTCAAGGACTAAATCATTAATATATATAGGCTTGTGAAAGCTTAGGCGCGTAGCTCAGTGGAAGAGTGCTTCCTTGACGCGGAAGAAGTCGAGGGTTCGATCCCCTCCGCGCCTACCATTTTTATTGGGTATTCTGAGGGACCAGCAAAGAGATTGTGCCTGCCTTTTGAATACATTAAACGGGAATGAGTGAAAAAGTTAAGATCAAAGTCGACAAGTCTGTGCACTCTGTCATGAAAGGGACATCTCTATCGGATTTTTTTTCTAGCCTGGGGCTGACCCAAAAACCTCTTTTTGCCAAAATCGATGGACAGACGTTCGACTTGGACACTCCTATTGAGAAAGATCTGGAAGTTCAACCGGTTCATGAGGGCAGCAAAGAGGCTCTGGATGTCCTCCGGCACAGTGCGGCTCACCTCCTGGCGCATGCCGTGCTTGATTTGTTTCCCGGGACCCAAACGGGGATCGGCCCTGCTGTGGAGAACGGATTCTACTATGATTTTCTCCGAGAGAGTTCCTTTACACCGGAAGACTTGGAAAAGATCCAAAACAGGATGAGAGAACTTTCGCAAAAGAATCTCCCCATAAAGAGGCAGTTTTTCCCCAAGGATGAAGCGATCGCGCGCTTCAGAGAGATGGGACAGGACCTGAAAGTGGAACTCATCGAGGAAAAGGCCGGGGATGAAGTCAGCACGTACGGGCAAGATGGTTTTCTCGACTTCTGTCGTGGTCCGCACGTGCCGTCCACAGGATACATCAAACACTTCAAGATTCTTTCCGTTTCGGGAGCTTACTGGAAAGGAGACGAGAAAAGGCAACAACTCCAGAGGATCTATGGAGCTGTCTATTTCACCAAGAAAGAGCTCAAAGACTATCTTGCCCTTCTGGAAGAAGCTAAGAAACGGGATCACAGGAAACTCGGGCCAGAGCTTGATCTCTATAGCTTTAACGAGCAGCTCGGAGGCGGACTGATTCTCTGGCACCCCAAAGGGGCTGCTATCCGATCCGTGATCGAAGATCACTGGAGGGAGGAACATCGAAAAGCGGGGTACGAACTGCTCTATTCTCCCCATATCGCCAAACTGGATGTGTGGCGGACAAGCGGACATACAGAATTTTATGACGCCCTATACCCTGCTTTTGAACGCGATGGGATTGAATACCAGTTGAAGCCCATGAATTGCCCTTTTCATATCATGGTCTACAACTCGAAACAGCGGAGTTATCGAGAGCTCCCCATACGCTGGGCAGAACTCGGGACGGTGTACCGTTACGAGCGCAGTGGAGTCTTGCATGGCCTTATGCGGGTCAGGGGGTTCACTCAGGATGATGCGCACATTTTCTGTAGATCCGATCAACTCGAGGATGAGATAAAGAGTACGATCGCACTGGCTGTAAAGTTCCTGACAACCTATGGTTTTGACAAGTACGATGTGTTTCTCTCCACTTGCCCGGAGAAATACTGCGGTGCACTGGGGGATTGGGAAAAGGCCACAAACGCCTTGAGGAAAGCGATGGAGGATGAAAACCTGGATTATCAGGTTGATGAAGGCGCGGGTGTTTTTTATGGTCCTAAGATCGACATAAAGATCAGAGATGCTCTCCAGCGGTCCTGGCAGTGCACGACCATTCAACTGGATTTTAACCTCTGCGAAAGGTTCGACCTTCACTACGTAGGAGAGGACGGCAAATTTCACAGGCCGTTCATGCTCCACAGGGCGCTCCTCGGTTCATTGGAGAGATTCTTCGGCATCTTGATCGAGCATTACAATGGGAATTTTCCTCTCTGGTTAGCTCCGGTCCAGGCGATCATCATTCCTATCGCCGACAGACATAATGCTTATGCCGATTCATTGTCTCAGCGCTTCAAGAACGAAGGCCTGCGTACGGAGGTCGATGGCCGTCGTGAAAAAATGGGCTATAAGATCCGTGACGCGGAAAAGCACAAAATTCCTCTTATCCTCATCGTCGGTGATAAAGAGATCGAGCAGGAGAAAGTATCGGTCAGAGTTCACACTTTGGGGGATCGAGGACAGATGAGTGTGAACGAATTTCTTGAAAAAACTTGGGAATTGATTAAAAATAAATCATTGCAATACGAACTTTAAAGGAGGCTCGTCATTAGAAGGCGCACATTTTATCCCGGTCGAAGGAAAGAAAAACCCCATCGGATAAACGAAATGATAAGAGCAAGAGAAGTCAGAATCATCGATGAGAACAAGGAACAGATAGGCGTTAAGCCATTGTCCGAAGCTATTGCCATCGCACAAGATAGGGGTTTGGACCTGGTCGAGGTCGCCCCGCAGGCCAATCCGCCGGTATGTCGCGTTATGGATTATGGAAAATTTCTGTACGAATTGCATAAAAAGGCTCAGGAAGCAAAGAAACATCAGAAACAGATCCAAGTGAAAGAGATCAAATTCAGGCCGAAGATCAGCATTCACGATTACACTTTTAAGATCCGTCATGTGAAAAGATTTCTAACGGAGGGGAATAAAGTCAAGATAACCGTTATGCTCAGAGGCAGAGAGAAAGCCAAGCCTGAGCTGGCTCTGGGCATTTTGGATAGAGTTTTTGTCGATGTGGAAGAACTTGGAACTCAGGATGGATCTGTCCGGAAACAGCCATGGGCTGTTTCAGTCCTGTTGAGCCCCACAAAGTCAGGAGAGAAAGATGCCAAAATTAAAAACACACAAGGGAGCAAAAAAGAGGTTCAAGATAACAGGGAAGAAGAAAGTAATGCACAGTAAAGCCAATAGAAGCCATATATTAACCAAGAAGACAGCAAAAAGAAAAAGGAAATTGGGGAAAAAAGCCCTAGTCAGTCCATCCGACCACAGCAGAATCAAAGAGATGCTGCCATACGAATTTTAGAGCAGACGCCCTTCATTTTTCGGGAACGACCTTTCAATGATTTTGCCGCTTGCCATTCGTTTTGACATGAGCTTATATCTAAGGAGAACACTATGCCGAGAGTAAGACGAGGATCAAAAAAAAGACAAAGACGATCGAACATACTGAAACAAGCCAAAGGGTATTGGGGAACGAGAAGTCGTAATTACAGGACAGCCAAAGAAGCTGTAGAGCGCGCTCTCCAGTATTCCTACAGGGACCGGAGAACTCGCAAGAGGGATTTTCGAAGACTTTGGATCATCCGCATTAAAGCCGCGGCTGAGAACAATGGCCTTTCCTACAGCCGCTTTATGCACGGATTAAAGGCGCAGAACATCGAACTTGACAGGAAGATTCTGGCGGACTTAGCTGTCCATTCTCCCCAGACCTTCCTACAGCTGGTTCAGAAAGTCAAAGAGGCGAACATCTGAGACTCACACAGGTCAAATGAGCGGGCTCAAAGAGAAGATCGAAGGACTCCAAAAGCAATTCGACGAAGCTGTCGAAGGCATAAAGGATGAGAAATCTCTCCAAGAGGTGCGCAACCTGTATTTGAGCCGGAGTCGGGGGTATATGAGTGCTCTCTTTGGAGAGTTGAAGGCCCTCAAACCAGAAGAAAAACCAGATGCGGGCAAGGAAATAAACGCCTTCAAGGAGTTCGTGCAGGAGAGGCTTCAGTCGGTTCAGATGAAGCTCAACGCGCCCTCTGAAACAGGAGACAGAGTGGACCTCACCCTTCCGGGGGAAACGTGCTACATCGGTTCTCCTCATCCTATCCTGATCATCCAACAGGAGATCGAAAGTATTTTCTCGAGAATGGGTTTTTCTGTTGAGGAAGGGCCGGAGATCGAAACAGATTACTATAATTTTGAGGCGCTCAATTTCCCTCCGCATCATCCTGCCCGCGATGATTGGGATACGCTTTATATCAACGAGGATTTTCTCCTGCGCACACACACCTCACCCGTACAGATCCGTGTAATGGAAAAAAGAAAGCCCCCTATCCGGGTCATGACTCCTGGGAAGGTGTTTCGTAAGGAATCACCCGACCCCACCCATCTGCCGATGTTCTATCAAGTGGAAGGCTTGG
>Ga0307426_1000987_pt1 | contig 19341 bp, 14 predicted proteins | sample SalMarWE160340MG_FD_202165 | JGI IMG/M metagenome (GOLD analysis project Ga0307426, IMG submission 202165) | Salt marsh sediment microbial communities from the Plum Island Ecosystem LTER, Massachusetts, United States - WE1603-40 | ecosystem: Environmental > Aquatic > Marine > Intertidal zone >...
TTCAAGAAAGACTACATCAAAATTTTCAAAGACTAATAAAATGTCGACACTGACCTGTAGTCAATAAATGCTGCCTCCAGGTGTCTTGGGACACCTGGAGGTTTTTATTAGTTACCGCAAGGTTTCAGGTGTCAGGTGTCGGGTTTCAGGAGAGATGCAGCAGTAAATTCGCTTTTTACACCTGACACCCGACACGTGAAACCTGAAGCCAAAAACGTTTGAAAACCCTAAACTGCACGGAGGGATAGCATGACAGAAGAAAAAGCAGCCCCTGCTAGTGATAGCATCTTAGTCGTCGGCGGCGGTATCAGCGGTCTGACCGCGGCCCTGGAAGCCGCCGAAGTGGGGTACGAAGTTTTTTTGGTTGAAAAAAATCCTTATCTGGGCGGACGGGTAGCTCAACTCAATCAATACTTTCCCAAGCTATGCCCTCCGACCTGCGGGCTTGAGATTAATTTCAGGCGCATTAAGGATAATCCAAGAGTAAAAGTCTTAACCCTGGCCGAAGTCGAAAAAGTCGAGGGAAGCCCCGGCAATTACAATGTCGTGATCAAGGTCAATCCCCGCTATGTCAATGAAAACTGTACCTGTTGCGGTGAGTGTGCCGCGGCGTGCCGGACTGAGATTGACAGTGTGTATGATTTCGGCATGAAAAAAATCAAAGGCGCGTATCTGCCGTTTGAAATGGCGTTTCCGTCGCGTTTCGTGATTTCGCCTGAAATTATCGGCACCGAGGATGCCCAGCGGGCCAAAGACGCCTGCAAATATGATGCGGTCGATCTGACCATGGAAGCCAAAACGCTGAACATGAACGTGGGATCGATCGTCTGGGCCACCGGCTGGCAGCCCTATGATGCCGCCAAAATTGACAATCTCGGTTTCGGACAGTATCCGAATATTATCACCAACATGATGATGGAGCGTCTGGCAGCCCCCAACGGACCGACCAAGGGTAAAATTGTGCGCCCATCCGATGACAAGGAACCCGCCAGCATTGCGTTTGTGCAGTGCGCCGGCTCCAGGGACGAGAAATATCTGCCCTACTGTTCATACATTTGTTGCATGGCATCGTTAAAGCAGGCCACCTACGTTCGTGAACGGTATCCTGAGGCCAAAATTTACGTTTTTTACATTGATCTCAGAACACCGGGATATCGTTATGAACGCTTTTACGAGAACATCAAGCAAGATGAAAACATCTTTTTGATCAAAGGCAAGGTGGCGGAGGTCAGTGAAGATCCAACCAGCAAAAACATCACCGTGGTTGCCGAAAATGCCGTTACGGGCCAAAAGATCCACCAGGAAGTCGAAATGGTGGTTCTGGCTACCGGTATGCAGCCCACAGCCGCGACAAACAAACTGCCGGCCGATCTTAAATACAACGAGGATGGTTTTATCATCAACGATTACGCCGCCGGCGGAATGTTCGGGGCCGGGTGTGCCACTAAACCGGCCGATGTGGTTTCGTCCAATCAAAATGCAACCGGTATGGCCTTAAAGGCCATCCAAACTCTGGTGAACAGGTAGGAGGTTTTCCATGGATAAAAAGTATGGTGTTTATATCTGCGAGGGTTGTGGGATCGGAGAGGCCCTGGATATTGAGAAACTTTGCGAGGTACCCAAAGAGGAGGGATTTCCGGTTAAAACTTGCCCGATACTTTGCGGCAAAGAAGGGGTTGAGCTCCTGAAGTCTGATATCGCCGAGGGTGTCAATACGCTGGTCATTGCCGCCTGTTCCCGCCGGGTGCTCTATGATGTCTTCCGCTTTGACGGCTGCATTGTGGACCGGGTCAATCTCAGAGAGCAGGTGGTCTGGACGCATCCCCGGTCGACGTATCCGGCACCTACCGAGGAGCAAAAGGATGATGAACAATTCATCGATCATGTTCAGATGCTGGCCGAAGATTATCTCAAGATGGGTATGGCCCGGGTGGGAAAAGTCGCTCTGCCCGAACCCTATAAACTCGATACCTTTAACAAAAATATACTGGTAATCGGCGGCGGCTTCAGCGGCATTACCGCCGCCATCGAGGCCGCCAAGACGGGCTATGACGTGACCATCGTCGAAAAAGAATCCGCCCTGGGCGGCAAGGCCAAAACCTGGCGCAAACAGCTGCCCGGTGCCTATCCCTATGACGAACTGATTTCACCGACCATCGAAGATAAATTAAACGAACTCAAAGGTTACGCCAATGTCTCGGTCAAAACCGACACGCTTGTGGCGCGGATTGCCGGTGAACCGGGCAATTTTACCGTTACCCTGAAAAAACCCGGTGAAAAAATCGAATTCGATGTCCCGTATCCGCTGCCAGATGAGATGAAGGTCGATGACAAAGGCAAGGAGCTGAATGCCGAGCAGCTGCATGAAAAATTCATGGAGTACAACAAGGGCAGACAGGATATATTAACCATGGATCCGAATGGTGAAAAGTTCGGGGCCGTGATTCTGGCGGCCGGCTGGCGACCCTATAAGCCGAAAGAGGGGGAATTGGCCCATCTTGGATTCGGTCAGACAGCCGATGTGGTCACCAACCAACAGTTTGAAGAAATCGCGGCCGCCGGCAAGATTACCCGCCCCTCGGACGGCAAAGAAGCCAAATCGGTGGTCTTTATCCAAAGCCCGGGGCAGGGAGATGACAAGGACTTTGCCTATACCGGTGCCGTGACCAGCATGGTGGCGCTCAAGCAGGCCAAGTATGTCAGAGAGGATTATGCCGACGCCAAAGCCTATGTGTTCTATCAGCACATGCGCACCGTCGGGCTGACCGAATATTTCTACAAAAGCATTCAGCAGGATCCGGGTATTTTCATGACCAAAGGCGAAGTGACCAGCGTTTCCAAAAACGGCGACGGTCTGATTGTGGAAGCCGAAAACACCCTGCTGGGCGAGAAGGTCCAGGTCAAAGCCGACATGGTGGTGCTGGCAACCGGTATGGTTCCGGTCACCAAAGATGATCCGGTCGTCAACCTGGCCTACCGGCAGGGACCCGGATTCCGGGATAACGCCCTTTTCGATGACTATGCAGACTCCAACTTCATTTGCTTTCCCTATGAAACCCAGCGCACCGGCATTTATGCGGCCGGCGGAATCCGGCGCAGCATGAGCGTGGAAGAATCCATCGAGGACGCCACCGGCGCAACGTTAAAGGCAATTCAATGCCTGGAATGCGTCAATCGCGGGGTTTCCGTTCATCCGCGCTCCGGTGACATGACCTTTCCGGACTTTTTCTTCCAGCGCTGCACCCAGTGCAAGCGCTGCACCCAGGAATGTCCCTTCGGAGCCATTGACGATGACGCCAAAGGAACGCCCAAACCCAACCCGGCCCGCTGCCGCCGCTGCGGTATCTGCATGGGCTGCTGCCCCGAGCGTATCATCAACTTTATCGACTACAGCATAGACAGCATCGGGTCCATGGTGAAAGCCATCGGCGTGCCTTCCGAAGATGACTTTGATGAGCCGCCGATGAGGGTGCTGGGTCTGGTCTGCGAAAATGATGCTTACCCGGCCCTGGATATAGCCGCGCTGAACCGGCTTGAATATTCGGCGGATGTGCGTTTCATACCGGTCCGGTGTCTGGGTTCGGTCAATGTCATCTGGATCAAAGACGCGCTTTCCCAAGGCATGGACGGTGTGTTCCTGCTCGGCTGCAAATACGGTGATGACTACCAGTGCCACTTTATCAAAGGCAGTGAGCTGGCCGACATTCGAATGAAGAAAATCGGTGAGGCCCTGTCGAGTCTGGCGCTGGAAGAAGAACGGGTGGCCCAGTTTGAAGTGGCCATTGACGAATATGCCAAACTGCCGAAAATCATCAATGACTTCGTCGACTCCATTATAGAAATGGGTCCGAACCCGTTCAAGGGATTCTAGGAAATGACGATTGACGAATGACGATTGACGAATGAAATGAAAACGATCTTTTTCAATAGTCTATCGTCAATTTCACAGGAGGTATTAGTATGGCTGAAACTTATATTATCGAGCCTGATTTAAATTTTATCAAGGAAGTCGGTGCGCTGGGTGGCGAGGATCTGAAAAAGTGCTACCAGTGCGCTACCTGTTCGGTAGCCTGCCCGATTTCTCCGGAGACCAAACCGTTTCCCCGCAAGGAAATGATTGCCGCCTCCTGGGGGCTGAAGGACAAACTGGTGGGCAATTCCGATATTTGGCTGTGTCACAATTGCGGCGATTGTTCCACCCGCTGCCCGCGGGAAGCCAAACCGGGGGATGTGCTGGCAGCCATACGTGCGTATACGATTTCAGAGTATGCGCAACCCAAAGCACTGGCCAGGGCCATGAAAAATCCCAAAATGTTGCCTGTTTTGCTGGCGATTCCCGCGGTTTTATTCCTGGTGGTGGGTAAGATTACAGGCCTGCTCAATTTCACGCCTGATCTCAGTGAAGGTATCAAACATTACAAATTTTTCTCCACCTGGCTGGTAGACATGCACATGGTCCCAGCGGCCATCTTTGCAGTGGCCGTGTTTGCCTTAAGCCTTAAACGTTTCCTGGGCGACATCCATCAGAATGCGTTGGCCGAGGGCAAGACGACCAAAGAGACCATCGAAGCCGGTGGGTTCATTGTGGCCTTCCTAAAGGTCATTCCGACCATTCTGCTGCACCGCAAGTTTTCGGAATGTACCGAAAATAAAGACCGTGAAATTGCCCATTTACTAACCCTCTACGGCTTCATCGGGTTGTTTATCGTCACCAGCGTTATTTTTGTGCTGATTTACGGATCCTATCTGCTGCCCGACGGACCGGTCCACGGCCCCTGGTCCCAGCTGAATCCCATCAAGTGGCTGGCGAATCTTGCCGGTGTGTCCCTGATCGTCGGCACCAGCCTGATGATCAAAAACCGCAGCTCAAAAAAAGATCAGGCCTCCGGCTACTGGGATTGGTACCTGATATATCTGGCTTTCGGTCTGGGGGTGACCGGTATGGGAGCTCAGCTGACCCGTTTGGCGGGATGGGCGACGGTTTCGTTTGCGACCTACTATATTCACCTGATCCTGGTATTTTCCTTAATTGCCTATCTGCCATTCTCAAAGCTGGCCCATCTGGTTTACCGGACGGTGGCCATGACATATAACGAGTATGCGGGAAGGAATTTCTAGGCGAATCAAAAACAACCGTAATAAAGGGGCGTTTATCCTTCAGATGGTGCCCCTTTTTTTATTGGGATTATGGAGTATTGGAGTGATGGAGTAATGATCAAAATGCTCAGGACAGCGGATATTTCCAACACTCCAATACTCCAGTACTCCAAACGAGAAAAGGGAGCGCCTTGCGGCGGCTCCCTTTAGAGTTGGAATCGAATGAGGTGATCAGTTACTTCTTGTTGTCTCCGGTTGCAGCTCCGTGCAGCTTGATTTCAACCTTTTCCGTGAGTCCTTCGTAGTATTCGCGCAGAATCGCAACAACCTCATCTCTTCCAAAATGATCCGGTATTTCACCGCCTTCGGAAAGCAGCTTTCGCAGCATGGTGCCGCTGAGCAGCACCCGATCCTCTTTGCCGTGCGGGCAGGTTCGCAGGGAAGCCATCCCGTCGCATTTGTAGCAGTAGAAGGTCCAGTCGATTTTCAACGGTGCGCAGAGCAAGGCCTTGCCTTCGCCCTGCGGGGTCGGGATTTTATTAAATATGGTCTGGGCTTCGAACATGCCGTAGAAATCGCCCACACCGGCATGATCTCGGCCGATGATCATACGGGAGCAGCCGTAATTTTGGCGGAAGGTGGCGTGCAGCAGGCCTTCTCTGGGTCCGGCATAGCGCATATCCAGCGGATATCCGCCCTGGACGACCTTGTCTTCGACAAAATAATTTTTTACCAGGGCATCGATGCATTTGACGCGAACGGAAGCCGGAATGTCACCGGGTTTCAGGTTGCCGACCAGCGAATGAATGTAAACGCCGTCGCAGACTTCCACGGCAATTTTACAAAGATATTCGTGGGACCGGTGCATGGGGTTTCTCAGCTGCAGGGCGGCTACTTCGCTCCAGCCGCGTTCTTCAAAGATTCGGCGTGATTCTTTCGGCCGCATATAAACGCCGGCATACCGGGTGGGGTACTCGCCTTCACTGAGCACTTTGACCGGCCCGGCGAGGTTGACGTCTTTTTGCGCCATGACCATCTGGACACCCGGGTGATCATCTTTGGCTATTTTCCAGAACTCATCGGGGGTCGGCGTGCCATCGCCCATATAGATCTTTTCGCATTCGTACTTCTTGTCGGCTTCGGTCATTTCATATTTTTCGGTGACCTTCATGGTAGCCATGATTTGATCCGCTTCGGGATCGTGAAGGGCTATTTCATCGCCTGCTTTGATGCTGCCGGCATCTTCTTTGCTGGCTGACAGGGTGACTGGAATGGGCCAGAAAGTCCCGTCGGCCATTGAGAAATTGTCACAAACTCCTTGCCAGTCCGCTTTGGTCATAAAACCGGTCAGGGGACTGAATCCGCCGATACCCATCATGATCAGGTCGCCTTTTTCACGCTGCGAGATAGGAATCCTTTTGAGGCCTTCAGCTTTCTTCTTTTCCGCGTCCAACTCAGCGCCTTCGAGCAGGCAGCAAGTCAGACCTTTTCCGCCATGAGGTGGAATCAATTTTGACATTTGATCATTTCTCCTTTCCCTATAGTTTTCTCCTCTGAGTCGCTTGGCGCGATCGTTAATCATATTCATTAAAGAGGCTATGATTAGTAAGGAATGATGTGTTTGTCAAGCGGAATTCAGAATTTAGCCTTGATTTGAGAACTGATGTTGGACTATTATAGTTTTAATGAATTAAATCGAAGTTTCTAAATTGATTCCTTATTGCAATTTTGGAGCTATCTTCCATGAAAATGACCCAGGTACCTCTTGAACGACGGCAGCAACCAAGATTCAAAGTTGCCGAAGGTGTCTTTGCTGCTCTTGTCAATCATACCAGCAAATTGGGCCAAATCAGAGATATCAGCAAAAGGGGGCTCGCCTTTCGTTACATTGACCACGGAGAAGCACCCGGTGAGACCAGGGAATTGAAAATCATTATCGGCAGCGGAGGCGTGTATTTAGACAAACTGCCTTTTAGAAAAGTCGCCGATTTCGAAATCAAAAACGAATATAGTTTCAGCTCTCTCAAAATGCGCCAGATAGGGTTGCAGTTCGGGAAATTAACCAGCCAGCAGTTGAGTCGATTAGAGCATTTTATCCAAAATCATACGATCGGAGAAGCCTGATAAGGTGTTCAGTTTTTGCAATCTGCTGAATTCTGAATAATTTTATTGATCCTCCCGTTTCAAGAAACCTCCAATTAAATCCCAAATATCAAAACTCAAATGCCAAACAAATCTCAATGACCTAAATTCAAAATGCCAGACAAATGATCGGTCTACATTTGCAGGAAGTGGCATAATCAGCGCCAGAGCAAACTTGTCGAAACGATATCGACCAATTGTGGCGAATGTTTTAGGGACGTATACTATTCAACCCGACAAAGGTGCCGCCGTTTTTGTAGCATAGAATCCGCATCAGGGTGGCGAAACGTTCTCCGGTGTTTCCCCGGCCTACTTTATCCTGCAGCATTACCGGGAAACCGACGGCATGGATGCGGACCCGGCGCTTGCCGTTTGCAGTGGGTTTATTGATTCGATCGATTTCTTCAATGACCGGTTGAATGGCATTGCCGCTGAATTCATCGCCGAAGACATACAGGCTGATTTTTTTATCACCGGCATAAAAGGTATTGATCGCAGCTGTTATTCCTTCCACCGGGCTGCTGTTGCTAAAAGAGCGCCAGGTGCTCAAGTTGGAAATAATTGCCCGGCGGCGGGCAGGTGTGTCCGGTATCCATTTTCCGGCGTACTGGGAGAACATGTACACTCCCATGTCGTTCATAATTTGGATACCTTTAACCTCAGGGTAGACTTTCAGGGTTTCGGCCAGCTTTTTTTGGACCAGGCCCCAGGCATTGCGCTGCATGCTGCCCGAGGTGTCTATGATAAAGATAATATATTCGCTGTCCACCGGAATTCCTCCGACGGAACTGTTCATTTTTTTGGGCTGCTTTTTCAACAGGCGTTTCATTTCTTCGGTTAATTCCTGCATCGCCGTGGCAAGCTTTTCTTCAATGATATTTTTCACTTCAGCATGCTGATGGGATGCCGCAAACCGTCCCTTAATGTCCGATAAATCCCCCTGCAGGCGAGCCAGTCTCTTTTTTTCCTCCGCAAGCTGTTCTTTTTTGCCCGCTAGCTTACGATCGAGCACGGCTGTTTCGCCGCGAATTTCATGCAGCTCTTCCTCCAGCCGTGCGATTTCGGCTTGAAGGTCTTCGCGCACCTCGTCAATGATGACGGGTTCGGCGAATTTGGATAACACGAACAATAAAATGATGGCACCAAAGGCGCAGCAAATGACGTCCAAAAAAGACAGGCTGAATATTTCTATGTCGCGTCGACGATTTCTCATGTTGATAAAGGTTCAGGGTTCAGGGGCTCTATAATTGAATATTCAATTTTCAATCTTCAATCCTCAATTGAATGGCGGCTATGCCCTATGCTCCTTGCCTTTTTCCGACTTCCGCATTCCCACTTCCGACCTCCCATCACGGCCAATCCTGTGAAGGACTGAAAAACGCCCCCCTGGTATCTTTGGCCAGCTTCCAGAACGCACTGGCCGCAAATGGATCCCCTTCCATGGGGTATAGAATAATATTAACCGGCACCCGGGAGGGCAGCCGCCGGATGGCTTCATAAAACAGACTTAATCGTTTTTTTCCGGACACTCTTTTGTCCCATGGCTTTCGGGCGCCCATGGTCGGCAGGCTGTCCGTCAGCAGAAAAATGTTGTCCGGTGCCGGTTTCATTTCAGCGATCATATCGAATGCATTCAGCAGGCTGGTGCCTTTTTGCGGAACCAGCTTGTGCATCCGCGCAACGGTTTTATTGAGTTGGTCAACATCGCCGGCATTCAGCCAGATTCCGGCGGTATCGGCAGTCAGAGGTGCGGCGGATTCATTAAAGGTGTAAACCTGGAATTTGCTCGTTGCGGGCAGCTGGGTGGTCAACCAGTCGACGGTTGCCACGGCCTGCTGCCATTTGGGAGATTTCAGTTTTTCTTTTTCATGCAGGTTGCGGCGGCGAATTATCCCGACCACGGTGTCATCCAGCATGCTGGCCGAAGAATCCACCAGAATGAATATTCTTTGGCCGCCCATTTTCAAATCGGTGAGATACTGGCGATCGCCCTGTCCGGGAAAGGGCCGCAGTCTGGTCCCGAGTTCATCCTGTGCTTTGGCGCCGGCCCTCAAACGTTTGACATCTTCTTCCAGGGACTTCAAATCGGCTTTTAACCGGTTGACGTGTTCTTCAGTTGCCAGTGTGTCTTTGTCGCTGTCGGCCAGCTCGACCTTTTTTTCATTGAGAATATCCAGTACCCGGCGGGAAAGGCCCTGGCTGTCTGCCAGCTCCTGCCGGGTTTGCTCCACAATATTGCGCAGCTGAATTAAATTTTTTTTGCCGTCCAACACCTCGTTTGCTATACGATTGACTTCGCCGCGCAAATCGGAGGTCACTTTATCCCGCCGGGCGACACTCTTAGCATTTACCAGAACGAATAACAGAATGATCGCCCCCAGACCGCAGGTGATGATGTCCAGAAAAGAAAGGCTGAAGACATTTATGTTTTTACGTTTCATAATAATTAAACGTGCCGTTTACGGACTATTCAGACATGCAATCAGTTGTAGTTGTTCGCCGGGTGATCCGACACGAATTATCTGACCCAGTTTCAACGTTATATTTCCATTGACCTGCTTTTCATCGACAAAAGTACCCTGATCACTCACATTATTTAGTACAGTTTCCCCGCCATGTAGTGCTACGGTACAGTGTTTGGGGGAAACCCCGGCAGCCTCAACAATTATTGTGACCCCGTTTTGTCCGCTGTCATGCGCAGAGCCAATCGTGAGCGGCTTGTCGGTTATCGGATACGCGACGCTGCGATAGAGCAGGTGGGTCGCTCTGGTGGGCGCCGCTTTCCCCGTTGCAGGCGCCTGGTCATCCGACTGCAGGGGATGTTGCCAGGGCCGGCTCGTGAAAAATGATATCCCCTGGTTTTTGCGTTGCGCCTCCAACCGGTGCCAGATTTCCAGTACGCCCAAGACACCGGCCCCCTGATCGAGTTCAATAATTTGGGCATCTTTAATTGTGCGCAGCATTTCCAGGCATCCGGGCAGGCGCGCGAGACGGTGTGACACCTGAAGGACGGTGGATGCGTGCCCCCCTCCCCGCTTGCTTTGCATGCGGTCGATTAACCTGAGGATCTCCCCGTAAACGGACTCGGCCCTGCGGACAATCAGTTCGCGTTCCAGTGTGATGCTATAGGGCGCAGCGCCGCCGCTAATTTCCATTACGATGGACGGATTTTGCTGCAAAAGAGAGATCATCCCCGGCAGGCGGTCATATAATTCCTGCTCTGAGGTGGCCTGATGGAAAGGGTCAAAACGGGTGGCACGAACAAATTCCTGGGCGATTGCATCCACCCATAGCCTGTAAAGGTGCAGCAGGCCTTTTTCACCGGTTGTTGACGAATCCCTTAATATCAGTTGTTCGCCTTGCTCGAGATAAACGACCTCGAGCCGGTGAAGGTGAATATCAAGATGCAGCAGCATTTTTTGCGGGATAGGACGGGAAGCCGCTGCCAGGGCAAGCGGCAAAAATCCTTTTACGGGCATGCCCAATTCCTGGGCCATTCCCAGAATAAGACCGAGCTGCGGCCTTTCATAGAAGCCCGGGGTGAGGATAACCATTTCGTTGCCGAACTTTTGAAGCTGTTGCCAGATCGCGGCCAGATGGTTGCAGGCGATTTCAGCGTGATTTTGGGGTGCATGCCTGCCGGATTGCTCCAGCGGTTCGGTATTGAGCTGATCCCAGAAACGGTTCAGAATTTGACGCGGAAACAAATGGGCTTTGCTTTCGGCAGTCCGGCCGACCAGCATATTCTTTTTTTGCGGCAATGCGAAACCGGGGCTTTCCTGCGCCTGTCCGTCCAGGCCAATTAATCCGGCGGGATCTCCGGCGGCAGCCAGGATGCCGGTGTCGTTGAGTTCAAGGCCAATCAGGGTCATTAAAAAATACCTTTTTTTATAGGCTAAAAGGAAAAAGGCTAAAGGACAAAGGTTAAAGGAAAAAGGTAAAAGGAAAAGGCATAGGGTGAAGATGCCGCCTTTACGCTATGCGCTATGCTTCCCTTTCTACCTGATACCCTCAACCTTAAACCTTTATCCTTGGGCCTTTCACCTTTATCCTTATTTTCATTGCGTATGCAAATGCCGCGTCAGCTTCTCCTCACAATACGCCTCGGTGTCCAGCACATAGTGTTCCTGCAGCGATTGTAACTGATGCAGCAGGAACATCAGTACAATGCTGATTAAAAGCGCGATCAAAGTCGAGTTAAAGGCTACGCCGAGACTCGTGGTGACATCGAAGATATCTCCCTCAATGGCCTTGTGAGCGTATCCAAGGGCCTGGCCGATGCCCCGCACGGTGCCGATGAAACCCACGGATGGAATCGCCCAGGCAATGTAGCGGATCATGGACAACTCGGATTCCAGCCGCTCGGCTTCTGCGGTACAGTAGGCGTGGGTGGCGGCGGCCGCATCCTGAATGCTCCTGGTGGTGCTGAATCTGTGCAGGGCCGCCAGCAAAGCTTTGGGGAGCAACGCGTTGCGCTGATAAGGCGGCAGGGCCTGGATCTGGCGCGACAGATCCCGGGTGTCTTCCGGCAGGATGCGGACACCCTCCGCCAATGGTATCAAGTCTTTTTGCAGCAATGCCCGCTGCCTTACGGTGACAAAGCCTTTATATGCCATGATGGCGATTGCCCAGAACATCAGGATAAAACAGGCTTCCTGTTCATAGTCGCGGATCAAAACAAACACGGAACGCTCTGTGACTAGTGATTTGTCCTCCTGCAGCATGGCGGCCTGTTTTGCCAGAATCGCGTCGGCATTCGGACGGATAACGGCCACATAGACGGCATGTACGATGATAATAATCAGTATCAGCGCAAACAACTGGTAGATAAACTCCAGCGAGATCGGGAAATTTTTTTTCATGATGAGAGGTCCGTCGTCGACAAAATACCGAAGTCTACAAAATTGGTCTTAACCCTATGCCCTATGCACCATGCACTTTGCCATTTCATATATCGACCGGAAAATCCACCGCCTGCTCTGCTGCAATTTTTTCCGACGGTACAAAGGGTTTTAAGGGTTTTGTTTCGGCCTCGTTTGAATTTTTAACGCTGTTCTCGGTGGTTTCGACCCCTGACCCGGATGCCTCCTCGCTCTTTTCGTCAGCCGCCTGACTTTTACTATCAGCAACCGCTTGTTCATTTTCTGCAATTACAATCAAATCCTGCTTTATTGAGAGTGGGCCAATGTTTTCAGCTCGTTCGGCGGTTTTTCCCGGAACAAGAGGCGCTCTGCCCGGACTCGCCGGTGAACTCATGGCCAAGGTCAGCAAGGTAATTACAAGTATGATTTTTTTATTTTCCATTATTTCATATATCTACAAATTCGAAATCCCAGATCAGACCGCTTGTCATCACTGTAATCGCGGTACGAATTTCGCAGTTCACTGATACCGGCCTGCATCCAGCTGGAGCCTCTGACGACATGATGTTTGCCTGCTTCGGGGCCCGCAGGATCGATATACACCTTCTGAGCATCGTAGGGATAAATCGCATAGTAATCGTGACACCATTCGGACACATTGCCGCCCAGATCGTAAAGGTCCAGCCCATTCGGTTTGAATTTGCCCGGAGGTGAGCTGACCGGGTAGCCGTCATTATAGCCCGACAGATAGTTTGTCAGCAAGTCTTTGGCGGACACATCCGCAAAATTTCCGGCCTCGGCCGGCGGAGGATATGTATTCCCCCAGGAGTATTTCAAATCGGCCCGGATTTTAGCGAAGCGGGCGCAAAGCTCCCACTCGGCTTCCGTAGGCAGGCGATACCCGATTCCCGCAGGATCGGCGGCGATCACCCGGCCGGCCTGCTGGATATAGACGGGCGGCAGTGATTCTTTGACACTGAGCCAGTTGCAAAACAGGGCGGCCTGTCGCCAGGTTACCTGAACCACAGGTAAATCCTCCCGGGCCAGGTCATGCTTCTGGAAAGTTCCGGAGTCGTGGTCGGACATAAATTGGCGGAACTCTTTGTTGGTAACTTCCCTGATTCCCATATAAAACGGCCGCTGCAGTTTGACACTGCGCAGGGTTTCATTGGATCGGCGGCCCTGCTCCCGGCGCGATGATCCCATGACAAACGACTGCGGTACAATCCGTCTTAGCGTATAGCCGTTTTTGGCCCTGATCACTTCCGGCGGAATGCCCGGAGCCGATGACAATCTGGTTAAAGCAATGTTAATCTTCTGTGGATATCCGGGACGCGGCGTGATTCGGGTTCGGTACGCCTGAAACCCTTGCTTTTTTATCTCCAGTTCATGTTCAACCGCTACCAGATCCAAAGTGCGCGGAACCGTGCCTACCGGTTTACCGTCAACCAAAAGCTCCGAATCGGCCGGCTGCACCAAAAAATTGATGGTGCCCATTTGCGGTTTTAATGTGATGTTGAGGGTTTTTGATTCTTCACTCAGCAATTTAACGCTTCGGACGATCTTTTCGTATCCGGCCCTGGATATCTGAATCCGATGTGTTTCATCGGCCGGCAGCGGCAACTGCAGCGGGGTTTGACCGGCAAACCGATCACCAAGCATCACACTGGCCCCGGATGGGGTCGTGCGAATTTCCAGCCGACCGTCTGCCGGCTGCAGCCGGATGGTTTCAAGCGCCCGGGGGTGATTGGCGACCACTGCCAGGCGGCTGCGATACGGCTTGAAACGATCGGCCCGTATCTCAAGGTCATGTTCACCCTCTATCAGCTTGATCGTTGACGGAGTTGCGCCGAAAGGCCGCCCGTCCACCAAAATGGAAGCTCCTCGGGGCTCGGATTGAAGGCTGATCTTCGCCCATCCCGGAACCAGGACCAGATTAAGCTCCTGATGTTTACCGCAACCTGCAACCTCGACCTCGGTGTGCCGTGTCCGATAATTTTCGGCCTCGATTGAAAGGCTTCTGGGACCCGGTTTGACACCCACCTCAGACAGCGGGGTTCGTCCAATTTCCTCGCCGTCGATGAATATGAGGGCGCCCGCCAGCATTACCGAGGGGTTATCGGCCTCATGGGCCTGAATTGACAGCCGACCCGGCTGTTTGGTCATTGTGAAATTAAAATGCCGGTTTTTTTCATCTGCCACTGTTAACTTTTGCTCAAGGGGCTGAAAGCATTCCTTGACGGCTTGCAGTGAATATACACCGGGCCGCATCAAATAGTATCCGCCGATTTTGGGCGCCAGGATGCCCCCGCGAATAGAAATCTGTTCCGGTTCCGGCTCAATTTGAATGATAACCTGGCGGGCCGTAAATACAAACCAGGCTGAGAGGCCCAACAAAAGCGTTACAGCTATAAGTACGGTGCCGAGCAGCCATTTCAGAACGCCCCATGATGTTGACCGCCTGGACGCCCGTCGGGGGCGGAAAGAAATCGGTTTTATTTCCACCGGGTCTTGGTTGCCGTTGTTGTGTCGGATAGTGTCTTTGGATTTCAAATTTTAACCCTGCATGTAACCGTCACCCGCACGGATGGCTGACCGGGCTTGACAACGATTTTCTGCCGCACATCCTTGTATCCGTCCCGGGCTCCCACAACCGTGTAGGTACCCGGTCGCAGCTCGAGTTCGTGTTGGGAAAAACGGCCCAATTTACCGACTTTATACACGACAACCTGCGTGAGGTTATCCGAATCGATGATGACATTTACCGGTGTCTGGGCAGCGGCAACCAGCCCTTCCAGTTCTTTAATCTGGGCGGCCAGCTTGGGGCCCTGCACTTCAAGCGCTTGCGCCTCGTTGAGCAGTAATCTGGCATTGTCAAGCTGTGTGTCCGACTCCAGAGCCTGCGGTTGGGTAATAAAGAAATTAAATCGCTTGGCCAGACGGATCTGCTCCTGGGCCCGTTCTTTGCCGCGAACGGCAAACTGGAGGTTTTTATCGATATCGAGCACTGCCAGATATGATTTAAGTGCGCTTTGCCATTGTTCGGATTGGTCGGCGATCCGGGCCTCTCGGCGCAGCTGATCAATGCGGGCCAGGCGTTGTGCCTGATCAACCTGAATAAGCGCATCCGATACCTCCGGCGAATCCGGCTTAAGAGACTTGGCCTTCAACAGTCTGGTGTGAGCCAGCGCGTAATCATTATTATAAAGTGCCGTCAGCCCTTCGGACATCAGTTGTTTGAACTGCTCTTCTTTGATCAGGGCGGCAACCCGGTTTACGCCCTGCTGTGCATCTGCGGCATCAGGATCGATGCGCAAGGCTTCCCGGTAATCGGCATGGGCCGCAGATAACGCCCGGGTTGTCTCATGCTGCCGGCCCGAATTAATTAACCGTCCGACCTCCTCGATGGTTTGCGCCCGTTTGAGTCCGTTTTGGGCGGATGGATCGCCGGGATCAATCATCAACGCCACGCTGAATTTGTTTTGAGCCGCAGCGCCGTTGCCTACCTTGAGAGCATTTTGGCCTTCTGCAAGCAGCCGGTGCAGTGCATCGGCGGTCCGGTCGGTCAGCTGCGCGGCTATCGCAGTTGCCCGGTCATATTTGTCGGCAGCCGGGATGTATTGTGCATGCATGAGATGCGTATCCGCTTCCCGAGCGAGTCCGGTCATTTCGACATATGCCTCCGCCCCCCATGCGGATGCAGCTTTGCTGTCCAGAACCTTTTTGGCCTTTAGAAATTCGGCCAGCTTCTGCTCGGCCCTCTCTTTATTTAAAGCAACCTGAGCGGGATCGACGTCAGGCGCCGGCGGCGTGTCGGGCACAGCAGCCGTTTTTTCTTCTGACCCGGGCTTGCCGGAAGGGTGGCTGGTTGTGAGGGGCAGGGGCGGCAGCTGATTTTTTGATAGATAATTCAGCAACCAAATGCCTCCGGCGATCAGGCCCATAATAGCGCATAACAGTGCGATTATTCCAAGCCGATACTGACGCTTGAGAGATTCGTCGGCGCGCCGCTTTTTTTTAGGGACGCTAAGCGGTGTGATGGTCTCCGCGGTTGCCGGAGTGGATGCATCATTTTCTGTCATTTTAAACAAATAACCAATAACAAATATCTTTCAATGGCTTACAAATGACCGGGCTCTTTTGCAGTCCAGATGGAACATCGCATGGCTTGGCACATTTCTCAGGGTTAAGGGTCTTCCTCCCGATCGGGTTCACTGCTATCCGGGGTCTGATCCGTCTCGAAACCGGTTTCAGCAAAATAAATTTTACGCAACAGTTCCCGCCATTGCTTAAATTGCTCTTCGGCCGTGCCGGTGAGCTTATATTGCCTACCCTCAAATTCCATGACCACGGGTTTCATCTCACCGCTAAAAGAATCGCTGAGTTCCCGTATGGCCGCTTCATGGATTTCAGCTTCTTTGGAGACATTGAAACCGTCTATGATTACCTGACCGCCGATCAGAATCAGTCCCGTTTGCAGCGCAATCGTACTGTTCGAATTACTGGTGGTTCCCGCCGCAATCGCCCCGGCTATCATCAGGGCGCCGATAAGCTGGCGGGTCAGGGCTTTCTTTCTAATTTCCTTGATGGCCTTGCGTTCGGTCAGGCTGAGTTGACGCCAATTTTCATAGGAAGGCCACATATCCTTATAAAATTGCTCGTATTGTTCATTGAGGGTATCGACGTACATGTACTCCCGCTCTCGAATTTTGAGCAGGCGCTGCATCATGGGATCATCATCGGCCGGCAGGCGTTTGATGGTAGTCAGATCCTTTTTATCCTGCGCCAGATATCCCTTGAATGCATCCGGTGCGAAGTCCTCGGCAAATTTTAATTTGGCCGTTGTGCGCAGGTTGCTGATCTGCCCGGGACTTAACCGGTTTTTAAAATCAGCCATGTCGTTGGCAATTGCATTGTAGATATTCTGGAATGCGTCTTTTTGCCCCGGACGATTGCCCCCGTAAGCGTTGTTGGTGACTTCCTCCCTGTAATTTTTTCTGAACCAGCTTTTACCGGTGGCATCGATTACCTCGATTTTCAGACCCAGGTATTGGCCGTTGGATTCCAGAATTTCACCGTTTACCAGCAAATCGAAACTGTCGGTTTCAGCCGGGATAACCTCGACGGCGCCCCATTGGCCGCTTTGCTGCAGGGTGTTTTTCAGATGATAGGGGATGAAATTGGTTTCAGCTTTGCGGATATCGTTGTGGGTTCCCTCCTTGGCAGCCTTTTCTTCCGTTATTTCGGCGCTTTGAAAAACGAGAACGCCCACATCCATCAGCTGGTCTTCGGGGATCTCCTCTTCGGCCCGCATGATTGGCGTCGGACCCACCTGTTGGGCCATGTAGGTGGCGCAACCGGATATGATAACCAAAATAACGGCGACGCCCGCAAGATTGTGAATACCGAATCTCATATTTTATCACTTATTTTTCTTGTATTCCTCGTACTCTTTCCAGAGTTTGGCCTTAAGTTCGGGATCCGTTTCATTTTCTGCGGCTTCCCGCAGCTGGCGCGCAACGATATCATCATCTTCATAATCCGTCCGGCGCTGATTGGTGCTGGACGGCCCTGCACCTCCCTGGCGGGATTCATCCCTGGAAGCCGATTCAGTGCCGGTCTTCCCTTCGGCGGACTCCTTTGCCCGGCCGGATTCCGGTTCCACCTCCTGTCCTTTCTCAGCGTCTGCAGCAGAATTGGATCCGGTAGTGTCCACAGGCAGGCCTTTTTCACGCAGGCGCTTTGCGGCTTCAGCGGCTTCTTGCGCCAGTTCCTGTAATTTTCCTGATGATCCGGCCTGGATTTTTTCCATTTCCTTGAGCAGCATGTCATCAAATTTTGCCAGGGAGGTGTCTAATTCCCGATCCAGCGCTGCGACTTCCTCCACTGTCTGTTCTTCCGGAATATCCGGGTTGGCCATCCTTTCCATTTCACTTGAGGCTGGAACATCGGAACCGGTATTACCGTGCGGTTTGTTGGCATAGGCCGCCTCCATTTGTCCCACCATTTTGCGGTTTTCAGCCGTCATCGCCCGGACGCTCGCCAGGTAATTTTCATAATCCCTGATGGCTTCGTCGGAGGCTTTGCCGGATTTTTTGAGCTTTTCCAGGTCGTCAGCAACCCGTTTCTGGGTTTGTTCGCTGAGGCGCAGATTTTCCCGGGCCTTTTCCAATTTAGAATCAGCCGAATCCATAGCGGCTGCCTGGGAAGCGGTTTGACTGCTGCTTGATTTTTCCGGCGTCGGTTGCGATTGCGCACCGGCTGCAGCCGGTGCGCCCGATTCCTTCTTTTGGGTTTCAGCTGACGCCGCGGACGATTTTTCACCGGGATCGGTCTCTTTGCGGGCTTCCTGCGGCCCGTTCTCAGCCGACTCCGGGGAAGCCGTACTGCCGGTTGGCGCAGATTGCTTGGTTTCTTCCGGCGGCGGCGTGGGCTTGGTTGGGGTTGTCCGGGCGCAGCCTGCCAACCAGAGGCCGAAAAAGAGGACTGCCATAATTTTAACGGGTTTCATAGCCATTGCTCATAAAGACCCAGCAAAGTCGAGGAAAGGTTTCAGGTTTCGGGCCTTCGTCGCGCCGTGGGGCTTCGGCCCCGCAGGCGGGTTTCAGGTGTCGAATGTCGAATTCATATTTTAGTATCAAAACATAAGAATTACGCTGTTTAACATAAGATTTTGCCATTTGAGTGTCAAGAAACAATCCGGGTAGGTATCGACGGCCAAAAAAAGAGCCGGTTTCCGACAGGCGAAAACCGGCTCAATCCTTTATTATGGCGGAGAGAATGGGATTCGAACCCATGGTGGAGTGTTACCCCCACACTCGCTTAGCAGGCGAGCGCCTTCAGCCAACTCGGCCATCTCTCCCAAAAAATATGTTAAATAATTTCAAAAAGTTTATTTATCTTTGCGCTACTCCCCGACGTATAAAATACCATCTTTCTATATAAATAATATACTTTTACCCTCCCGAAGCTTAAGCTGCGGAAGTTATATAAAATCGTGCAACGATTTTATGGCGGAGGGAGTAGGATTCGAACCCACGGAGGCGTTAACCTCAACGGTTTTCAAGACCGCCGCTTTCGACCACTCAGCCATCCCTCCATATTTTAACCTAAATATTTAACATTTCATCTTAAATTGGTCAATGCTTTTTCTGTACTTTCGACGCCCAATTCACCCGGCGGGCTGAGAGGGGGTCGTTATGGTTACAGCCTTTAGATGCAATCCCCGATTTTTGAGATC
>Ga0307426_1000989_pt1 | contig 19338 bp, 17 predicted proteins | sample SalMarWE160340MG_FD_202165 | JGI IMG/M metagenome (GOLD analysis project Ga0307426, IMG submission 202165) | Salt marsh sediment microbial communities from the Plum Island Ecosystem LTER, Massachusetts, United States - WE1603-40 | ecosystem: Environmental > Aquatic > Marine > Intertidal zone >...
ACTTGCCCCGCCCCATCATGGCTCACCTCAGCCGCTACCGCTTCGTGAGCAACGGAATCATGGTTCGCCGACGATCTCAACGGGAGTTCTGCAACACATTCCGATAGAGGTCGGACGGTCTCGGGGGTCCCGGTACATTTCAGCATGTGACCCCTTTCGGAACCTCGCCGTCTTCGATACGCAATCTGGAGCAGATGCGGCAAGGGCCGCCGGGCCCGTCGATAGCAAAGGTGTTTCAAGCTCCGGCCACGTCGACAATGATGGCGTGGAACATTTGCTCTAACCGTCGCTCGCCGAAAGCGTTGAGATGGTTCGTATCGTAATAAAGAGGCTGGCCGTCGTTTGCGTAAGGACAAACGCGCGTATCGCATAGCCAACGATCTGGAAAGAGAACGCGAACAGAGGGCTCCTGCGCGATGGCTGCAAGCACGGGAAATACATGATGCTGCCTTCGCTCAAAGGCAGCGCGCGGCGTCGCGGGCGGCAAAAGCTGGCCCCAGGCAAGATATCGCGCCATCGCACGTCCCACTGGAAAATCGACTTCCGGAATCGGGCCGATCAGGATCGTTTGGCGCACGAGCGGCTTTAGGCGCTCCACTGTATCTTTGAGAAGTCGCGTGAAGACCTCGTGGTTTCCTGCCTCATCCGGGGAGAGCCGGATAGGCTGGCCGCCTTCTTCCGGCAATCTGTCCCCTTCCGCATAGAACGCCCATCGCGCCGCGAGAATGACCCGGTACACACTACCATCGGCGAGCTTTGCCAACACCTGTGCGGCACTGGTTTCACAGGACTCCTTTTTTGCCCGGCCGTAGAGCGTGACGCCGAACAATGGTGGGCATCCTGCTCTGGTGATCAGAGCCGCCCCATGCTGCGTCCGCGCCAGCTCCTTGACGATCCCGCGGGAAAGCATTGCGGCATGGCTATCGCCCCAGATCAGCGTATCGATTTGCGCCCCCTCGCTTCCGACCAAACACGTTCCCTTCGGCCATCCACTTGCCTCGGCGCCGGGACGACAAGCGGGGCGGCCGTACACTGTGCTGAGGGAAGCAATGTCCTCCGACCACCTGCCGGGTAGTCCATTGCTCTTGACGATAAGCAAGCCCGTGGCAGCCGTTGCTGTCAGGACTCCGGCCGCAGCTCTGAAGACAATTTTGCGACGGGCAGCATTTGCAGGAAGGCGAAACGGCTGCTCGATAAAGCGCCAGGAAAGATAACCAAGGGCAACGCTTGCCAGGATCAGGGCAACAGACAGCGACAGGTCCGAGTTCGGGGCAAGCGCGAAGCGGTACTTTGCAAAAACCAGCAGCGGCCAATGCCAGAGGTAGACGGAATAGGAGATGAGTCCGATTCCGACAATGGGAGGAAGCGCCAAGGCTCTTCCGGCAAGCGTCTCGCCTGCATTGCCGGCGAGGATCACACAAACGGCGCCCACGCATGGCAGCACAGCGTAGTAGCCTGGAAACGGCGATTCATCGGAATAGGTTAGGTAGGCGATCGCTATCAGCGCCAGCCCACTCGCAGCGGCGCACTCGCGCCAAATCCTCGGCCACTGCATCGGCCCGAGGCTCAGGGCGCACAACGCTCCGGCCAGCAGCTCCCAGGCTCGTGTGCTCGACGAGAAGAAGGCCCGCTCTGGCATGCGAGCGGTCTGGTCTATGCTTATTAGCAACGAGAACGCGGCCAGCAGCGCAAGCGCCCAAATTGCACCTGTTCGCGACCAGCGAAACAGCACCCAGAGCAGCAAGGGAAATACGATGTAGAATTGCTCCTCTACCGCGAGCGACCAGGTGTGCAGCAGCGGCTTGTCATCGGCCGCACCATCGAAGTACCCGGTTTTTCGTGCGAAGTGAAAATTGGAGGCGAAGACTGCGAGACTGAGCAGACTGCGTCCGTATTCCTTGAAGTCCCTGGGAAAGAGGATGAGGGCCGCAGCAAGCGTGGAGGCAGCCGCGACTGCTGCCAGCGCCGGCAGGATGCGGCGAATGCGGCGCTGGTAGAAGTTTGCAAGCGAGAACTGCCCGGCCTCGATCTCACGAGCTATAATGCCGGTGATCAGGTAGCCGGAGATGACGAAGAATACGTCGACGCCGACATAGCCACCGGACACGCCGAGGCCCCCGACATGATAGAGAACGACCCCCAGGACGGCAATTGCGCGCAAGCCGTCGATGTCGGCGCGATAGCGGATAAGCACGCTCGAGATTTCCCCCGGCGACACTGCCCCGCAGCTCAATCTTAGCAACGTGTCACTTGGACGACAAGCGCAGCCGACGTCTTAAATCCTGGCCGTTTTCAAGGTATTTCGGATGGCCGGAATAGCGCGAGCGGATTTGCCTCGAAATTGGGCACACGCTCCCAAACTAGTATCTCGTAGTCCGAAAGTGTGGCGCGTCATTGATGCACCAATGCGGATTGCAGTTGTCCAGTTATGGCCCATTCCCGAAGAAACAAGGCGCCTCCGGAGATGCTGCTCATGAGGCAAGAGCGGACGATTCGATCCGCGGGGCGACACGGCAATTCGCTCAAGTATCCAGATCATGCGCGAAGGCGGCCCGCTCCCGGATAAACCGGACGTGCGACTCCGGCTCTTGGTCCTTTAGGTGTGCTGGCGCTCCCCGAGATCATCAGGTGCGACACGGCGCCCGACCGCGGGGGAGGCATACAACGGCTGGAGCCATGTATGGTCCGGCAGGGGCCGCTGACTCGAAATCGAGATTGCGCGGCCGCTTTATCGATGGGCGCTGACCGGGAGAGCATCTGGCGTGTCTGAGCTTGCACGTGTCGTTGTGGAAATCGCCGACGAGATGCACCAGCGCGACGACCGCGGTGAGGTTGCGCACTACATTCCGCAGCTTGCCCGCGTCGACCCGGGTGGCTTCGGCCTGGCCGTCGTCGACGCTCAAGGCAACGTCGCGGCGGCCGGCGACTGTGACACGCCGTTCTCGATCCAGAGCATCTCCAAGGTTTTCACGCTGACGCTGGCCTTGGGCAAAGCCGGCGACCGGCTGTGGGCCCGCGTCGGGCGCGAGCCTTCGGGCAGCCCCTTCAACTCCATCGTCCAGCTCGAGCACGAGCACGGCATCCCGCGCAACCCGTTCATCAATGCCGGCGCGATCGCGGTTACCGACCTTGTCCTTTCCGGCCATCAGCCACGCGAGGCTCTGGGCGAAATCTTGAGGTTCATGCGGTTCCTCGCCGACGATCCTTCGATCAGCATCGACGAGGCCGTCGCCGCATCGGAGAAGGCCAACGGCTTTCGCAACATCGCGCTCGCCAACTACATGAAGGCCTTCGGCGTCCTGGAGAACCCGGTCGACTACACGCTGGGCGTCTACTTCCACCACTGCGCCATTGCCATGACCTGCCGGCAGCTCGCCATGGCCGGACGCTTTCTCGCCCTGCAAGGGCGCAATCCCACGACCGGGATGCCCGTCATCCCCCCTGAGCGTGCGCGCCGCATCAACGCGATCATGCTCATGTGCGGCCACTACGACGGCTCGGGCGAGTTCGCCTACCGTGTGGGTCTTCCCGGAAAGAGCGGCGTCGGCGGCGGCATTCTGGCTATCGCGCCGGGCAAGGCCTCGATCGCGGTGTGGTCGCCCGGCCTGGATGCCACGGGCAACTCGCACCTGGGCCGGATCGCGTTGGAGCGGCTGACCCAGCGACTGGGCTGGTCGATTTTCGGGACGTGAAGTGGTGCGCCGGACAACGACCGCGCTCGCTTGAGCGCCAAGCGCGCGCCGGCGCTACGATCGTGGGGCAAACCCCCAGCGGCGCGCGGATCCGTCGGCAATTCGCAGCCGAACGATCTCCGCGCAGTCATTCAATCGGTACGCTGTACTGAAACGAAGGCTCAGCATTGGTGCAATCAGTTTTTCCGGTAGCTGACCTTGCGGTCGTCGTCGGCGTCATGAAGCGCCGCCTCGTGGTACCAGCCGGCGCCACAATCGACCGCAGGAACTTGCGCCTCGTGGAGCGGTAGCTCGTTGGCGTAGGGACGGTTACCCGAAGCCGCACGCGGCCTCTTGGGAAACGCGTAAATCTTCGCAGTCGGACGTTGTTGCTGCTGTGTCATTGGTCATCTCTCTTTCTTTTCACTCCGTATGAATCACCCCGACACCATCATTCGGGGCCGCGGTTATTGCACGTTTGGCCTGCGAAGCCGATGCCTAATTCGAACTCAGCAACTGCACACAATATAGGCATGCTGAGAATTGCATAATTGGCTAGCATGCGTGTCGATGGCGAACGCATTCAGCCGACACCGGCCCTTCGACAACGTCTGGAGTAACGCATCGGTTCATCGCCGCGCGACGCTATGTTGCGACGGCGAACGTGTTGCGCTGCGATCGTCATTGCATGTGCGCAAAAGCCGACACGCCGAGGATTCCCGTCTTCACAGCTGTCCGGTGCCGCCCAGGGCTTCCTGGGCGGCTTCGCATTCGTGAGTGGCATTCAAAGAGTCAATCATCGTCATCAAACGAGGAGAGACGCCGCAATGACGAAGTACAAGCTCGAGTATATTTGGCTCGATGGTCATACGCCCGTGCCGAACTTGCGCGGCAAGACGCAGATCAAGGAGTACAGCAGCTTCCCGACTCTCGATGAGCTTCCGCTTTGGGGATTTGACGGAAGCTCCACGATGCAGGCGGAAGGCTCGAACTCCGATTGCGTGCTGAAGCCGATCCGCGTCTTCGAGGACGGCGCGCGCAAGAACGGCGTTCTGGTGCTGTGCGAGGTCATGCTGCCGGACGGTACTCCGCACCCTTCCAACAAGCGCGCGACCATTCTCGACGACGACGGCGCGTGGTTCGGGTTCGAGCAGGAGTATTTCTTCTACAAGAACGGCCGGCCGCTGGGGTTCCCAGAATCGGGCTATCCCGAGCCGCAGGGCAAGTACTACACCGGCGTCGGCTTCAGTAAGGTCGGCGATATCGCCCGCCAGATGGTCGAGGAGCACCTCGAGCTCTGTCTCGCCGCCGGCATCAACCACGAGGGCATCAACGCCGAGGTGGCGAAGGGCCAGTGGGAGTTCCAGATCTTCGGCAAGGGCTCCAAGAAGGCCGCCGACGAGATGTGGATGGCGCGCTATCTTCTGGAGCGTCTCTGCGAGACGTACGGCGTCGACATCGAGTACCACTGCAAGCCGCTGGGCGACACCGACTGGAACGGCTCGGGCATGCACGCCAACTTCTCGACAACGTATCTGCGCGAGACCGGCGGCAAGGGCTACTTCGAGGCACTGATGGCCGCCTTCGAAAAGAACCTGGAGGACCACATCACGGTCTATGGCCCGGACAACCACATGCGTCTGACCGGCAAGCACGAGACCGCGCCGTGGAACAAGTTCAGCTATGGCGTGGCCGACCGCGGCGCCTCGATCCGCGTGCCGCACTCGTTCGTGAAGAACGACTACAAGGGCTACCTGGAGGATCGTCGTCCCAACTCGCAGGGCGACCCATACCAGATCGCCTCGCAGATCCTCAAGACGATCGCGTCGGTCCCCGCGGGCGCCGCCCAGAAGGCAGCCTGAGGGATCTCGACGGCGCCGACCTCGTGTCGGCGCCGTTCACCTCGCCGTGGGCTCCCCTGCCTTGCTCGCGGCACAGAGCATCTGCAGCGGATTGCCCGCAGCACGCGATGCTATGCGGCAGTCAGCTCCTTGCTCGCTCGATGCGGACTTTCAGGGCCCGTGGCGAAGGTCGCTGCGAGCGGCTCGATGTGCACCTCGCCGTCGCGCCAAACGCACACGTAGGCCTCGTGCCGCTCCAGCAGGTCGATGAGATCGAACAGCATTGGTCATTGCTCCGTCGTGTTGAGGACAGTCGGTTGCGCGCATCCGTTCTGCAGGCAACCTAAGACGAAGGCGCCGCCCGGGGCTGTTCCCGGCGAAACGCCTCTGCCGACGTTGATGATGTTTGCGGCCGAGCGCCTTCTCGAACGCGAGAAGATGCAGCGGCGCAGCGCGCGCTTCGGGTTACGACGCGAAGCTGGTCGCGCTCAAATATCCAGATCGTGCGCGAAGGCGGCGTGCTCCTGGATGAAGCGGAAGCGCGCCTCCGGCTTCGATCCCATGAGCGCATTGATCGCCTCTGAGATCGCGCTCCTGTCGTCCTCGCCGATCTCCACGCGCAACAGGATGCGCTTCTTGGGGTCCATGGTCGTCTCTTTGAGCTGGGCGGCGTTCATCTCGCCCAGACCCTTGAAGCGGCTGACCTCGACCTTCTGGTTGGCCTTGAACTCGCGCGCGATCAGCTCGTCCTTGTGCTTGGGGTCGCGCGCATACAACGATTTGGCCCCTTGCGTCAGCTTGAAAAGCGGCGGCGCGGCGAGGAACAGGTGGCCGTTCTCGATCAGTGCCGGCATCTCCGAATAAAAGAACGTGATTAGCAGCGAAGCGATATGGGCGCCGTCGACGTCGGCATCCGTCATGATGATCACGCGCTCGTAGCGCAGGTCCTCGTCCCGATACTTGGAGCCGGTGCCGGCGCCGAGCGCCTGGATGAGGTCTGAGAGCAACTGGTTCTGCGCCAGCTTCTGCGTCGACGCGTTGGCCACGTTGAGGATCTTGCCGCGCAAGGGCAGGATCGCCTGCGTCTCGCGGGCGCGCGCACTTTTGGCCGAGCCGCCGGCCGAGTCGCCCTCGACGATGAAGATCTCGGTGCCCGCCGCCTGCTGGATGGTGCAGTCGGCGAGCTTGCCCGGCAGGCGCAGCTTGCGCGTCGCCGACTGGCGGCCGATCTCCTTCTCGCGCTTGCGCTTGAGGCGGTCCTCGGCCTGATCGATGGCCCAGTCCAGGAGCTTCGTTGCCTGCGCCGGGCTGTCGGCGAGCCAGTGGTCGAAGGCGTCGCGCACGGTGCCCTCGACGATGCGGGCGGCCTCCTGCGTGGCGAGGCGGTCCTTGGTCTGGCCCTGGAACTCCGGCTCGCGGATGAACACGGCCAGCATGGCGGCAGCGGTGCTAAGGATGTCGTCGGCGGTAACCTGCGCGGCGCGGCGGTTGCTGGTCAGCTCGCCGTAGGCGCGCAGGCCCTTGGACAGCGCCTGGCGCAGGCCGGTCTCGTGCGTGCCCCCGTCGGGCGTGGGGATGGTGTTGCAGTAGGAGCGCAGGAAACCGTCGTCGTCGGCGATCCAGGCGACGGCCCATTCGACCGAGCCGTGCCCGTTGGCGCCCTGCGTGCGGCCGGAGAAGATCTCCTTGGTGACGAGTGTCCGGCCGTCGATCTCGCTCAGCAGGTAGTCCTTGAGCCCGCCGGGGAAGTGGAAGACGGCCTCCGGCAGCGTGTCGTCGGTGATGAGGGATTTATCGCACTTCCAGCGGATCTCGACGCCGCCGAACAGGTAGGCTTTCGAGCGCGCCATCTTGAACAGGCGGCTTGGCTTGAAGGCGCAGCCCTTGCCGAAGATCTTCTCGTCGGGCTTGAAGCGGATGGTCGTGCCGCGCCGGTTCATAACGGGCCCGAGCTTCTTGAGCTTGCCTTGCGGATCGCCGCGCTTGAAGGCCATGGAATAGAGCTGCTGGCCGCGCGCGACCTCGACGTCCAGCGTCTCCGACAGCGCATTGACCACCGAGACGCCGACGCCGTGCAGGCCGCCGGAGGTGTTGTAGACCTTGCTTTCGAACTTGCCGCCCGAGTGCAGCGTGGTGAGGATCACCTCCAGCGCCGACTTGGGCTTGTACTTGGCGTGCGTATCGACGGGGATGCCGCGGCCGTTGTCGGCGACCGACAGGACGCCGTCCTTTTGCAGCTCGACCTCGATCCAGCTCGCGTGCCCGGCGATGGCCTCGTCCATGCAGTTGTCGATCACCTCGGCGAAGAGGTGGTGCATAGCCTTCTCGTCGGTGCCGCCGATGTACATGCCCGGCCGCCGGCGCACGGGCTCCAGGCCTTCGAGCACCTCGATGTCGGCGGCTGTGTAGCGGTCGGAGGCGTCGGCAGCGCGGCGGGTGCGGCCCGTCTTGTCGGTCATGAGGCTTTCGAGCGTTGAGAAGAGGTCGCGTACGGCTCCGGCCATGCGTCGCGCTTTCCCTTTTCAAGCAGGTCGAGCTGCCCGGCACGGGGACGCGGGGGACGAGGGCCGCCGCCGGCGAATCTCTAGAAGGTTCCGAGCTAGTGAGGTGGCACGGACGGGCCGGTCTTGGCAAGTGTGGGGGCGGCCTATGACGAGCGGCGGCGATGCTTAATTGTAGCTTAGTGTGCCATTGCCGCGTGCGCGGCCGCCTTTGCCTGCGGGGCGCGTTAGCGATACCCTTCGCGACGTAGACCCGACGCACCCGCCGTGTTCCGCAGGAGCCTGGTCGCATGCGCGCTGCATTTGAGTGGAAGCTCCCGCAAGGGCGCACGCTCCGGCGCACTGTGGCCGCGGGGGCCTTGCTGCTCGCCGTCGGCGCGGCGCCCTCGCTTGGTGCCGACGACGAGGAGATTTCCATAGAGGCGCTGCTCAAGTCCGGCTGGGAAATAGCCGGCTACACCAGCACCGTGGACAACCGCTCGACCTTCATTCTCTTTCGCCACGCCGGCGAGCCCTACCTCGTGCAGTGCCGCACCGGCTACGACGTCACGCGCTCACCGCGTGTCCACACCAACTGCTACCAGCTGCGCTAGGGCCTCTTGCTGAGCCGGCCCGGACAATTATCACGGCCGGCCGAATGGAATTTTAGGGGTTTTGTCGGATTGCTCGTGCGGACGCAACTGCGCGCAAGTTCTCAGCAAAGAGGAGCAAGGGATCATGGCATCGACAGACGCCGGAAGCGGCGGCTCGACCGAGGAGACCACCCGCGAGGCCTCGGCCGTGTTCGATAGAGCGACGCGCTGCAGTCTGCCGTCGATGACCTGCTGGGCGACGGCTTCACGCGCTCCGACTTGAGCGTGCTGGGCAGCGAGGAGGCGATCCGCGCCAAGTTCGGCGGCAAGGTTCCCGATGCCCGCGACCTTGCCGAGGACTCAGACACCCCGCGCTCTACCTACGTTTCCAGCGACTCGCGCTCGGAGGGCATCGCGGCGCTCGCCGGCATTCCCGTCTACGTGGGCGGCGCCGGGGCGGCCGCCATCGCCGCGCTCGAAGGCGCCACCATCATTGCGACGGCCGGCGCTGCGCTCGGCGTCGGTCTCGCCGCCGGCGCGCTCGGCCTTTACGCCGCGCACCGCATGGAGAAGCGCCACACCGACCAGATCGACAAGCACCTGGCGCACGGCGGCCTCGTGCTTTGGGTGCGCGCGCAAGACAAGGCGCACGAGGCCAGGGTGCTCGAGGTCTTGCGCGCGAACGGCGCCAAGGACATCAGGGTCCACACCGTGACGCTGCCTTCGGACACCGACGCGGTGCCGTTCCACGACGCCCAGCCCGATCCCTTCCTGGAGAAGGACTGAGCCTCACGCCGCCACGTTGTCGATGAGGCGCGTCTGCCCGAGCCATGCGGCCGCCAGCACGCGCAGCGGCTGCGTGGTCCTCTCGCTCACCGCGCGCAGCGTGTCGGCCTGGCGCACGGCGACGTAGTCGACCTTGGCGAAGCCTGCCGCCTCGAGTGCTTGGCGGGCGTCCGCGCACAGCGCCGCGATCTGTGCCAGCTCCGGGGCTGAGCGCGGCTGGCCCGGATCGGGCACGAGCTGGGCCGGGCGCGGCCGCGGCGCGGGCGCATCCTTGCCGGTGCCTCGGGCGATTTGCGCGGCCTTGACCGCAACTTCTACCAGCGTTTCGTGGAGCGTCGGCGCGATCGCGCGCTGTTGCGGCGTCAGGTAGGCGTTGCGCGACGACAGCGCCAGGCCGTCCGCCTCGCGCACCGTCGGCTCGGCGACGATCTCGAGCGGCAGGTTCAAATCGCGCACCATCTGGCGCACGACGCACAGCTGCTGGTAGTCCTTCTCGCCGAACAGCGCCAGGTCGGGCGCGGCAGCCGAAAAGAGCTTGCAGCACACGGTCGCCACGGCGCCGAAAAAGTGCGGGCGGAAATCGGCCTCGAGCCCGAGCGCCGCTCCGCCGGGTATGACCCGCGTGGCGAAGCCTTCCGGGTACATGTCCGCCACCGACGGCATCCACACCAGATGACAGCCCTCCGCCGCCAGCTTGGCGAGGTCGCCCGCCTCGTCGCGCGGGTAGCGGGCAAGGTCCTCGCCCGGCGCGAATTGGCTCGGGTTGACGAAAACCGACACCAGCGTGCGCCCGGCGAGCGCGCGCGCGCGGCGCAGAAGCGCTATGTGGCCCGCGTGCAGCGCGCCCATGGTGGGCACGAGCGCCACCCTCTGCCCGCCGCGGCGCCAGCCGGCCACGGCTGAGCGCAGCGCGTCGACGCTGCGGACGACCCCCAACCTGTTGTCAGACACTGGTTTCCTCAGCTTGCGGCCCGGTGCGCGAAGCTCCGACAGGGGCCCCCTTACGTCAAGTGCCGGTGCGGCAAGTGGATGGAATATGGCCCCGCGGGCGCCGCAGCTCCCGATTTGATAGACTGATCCTATATCGAATCGTGCGGGGCGGGCGATTGAGGGCAACGATGGTCGCAGTGAAAATGGCCGACACCAGTGAAGACGTGCAGGACCGGGCGCTGAAGGCGCCTCCGCGTGACGAGATCGCCGCTCACCATCTGATGGACGAGACGCGGCTTCTGGACCGCCTCATCGAGCGCGTCGTCTTTTCCGAGGACGAGCGCCGGCGCACCGCCGACATCGCACGCCGGCTCGTGCACACGGCACGCGCCAACCACGGCAAGCACCCCGGCGTCGACGCCTTCATGCGCGAGTACGGCCTTTCCAGCGAGGAAGGCGTCATCCTGATGTGCATCGCCGAGGCGCTGCTCAGGATCCCCGACAGCGAGACCGCCGACGAGCTCATCGCCGAGAAGATCGCCGGCGGCGACTGGCAGCGCCACCTGGGCCACTCCGACAACCTGTACGTCAACGCCTCGACCTGGGCGCTGCTGCTCACGGGCCGCGTCGTCAAGCTCAAGGATGCGCGCGGGGCCAATCCGCTCGACGCGCTCAAGCGCCTCGTTGCGCGCTCCGGCGAGCCGGTCATCCGCCAGGCCGTGCGCCAGGCCGTGAAGATTCTCGGCGATCAGTTCGTGCTCGGGCGCAGCATCAGGGAGGCGCTCGCCCGCGCCCAGAGCTATCAGGAGAAGGGCTACCTGTTCTCCTACGACATGCTGGGCGAGGCGGCGAAGTCGCAGAAGGACGCCGACCTCTACTACGAGCGCTACATGGCGGCGATCGAGGCCATCGGCCAGGCCGCCGGCCCGTTCGCCACCATGCACCTCGACGCGCTTTATCAGCGCCCCGGTCTGTCGGTGAAGCTGTCGGCCCTGCACCCGCGCTTCGAGCCCGGCAAGGAGGACCGCCTCGACGCCGAGCTCGGCCCCCGCCTGCTCAGCCTGGCGAAGGCTGCGCGCTCGCGCGGGCTGTCGCTCACCATCGACGCGGAGGAGCAGGACCGCCTCGAGCCGATGCTGCGCTACTTCGCGGCGACCTACACCAATCCCGCGCTCGACGGCTGGAACGGTTTGGGGCTCGCGGTGCAGGCCTATGGCAAGCGCGCGGTGCCGGTGCTGCGCTGGCTGCGGCGGCTGGCGGAGCGCTCGGGCAAGCGCATCCCCGTGCGCCTCGTCAAGGGCGCCTACTGGGACAGCGAGATCAAGTGGGCGCAGGAACGGGGCCTATCCGACTATCCCGTGTTCACGCGCAAGCTGCACACGGACGTGTCGTTCCTCGCCTGCGTGCGGCTCATGCTGAGCGATCCCAAGTCCTTCTATGCGCAGTTTGCCACCCACAACGCCCACGCGCTCGCCGCCGCCCACGTCGCGGGCGGATCGGCGGTGTTCGAGTTCCAGCGCCTGCACGGCATGGGCGAGGCGCTCTACGACGGCGTCGTCGGCGAAGGCATCGTCGGGCGCCCGTGCCGCATCTACGCTCCCGTCGGCGATCACGAGGACCTGCTCGGCTATCTCGTCCGCCGCCTGCTGGAGAACGGCGCCAACACGTCCTTCATCAACCGGCTCGCCGACGAGGAGGCGCCCGTCGCCGACATCATCCGCGATCCCGTCGAGATGGCGGAGAAGGAGCGCGGCGCCACCGAGAACGTGCGCCTGTTCCCCGCCCCGCGCGAGATCTACCTGCCGCAGCGCATGGCCGCCGGCGGGCTGGCGCTGAGCGAGCCGACCGTGCGCGAGCAGCTTCTGGCCGAGATGGGCGCGGCGCTGGAGGACACTTTCGAGGTCGGGCCCATCGTCGCCGCCAAGACGGCGGCGCAAGGCGGCTCGGCGAGCCTCATCACCTGCCCGCACGACCGGCGCGAGCACATCGGCACCGCGCACATCACCCTGCCGGCGCAAGCCGACGCCGCGATCGATTGCGCCACGTCGGCGCAGCACGACTGGAACAAGCGCGGCGGTGCGGCCCGCGCCGAGATCCTGGAGGCGGCCGCCGACCTTTTCGAGCGCGACCGCTCGCGCCTGATGGCGGTGATGGTGCGCGAGGCCGGCAAGACGCTCGAAGGGGCGCAGGGCGACGTGCGCGAGGCCGTCGACTACCTGCGCTACTACGCCACCGAGGCCCGGCGCGTGTTTGCCGGCCCGGTGCAGCTTCCCGGCCCCACGGGCGAGCGCAACACGCTGACGCTCTTCGGCCGCGGCGTGTTCGCCTGCATCTCGCCGTGGAACTTTCCGCTGGCGATCTTCACCGGCCAGGTCGCGGCTGCGCTCGCAGCCGGCAACGCGGTCCTCGCCAAGCCCGCCGAGCAGACGCCGATCACCGCCTGGCTCGCCACAAGGCTCCTGCTCGAGGCGGGCGTGCCCCCCGGCGTGCTCCAGCTCCTGACCGGCAGCGGCCGCCTGGGCGAGGCGCTCGTCAAGGACGTGCGCGTCAACGGCGTCTCCTTCACCGGCTCCAACGAGACGGCCTGGACCATCCAGAAGGTGCTGGCGGAGCGCCGCTCGGCAATTGTGCCGTTCATCGCCGAGACGGGCGGCATCAACGCCATGATCGCCGACTCCAGCGCCTTGTCGGAGCAGGTGGTGCGCGACTGCGTGCGCTCCGCCTTCGACAGCGCCGGCCAGCGCTGCTCGGCCGCGCGCGTCCTGTTCCTGCAGGACGACACCGCCGACGACACGATCGACATGCTGACGGGCGCCATCGAGGCGCTCGACATCGGCGACCCCTTCGACTACGCGACCGACATCGGCCCCGTCATCGACGAGGAGGCCCAGGACCGGCTCGACGGCCACAAAATGCGCATGCAGCGCGAGGGGCGCGAGCTCGCCGATCTGTTGCTGCCGGAGTCTTGCCGCGCCGGCAGCTACGTCACGCCGGCGGCCTACGAGATCGGGTCGCTCAGCGTGCTCGAGCGCGAGGTGTTCGGCCCCATCCTTCACGTCGTGCGCTATCAGCGCGGCCATCTCGACAAGGTCGTCGACGCCATCAACGCCACCGGCTACGGCCTGACGCTGGGGCTGCACAGCCGCATCGAGGGCGTCGCCGACTACGTGGCCCGGCACGCGCGCGTGGGCAACCTCTACGTCAACCGCAACCAGATCGGCGCCGTCGTCGGCGTGCAGCCCTTCGGCGGCGAGGGCCTGTCGGGCACCGGCCCCAAGGCCGGCGGCCCCCACACGCTCCTCGCCTATGCAACAGAGCGCGTGCGCACCACCGACGTGACGGCGACGGGCGGCAACCTGCAGCTGCTCGCCGCCAGCGTCACCGATGATTGAGGAATTGGAGCTGATATTGCCGAGGGCAGTACTTCTCGCCATCTTGAGAAGGAAAGTCGCTTTCGGATCGGTACATGACCACGCGTAAACCCACTTCTCCCGTGCAGACCGGCCCTGCCGCCGGCGCGCCGCGCGACGCACCCAAGCCGCCAGCGGCTGCCGAGGGGCACGTGCCCGCGCGCGAGCGCTCCAGCGATGCCGAGGTCGCCGACTTTATTGCGAAGATGAGGACGCTGGCGCCTGCGGCAACATCGGGCCGCGGCAACCTCGTGTTCGCCATGGACGCCACCATGAGCCGGGCGCCGACCTGGGACATGGCGCTCAAGCTGCAGGGCGACATGTTCGGCGCCGTCAAGGAGGTCGGCGGCCTCGACGTGCAGCTCGTCTACTTCCGCGGCATGAACGAGTGCCGCGCCTCCAAGTGGGTCTCCGATCCCGACGCGCTCGCCCGCCTGATGACCAGCGTCAGCTGCCACGGCGGCCTCACCCAGATCGGCAAGGTGCTGAGCCACGCGCTCGAGGAAAGCAAGACGCGCAAGGTGAGCGCGCTCGTCTACGTCGGCGACTGCATGGAGGAGAACGTCGACCGGCTGTGTGCGCGCGCGGGCGAGCTGGCGCTGCTCGGCGTGCCGGTGTTCCTGTTCCAGGAAGGCGACAATCAACCCGCCGCAATCGCCTTCCGCGAGATCGCGCGCCTCACCAAAGGCGCCTACTGCCGCTTCGACCCGGGCTCGGCGCGGCAGCTGCGCGAGCTTTTGACCGCGGTCGCGGTCTATGCCGCCGGCGGCCACAAGGCGTTGCTGGCGCTCGGCGCCGGCAGAGAAGGCGCCGGCGCGCGGCGGCTTCTGGAGCAACTGACACCCCCTGGCCGCTGAGGCGCGATGGCGTATCTGATCCTTGGACTGGCGGCGCTTGTGGGCGGGCTCTTCGTAATGCGCAAGTTCGCGGGCGCCAACCCCGCAAAGGTGGCGCGGCGGCTGTCGGTCGGCGGCGGCGTCGCTGTGCTCTTGCTGGCGGGTGCATTGTTCCTGCGTGGCCTCGCGGCTGTCGCCATTCCGCTTGCCATGTTCGGCTCGTGGCTGCTGTGGGGCTCCACGTCGGGGCCGTGGGGCGGCGGCGCGCGCAGGACGCCGGGGCAGACCTCGCGCATCGAGACCGACCACCTGGAGATGGAGCTCGATCACGACACGGGCGAGATGCGCGGGCGCGTGTTGAAGGGGCTGTTCACAGGCCGGAGCATCCAGTCGCTTGGCGCGGCCGACATGGCGCTCTTGTGGCAGGACTGCCGCGGCACGGATGCGCAGTCGGCGCAGCTGATCGAGGCCTATCTCGACCGCGTGCACCCGACGTGGCGCGAGGACATCGCGCGCGGCGAGCACGACATGAGCCGCGGCCCCGACGGGCGCATGACGGTCAAGGAGGCGTTCGAGATCCTGGGGCTCAAGGAGGGGGCGGAAGCCGACGCGATCCGCCGCGCGCACCGCGATCTCATGCTGAAATTGCATCCCGACCACGGCGGCTCGACGTATCTCGCCACCAAGATCAACGAGGCCAAGGACGTGGCCCTGGCGGCGAGCCGGGGATGAGGACGTCGGCCTGTCGGCGGTCCCGCAATATCGATGTAAGGCCAACAGCTGCCTTCGCGTAGCGCGAGCACGGCAGCTTCATCCCGCCACAGAAGTCGCGTATGCTGGCACGATAGGGCGACGATCATTTTTGCCATTTGGGCTGAATTGATTTGCATGAGGCAAACCATGCTGCGTCTCGGGGGGCTTTTGTTACGTGCTCTGATGGTGGTGTGGGTCCTCGCGATTGCGGTCCCGGCCGCGGCGCAACAGGCTGAGGACGCCGATGCGCTGAACGCGCAAGTCGTCCGGCTTTATCAGGCCGGTAAATACGCCGAAGCGATACCCATTGCTGAGCGTGTCCTCGCCATCCGTGAGAAAGCGCTGGGGCCCGACCACCCCGATGTCGCCACGTCGCTCAACAACCTGGCCGAGCTGTACCGGGCCCAGGGCCGCACCGCGCAAGCCGAGCCGCTCTATAGGCGCGCCCTCGTCGTCTACGAGAAGGCGCTGGGGCCCGAGCACCCGCTCGTCGCCACCGCGCTCAACAACCTGGCCGGGCTGTACCGGGCCCAGGGCCGCACCGCGCAAGCCGAGCCGCTCTATAGGCGCGCCCTCGCCGTCTACGAGAAGGCGCTGGGGCCCGAGCACCCTGATGTCGCGACCGCGCTCAACAACCTGGCGTGGCTCGCGCTCGCGCGAAATGATCTGGCGGGCGCGGCCGAGAGCTGGCGGCGATCGACGGCCATCATCGAGCGCCGCGCCCAGCGCGGGCTCGGGGGCACTTTAGAGGGATCATCCAAGGGGGAGGCGCAGAGAAACAGCTGGTATTTCTCAGGCCTCGTCAAGGTGCCGCAGCGTCTCGTGGCCGAGGGCCGCGGCAACGCGCACACGCTCACGATGGAAATGTTCAAGACCGCGCAATGGGCCATGGGCTCGGAGGCGGCGGCTTCGCTGGCACAAATGGCGGCGCGCTCTGCGACGGGCTCGCCGGCGCTCGCCGGCGCTCGCCGCGCTCGTGCGCGAGCGCCAGGACCTTGTCGCGGAATGGCAGGCGAAGGATAAGAGCCTGATTGCGGCCAGAAGCGAGGCGCCGGACAAGCGTGATGCCCAGGCAGAGAAGACGCTTGCCGATCGGTTGCGTGCCATCGACACACGCCTCGCTGAGATCGATGCCGTGCTGGCTAAGGACTTTCCCGACTACACGGCCCTTGCAAGCCCGAAGCCTGTCTCGCTCGCCGATGTGCAGGCCGTGCTCGCTGACGACGAGGCACTGGTGCTGTTCCTCGATACCGGTGCGAACTGGGCGCCGGTCCTGCCCGAGGAAACCTTCATCTGGGTCGTGACCAAGACGGACATGCGCTGGGTGCGCTCCGATCTCGGCACCAAGGCCCTGCAGGAGCACGTCGCGGCGCTGCGTTGCGGCCTGGATTCCAGCAACTGGATCGATGCCAGCCATTGGCCGGCGAAGGACGAACAAGCGAAGCGGCGCAAACAGGCGCAGATCGCCCGGCGCGAGCGCTGCAAGGTGCTGACGGGCGCCAACGTCAGCGATAAGGTGCTGCCGCCCTTCGATCCTATTCGCGCGCACGCGCTCTACAAAGGCCTGTTCGGCGAGGTTGAGGGCCTGATCGCGGGCAAGCACCTTCTGGTCGTCCCCTCCGGCGCGCTCACGGCCTTGCCGTTTCAGGTGCTGGTGACCGAGGACCCGAACAAAGCCGAACCTGGATTGCCACCCTGGCTCGTCCGCGATCACGCGCTGATGGTGCTGCCCTCCGTCGCGAGCCTCGAAGCGCTCCGCCGCGGGCACAGGCCGCGCCAGGAGAGGCCGGTGGCAGCCGACACGCGCGCGCCGTTCATTGGTTTCGGCAATCCCGTGCTCACCGCCTCCTGCCCTACGGTTGTGATCCCGGACGAGTGCCCTGACGACGGAATCGAAGTGGCCGCAGCCGAGAGCCGCTTGACGCGCTCGGCCGGCATGTCCGGCACCGTCGCCGAGTTCTTCCGCGGCGGACACGCCGATGTTGCAGCCGTGAAGTCTCGCCTCTGCCCGCTGCCCGATACGGCGCACGAGTTGAGACGCGTGGCGCGCAGTCTCGGGGCGCCCGAGAGCAGCGTCGTGCTTGGGAAGGACATGACCGAGACAGCGGTCAAATCGATGCCGCTCGATCGCTACCGCATCGTTCACTTCGCCACGCATGGTCTGCTCGCGGGGGAGACGGCGCAGTTCGCCAAAGCCCATGCCGAGCCGGCGCTCGTGTTTTCGCCGCCCGATACGGCAACCGATGAGGACGATGGCCTGCTGACCGCGTCCGAGGTCGCAGGCCTCAAGCTCGATGCGGACTGGGTCGTCATGTCGGCCTGCAACACGGCGGGCGGCGGCGCGCCCGGCGCCGAGGCGCTCTCCGGTCTCGCCAAGGCGTTCTTTTACGCCGGAGCCCGCGCGCTGCTCGTCTCGCACTGGCCGGTCAACTCGGACGCGGCCACCATGCTGACAAGCCGCACCTTCGCCGAGATGCGAACGGACCCGGAGATCGGCCGCTCCGAAGCCATGCGCCGGGCCATGCTCGCCCTCATGAGCGACGCAAAACGCCCCTGGGCCGCCCACCCCGCCGTGTGGGCGCCGTTCGTCGTGGTGGGTGAGGGCGGGGCGCAAGCCTTGCACTGACGGCAGGCGGCTGAGCTGCAAACACGCCGAAGCGGCGGCCGGGGCCTCGAACCCGCCGAACGGATCGGACGTTGCCAGGGCCCGGCGCGCGGCCTAAGTATTCATGAAATTCAACAATGAATAACTTGCCGGCGCTGCCTGGCTATACCACGAGCAGACGAAGTATTGCCCGATGATGTCGGCGTTACTTCATGATTTGAACTTTTCGGGGGAATTTAATATAAAAAATTGCCTGCTAAATATTAGGCGCCGACATAATTCGGACGCAAAGCAAAACTATAAAGCAGGCAGTAATTTGGATGACGCTCATTCAAGTTAGACTTACAGGCCAAATACCGGATCGACACCGCCCAGGCCCAGAAGGACGTCGACGCGTTTGCCAAAGGTCGGCAGCTCTAAAGGCTCGCCCGCTTTGGCTAGCCGACGGCTCGCCTTCACGTTCACCTGAGGGCGAGCTGTCGGGATTGCGACCCTCGTCGCCAGCAACAGTTCAAGCGTGCCGGTCGCTGAGGTCGAGAAGGAAGATCTCAAGGCAGCTTTGGCAAGGGATGCGGAGGCCGGCAATGTCCAATCACCAATTCAAGGTCGGCCAGATGGTTGACTTCGTTCCTTCGCGCACTGGTGTTCCGGCATCGGTTCGAGCCTATAAGATCCTTCGGCTGCTGCCCCACGAGAGGGGCGAATGCCTCTATCGTATCAAGACGATTGCCGAGGCGTTCGACCGCGTCGCCAAGGAAAGCGAGCTCACGCAGTGCGTATGACCGTCAAGCACGCGCAGGCCCGAACGGGTGTCATTGCAAGGTACACAGGAGACTGACATGGCCAAAGGTCAGATGCGATCCAATCGCGAAATTCGAAAACCCAAGAAGGCGGCGGCGGCAAAAAGCGCCGGATCCTCGCTTTCTTCCACGACCGCTCTATTCTCAAAGCCTTCGAAGACGGACGCCAAGCCGAACAAAGGCTAGTGGCACCCCCACTTCAGCGTTTTCAAGGCCAGACCCGCTCCGTGCCGGAGGAGCATCGCATGCAGGACACTGCTCTATCAAAGCTGCGCCAGGCATTTGCCGCTGCAATTTCGTCCGACCAGAACGACGAGACGCTGGACCCCGCGATCGCCGAGCTGCGAGACACGATTTCCGGCGCGGGATTTATCGCGCCGTTCTCCATCTTTTCCAGGGGCCACCTGCGCGAAATTGATGACGCGCTGAGCAAAATCAGCGCTGGCCGCCTGAAGGACGATCCATTGCAAGTCGCATTGGCCGTCGACGCGATCCTGAAATTGCTCGATCGGCTTGAAGTCACGGTCAGACAGTCGGCGGGAAGCGAAAAGCGGATCGCGGCGGGCCGCACGGGCTAGGGAGCGTGTGTGACGCCGGTTGCATTGCGCGCGCGCGCGCGCCCCGTCAGAAGTT
>Ga0307426_1000991_pt1 | contig 19330 bp, 14 predicted proteins | sample SalMarWE160340MG_FD_202165 | JGI IMG/M metagenome (GOLD analysis project Ga0307426, IMG submission 202165) | Salt marsh sediment microbial communities from the Plum Island Ecosystem LTER, Massachusetts, United States - WE1603-40 | ecosystem: Environmental > Aquatic > Marine > Intertidal zone >...
GTGAAGGCTGGCACCCTGCCCTAGACGCCCTGGGCCATCTGGTAGGACTTGCCCTCGGTCACCAGGGCCGGGGCGATGACCATCTCGGCCTTATGCATCTCGGCGATGGTGGCCGCCCCGCAGAAGCCCATGGCGGTGTGCAGCGCCCCCACCAGGTTCTGGGTGCCGTGCACCGCCGAGGTCGGCCCGAAGAGCAGTTGCTCCAGCGTCGTCGTCGTGCCCACCTTGATGCGCGTGCCGCGGGGCAGCGCCGGGTGGGGGTGCGACATCCCCCAGTGGTAGCCCCGCCCCGGGGCGCCCTCCGTCTGGGCGAAGTTGGAGCCCAGCATGACGGCGTCGGCGCCGGCGGCAACGGCCTTGCAGACATCGCCGCCCTTGCGGAAGCCACCGTCGGTGATGATGGGTACGTAGCGGCCGGACTCGCGCTGGTATTCGTCGCGGGCGGCGGCGCAGTCTATCGTGGCCGTAATCTGGGGCACACCCAGGCCGAGCACCTCGCGGGAGGTACAGGCGGCGCCGGGCCCCACCCCGACGAGCACCCCGGCGATACCGGTGCGCATCAGCTCCAGGCAGGCGGAGTAGCTGACGCAGTTGCCGACGACGATGGGCATCGTAATCTGCCCGACCATCTCGGAGAAAATCAGGCCGCGGTAGCTCTTGGATACGTGGCGGGCGGAGGTCACGGTGGACTGCACCACCAGGATATCGCCGCCGGCCTCGGCGACGACGGACGCCAGGCGCTTGGTATTGGCCGGTATCAGCGAGACGGCGCAGGTCACCCCGGCCTTTTTCACGGCGGCCACCCGCTCGGCGACGACATTCTCTTTGATAGGCTCGGTGTAAATCCGCTGGAGGAGGGCGGTCACCTCGTCGTTGGAAGCTTGGGCGATTTCATCCAGGACCTCGTCGGGGTTGGCGTATCTGGCCTGGATGCCGTCCAGGTTGAGGACGGCCAGCCCGCCCAGCTTGCCCATCCTCACCACCATGTCCACGTCGGTAACGGCGTCCATGGCCGCGGCTACGATGGGAATCTGGAAGGTGAAGTTCGCGATGCGGAATTCGACGCTGGTCTGGTCGGGGTTGAGGGTGACGTCGCCGGGCACGATGGCTACTTCGTCAAATCCGTAGGACCGGCGGAGCTGCTTGAGCTGTGGTTTAGCCTTCGCGCTGCACATTTATGTGCTATCCATTATAACAAATTTCCGGTAGAAGATGCAACCGTATTTTCACCCGATATTTCCCGCCGGCCGCTGAAAGCGGGCCGTATTTGACAATCGCCCTTATTGCCTCTATAATTCGTTCACTAAGGCCGCAGCGAGAGGATAAGGCATGTTTACCTTCTTCATGGTGGTGGGACTCGTCTTCCTCATCGTGGGGGGAATCGGCCTTTTCCACGCTAACGTTACTTTGGTAGGCAACGCCGACCTGCGCCTCTACGCCAATCTTGTCTTCGGCACGTTCGTTTTCCTCGGCGGCGCCATCCTCTCTTTCCTGGCCTTCTTCAACCGCGAGATGGACTAGATTAAGCCGCCTCGTTTCATCCGCCGCTTAGCCCGTAGTTCACCACCCCTTTACCCCCGCACCTGGACAGTCCCGCGTGCGGCGTAATATAATAATATGTTAAGGAAGTAGCTAAAATGCCGTCGCTTTACGTTGTGGCCACCCCCATCGGTAACCTGGAGGACATCTCGCTCCGGGCGTTGCGCGTGCTGCGCGAGGTGAACCTCATCGCCGCCGAGGACACCCGCAAGACGCGGCGGCTGCTGACGGCCTACGAAATCAAGACACCCCTGACCAGCTACTACGAGCACAACAAGCTGGCCAAGCGGGACTATATCCTGGGTAAGCTGCGGGAGGGCGACGTCGCCCTCGTCTCCGAGGCGGGCATGCCCGGCATCTCCGACCCCGGCTACGAGCTTATCCTGGCCGCTTACGAGAACGCCATCCCCGTCGTGCCGGTGCCGGGGCCATCGGCGGTGACTACCGCCCTGGCCGTCTCCGGCCTGCCCACCGACAGGTTCCTCTACGTGGGCTTCCTGCCGGCTCGGAGCGCCGCCCGCCAGCGGGCGCTGGCGGGAATAGCCGACGAGCCGGGGACGCTCATCGTGCTGGAGGCGCCGCACCGCCTACAGGCAACACTTGCGGACATTCTGGAGACGCTGGGCGACCGGAAAATGGCCGCCGCCCGCGAGCTGACCAAGCTCCATGAGGAGGTCTTCCGCGGGACAGTAAGTGAGGCGATAAGACACTTCAGCGCGCCCCGGGGCGAGTTCACTCTGGTCATCGCCGGGCGCGGCGCCGGGGCGAGGCCGGCGCTCACCGACGAAATCGAGCGGCAGCTTAAGGAAATGTACGCCGCCGGGGCCACGGCCAGAGAGGCGGTGGCGGCGTTAGCCGGCGAGACGGGCCTGCCCCGCCGGGAGCTTTACCAGACCTGGCTCAAGCTCAATAAGAATTAGAATAACGGTTAAGGAGTAACATCATGCGTCGCGGCTGTATATCACTGGGCGAGATTAAATGTGACGAGTGCGGCAACGTTATCCCCTACCCCGACCGCTACCTGGCCATCAACGAGACAAAGGGCGTCGAGGACGAGGACGGCGAGACCCGCCGCTACTGCCTGGAGTGCTGCCTCAAGAAGGGCTACGCCCAGTACAAGGAAGAGAAAGGTGAGCGGGTGCTGACCTTCTTCTAGGCCGGTCATCTTACCCCCAACACACCGAAACATGAGCGAGAGAATCTTCATCGGGGTCGCCTGGCCTTACGCCAACGGCTCGCTGCACCTGGGGCAGATTGCCGGCTGCTACCTGCCGGCGGACATCTTCGCCCGCTACCACCGCGCCCGCGGCCACGAGGTGCTCATGGTCTCCGGCTCCGACCAGCACGGCACCCCCATCACCATCAAGGCCGAGCAGACCGGCCAGACCCCCGAGGCCATCGCCGGGCACTACCAGCGCGAGTTCCTCGATTGCTGGGAGCGGCTGGGCATCACCTTCGACCTCTTCACCACCACTGGCACTCCCAACCACGCCGCCGTCGCCCAGGACATTTTCCTGCGGCTGCTGGAGAAGGGCTATCTCTACAAAGAGACGGTCTCGCAGCTCTACTGCCCTAAATGCCAGCGCTTCCTGCCCGACCGCTACGTGGAAGGTGTCTGCCCCGCCTGCGGCGCCCCCGGCGCCCGCGGCGACCAGTGCGACGCCTGCGGCAAGCCCCTCAACGTCACCGAGCTTATCGAGCCGTACTGCCGCATCTGCCGGACCACCCCCGTCGCCCGGGACTCGGAGCACTTCTTCCTCAAGCTGAGCGCCCTTCAGGAGAGGCTGGAAAAGTGGGTAGCCAAGCAGACCCACTGGCGGCCCAACGTCGGCGGCCTGACGCAGCGATACTTGAAAGAGGGATTGCGCGACCGCGCCATCACCCGCGATATCGAGTGGGGCGTGCCGGTGCCGGTCGAGGGCTTCGAGAAGAAGCGACTCTACGTGTGGTTCGAGGCCGTCATCGGCTACCTTTCGGCGTCGAAGCAATGGGCTAAAGAAATAGCCGGGGACAACGAGAGATGGCACGATTTCTGGGATGAGGACAAAGAGGCAAAAAGCTATTATTTCATCGGCAAAGACAACATTCCCTTCCATACCCTTATCTGGCCGGCCATGCTGATGGGCTACGGGGGGCTGGCCCTCCCTTTCGACGTGCCCGCCAACGAGTTCCTCACCATCGAAGGGAGGAAAATTTCCACCAGTAAGAACTGGGCCGTCTGGCTGCCCGACTACCTGGCGCGCTACGACCCCGACCCGCTGCGCTATATATTATCCATCAACATGCCGGAGACGAGCGATACCGACTTCTCCTGGCGCGAGCTGGTGCGCCGCAACAACGACGAGCTGGTGGCCGCCTACGGCAACCTGGTCAACCGGGTGCTGACCTTCGTTTACCGTAATCTCGACGGCCAGGTGCCCCAGCCGGGCGCGCTCAAGGAGGACGATAACGCCCTCATTAAGGCCACGCAGCAGGCGCTGGAGGAGACGGGCAAACTCATCGCAACCTGCTCCTTCAAGCAGGCCATCATGGCGGCCATGGCCGCCGCCCGCGAGGTCAACCGCTACCTGGACGAGAAGGCCCCCTGGAAGGTCATCAAGCAAGACCGGCAGGCCGCCGCCGATTCGCTCTACGTGGCCCTCTACGCCATCGGCTGCCTCAAGCAGGCCCTCTATCCCTTCCTGCCGTTTTCCTCGCAGAAGGTGCACGAATACCTCGGCTTCGCGGGGCGGGTGGAGGACGCCGGCTGGCAGCCGCCGGACCTGCCCCCCGGCCAGCCGCTGCGCGAGCCGCAGCCCCTCTTCACCAAACTGGACGAGTCCGTCGTCGAGGAGGAGACCCGCCGCATTGGAACTTAACCGGATATACGCCCCCGTCCGGGACGACCTGGACAAGGTGAATGATACCCTCAAGTCCATCAGCCGCATCGACTTCGCCTGGCTGGCCGAGCAGCTGGGGCACATCGTCCGGGGGGCGGGCAAGGGCATCCGCCCGGCGCTGACCCTGCTGGCGGGCCGCTCTTACGATTACGACCTCGTCCGCCACCTGCCGATGGCCGTCTCCGTGGAGCTGATGCACACCGCCACCCTCGTCCACGACGACGCCATCGACAAGGCCGATACCCGCCGCGGGCTGACGACCATCAACAGCCTCTGGGGCGACGAAATCGCCATCCTCATGGGGGACTACCTCTTCGCCAAGGCCGGCGAGTACGTGGCCGATACCCAGACGCCGCGGGTGGTCAAGCTCTTCTCGCAGACGCTGGGGATTATCTCCAGCGGGGAAATCGGCCAGTTCCGCGCCGCCTACCGCGCCCTCCAGAGCCGCGACGAGTACATCCGGCGCATCTACTCCAAGACGGCCGCCCTCTTCTCGCTGGCGACGCAGTCGGGGGCCATCCTAGGGCACGCCCCGGAGGCGGCCGTGGCGGTGATGAAAGAGTACGGCGACAACCTGGGCATCGCCTTTCAAATCGTGGACGATATCCTGGACTTCACCGCCACCCCGGAGGCCCTGGGCAAGCCGGTCGGCTCGGACCTGGCGCAGGGGACGCTGACTTTACCGGCGATGCTGATTGCGGAGCGCTCCCCCGGTGATAACCCGGTGCAGAGGTATTTTAAGGGCCGGGACGAGGCCAGCCTCAAAGAGGCCATCGGCGCGGTGCTCCACTCGGATGTTATTGAGGAGTGCTACCAGACCGCCCGGGGATACTGCGCCGCCGCCCTGGTCAACCTGGGGAAAATCCCCGCCACCCCCGCCCGCCGCTCGCTTGCCGACCTGGCCGAGTTCGTCCTCGCCCAGGGGACGTAGGTCTCTTCCAATGTCATTCTGAGGAGCGAAGCGACGAAAGAATCTGATTCAACCCGAGAGGACGAGACCCTTCGCTGCGCTCAGGGTGACAGTAAAGCGGGGACGTAAGCTAGCCCGTTCTTACCGAGCCGTCGGTGTAGGTCTCTTTCTTCGCCGTGGGCAGCTTTTCCTTGAAGCGGTCGATGGCGAACTGACAGGCGGCGAAGCCCTCCTGGCGGTGCCCCGCCGCCACGGCCACCACCAGGTTGATGTCCCCCACCACCAGCTTGCCCACCCGGTGATAAATGGCCACGCCGTTGACAGGGAACTTTTGCTTGATTTCGTCAGCGATTTGGCGCAGGACGGCAACAGCGCCGCCGGTATCGGTGTACTCCACGCTGGCGACGGGCTTGCCCTGGTAGTTATCGCGGATAAGGCCGACGTAGGTGGCCACGCAGCCGCTATCGGGCGTCTTGACTTTTTTAACGATTTCTTCCGGCGAGAGGGGTTTATCGGTTATCTTAACTATCATCCCCTAGTCCGAAGTCGCCGGGTTCTGTTTGGGGACAAAGCGCGGTATGCCGGGCACCCGCTTGGGCTTGGCCTCCGGCTCGCCTTCGGCTACCGGCTTGACGGGGGCGGGGATGCGCGTGGGGCGTACCTCCGGCTCCGGACGCGGCAGGCCGATGTCGCTGAAGACCTGCTCCAGGGCGTTGCCCTCCAGCGTCTCCTGGGCAATCAGCTTCTCGGCCAAGGCGGTGAGCTTGTCTTTATTATCGGTCAGGATTTGCTTGGCCGTCTTATAGGCATCGTCAATGATGCGGCTAATCTCGCGGTCAATTTCCAGGGCGGTGCGCTCGCTGTAGTCCTTCTGCTCCGAGATTTCCCGACCCAGAAAGACCATCTCCTGCTTCTCGCCGAAGGTGCGCGTGCCCAGCTTGTCGCTCATGCCGAAGCTGGTAACCATCTTGCGCGCGATGGCGGTAACCCGCTCGATGTCGTTGTGGGGCCCCGTCGAGCGCTCGTTGAAGATGAGGTCTTCGGCGGCGTGCCCGCCCAGCAGGTTGGCCAGCTGGTCTTTAAGCTGCGAGCGCGTCATCAGATAGCGGTCTTCGGCGGGGAGCTGCTTGGTATAGCCCAGCGCCATGCCGCGTGCCACGATGGATATCTTGTGCACCGGGTCGGAGTGGGGCAGCATCCGGGCCACCAGGGCGTGCCCGGCCTCGTGGTAGGCGATGACCTTTTTTTCCTCGGGGCTTATCTTGCGGCTCTTACGCTCCGGGCCGGCGATGACCCTGTCCACCGACTCCTCCAGCTCGAGCATGCCGATGGACTTCCTGTTGCGGCGGGCCGACAGGATGGCCGCCTCGTTGATTAAATTGGCGATATCGGCGCCGCTGAAGCCGACCGTCCCTTTGGCCAGCGTCTCCAGGTTGACGTCCTTGTCCAGCGGCTTGCCGTTGGTATGCACCTTGAGGATGGCCAGCCGTCCGCTGATATCCGGATGGTCCAGGATAACGCGCCGGTCGAAGCGGCCGGGGCGCAGCAGGGCCGGGTCGAGGATATCGGGGCGGTTGGTGGCGGCGATGATGACGACCGAGGTGTTGGTATCAAAGCCGTCCATCTCCACCAGTATCTGGTTCAGGGTCTGCTCGCGCTCGTCGTGGCTGCCGCCCAGCCCGGCGCCGCGCTGGCGCCCCACGGCGTCGATTTCGTCAATGAAGACGATGCAGGGCGTGTTGCGCTTGGCCTGGTCGAAGAGGTCGCGCACGCGCGAGGCGCCCACGCCGACGAACATCTCGACGAACTCCGAGCCGGAGATGGAAAAGAAGGGCACGTCGGCCTCGCCGGCCACCGCCCGCGCCAGCAGGGTCTTGCCCGTTCCCGGCGGGCCTACCAGCAGCACGCCCTTGGGGATACGCGCCCCCAGCGTTTGGAACTTCTCGCGGGATTTTAAGAACTCCACCACTTCCTGCATGTCCTGCTTGGCCTCCTCCACGCCGGCCACGTCGTCAAAGGTGACGGTGGTGCGGTTGGCTGGGAAGAGGCGCGCCCGGCTGCGGCCGAAGCTCATCGCCTGGTTATTGGCGCCGCGCGCCTGGCGGAAGAGGAAAAAGAGCAGGAAACCCAGCACCAGCAGCGGCAGGAAGTTGAGCAGCAGTCCGCCCCAGTTGATGCCGCTGGAGGTCTGTACCTCGTAATCGGCGGGCAGGACGAAGCCCAGCTCCTGGAGGTCGACGATAGTGAGGGCGCCGATGGCCGTCTTCACCTCGGTGCCGTCAATCTTGGTGATGGTCATCGTGTCGTCTTCTATCAGTATCTTTTCAATCTGCCCGTCCTGGGAGAGGGTGATGGTCTGGCTCAGGGTTATCTCCTCCGGCTCGTTGGAGCCCGGTATCAGAAAGGAGAAGAGCAGGATGGCCGCCAGTAGGATAAAGATGTATATTAAGCTGTTGCGCTTCCAGTTAGATTTCATCTTTCGCCTCAATACGCGGGGATGCCATGATATATCCCCTCAGGTTAAATTATACCATAAAACATATTAAAGAATAGTTACAATGTTCGCCCTTTTTTGTTTTCGCGGGAAGCGCCGGTATTTACCCCCGGTCGGTAGCGCAACTTGACAAGAGGAATGCGAATATTATAGATTTTCTAAGGTATTGCGTAAAAAAGCCGGGGGTTTTATTGCCACCCCCCAGCCGGTTCAATCCGAACGTCTTATCGCCGTAAATCGCGACCGCGCTGCGCCAGCGCGTATAACTATCTGGAAGGAGAGTACCCATATGTCTGACGGAAGAGGCAAGCCAGTGGACGTTAAGCCGGACAAAACGGTCATCAAGGCCTTGGCCCTCGGCGGTCTGCTCGGCGGCGGCGGCGAATGCGCCGTCGATGTCAAGGACGGCAAGGTCGTCCGCATCCGGCCGTTCCATTACGACTGGAAATACAAGCCGGAGCAGTTCCGCCCCTGGAAGATTACCCGCAACGGCAAGGACTATAAACCACTCTTTAAATCGGTACCCGGGCCGTTCTCCCTGGCCTACAAGAAACGGACGTTCTCGCCCAACCGCATCAAGTACCCCCTCAAGCGGGTGGACTGGGACCCCAACGGCGAGCGCAACACCCAGAACCGCGGCAAGAGCAAGTATAGGCGGATTTCCTGGGAGGAGGTCTCCGACCTCCTGGCCGCCGAGGTCAAGCGGGTGCACAAAAAGTACGGCCCGCTGGCCATTCTGGTGCAGGGCGACGGCCACGGCGAGTGCAAGACCATCAATACCCCCCACGGCCACTCCGGCCGCCTCTTCGACATGATGGGCGGCTTCACCCAGCAGGTGCGCAACCCCGATAGCTGGGAAGGCTGGTACTGGGGCTCCAAGCACGTCTGGGGGCAGGGCATCCAGGGGATGTACTGGCCCGCCGATAACATCGTCAAGGACATGACCGAAAACTGCGACATGGTGCTCTTCTGGGGCGGCGACCCGGAGACCACCCCCTGGGGCTTCACCGGCCAGTGCGCCACCCGCCTCTGCTACTTCTGGACGGAGGTGGGCATCAGCCAGGTTTACATCTGCCCCGACCTCAACTACGGCGCCGCCGTCCACGCCGACAAGTGGATACCCATCCTCCCCAACACCGACGCCGCCCTCCAACTGGCCATTATCTACGTCTGGGTCACCGAGGGCACCTACAAGAAAGACTACGTCAAGACCCACGCCGTGGGCATGGACAAGGTGGCCGACTACGTGCTGGGCAAGGAGGACGGCATCCCCAAGACCCCGGAGTGGGCATCCAAGAAGTGCGGCGTCCCCGAGTGGACGATTAAGGCATTAGCCCGCGAGTGGGCCAAGAAAATAACCTCCGTCGCCCACTACTTCGGCGGCTCGTACGTGCGCGGCCCCTTCTCCCACGAGCCGGGCCGGCTGGAGTGCATCCTGCTGGGCATGCAGGGCCTGGGCGGCCCCGGCGTCCACCAGAGCCAGATAACCTACAGCGGCATGCCCCGCGCCGAAGGGCTGCGGAGCACCCGCTTCTTCAACCCCGAGCTTTCCGACCGCATCACCAAGCCGGTGGCCACCACCATCCGCGCCTGGGGCAAGCAGCTCATCCCCAAGACCTATATCCAGCAGGCCATCGACGAGCCGCCGCTGACCTATTACGGCTCCGGCGCCATCGAGGTACCGACGGAAGACCAGTTCGTCAAATACCAGTACCCCCTCCCCAAGGAGCAGGGCGGCACCGAGGTTCACATGATATGGACGGATACCCCCTGCCGCATCACCTGCTGGAACCACGGCAACTGGACAATCAGCGCCTTTCGCAATCCCAAGATTGAGACCGTCGTCGCCCAGCACCCCTGGCTGGAAAACGACTGCCTCATCGCCGATATCATCCTGCCCTCCAACACCACCCTGGAGGTGGAGGACATCGTCACCAACGTCCGCCAGGGCGTCAATTTCCACTCCATGGCCATCATGGAGCAGGCCTGCCAGCCCGTCGGCGAGTCCAAGAGCGACTACGAGGTCGTCCTGGAGGTGGCCAAAAAGCTGGGCATGGGCGACAAATTCAGCGAGAACAAGACCACCCGCGACCTCCAGAAGCAGGTCTTCGACGACATGGAAATAGACTACCTGATTACCTGGGACGACTTCCTGGACAAGAAATACTTTGTCTTTCCGGCGGCCGAGGACTGGGAGAAAGACCCGCCCGGCTTCCGCCCCTTCTACGACGACCCGGAGAAGAACCCCCTCAAGACCCCCACCGGCAAGCTGGAGTTCTACTCGGCGCGCCTGGCCGAGCACTTCCCCGACGACAAGGAGCGCCCGCCCATCCCCAAGTGGATTGAGAAGAGCGCCACCCACGACGAGCGCATCTCCAGCGAGCGGGCGGCCATGTTCCCGCTGCTGCTGATGTCCAACCACGGGCGCTGGCGCACCCACGCCCAGGGCGACGACATCACCTGGACACGCGAGGCCCCCACCTGCAAGGTAACCGGCCCCGACGGCTACAAGTACGAGCCGGTCTGGATTAACCCCATCGAAGCCGAAAAGCGCGGCATCAAAGACGGCGACCTCGTCAAGGTCTATAACGAGCGCGGCGTCGTCCTCTGCGGCGCCCGCGTCTGGGAGCGCGTCATGGCCGGCGTGGCCTACGTCGACCACGGCGCCCGCCACGACCCCATTATCCCCGGCTACGTCGACCGCGGCGGCGCCATCAACACCATCGCCCCCTACGGCGTCTCCTCCAAGAACGCCTGCGGCCAGGCCACCAGCGGCTACCTGGTGGACGTGCAGAAGGTCACCGAGCGGGACTACCAGGACTGGCGCCAGATGGACCCCGAGGCGTTTGATAACGCCTTCCAGCGAGAATACGACCCGGCGTCCGGGCTGCGCTTCAACGCCTGGGTTGAAGGAGGCATGTAATCATGAAGGTATTTGTCATCGACGTCGGCATCTGCAACGGCTGCTACAGCTGCCAGATTGTCTGCAAGGACGAGCACGTCGGCAACGACTGGATGCCCTACGCCAAGCCCCAGCCGGATACCGGCCAGTTCTGGATGCGCCAGACGGAGCACATCCGCGGCAGCGTCCCCAAGGTGAAAATGCACTACATCCCCATACCCTGCATGCACTGCGACGAGGCCCCCTGCATCCCCGCCTGCCCCATCGAGGGGACGATATACAAGCGCGACGACGGGCTGGTCATCATCGACCCGGAGAAGTGCACCGGCTGTCGGGCCTGCGTGGACGCCTGCCCCTACGAGGCCATCTTCTTCAACGAAGACCTCAATATCGCCCAGAAGTGCACCGGCTGCGCCCACCTGCTCGACAGCGGCGAGTGGAAGATACCCCGCTGCGCCGACGCCTGCCCCACCGAGGCCATCAAGTTCGGCGAGGAGGAAGAATTCAAAGACCTCATCGCCAAAGCCGAGGTGCTCCAGCCGGAGCTCAAGGCCAAGCCGCGCGTCTATTACCTCAATATCCCCAAGCGTTTCGTGGCCGGCACCGTCTACGACCCGGTGGACAAAGAGGTAGTCATCGGGGCCACCTGCACCCTGAGCGGTGGCGGCAAGAAATATACCGCCGTCACCGACGGCTTCGGGGACTTCTGGTTCCAGGGGCTGGAGGAGGGCAAGTACTCGCTCAAGATTGCCGCCGACGGCTTCGCCGCCAAGTCCTTCGCCGACCTGAACACGGAGAAGGACGTGAATTTAGGCGATATACCGCTGACGCGATAGAGCAAGCCTAAAAGATATTTAGAGGAGGGGGCTCAGCAATGGGCTCCCTCTTTTCATTCCCCACCCCGTCTGAGTTATCTATTCTCACCCAGACCCCGCCTACGCCAAGGTTTCGGCGGGTAAACTGCCCTCGCGGCATCCGCCGCTTAGCCCGCAGAAAAATCCTCCTTAATCCCCCTTTACAAAGGGGGACAATACATCTTGCACAATGGTTCGTCTCCCTTTGGTAAAGGTAGACCGAGAAGGATTTAGTCCCCAGGGAATAGCCCGCGGAGAGGGGCTGGCGCCTCTCTCATAATAAATTCCCCCTCTCCAAACAGAACGTCAAAGCCCATTCTGGTGCTGAGTTTGGAGAGGGGGACACAGGGGGTGAGGTATGATAATCAATTCCAAATTGGCACAACTACAAACCAGCCGTTATAATACTCGTAGGCTTCCCAAATCAATACCAAACCCCCGGAGGACATCGTTATGTCAAATAACATCGTCATCATCGGCGGGACGGCCTGCGGTCCCAAGGCCGCCGCCCGCGCCCGGCGCTGCGACCCGCACGTCCCCATCACCCTCATCGAGCAGGGCCCCAGCCTCTCCACGGCCACCTGCGGCCTGCCCTACTACATCTCCGGGGTCATCAAGGACGAGGGCCCCATGGTCGCCCGCCCGCCGGAGCACTTCCGCGACGTGCTGGGCATGACGGTGCTCAATAACACGCGCGCCACGGCCATCGACCGCCAGCAGCGCACCGTGGCCGTCACCGACCTCAAGACCGGGAAAGACGCCACTATCAAATACGATAAGCTCGTCCTGGCCACCGGCAGCGCCCCCGTCCGGCCGGACTGGCCCGGCGCCAGCCTCAAGGGTATCTTCACCCTCAGCGACCTGCCCGACGCCAACGCCATCAAGGGGCATATCGCCACCGCTAAAACTAAAGAGGCGGTTATCGTCGGGGCGGGGCTCATCGGGCTGGAGATGGCCGAGGCGCTGGCCACCCTGGGGCTCAAGGTCACCGTGCTGGAGGCCCTGGGCTGGCCGCTGCCGCAGCTCCTGGACGAGGATATGGCCGCGCCGCTGGCCAAACACCTGGAAAGCAAGGGCGTTGGGCTGCGCTGCGGCGAGCGCGTTACGGGATTCTCCGGCGACAAAAAAGGCTGCGTGGCCGGCGTGCTCACCGGCGGCGGCGAGGTCAGGGCCGGGCTGGCGCTGCTCTCCCTGGGCGTGCGGCCGGAGGTCGGGCTGGCGCGAGCCGCCGGGCTGGAAACCGGGGCGCGGGGCGGCATCCGGGTCAACGAGTATCTGGAGACATCCGACCCCGCTATCTACGCCGGCGGCGACTGCGTGGAGGTAAAAAACCTCGTTACCGGCCGGCCGATGCTGACCCCGATGGGCTCCACCGCCAACAAGCACGGCCGCATCATCGGCAGCAACGCCACCGGCGGGCGGCTTACTTTCCCCGGCGTGCTGGGGACGGCCATCGTCAAGGTTTTCGATTTAAACGCCGGGCGCACCGGCATCTCGGCGGCGCAGGCCCGGGAGGCCGGCTACGACGTTCTTACGGCGCTCGTCCCCGCCGCGGAGCACGCCACTTACTACCCCGGCGCGCGGGAGTTCATCCTCCGGCTGGTGGCGGACAAAGCCAGCGGGCGGGTTCTGGGGGGTCAGGCGGTCGGCGCGGGGGAGGTCGCCAAGCGCATCGACGTGCTGGTTGCGGCCATCTCATCCGGGGCCACCGTGGACGACCTGGCCGACCTCGACCTGGCCTACGCGCCCCCGTTCAACGCCGCCATGGACCCGCTGCACAACGCCGCCAACATCGTCCGCAACCAGCGCGACGGCCTGGCCCGCAAGCTGACACTAGCCGAGGTCAAGGCCAAAATAGACCACGGCGACGACTTCATCCTGCTGGACGTGCGCTCGCTGCCGGAGTGGCAAACGGAGCGTATCAAGGCCGCCCAGGTGCGCTTTCTGCCGCTGACGGAGCTGAGAAAGCGCTATGGCGAGCTGCCCAAAGACGCCGAAATCGTAATCTACTGCCATACGAGCGTGCGCGCCTACCAGGCGCAGCGCCTCCTGGACGGCGAGGGCTTCGGGAATATCAGGTTCATGGAAGGCTCGCTGGCCGCCTGGCCTTACGAGACGGAGACGGACTAGCCGGCACTATCGTCCCAAGACAACGCCGGCACCACCCCCCGACTCCGGGAAGGTGATACCGGCGCATGAGCGCTGGCTCGCTTTAATAAACCGAGTAAAACCAGGATATGGCTGACCCGACCCAGATAATCAGGATTATCCAGACGATGAAGACGACAATACCCAGCACCAGGCCGGCCACCGCCATGCCCTTACCCTTGAGGCTGGGGTCTTTGTTGAGCTGACCGAGGGCTATCGCCCCGAAGATAATGGCCAGGATACTTACGAAGTTAAGGATTAGCCCGACGAGCCCCATTACCAGCGCGGTGATGGCCATGCCGCTGGTGCGCTCGGTGCCGGCCGCTGGCCTGGGCGCCGGGGCCGATGCCGATGGCGATGCCGCCGGGGTCAATCCGGCGCCGCACTTGCTGCAAAAGCTGGCGTCGTCGGTGTTTTGCGTGCCGCATTTGGGACAAAACATGCCGTCCTACCTCCTTTTCATCATCCTGAGACAAAGAATAGTTACCTGAGTTTAGCTGGTAGAGCTTTATCTGTCAATAGGCGGGGGGTATAGACGAGGGTGTGGGGGGAAATAAAAAAGAGAGGGGCTGGCGCCCCTCTCCGCAGGCTATTCCCCGGCGGGTGGGAGGAATTAGTCCCCGTCTAAATCATCCAATAACTCTTCAGCCGTACCAAACGTCTTTACCCGGCCTGCCTTGATGTCGGCGCTGGCTTCTCTTTCAGCCTCCTGCCACTCTCTTGTCCAAAAATAGGCTTGGTTCTTAGCATCTTTCATTTTCATATACCCCATTCTATCACCTTATGTCAATAGACCCCCCAACACCCCCTCCAGTACCCCCTGCCACTCCCTCCCCAGCTTCTTGTAGCTAATCCGCAGCTGCGTGCGGCCCACCGTCACGCCATCGCGGAGGGCGGCGACAAATTTAACGGCGTCGAAGGGCAGGCCGGTGAAGCGGCGCAGGGTGATAGAGCCTTCCTCGGTGGCGATGGACTCGATGCCGGCCCGGGCGGCCAGGTTCTTAACCCGCACCGCGTAGAGCAGGTTGCTTACCTCCGGTGGCGGCGCGCCGAAGCGGTCGGCGTACTCGCGGGCGATGTCGTCCAGCTTTTCGGCGGCGTCCGGCTCGGCCAGGCGGCGGTAGAGCTCCAGCCGCGTCTCGACGTCGGGCACGTAGTCCTCGGGGATGAAGGCGTCCAGGGGCAGGTCGACGGTGGGCGCCGGGAGCCTGGGGGGCGGCGGGGGTTCCCCGGCGCGGCGGGCCTTCTGCTCGGCGACGGCCTCAGCCAGCAAGCGCGTGTAGAGGCTGAAGCCGATGGCGGTGATGTGGCCGCTCTGCCGCGGCCCCAGCAGTGTGCCCGCCCCGCGTATCTCCAGGTCTTTCATGGCGATGCCGAAGCCCGCCCCCAGCTCGGCGGCCTCATATATCGTCCGCAGGCGCGTATGGGCCACCGGCGTCAGGCGCTTGCCGCCGTCGTACAAAAAGTAGGCGTAGGCCAGGTTGGCGCCGCGCCCTACCCGGCCGCGTAACTGATAGAGCTGCGTCAGGCCGAATCGGTCGGCGCGGTTGACGATTAACGTATTGGCGTTGGGCATGTCCAGGCCGGACTCGATGATGGTGGTGCAGACGAGGATGTCCACCTTGCCCCGGCCGAAGGCGTCCATGACCGCCTCCAGCTGCTCCTCCGGCATCTGCCCGTGGCCGACGGCGATTTCCGCCTCCGGCACCAGCTCGCGCAGGTCGGCGGCAATCATGGCGATGCTCTGCACCCGGTTGTGGACGAAGAAGACCTGACCGTTGCGCTCCAGCTCGCGCAAAATCGCCTCGCGCACCAGGTGGTCGTTGTAGGCGGCCACGTAGGTCTTCACCGGCAGGCGGGCCTCCGGCGGCGTCTCCATGGTGCTCATGTCGCGCACGCCCACCAGCGACATGTGCAGGGTGCGGGGGATGGGGGTGGCGCTGAGGGTGAGCACGTCCACCTCCCGGCGCATCTTCTTGAAATGCTCCTTGTGGTTGACGCCGAAGCGCTGCTCCTCGTCGATGATGAGCAGGCCCAGGTTCTTAAACTCAACGTCTTTCTGGATGAGCCGGTGCGTGCCGATGCAGATATCCACCGTGCCTGCGGCGATGCCGGCGACGACCTCGCGCTGCTCGGCGGGCGAGCGAAAGCGGCTCAGCGACTCGACGCGGATGGGGAAGGCCGAAAGCCGTTCCGAAAAAGTGGCGAAGTGCTGCTGCGCCAGGACGGTGGTCGGCACCAGCACGGCCACCTGCCGCCCATCCATGACCGCCTTGAAGGCGGCGCGGACGGCCACCTCGGTCTTGCCGTAGCCCACGTCCCCGCAGACGAGCCGGTCCATGGGGCGGGGCCGTTCCATGTCGGCCTTGACCTGCGTCAATGCCTCGACCTGGTCGGGCGTCTCCACATAGGGGAAAGCCGCCTCCAGCTCCTGCTGCCAGAGGCTGTCGCCGGAGAAGGCAAAGCCGGGCACGACCTCGCGGGCGGCGTAGAGCTCCAGCAGGTCGCGAGCCAGCTCCTCGGCGGCCTCCCTGGCGCGCTGCTTGGTGCGGCTCCACTCCTGCGTGCCCAGCCGGCTCAAGACCGGCGGGCGGTCCCCGGCCCCGATGTAGCGGGCGACCCGGTCTATCTGGTCGCTGGGGACGTAGAGGGTATCCCCGGCGGCGTACTCCAGGGCGAGGTACTCTTTCTCCGTCCCGGCGGCGGTGAGGGTGGTGACGCCCTCGAACCGGCCGATGCCGTGCTCCACGTGGACGACGTAGTCGTCGGGGCCGAAGTCTATCTCCACCTTGCGGCGGGCGACGGGGCGCTTCGGGGTGAGCCGCCGCTGCTTGACGAAGCCGAAAATCTCGGCGTCGCTGAATAAATAGGTCTGGCCGCCCATGACCCAGCCCTCCGGCAGCGACCCCTGTACCAGGGCGAGACCGCCCGGCGGCGGGGTCTGGGTAATGACCTCCACCGGCGCGGCGACGATGCCCTCCCCACCGAGGAGGTCGGAGAGGCGGCTGGCCTGGTGGCTGACGACGACGACGCGCTTCTGCTGCTGTAACAGCTCCGCCGCCTTCTTGAGGAAAGCGGGCAGCCGGCCGGCGTAATAAGGCGCGCTCATAAAGTCCAGCCTCTCCACGACGCCCCAGGCGGTCAGGCCCAGGCGCGGGCGGTCGCTCATCCCCGCCCCGATTTCCTCCCAGGTGAAGTAAGGCCGGGGGAAGTTGCGCGGCAGCTCGCCGCGTTCCAGTTTCTCGTCGCGGAGCTGGTCGGCCTCGTGTTCCAGGTCGGCGGCCGCCGCCGCCAGCGCCGACGGCTCGTCCAGGACGACGAGGGTGTCCTCCGGCAGGTAGTCCAGCAGGCCGCCGTTACGGAAGAGCGGCAGGTAGAACTGCGCCTCGCGGGTCGGCGACCCGGCGGTCATCATCTCCAGGTCGCGGCGCAGCTGGGCTTTGGCCTCGGCGCTGAGGCCGGTCGTGTCCAGCCCGCCCAGGACTTCTTCCAATCTTTCCTTGTCCAGCTGGCGCGGCGCCAGCAGCTCGGTGGCCGGGGAGACGAGCACGGCCTCAAGCCGGTCGGCGGAGCGCTGCGTGGCCGGGTCGAAAGCGCGAATGCTCTCCACGGTGTTGCCGAAGAACTCCAGCCGTACCGGCATATCGCTGGTCGGCGGGTAAATATCCACGATACCGCCGCGGCGGCTCATCTGGCCGGGCATTTCCACGGCCCCCTCCGCCCGGTAGCCCATCGCCTGCCAGCGCCTCAGCAGGCTCAGGGGTTCTGTTTCCGTGCCCACCTCAACGGTGTGGCAGGCGGCGGTAAAATCGGCCCGCGCCGCCGTCCGGGAGGTCAGCGCCGCCACCGGGGCCACCACCAGAGGAGGCTCGCCGCCGCCCGCCGTCAGGTCGGCCAGCCCGCGGAGGCGCTCCAGCTCGGTGCCGGTATCCGGCGCCAGCCGCTCGTAGGGGAGCACGTCCGTCTCCGGGAAGAGCCGGACGCGCCCGCCGGGGCACCAGGTGAGGAGCTGCTCGTGGAGCTTGGCGGCCTGCTGGGGACGGGCGGTGACCACCAGCAGCGGCCGCCGCTGCCGCGCGTAAATAGCGGCGATAAGATAAGGCCGGGCCGCCTCCAGCACCTCCAGCGCGGTCTCCCGCGGCTCGTCCAGCCCGTCAAAGGCCGCCGACGCCTCGATAAGCTCCAGCAATTTACTCAAGTCCGGCAAGCTGTCCTCCAAACACCTCTAGGGCTCGTCCCCCGGGGAGGGCCAGCCCTTAGCCATATTTTAGCACAGATTTTCGCCGTATTTAAGTCGCCCGGCGATAGACCAGGGCGACGACCAGAGCCACTATCATCATCACGGCGGTCAGCTGGAGCCCCCCGGTCACGCCGACGAGGCTGCCCAACCAGCCCATCACCGGCGCGCCCACGGCCACCCCGGCGGTGAGCAAAGCGTGGAAGACCCCGGTGGCCAGGCCCCGCTCGCCGGGCGCGGTGACCTCGGCCACACGGGCGGAGATGGTCGGGAAGAGCAGCCCGTAGGCGGCCCCGTAAAGCGCCATGATGATGAAGAGCCAGGCCAGCGACGCCACCACCGGCAGCAGCACCAAGGCGGTGATGCCCAGCCCCAGCCCGACCACGGTCAGTCCGAAGCGCCCGACCCGGTCGCCGAGGCGCCCCGAAGGCAGCTGCAGGATAATAAACATCACGGCGAAGGCCGCCAGCAGCATGCCCACCTGGAAGGCCTCCATGCCCAGGCCCTCGATATAGAGCGGCAGCAGCGTGACCACCCCGCCGAAGGAAAAATACTGGGCGAAAATGGCCGCGTAAGGGCCGACCAGCCCCGGCCGCTTGAGCAAAGCGGCGGCCTGCCGCCAGCCCCCGGAGGACGGCTCCGCCGGTTTCCCCCGGTTGCCGGGCAAAGTGAATCCCAACGCCGCTCCGCCCACCAGCAAAGCCCCGCCCAGCCAGAAGACGGCGTTATAGCCGGCGCGCGCCACCATCAGGCTGCTCAGGCCGTAGCCCACCAGCGTCGCCGCCGCCAACGCCATGCCGTAGAAGGCCATCGCCCGGCCGCGGCGCTCCCCGCCGTGGTACGCCACCGCCGCCATCGTCGCCGGGCCGACCATGCCGCCGGTAAGGCCGTGCAGCACCCGCACCAGGGCCAGGTGAAACGGGCGGCGGCAGAGGGTGTAGAGGAACATGCTCAGGGCGTCGCCGATGAGCCCGCCGATGAGGGGCAGACGGTAGCCGAGCTTGTCCACCAGCCGCCCCAGCCAGATATTGGCCGGGGTATTGACGATGGAGTAAAGCCCGACGATAACCCCCACGCCGACGATGCCGGCGCCGAGCTCGTGGGCGTAGAGGGCCATCACCGGAATCAGCAGGTGGGTATCCAGGAAACCGACGAAGGTAACGGCAGAGAGGACAGGTATGGCCTTTGGTACCCGGGTAAGCTGTAATCTGTTCATCCGCCCAGCCTAAGACAGGATACACCAGGAGCGTCGTCTTGTTCAACTAACGATTGCTTGTTATAATGTAACGAAAGGTAAGTTAGCTATAATGGCCAAGGGCGCGAAGAATAAAGCTGGGTTAACCTTCCGGCGCATCGTGGTCAAGCTG
>Ga0307426_1000992_pt1 | contig 19299 bp, 21 predicted proteins | sample SalMarWE160340MG_FD_202165 | JGI IMG/M metagenome (GOLD analysis project Ga0307426, IMG submission 202165) | Salt marsh sediment microbial communities from the Plum Island Ecosystem LTER, Massachusetts, United States - WE1603-40 | ecosystem: Environmental > Aquatic > Marine > Intertidal zone >...
GGTTCAAGGAAGCCGTGACGCAAGCAATAAACAGTGGCAAGAAAGTTTTGGGCACTATTATGCTCAACCCCCATCCTTTCGCCGACGAAATCAAACGCCATCCTGAAGTCGAAACGCTCCTGGTAACCAAAGATAACCGCACCGAGGTAATGAGGAAAGTCTTAAACTGGCTAATGTAAAGATAATATGCCTCCCTCTCTAACTCCTCACGCCAGGAACCATGCCTGGTGGCAACCGGCGAGTCCGATGAGTGGACAGACAATGGTCATGTCGCTCTACACGCGCTTCCTACCGCTGAACACTACGCTAGAAAGTGCAGTGCAGCAGGAGAGTTTTAGTAAGGCGAGTGCCTGGCCCCGACATTATGAAAATTCAGGACGCAGCTAATCCGTTGTCCGGCTTGGCAAGTAGATAAAGGAGACCACCAGCAACGCGATGCCGCCGGCGATAAATCCAATGCCGAGCCATTGAAGTGGAGCTAGAAGATCGACCAGTACCTGCGATGCCCAGACCTGTAGTTGTAGGGGCACATCGAGCATTGCTTGCAACATCTGCTCACCGCCGACACTCTTACCAATCAATGCGACAGCCAGCACAACAAGTCCGGATGCCAGGAACACTATGCCTAGCGTGCGGACGCCGGACGGGCGCCACCAAGTTTGCAGTTATTGGTCTAGGGGCTGATTGTGATTTTGTTCTCCACATCGGACACACCCGGCGCGGCGCACGCTATCGACTGGGCTTCTTGTCTCTCTCCCCAGGTGCGTACGCTCCCACTGAGAAGTATCTTGCTGCCACGAGTTTCCACTCTGATCCGTCGCGCATCAAGCATTGCATTGCGCTGAAATGCGCTTTCAATTTTGTTCTTTACATCCTGCGGTTTCGCCACCGGCTTGACAGTTATGTAGTTGTTGACTTCTACCACCCCCATCAATTTCTGCACGGCATCGATGGCAGCGTCCTTTTGGTACCACCAGTCTACCTCGCCACTCAGAGTAAGCCAGCCATCCTGCACGCTAACTTTGACCCGGTCATGAGGCACCGAGACATTCCACTCAAGAGCGTATACCGCTGCCCCGGCAATGTCCTCATCCGTGCGCTTGAAAGAACCAGGAAATCTGACCTTGATTTCTCCTGCCACTGCCCTGACACCAAAGACTCGAGCGGCGGTGCGCTCGACAGTAGACTTCGCGAAGTAGCTGTCCACATAGCCGGTCATTGTGACAATACCATCCTTGACAGCGATCCCGATCTCTGCCGCGGCTATACTTGGCTCCCACTTTAGTTCAGTCATAACATCCTTTTGCAGTTCCGCATCGCTTTTCATGACAATTTTCCTCCCTAATTTGTTCCGACCAAATCTTGAGCAGCCATATTTACTATACTCTACTCGCTACCTGCTTACCCCCTTTCCGAAAATATCCAATTCCGGTTCTGAATTCTGATTATTGCTTATAGTTACCTCCTTGTCCTTTGGAGGCTGTTTAATTTTGAGCAGCCTCAGCTCGGGCCATCTTGCCCGACCTCCTCTGTTTTCCTGTCCATACCCCCTGCTCAATCCCCCAATTCCCACGTAGATACTTTACCGCACATCGGAGCCAAAAATTATCGTCCGTTGGCGGACTCAATAGAGATAAGGAACACCAAAAATTCCGTAAGCCCCCCCCACACACACACTAGAAATGGCACCAGCAACCGCCTTCATATAGCGATTCCACTGCCCTCTACTCATCTTCCCCACCCCGACATTGCCCCAGTGATTCATCAGCGACCTCTATTATTCATTGTATCACGGTTGTCAGCATAATCAGAGGGCTTCACCCTATACAGCAACACATTCCATCGGATTGTTCACTTTGCCATGGTATTCTGAGGACATGCTACCTGATTTGTAGTAGGCCTGATTGGTATGGTATCCCTGGAATTGTAAGCGGCCGCTATCTATCTCTGCGGCTCGATAATCACTTTTAGAGAGTTTTGAGCCCGGGCGACAAGCTGAAATCCCAGTCCTGTTTCCGCCAGCCCCAGCCGATGGGTAATCATCTCCCGCACACGTATCTTGCCGGCCCGTATCAGTTCCAGCGCTGCGGCATAATCTCCGGGGCTGCCACCATAGGAGCTGGTGAGTGTTATCTCATTACGCCAGAACAGGTCATTCACCGATATCGGAACGCTACCACCCGGCTCTGTGGGGGCAAAGAAGAGCACAGTGCCTCCCCGCTCCACCGACTGCAATGCCTGAGTTATAGCTGATGTTGCCCCGCTGCATATCACGACGAGGTCGGCCAGACGACCACCGGCTGCCCGACGTAAATGGTCTGGGTTATATTCCTTGGCCTGAATAGCAACATCGGCTCCAAATTTTCGCGCTGCCTCTAAGCGATAATCAACGATGTCCGTTGCCAGAATGTAACCGACGCCCGAAGTCCGGGCCAGTTGTATATGGAGCAGCCCGGCAACTCCGCTGCCGATAACGAGCACACTTTGCCCCGGCTGTAGATGGGCTAATCTTTGCCCGCGCAGGACGCAAGCCAGCGGCTCGACAAAGGTCGCTTCCTCAAAAGATACTTCGTCAGGCAAGGGGAATATGCCCTGGTCGACATTGATGCGCGGCAGCCGCAGATATTCGGCAAAGCCACCGGGGTCGAAGTTCGTCCGGCGCAGGGTATCGCAAACGGTATGGTGCCCGCTGAGACAATAACGGCACGTGTTACAGGGGACATGATGGGCGGCACAAATCCGGTCACCTTCTTTATAATGTTCCACCCCCTCCCCGACAGCAGCAACCACGCCGGCAACTTCGTGACCCAGGACTAAAGGCGCTTTGTGCAGGCGATACCATTCCAGCAAATCGGTGCCGCAGATGCCGCTGGCCTCCACCCGCATCAGTACCTCGCCGGGGCCAATCTGCGGCACAGGCATCTCCTCCAGCCGCACATCTTGATTACTGTAATACATAGCTACGCGCATGGTAGTTTCCTCTCCGCAGACCATAAGGCGGGGATAAACCCCGCCATTACATCTATGCACATATTACCCCTACCCTCCACCGAGATTGCGGAGCCTGTTCCGAGGCGTAAGCGAGAAATCTCGGCTCCTCGCAAAGACAGAAGGGAGAAGATTGTTTCGGCCGGTCGAAGTCGGCTTCGCAAAGACAGGAGGAGTATCATTGCGAGCCCTTCCTTTTTTAAATTTGTCACAGCGTGCCTATACTTTACGGAGTGTGAAGCCCCTGTCAGGCGATGCGGCGGCACCGCATATACCAAACCTGCGAATCACTTATCCGCTATGCTTTTCGTTCGTCAATGGCTCATGTTTGCTGTTTGGGCCACTTCCAAGCGAACCAGGCAATCAGTCCTGTAACCACAACTGTTGAACCAATAATCAGTATCTGGTGAGCAGACGGCGACGCGAAATGCTCGGTTAAATGAACGATGTTAAGAATTGTAAAGACTATGCCCAGAACGAAGTTTGCCCAGCGGTTTGCCGAGTCCTTCAAAGTCAGTGACAGGACAGCCATCACCATCGGAACCCACCAGAAAAGAGCCATAAATAGAAGCATCCCTGCGCTCAACTGCATCCCCTCTACCTCTGCTACGGCGCCTGGCTCCATAAAGTACAGTATACTATGAGCCGCCATAGCCACCGCCATGAAAATCCACAGCACCGCAATTCTTGTCTTCCATCTCAAGATTTCCATAATTTATTCACCTCCTTTTTTTTGCCGCCGTTTCGCTAACTGATTTCGGCCGGCCGAAGGGCAAGAGGGCGACCACATGGCGTCATGATTGACCACCTTAGCTGCTCCTATTGCATTGGCATTAACAATTCGTTCTCGTGACTCACGATGCATGCGTCTGACTTCGCAATGAGCTGCTGCCTCTCCGGATCTGCAAACATCTTCTCCAAAAAGGCTTCCATTGCCGCCAGGCTATCAAACTCGGTGTCATAAACGAGGGTGTGCGCAGAGTCGCCACTAAGGCAGCCATAGCGCTTCCAGGGAGACCCTCCTGCCCGAATTGCGATAGCTTCGCCCTTTTTGTCAACCTCCATATACTCTGCCATCTTTCCAGGAACGACTTTTACAGTGGTGCGCATTAATACTTTCATTGTACTCTCCTCCTTTCTTTTAGCGTTCCACAGCATTCATTATTTCTTTTTAAGGCATGGCCTGGCGGAAAGCGCCAATGCCGCTATCCACATCGCAAAGAGAACATACATGAAGGGGAAATACGGAGCCCAGAGAGCAAGGCCGAAGCCCAGACCAATTCCACCGAAAACCAGGATTGAGAACCAGGCCCACTTCTCTGCTCTCCTGAGTGGAATCACGGCAATCACAGCTAACAATGCCAACGCAATAAAGTGATATACGGCATAGAACTTAACCGCCAGCGTCAGAAGTGTTGACCCACTGGCAGTTGTTCCCATCATTTCTGCCCACATTTGAGTGAAGCTTTCGGTGGCTGCAATTCCCCAGATGAATTGAAACACACCAAACGTTCCAATGATGCACATCAAGACAGCGGCGGCATTCAACTTTTTCAATTTAAACACCTCCTCAAATTTCGGGCACTTGAAATGAGACCAGCCTCTCCGCCGTCCGGAGGCGAAGAAGCTGGCTTTTGTTTAGCACAGGCATCACCATTATTCCTTCCCGCTCTTCACATTATCGTATATTTCTTGGGCCTGCTCAGGAGTAGCGTTCCCATGGATAACGGCGCGTATGGCTTTTATCATGGCCACGGGGTGCTCATTTTGCCAGATGTTTCTCCCCAGATTCACGCCTATGGCACCTTTCTGGATGCCATCATAAACAAATTGAAGTACTTCATATTCTGTATTTACTTTGGGCCCACCAGCAATGACTATGGGAACGGGGCAGCCCTGTGTAACCTTCTCGAATTTTTCACAGTAATAGGTCTTTACCACTCGAGCGCCCATCTCTGCAGCAATACGACAGGACAGAGCAAGATAGCGGGCGTCACGCTTCTTCAGTTCTCGACCCACAGCCGTAACTGCCATTACCGGAATGCCATACCTTTCCCCTTCATCAACAAGCCTGGCTAGATTTAACAAGGAATCGTGCTCGTAATCAGTCCCGACGAATATGGAGATGCCCACGGCACACGCATTGAGCCGGATGGCTTCCTCCATAGAGGTAGTTATCCCCTCATGAGCCAGGTCCTTTCCCGCTACGCTGGTGCCGCCAGATACTCTGAGGATAATTGGTTTCGCCTTGTCAGGGGCTATCGATGACCTTAAAACTCCCCTGGTAATGAAAATCGCATCGGTGTAAGGGAGAAGAGGTTCGAGAGTTTTACGCGGGTTCTCCAATTTTTTGACAGGACCCTGAAAATACCCATGGTCCACGGGCAGGAATAAACAGCGACCATCCGCTTGAATTAATTGTGCCAAACGGTTTTGCATCCCCCAATCCATGATATCAAGCCTCCTCTCTATGAGACTTTAGAACTATTATAGCACAGGAACGCAGCAAATCGTTTCTCCAGACGACCCACAAAGTTGCATGTTCTTCCGAGAATAGGCTATACTTAATCAGAGAGCTTTCTGGTGACTTTAGCGGAATGGAACCACCCGTTCTCATCCCGAACACGGAAGTGAAACGTTCCAGCGCAGACGATACTTGAGGGGCAACCCTCCGGGAAAATATGTCGTTGCCAGGAAGCTTTCATTTTTGCTGCTGAAGTCCATCTTTCTGCCATTAGACGTCATTGTTCCTAGGACATTAAGTGTAGTATTATTTGTAAAAAGAGGGGGGGGTGAAGAAATGAATGCAGTACAAACCTTTAAGCTCACCAAAAAGTTTAATGGCTTAGTAGCGGTAAACGGCGTTGACCTGGAGATAAATAAAGGCGAGCTTTTCTCCCTCCTCGGCCCTAACGGGGCAGGGAAGACTACCACCATCAGGATGCTATGTTGCCTCTTAAAGCCAACCAAGGGGACAGCTTCTGTATTGGGCTACGACGTAGTTAAAGCACCATTTGCGGTTAAAAAGCGCATTGGGGTATCGCCACAAGATACCATCCTCTCTGAGCGCCTTAACTGCTGGGAAAACCTGGCTCTGATTGGCAGGGTCCATGGCCTGAGCTCTGATGAAGTAGCAAGGCGGTCGAAGGAGCTACTGGAGACGATGGGGCTTATGGAAAGGGCCAAAGACCAGGTGCGGAAGTTTTCCGGAGGGATGAAACGCAGGCTCAGTATAGCCATGGCCCTTGTTTCCGACCCCCAGGTATTATTTCTGGATGAACCTACCCTTGGCCTGGACCCCCAGGCAAGAAGAGCCATCTGGGAATATATAGCTGAGCTTAAGGGAAAGAAGACCATTCTTCTCACCACCCATTATATGGAGGAGGCAGATTTCCTCTCCGACCGAATAGGGATTATTGACGAAGGAAGGGTTGTAGCTCTGGGCACGTCTCAAGAGCTAAAGACAAATCTCTTTGAGATGCGCAGCATGGTCGTCTCAACAGAAAACCTCACCGCTGAGGTCATAGCGGATTTGCAAAGCAAATACTCCAGGCTGGAGAAGGTCAAGGGGAGGCTTAAGATTTACCACAAGGACTTAGACTTCAAAGGGATCGTGGACTATCTCCATTCTAGAGGAGTTACCGTTTATTCTGCTGCCTTAGAGCAGCCAACCCTGGAGGACGTCTTTATCCAGATAACGGGAAAGAAGCTTAGAGACTAGAAGGGAGGTGAAGGAAATGAAGTTCTGGGAAATCGGCAAAAGGAATCTGAAGGAGATTTATAGAAACCCTGTGCTTCTAGGCTTCCTCGTGGGAATGCCCGTTGCCTTTATGCTGGTATTTTGCGCCGCCGCCGGCGGGGGACAGGCCGGCCCCATTGCGATGAGCATAGCAGACGAAGACCGCTCCCAAAACTCCTCCGCTTTTATACAGTATCTTGGAAGCGTAGATGCCATCGACCTGAATGAGCCGATATACAGTGAGGAATCTCAGGCCCAGGACGACCTGGAGAACGGCAGCATATCATTATATTTACTCATTCCCTCAGGATTCGGGGAGGCAACACGAACCCAGCAAGCTATCAACTTGGAGTTAGTCTACAAGGCAGCAGACCCGATGATAGGTCTACAATTAAAACCTATAATAGAGGCTGTCGGCTCTGAATTCCTGGGAGTGGCTCCTCCTTTAAATGTTGAGCTAAAGGGAACAGAAAGCAAAATAAAGAATATGGCTGTCAATTTCTATTTTCCCGGGATAGCTGTTTACGGACTCATGATTTTAATTTCCACAGCGGCGGGGATAATTGCCGGTGATAGGGAGAAGGGCTTTCTGGCTCGAATGTTCACAACCCCGGCAAGGCCCTGGGATTTCATTCTGGGTTATTCCTTGCCTTTCATCCCGGTGGTCATCGTCTCCACGCTGATTTATCTTGGCGTGGGGATGGCGATGGGGTTGACTATTGTCGGCAATCTGGGGCATGCCTTTCTTCTTTTCTTCCTTATCGGGCTTTGCTCTATTGGGATAGGCATGATAGTGGGCAGCCTGGTCAAAAGCGAGTCCCAAACGGGTGTTTCCTGGATCTTCATCGTTCCCATGGCAATGATCTCCGGGGCGTGGTTCACAGTGGAGCGTATGCCCTCGGCTATTAAAAGCGTCGCTGGGGCCCTTCCCTTCATCCATGCCATAGACGCCTCCCGGGCTGTTCTCAACGGCTCCTCTTTCTCAGCTATCATACTCGATCTTTACTGGCTTATTGGCTGGGCAGTCGTCCTGTTTGCCGTCGGGATTGTATTATTCAGAAGGACGATGGTGAGTTAGAACTTACTATAGTAGAGCTTGTATCCTATCATCTCTCTAATTGCGCCAGGTCGAACTTCATGCCATCTCTGGCGGCAATGACTGAGGTTCCGGTCTCCTCGGTCAATTTCTCAGCCAACTCCCAGGGTTTAGCCCGCCACATGGTCATGCCAAAATGAGTAAGTATAGCTATCCTGGGCCTCAGTTTCTCAATTATGCTCCTGGCCTCAGGAAGAGCTAGATGGTCAATGGGAGCTCCGGGGTTCAATCGGACCACATTGATAATTAGTAAATCGCCTTCATAGTGCTCGGCTAAATCATCAAAATATCTGGTGTCTGTAATCCAGGAGAAAGTATGCCGCGGCGTTTGGAAGATAAAGCCATATGTTTCTACGGGATGCTTGTGCCTGACCGGGGTCTTAAAAGAAACGTCGTTTATTGTGTAAGACCCGCCTTCAGTTAAGACCTGGATACTCCGGGGATAAGACTGCAAATAAGAAAGGATAACAGGGTCTCGATTCAGGGCATCGGAGGGGGCAAAGACCATGCCGCGCTTCTTTGTACCTCCGTCGGTCATAGCTTCAATCATAATATTAATATCCCCACTGTGGTCTAAATGTCTATGAGATAAAATAATAGCCTCCAGTTTCGTGGGGTCGAGTTTTCTCCTGGCAGCCTGAACCAGGGAACCAGGACCGGGGTCAAGGAGTATTTGAGTGTTACCAAGGTTAAGCCAGGCACCTCCCGAAGCGAGAAATTGGCGAGCCACGACAAACCTGGCACCGGCAGTACCCAGAAAAGTAATTACGTCGCTTAACTCAGCCATCGCTGAATTATAGCAAGGAGACATGCTAAAATTAACAAATAATGGCAGAACTGGAAGCGGAAATCGCCCGGCTAATAAGAGAATACCAGGCCAAAACCGGAAAGTTGTTGACCATCGGCACTGTCGAGTCAGCTACCGGCGGCAGGACAGCTGATAGGATAACCGATGTCCCCGGCAGCTCGGATTACTTCAAGGGCTCTGTAGTAGCTTACAGCAACGAAGTAAAAATCGCCCTGCTGGGGGTAAAAAAGGCGACCATTAAAAATTATGGCGTCGTGAGCGAGCAAACAGCTCTGGAAATGGCTCAAGGTGGCAGGAAGCTCCTGGATGTGGACATATGCGTCTCTGATACCGGGATTGCCGGTCCTTCGGGCGATACTCCCAAAAAACCGGTGGGTTTGTTTTACCTTGGCCTGGCAGCCAGAGATGAAAGCTTGAGTCAGAAGCATGTCTTTCAGGGAAACCGAGAGGGAAACAAGCGAGATGCTGCTGAAGCCGTGCTGAACATGCTGAAGCAACACTTGCTGCGGTGCATCGGCGCCAAAGACTGAAGACAAGGATGTAAAGATTAAGAGTGAAAGGAGGTTAAGGACAATGACAACCGAGAAGTTCACTGTAGAGGGAAGTCAAGTGGTTGAGAAGATAAAGGAGCTAATACATCAAGGAAACATCAGAAGAGTCCGTTTAATACATAAGGGGCGTCCCCTGATAGACATCCCATTGACAGTAGGCGTTTCCGCAGCTGCGGTAACGGTCCTGGCGGCCCCATTACTGGCTGCGCTCGGAGCAATTGCCGCACTAGTAACAGAATGCACTATCGAGGTGGAGAGGACAGAAGACACCCCGGAAGAGAAGGGCGAAAAACAATAGCAAGTAAGCTACTCCCTGTGTAACGGTTCGAGGGCTGAAAGCGATGCCGACCTGAACGACCTGCCTTCCACGCAGGGTTACAAGGATAAAAAGGAGGTGTCAAAAATGAAAATGGAGGAAATAAGGGTTAGAGACAGAATGCGAGCGCGGGGGCTGAAGAACAAAGGCCTTATAGAAATTTCCCAGGACACCAAGACAGGTGATTTCGTTCTGATCATGAGCAAGGGGACTCACAGGAAGTGGTTGTTCTTCAACTTTCCGGATGGAATGTGGAGAGCCAGCTGCCCGAAAGAACAGGTCTTAGACGTAGTGAAGGATTTCTTGACTGAGAGAATTCTGAAGGATTAACGGCGACCGCTCAAAACAGGGCACATAGTAACCTTTTTATCAAAGTAAGAATCGAGGGAAACTTACGCGGCTGAGTGTAGAATAGAATGGCTTCTTTAAGGTATACTTCACACCATGACAGCCTTCGATACAGGTGAAATAAAGTCTAAGGCAAAAAGCAATTTTACCGATGCCTGGATAGCTACGGCGAAGCTTATCCCTAGCGGTACTGAAATCTCTCTGACGAGGAAAGGCAAACCCCATCTTGTACGGGAATTAATTCAAAAATCCCGCCAGCTTCTACTAAACCTGGGTTTTGACGAGGTCGAGAATCTCACAATGCTGCCCGACAGCGATGTGGTCAAGCAGTACGGACCGGAAGCTCGAGTTATCCTCGACAGGGCTTTTTACTTAGCTGAATTGCCCCGCCCTGACATAGGGCTGAGCGACAAAAGAATAGCCCAAATAAAGAAGATAACAGAGGAAATTGACATTGAAAAACTGCAGACCATTTTGAGAAATTATAAAAAGGGAGAAATTGAGGCAGATAATCTCATTGAGGAACTTATTGCCGGACTGGGCATCACCGATTACCAGGCTACGGAGCTCCTGGATAAGGTCTTCCCCGAGATGAGAGAACTACAGCCGGTGCCCTCCAACAAGACCCTAAGAAGTCACATGACGGCTACCTGGTTTCATACTTTAGCAGCATTACAGGACAAAACCAGCTTCCCGGTCGCTTTATTCTCCGTCGGTCCCAGATACCGCAATGAACAGAGAGAGGATGCCCGGCATTTGCGAGTCCACCACTCAGCGTCCATCGTGGTTATGGACCCCGAAATGTCTTTAGATGCGGGAAGGACGATGACCAGGGCTATCATGAAGCAGTACGGCTTTTCAGACATCAAATTTGAGACCAAGGTAGCAACATCCAAGTACTATGCCCCCGGGCAGGAACAAGAGGTCTTCGTCAAACATAGGGCTCGTTCAAGCTGCCGCGTCCCCGGGCAGGAGCAAGAGGCCTCCGTCAAGCATAAGGGCAACTGGCTCGAGATCGCGGACATCGGAATGTATTCGCCTGTGGCCCTGGCCAATTTCGACATCAAATACCCTGTGTTCAATGCAGGCTTTGGCATTGAGCGACTGGGTATGCTTCTTTATGGAATAGATGATGTGAGGAAGCTGGCATACCCCCAATTTGCTGTAGTTGAGTATTCCGACGAAGAGATAGCTAAATCTATTACTTACATAGCCAGCCCTCAGACAGCCAGGGGTCAGAAAATAGCCCAGGCAATCGAGGAAACCGCCCGAAAGCACAAGGACGAGATTGCCCCCTGTGAGTTTTCGGCCTGGAAAGACAAGTCTATTGAGGTGAAAGTTGTCGAAAAAGAGGCCGGCAAGAGATTAATCGGTCCCGCCGGTTTCAACGAGATCTGCGTTGCCAACGGCAGCATTTATAGTGATGTTGTGCCTTCAGGCATACACGCCGGGATAAACTATATGCGTGCTATAGCCATGGGCGCAGCAGCAGCAATAGAACGTAGCAACGATAACTTAACTTATCAGGTGAAGGGAATAAGGCATCTTTCTGACCTTAATCTACAGATTCCCGAAGCTGTTCGACAACATATTGAAGGACAACAGAAGAAGATGGGGGTTGCTGGCGCTGTATTTGTAGCCATAGAAGTCAAGAAACTATGAGAGAGCGTGTAGTGGTCATTGCCAGGGGGAAAGATGGAACAGAAAAGCAGTAAGTCACTACAGAAGCTCAGCGAGTTGCGAAGGCAACATAAGGGGCTTATTAACCTCATGCCTCTACAGACAGGTGGCATGCTTACCGATGCTGCCAAGGAGGCCTTAACGGAATTTGGGGATGGATATTCTGTGTGTGATTTTTGCCAGGGTAGTTTATGTAATGTAACCAATCCCCCCATCCGAGACTTTGTCCAGGAGCTTCTACCTCAATTCTTAGGCTGTGAAGTTGCCACCATAACCCACGGAGCCAGAGAAGCTAAATTCATGGTCATGCATTCTCTAGCCAAGCCGGGGGATTCGATTCTTGTCGACGGCAACAGGCATTATACAACGGTCGTCGCTGCTGAAAGGGTGGGGTTAAACGTAATCGAGGTGCCTCATTCCGGACATCCGGAATTTAGAGTCGACGTTAACGAGTACGCACCGCTCATAAAAAAACACGCCCCCAAGCTAATTCTATTAACTTATCCAGACGGTAATTATGGAAATCTTCCTGATGCCGGAAGGCTAGGAGAAATTGCTCAAGAATATAACATCCCTTACATCCTTAACGGGGCATACGCTGTGGGCAGAATGCCTATAAGTATGGAGGAGATAGGGGCTGATTTCATTATTGGCAGTGGGCACAAAAGCATGGCTTCTGCCGGACCTGTTGGAGTGTTGGGAATGAAGAGGAAATGGGAAGAGACAGTGTTGAGAAAATCCGGCACACATAGCAATAAAGAGATTGAGCTTCTCGGCTGTACTGTAAGAGGGGTTCCTCTGATAACACTCATGGCTTCCTTTTCCTATGTGAAAGAAAGAGTTAACCATTGGGATGAACAGGTATCCAAAGCACAGTGGTTTTCCGCTGAGCTTGAGGAACTGGGTTTTAAGCAGCTAGGGGAAAACCCACACAGGCATGACCTGCTGCACTTTGACACCCCTGTGCTCTACGAAATCTCCAAGCGGGTTCGAGAGAGGGGATATTTCCTTTATAAAGAATTAAAGGAAAGAGGCATTTGGGGACCACAGCCAGGCATGGCAAGGTCTTTCAAACTCTCCACCTTTGCTGCTGATAGGCAGCAGCTAGGGTTCGTTATAGATTCCTTTAAGGCCATCCTGAATAAATATAGTTAGCGGACCTGGGCAAAAATCTCGCAGTGTCTTTGGGTATAGACTTTTTTCAAGTGCTGCAAAGATGCTTGAAATGGCATAGAGGCAATATTATCCGTGCTCATGATTACAGCATCCTCTCCATCGCTTGAATAATACCTCGGGCGCCTCCCCACCACTCGGAAGCCATACTTTTTATAAAGTTCCTGGGCTATTTCATTAGAAGCGCGCACTTCCAAAGTGACTACATTAGCATTCACTATCTGTGCTAGTTCAATGGTTGCGATGAGCAAACCTTCACCTATGCCAAGTCGACGATAACCATCTCTTACACCAATGGCAATGATATGTGCCTCCTTCATCATCATCCAGAAGCCCGAAAAGCCAACTATGTTTTCCGGTACGTTGAGATGACGCTCTTGACCGAAGAGCCGTTTGAACCAAGGCAGTCTCTGTATCGCTTCTCCCTCAGATTCTGACGCATCCCTCTTATTACAAGCCACTATATAGCGGACGGATGGATTGTCAAGATCCCGCTTATACGCCGATTGAGAGCGAAACACCCACTCACCAGGAAAAGCCTCTCTATCAATTTGGGCTACCTGGGGGACATCCTCATACTCCATAGGGCGGATGACATAACATATGCCGTGCATCAATTGAAATTTTAGCATAGTATCGGGGTTTTTGACCCCGACTCCTTCCTTCATTACGACGGGCACTTCAGCGTGCCTGTCCCCTACACTTTTTCGCCTTCAAACCTGCACTCTAGTGTGCAGTCCCACAAATAGCTTTCACGAAAGCTGTCATTTTGAGACGAAGGCGAAGAAGCTCACCTCCGCTCAGGATCAGGGCAACGACAATTAAACGGTCTCAGAGCAAAAAGAAGGTTTTTATGCCAAGAAAGCATTGCCGGAGGTATTACAGCAGGCCAATATACAATTTCATCCTCAGGTATACTCTGGCCCTCTGCCCCGCCGCCTTGCCGCCCAGACAGCCACTGCTACTGAAACCAGCACCAGCAAGCCTATTATGGCTGCCTTCTCGGCCGGAGTAGTGTTGACGGCTATAGTGCTCATGGCCACAGCAGGCAACAGCCCAGCCCTCACTATTGGCTTCAGGCTGGGATGCTCGGTTATAAACTCAGCCATTGGTGGGCTGACCGTGTAATAAAGGTCTACCAAGGCTTGTCCTGCAGGGTTGGGCAGCAGGTATTCATCTCTGAACTCACGCAAAATTTCTATTTCCTTTGCCATTGGGGTGCCGTAGGCTGCGGTAGCGATGAAGCATGGGCCGCCAGCTTCCCCTTCTGTAATCGCATAGAGCCTATTATCATCCGGCCAACCAGAGCCAACATAGATGGTGCCATCAGCCCCTATGACAGGGGAGGACATGATTTGGCCACCTGTGATGTGGCCCCACTTCAAGACGCCGCCGGGGGTTATGGCATAGAGCTTATTATCAGAAGAGCCAACATAGATGGTGCCATCAGCCCCTATGGCGGGAGAGGACTTGACAGGCCCGCCGGTGGTGAAGCTCCATTGCAGGGCACCAGCGGGGGTTATGGCATAGAGATTATTATCATTAGAGCCCACATAGATGGTGCCATCAGCCTCAATGGCGGGGGAGGACTCGACAGGCCCACCTGTGGTGTATCTCCACTTCAGTTCGCCGTCGGGATCTATGGCATAGAGCCTATTATTAGAAGAGCCCACATAGATGGTGCCATCAGTCCCTATGGCGGGGGAGGAGCAGATTTGGCCAGTTGTATTGAAGCTCCACTTCTCGGTGCCGTCAGGGTTTATGGCGTAGAGATTATTATCATTAGAGCCGACATAGATGGTGCCATCAGCCCCTATGGCAGGGGAGGAGCGGACTTGGCCAGTTGTGTTGAAGCTCCACTTCTCGGTGCCACCGGGGTTTATGGCATAGAGATTATTATCAGAAGAGCCCACATAGATGGTGCTATCAGCCCCTATGGCAGGGGAAGACTCGACAGCGCCCTCTGTGGTTAAGCTCCACTTCTCGGTGCCATCGGGGTTTATGGCATAGAGATTCTTATCATCAGAGCCCACATAGATGGCGCCATCAGCCCCAATGGCGGGGGAGGACAAGACAGGTCCATCTGTGGTGAAGCTCCACTTCTCCGTGCGGTCGGGGGTTACGGCATAAAGCTTATTATCATCAGAGCCGACGTAGATGGTGCCATCACCACCTATGGCGGGGGAGGATTCGACCCAATCGCCAGTGAGAAAGCTCCACTCCAGTTGCGGTATTACAGGACCGGTGTAAGGGCTTCTGCCCATATTTTGAGGACACTGGCGGAACTTAGGCCAAGGGCTTTCAGTAATGGCATAGAGATTATTATCGTCAGAGCCGACGTAGATGGTGCCATCAGCCCCTATGGCAGGGGAAGACTCAACATCGCTCTCTGTGGGTAAGCTCCACTTCAGTGTGCCACCGGGGTTTATGGCATGGAGCTTATTATTATCAGAGCCCACATAGATGGTGCCATCACCCCCTATGGCGGGGGAAGAGCCGACTTCACCAGTTGTGTTGAATCTCCACTTCTCGGTGCCATCGTCGGGGTCTATGGCGTAGAGATTATTATCTTTAGAGCCCACATAGATGGTGCCATCACTCCCTATGGCGGGGGAGGAGCAGACTTCGCCAGTTGCGTTGAAGCTCCACTTCTCGGCGCCGCCGGGGTTTATGGCATAAAGCCTATTATCATTAGAGCCCACATAGATGGTGCCATCACTCCCTATGGCGGGGGAGGAGCAGACTTCGCCAGTTGTGTTGAAGCTCCACTTCTCGGTGCCATCGTCGGGGTCTATGGCGTAGAGATTATTATCTTTAGAGCCCACATAGATGGTGCCATCACTCCCTATGGCGGGGGAGGAGCAAACTTCGCCAGTTGTGTTGAAGCTCCACTTCTCGGTGCCACCGGGGTTTATGGCATAGAGCTTATTATCCTTAGAGCCCACATAGATAGTGCCATCACCCCCTATGGCAGGGGAGGAGCAGACTTCGCCACCTGTGTGGAAGCTCCACTTTGAGATGCCGCCGGAGGTTATGGCATAGAGATCAAAATCCGCAGAGCCCACATAGATAGTGCCATCAGCCTCAATAGCAGGGGAGGACAAGACAGGCCCACCTGCGATGAATCTCCATTTCAGAGTACCGCTGGGGTTTATAGCGTAGAGCTTATTATCAGAAGAGCCGACATAGATAGTGCCATCAGCCCCAATGGCGGGGGAGGAGCCGACTTCGCCATCTGTGGAGAAGATCCACCTCAGTACCGGTATCCCAGGACCGGTGTAAGAGCTTCTGCCTGTGTGCTGCGGGTTCCGGCCGAACATAGACCAGGGGGCATCAGCAGGCTGAGCCTGGGCGATATTCGCTGGCATAAGTGCGACCAATGACGGCAGCACCAAGCAAAGGATAACACCCAAGGCTATCAAAAATCTTGACCTGTTCATAGAGCACCTCTCATATATTATTTTCACTTTCCATCTCTTCTGAAACTACTCAGCTATGCTATACTATACCATAATATACTATGACTAATGTTTTGGAAAGCGTCAATCACCAATCAGTAATAGGAATATAGTACTAGCCTCACCACCCTCTTTCCCCCAAATCCTAAATCCTAAGCACTAAATACTAAACAAATTCTAATTTTCAAATTCCAAACCGTCTTGGTTATTTGATATTGTTTGGGATTTGGCATTCCGTGCTTTGGATTTATCCCGTTATAGAGGCGGGGAATAAATCCCCACCCTATGAAACTAAAAGGCGTGTGTCAATCCCATTGGCCCTCCACGAGATTGCTTCGGCTGACTTGGTCAGCCTCGCAGCGACAAGAAGAGAAGAGCTCAGAATGACATCAAGGAAAGGCTTATTTTCGCTAACAGCAAGGGTACCCGCTGCCGCTAACTATTTGCACACTTTTTGATTGTACCTCGAGTTCCAAATCATCCACGCTAGAAAGTGCCAGCGTGGTTATTTCAAAATATTGCACTGACCAGAAAGGCTTGCTAAAATAGCCAAATAATTAACCCTGAAAAGGAGAGAAACGAATTTTCACCGCGAACTTAATAACTAGGTTGTAGTTGTGATAGATTCCCCTGTTTTAGTGCTTAATCAGAGTTATGAGCCCCTTAACGTATGTCGCACGCGTCGGGCCATAGTACTAATGTTTCGGGGCAAAGCCGAAGTGCTGGAAAATAACAGAGGTGAGCTTCACTCTGCTAGCCAGGTATTCCAGATACCTTCAGTAATCCGACTCGTCTATATGGTTAGGCGTCCTCGCCATCAGAAAAAATTAAGCAGGCTCGAGATATTTAACCGTGACCATTACACCTGTCAGTATTGTGGTCAGCAAACCAAGGAGCTTACCTTAGACCATGTTATTCCACGGAGGTGGGGTGGAAAGCACGCCTGGGACAATGTGGTCAGTGCCTGTATTCCTTGCAACAGGCATAAAGGCGGACGTACGCCGGATGAAGCAAGGATGAGATTGCTGCGCCAGCCATGTCCTCCTCGCAATGACGGCTTCTATATTCCCTATCACCTTCTCAATAACCATGGTGAATGGCAAAAATATCTACCCTCTTTGAATTAACTTATCCCCAAAAAGTCTAGTGACTTTTTGGGGACCCCCTCAATTTGCTCTAAGTTTAATCGGGTTCCTAAAAAAACTACAACTTCTCTTCCGGACGAATTAATTCAGCCAGAGCTATCTCTTTCATCGCCCCATCATCCAATTGTACTGTTACCGTTTCCTTGAAGAGGTTAGTGCTGATTACCCTGGCTTTACCCCAGGGTGTTACTATTTCCTGTTTCGGCTGAGGCATCTGCTTTCTCATAGCTGCATATTCTTTGCTTTCATATGCCAGACAGCAGAGGAGCCTTCCACAGATGCCCGATATCTTCATGGGATTCAATGCCAAGCTCTGTTCTTTAGCCATTTTAATAGATACTGTGGCAAAGCTGGTGAGGGAATTCTGGCAACATAAAGGATAGCCGCACTTGCCTATACTACCCAAAAGCTTAGCCTCATCCCTTGCCCCTACTTGCCTTAACTCTACCCGTCTTTCCAGAGCATGGCTCAATTTCCGAACCAAGTCTCGGAAGTCCACCCTCTCTTCAGCACTGAAGAATATGGTCAGGCGCTCACCCTGGGAATCATAGCGAGCCGCTAGTGGCTTCATCTTTAAACCAAGTTGGTCTGCCATTTCATTGCACTTGCTTAAGGCTTCTTTTTCCAAGTTTCGCCGAGCTTCCTCTAAATCCCCCTCCTCAGCCTGGCGTACTACCGCCATTAATTGCTCGCCTGGTTGAGACGAGGCTTCAAGAGTAACAACTTTAGCCACGTCTAGCCCACGACCAGTATCCACCACTACATAGTCGTTCACCTGCAGGGATGTCTCACCAGCGTCACAGTGGACTAATCTTCCTCTAGGGCGGAATTTGACTCCAATTATGTTAGCCATCGAAATATATTATATTCTAAATTCCACAATGACATTCTCGTTCAGAATTTCACACTCAGTTTTCTGGGTAAATTGAGCATCAGCCATTCCAATGCTAAACGGGGATTAACATTCTTAGAGATTTCCTCCTGTAGCAAATAAAGATTAGCAAGAAACCCTTTAATCTCATTCAGACTTAATCCCCTGGCTTGTTCTTCCAGAGCTATCTCATAATCTACATTAATGATGGCCTCCTTGCAACCACCTTTAATGAGCATCAAATCACGCCACCAGTCGAGCCAAATCTCTATTATTTCTGCTCCGGTTCTTCGGTTCTGGCCAAAGTGGCTTGCCAGCTCTTGCGCGTAGGCAAACCTTTGCCCTAAGTCGGCAGTTAATAGGGATAACAGCTTGGCTATCCTTTGGGAGCGCTGCTCTAATATATCGCCATTTGTCAAAGCGGACAACGCCCAGCCAAGGCGACCGTGGCACAATTGCGTCAAAAGCTTTGATTTATCAGCATCAACATTATATGAGTTGACGAGTACCTCTTGTACTCGCTCTGATGGCACAGGCTTCAATTCCAGCCGCTGACAACGTGAAATAATTGTCGGTAAGAGATGCTCCTCCTCAGCAGCTAATAGAAGCCAAACTACTCTTTGCGGTGGCTCTTCTAATATCTTGAGCAAGGAATTAGCCGCCTCAGTAGATAGATATTCAGCATCATCAATGATAAACACTTTGCACTTACCTTCATACGGTGGCAGGTTGGCTAAGCGCTGCAGCCCTCGAATATCATCAATGCCAATCTCTGTCTTAGAATCCAAGCCAATAGGAGTGACGTCAGCGTGCTTGCCCTCCAGGATTCGCTGGCAGGAACGGCATTGACCGCAAGGCAGTTCGGGCCCATCGCAATTTAGGGCTTGAGCCAGATTGAAGGCTAAAGTCCCTTTGCCCACATGCCGCGGCCCTACCAGAAGATAGGCGTGGGCTATAGCATCGGTTTTAAGGCTGTAATCCAGCAGAGATAAAATTTTATCCTGTCCGATAACTTGCCACATGTTAAATCAGGTCCAGGTTCATCATATCCTGATAAGTTTCCCGACGCCGGATAAGACGCGCTCGGCTTTCCTTCACCATTAGTACAGCCGGTCTGGTCATGGCA
>Ga0307426_1000993_pt1 | contig 19297 bp, 16 predicted proteins | sample SalMarWE160340MG_FD_202165 | JGI IMG/M metagenome (GOLD analysis project Ga0307426, IMG submission 202165) | Salt marsh sediment microbial communities from the Plum Island Ecosystem LTER, Massachusetts, United States - WE1603-40 | ecosystem: Environmental > Aquatic > Marine > Intertidal zone >...
ACCTGCAGGATGCCGTACCGCTGTCGCTGGGACAGGAATTTTCCGGCTACGCCCGGCAAGTCGAGCTTGGCATCGAGCGCATCCGGGCCGTTGAACCCCGCCTGGCTGAACTTGCATTAGGGGGAACGGCCGTCGGCACCGGTCTAAACGCCCATCCGGATTTTTCCGGAAATGTCATTGCGCTGATTTCAAAGCATACGGGTTTGCCTTTCACCGAAGCCGTCAATCACTTCGAAGCCCAGGCCGCCCAGGATGCGGCTGTCGAAACCAGCGGTGCTCTAAAAACGTTGGCGGTCAGTCTGGTCAAAATTGCCAATGACATCCGCTGGCTGGCATCCGGCCCGCGCAGCGGCATCGGAGAAATTATTATTCCGTCACTGCAGCCGGGCTCTTCCATAATGCCGGGCAAGGTCAACCCCGTTATAGCCGAAGCGGTCATTCAGGTGGCCGCCCAGGTAATAGGCAACGACACTGCGATTACGATGGGCGGTCAGGCCGGCAATTTTGAGCTAAATGTCATGCTGCCGGTAATCGGCTACAATCTATTGCAGTCGATTTCCACGCTGGCAGCAGTGACCCAAGTGTTTAACGAGAAATGCATTTCCGGCATTACCGCCAACCGGGAGACCTGTGCGGCCTACATTGAAAAAAGTCTGGCCCTGGTTACCGCACTGGTACCGGAAATCGGTTATGATAAAGCGGCTGAAATTGCTAAAAAGGCCTATGCAAGCGGGAAAACTATCAGGGAAATTGCGCTTGAAGAAAAAATATTGGGCGCAGATGAACTGGACGCCTTGTTGAAAGGTTAATTAATCCGCCCTTAAAATAAGCCCCCCAGGATTTTACATTTGATGGTCGTTTACTTTTGTTTCAAAATCCGCTATAAGTCCGCCTATCCGGTTTACTCCGACTTTGCCCGGCGAACGAGGTTTTCCAAATTTGAATCAAAGGAGGTATTGTATGGCCAAAAAGCGGTACACCATCAACACTGCCTGTCCCCAGTGCGGCTGCAGCAGAGCGCAGGTGTTGTCTGAAGCGGAAATGCAGAAAAGGTATGGACACGTCCCTAATTTCGACATGGAATGCGGCGAGTGTATGGAGAAATTTACAGCCGAAATGAAGACCGCCTGCCCCGAGTGGGACAAAGAATGCCGGTTGAAAGAATAATCTCCATTTATAATTTAAAAAGTGATGAGTGCTGAGCGCTGAGCGTGTCGCTTTTTCCACGGCCTTAATTCTTTTTAGCTCAGTCCTCAGTCCTCGTTACTCAGTCCTAATGAGTATCTTTCATTCGACACTTGTCCTCTTTAGGCGGATTCTCTCTTTCTCCCCTGCGTCATGCTCTCTATTGCCCGGCCACCCGCTTCACCCAATATTGCGCCACGCTTTTAAGGCTAATTCAGCGGCCATATAAATCATGAGCAGCCCCGCGAAAATATCTGATTGTTTCTGATAACGGCGTGCCAGACCGGATGCACCCGTTCCCAGCAGCAGTAAGCCCGGTATCGTACCCAGGGCAAATGCAAAAACCAGAATGGCGCCTTTAAAAGGCCCGCCGGCCGGAAGTGCCCGGCTAAAGGCGGCAAATGAGAGTCCACAGGGAAGCAAGCCCATCATCAAACCCACTAAAAATAATTCAATCCGGCCTTGGTTTGAAACTGCGGATTGGATAATTTTCCCGTATCCGGGAATTTTACCGGGCGACGCCAGGGCCATCCATCCCGGTTCCCGGATAATGTCCAGGCGGGCCAGGCCAAATAAGATCAGAAACAATGCTGCCAACAAGGAAAACCCCACCTGAATTCGCCCTACCCAGGCCAGATAATCCCCACCGGTTAACGCGGCAATTCCCGCCATTCCGGTCCCGATGCCGCCCATAGCAGCGCCGATGACCATATAGGTGATGATTCTACCGAGATGATAGAACAAATGCGCCGACAATCTGCCGGTCTGGCCTGGAAAGGCGATGACCAGAGGACCGCACATGCCGATGCAATGTCCGGTTCCGAGAAGCCCGAGCATAAACATTGAAAAAAGGGTCAGATCGTGCATGCTGTAATTCCTAACATTTGCGGAAATAATTGGAAAGCAGTAAAATGACCGTGCGACATCGAATCAGTGACCGGAATGTTTCGGTCATGGGAGCGTGGAATTTTGATATTTTGATTTGGGTTTTGAGTGTCATATTCAGGAAAGCGAATTTGTAATATCTTAATACCTGAATTTTGCACGTATTCTTACCAGCAATGCAAAAGTGTATGCATCTGTAAGATATCCCAAGCGAAGTTTGCTGGAAAAAATTCAGGGAACCAGTTAAACCAGCCTATGACGATTCTTTAGGCCGCCGCTGTTTATGGTTTGACAACGGAATTAGATTCCTTTAGTAATTTTGTTAAATTCATTTTTGCTGCATTTAATTTGATTGTCCGTATGTCTTTAACGATCGGCGACGTCGGATACCTGAACTTGAAAGGAAAAATCCGGCAAATTTGCCAAGGAGGCTGGCGTGCAAATCGGTTGCGATGGAGATAAAATGGGATTGCTCGGATCTGTTTTTTTAAAAAGATTTTTTCCGGCTGCGGGATGCATCGGGTTGGCACTCTTCGGATGGGCGTTGTTGACCGGTGAGGCCGGCTCAGGGCCGAAACCCGGCCTGAAACCCCTGGATGAACAAGGTCACATGCAAATCAGCGATCAAGACCGCTGCCCGGTGTGCGCCATGAAGGTGAACGCCCATAAAAAGTTTTCCAGTGCGATTCAACTCACCGGCGGCGAAACCTTTTATTTCTGCGGTACCGGCTGTATGATCCGTTCCTGGATGCATCCGGAAATATTTTTAAACGTCTCAAAGCCGGAATTGAAAAAAAGCGTGGTGCAGGATTATTTTAGCGGCGAACAGGTAGACGGTCTGGCCGTTTACTGGGTGGCCGGCTCCGATGTGGTCGGACCCATGGGTCCGGCGTTGGTACCCATTTTAGACAAAGGTCAGGTGGCGGTCTTTAAACATCGACACGGCGGTAAGGCTGTTTTTCGCCTCGGCGAGATGACCGATGAAAAATGGCAAAACCTGACCGGCAAGAAAGCGGTTCCCCAAAAATGACATCCCCCACCGGACAGGCCGATCGACTGGGTATTTGCAATGCCCTCGGCCTATTTATTCTGATTCTGGCGGCCGCGGCCGTGGTGATCGTCTGCGTCGACGCCGCACATCGAAGCGATACCCTCAACGATCAGGGTGCACAGCTGGTGCGTATTTTCGGATTCACCCGGCTATCCTTGGTTCCGTCCGGTCGGACTTTGCGAATGCCGCATCTGTGTAATTCGGCCGTTGATTGGCGCTATGATCCTCAACTTGCAGGCATCCAGCCGGATCCGGCTGATTTAATTCTCAAAGACCCGGATTGAAAACGAAATATGAAATTTCGTTCATCATATCCATTTTTGGCATGGGCGGTGAGAGATAGTATTAGGCAGCCGCTTGAAGCCCTTCTTCTTTTTTTGTCGCTGGCTTCCCTGGCGGCGGTGCTGGGTACCGTGCTTTTATTGAGTCAGACACTTTCCCATACTGCCCAACGGCTTTTAAAAGACGCCCCCGCCCTGGTTATCCGCAGAGTCGGTGCCGGCGGCTGGGCGCCCATGCCGGTTCAAGAATCCGTCAGGCTTGCGAAATCGGTTGCCGGCGTCATTGGCGCCAGAACGCGGATCTGGGGGACGGTAAACGGTCCGGGCGGGCCGGTTACCGTATTCGGAATTGATCAGCCCCTCGAGCGTGCCGGCTTGCCGGATAACATTCTCCTTCCGTCCCCCGGTCAGGCAATTTTGGGCCCCGGTGTCATGGCGGATGCCAAAACGGGTGTCATAAAATTGAGCGGTACGAATTCCCTGGTTGTCCAAGTTGCGGCGGTCCTTGATTCCCGGACGAGTATGGTAGCTCATGATTTGGTCCTGCTGCATCCGAACGATGCCAGACAAATCTTAGGCATTGCACCCGGATACGCCAGAGACCTTGCCGTGGATGTATTTTACGACAATGAAGCCGAGGCGCTATTGCCGGATCTGGCCAGTGCCTATCCCTGGCCGGTGCTTCTGATTACCCGTCGGGAGGCTGCCGGGATTTACTCCGCCGGGCTGGCCCGTCGCAGCGGCCTTGCTTATATGACCTTGGTGCCGGCGCTTCTGGCACTTGCCTTTATTGTCGTCGGCGCCTACAAAAATCAAAGCGCACGGCGTTACGAGGTCGGATTGTACAAAGCCTTCGGCTGGACCACTGCGGACATTTTCCGTCTACAGTTGCTCAAAGCACTATTTAGCGGAATTCCTGCGGTGGTATGCGGACTGATCCTTGCCTATGGCCTTGTCCTGTGGCCCGGAGTATCCTGGCCCGGATATTTGCTGCTGGGGTGGAAACAATATCCGCCGTTGCTATATCTTGATGTTTCCGGAGCGTTGTTGGTGCTCCTTGAAATCGCCCTGCTTTTATTTTTGCCGTATCTTGCCGCAGCACTCTGGCCGGCGATAAAAGCTGCAACGACCGATCCTCAGGATTTTCTTGCAAAGGAATTCATTTAGGTATGGACTCAGCGCTTGTCTGTCAGGATATCAGCTTGCTGCGTCGCGGATGGGAAGGATCGCAGCGCGCGGTTCTGAAAAACGTCAGTGCCGTTTTTAAGGCCGGTCAGGTGGCGATTATTTCCGGACCGACCGGGGCCGGCAAAAGCACGCTGCTGCATATTCTGGCCGGTTTATTGCGCCCCTCCCAAGGTCAGGTTCTGGCAGACAATCGTCCCGTGTCTCGCTGGAACACCGCCCACCGGGACCGCTGGCGCAGAAAAGTAGGAATTGTCTTCCAACACCCCCGTCTCTTGAATGAACTCACCGTTCTTGAAAACGTCATTCTGCCGATCATTCCCCGCGTCAGCTCTATTGCCCGGCTGCGGCAGCGCGGTTATGAAGCCCTTGAAAGCCTTGGCATTTCACATTTGGCCGGGCAACCCGGGTTCGCCCTTTCCGGCGGGGAACAGCAAAGAGTTTCCATCGCCCGGGCAATTGTATCTCAACCGGAGATTCTGATTGCCGACGAGCCGACCGCGCATCAGGATGAAACCGGCGCCGCCGCAATTATTCACCGATTGACCGAATGGAAGCGTCCGAATACGATCACGATCATCGCTGCGCATGATGCGAGATTGCGGCGGCATAGCGATTTTGCCGACCGGCAATTTGAGCTGCGATGCGGTGGTTTGAAAGAACTGCAATGATCTGGCACCCGCTTCTGATAGCCGTTCTCGTGGGAGATTTGCTCAGCCTCTTATTATTGCTGGCAGCTGCCAAAACAGCGTTTAAGATTGCCATCGAATGGGCGCCGCACTCAGCGGCAAGCCGACAGATACGGCTCGAACGCGCGGCGGAAACCGGGGCTTTAACCACCAGATTTGCGCTGGCAGCATTTTTTGTCGCATCGCTGGTACTTATCGTCGCTATAACCAACGTGTTGCCGGCCGTCATTCCCGGTGCTATGTGCGGGACCGGCGTCCTCCAGGCAACCGATGGCTTGGGCGGCCGTGCTTTATTTTATCGTTTCCTCGTGTTGGGGATCATTTACATCTGGCTGATCCTCGAAAAGCTCAACATCTTGCGACCGGATAGACCGCTTACCCAGCGCAATGCCCGCGTTTTGCTGCTGGTGTTGCCCTTTCATCTGCTGGCGGTGTCGACCACCATGCAGGCCGTTTTTCGCATTGATACGCATCAACCCGTTGATTGCTGTGCCGTGGTTTATGATCAGTTCCGCAATCTTGCAGTCGCCCAACAGACTGCCGGAATTCCCAATACCCTTTGGCTATGGATCTTTTGGACTTTAACCATCCTGCTGGTATTTAGCGGGTTGCAAGCCTGGCGGGCAAAGCCGCCCGGCCGGGTTAAGGCCGCAGGGTGGATGGCCTTGCTGGCCCTTTTATGGGTGCCGGCGGCCGCTGTCGTCCTAATAAAGGTATTTTCCGCTTATTACTATCAGGTTCTCCACCATCACTGTCCCTGGTGCCTGTTTTTGTCTGATCACAAATTTGTTGGAATTCCATTATTTTTTACCCTGGCCGTTGTCGTCCTGGAAGGACCGACTTCTTTTATAACTGCTAAAATAGCCGTTACATATCCTCAATTCGTTCAAACGGCCACCAGGCGCTCCCAAATTGCCGGTTTAAGAATCCTGCTGGCAACCATTGCATTTATTGGTATGGTGGCCTTGCCGGCGATTTTCTGGCGATTACAGTTTGGAGTGTGGATACGTTAATCGGCAAACTCCTTGACGGGAATGACGAATACGTGCTAATGCATGCCTCTTTAAAGCTTCTTCTATCAGCGAATTACGGGCGTTTTCGAAGCGATCATCGGCTGTGCGCCGACGGTATGCGATCGGTCGTCACAGGCGCCAATTTCGCAGGCGGATAGGTTGTATCACGTGTCTGATACCTCATTACAGGATCATCTTAATAGCTTTTCGCGATTGAAGCTTTTCCTGGCGTTGTCCAGAACGCCCCATGGATTGCTGGACATGTGTACACCTGCCTTTGGGGCCCTTTTATGGCTCGGATATTTCCCTTCTTTTTATGTTGTCATTATCGGCCTAGTTACGACCTTCGCCGGCTATACCGCCGTTTACGCCTTAAACGATATCGTCGATTATAAGGTTGATAAAGAAAAGGCGGCTACGGTGGGTCTGCCTCATTCAGGAAGTGATCTTGATGGTGTAATAATCCGTCATCCCATGGCCCAGGGATTGTTGACTTTCAAAGAAGGGCTCTGCTGGGCGATGTCCTGGGCCGTCGTGGCACTGATCGGCGCTTCCATCCTCAATCCGGTGTGTGTGCTTATTTTCGTCGGCGGCTGTGCGCTGGAGACCCTATATTGCCTGTTGTGGCGCGTCAGTCCGTTTCGTACGTTTGTCAGCGGAGCCGTCAAAACCTCCGGCGCCATTGCGGCGGTTTTCGCGGTCGATCCCAATCCCGCGGGAATGTATTTAATATGTTTGTTTTTAATGCTGTTTTTCTGGGAAATCGGAGGGCAGAATATTCCCAACGATTGGTCTGATGCCGTTGAGGATCGGCAGATGAATGCCAAAACCATTCCAATCCAATGGGGGCTTCAGGTTGCCAAGGGCCTCATTCTGGGCACCATTATTTTAACTTTGGGCATGAGCGCCGTAATTTTTTATTTTTCGCGGGTAACCTACGGAATTGCTTTTATTGTTCTGTCCCTGGCTGTGGGGGGTTATCTGCTGCTGTTGCCGGCGCTGAAATTAGCCAAGATCCGTGAACCCTCCCATGCCATGGTGCTGTTCAATAAAGCCAGTTATTATCCACTGGCGTTGCTGCTGATTGTTTTGATCAAAATTTTGTTTTAGTGCGGGGAATAGAAGGAGTCATCCATGAAAGAATTTGATGCCGATGAGCTGGCCAGGTTCAACGGTGAAAACGGCAATCCGATTTATGTTGCCTACGACGGCAAAGTCTACGATGTCAGCGAAAGCAAACTCTGGCGCAATGGCCAGCACATGAAACGTCATCGCTCCGGCAACGACCTGACCGCCGACATGCAGGCCGCACCGCACGAAAGCAATGTACTGGAACAATACCCCCAGGTCGGCGTATTAAAAAAGGCGGCCGTCGGGGAACCAGCCATTCCGCAGCCGATCGCCCGGCTTATCCGCCGGTTTCCCTTTCTGAGGCGTCATCCGCATCCGATGACGGTTCATTTTCCTATTGTTTTTGCCTTCTCAACGCCGATTTTCAATATCCTTTACCTGATTACCGGCATTAAACCGTTTGAGCTTACCGCATTGCATTGTCTGGCCGGCGGCATATTATTTACGATTGTGGGCATCACCACCGGTTTTTACACCTGGTGGATGAACTACATGGCCAAACCCCTGAAAGCCGTTAAAATAAAAATTCCCCTCACCCTCACGATGCTAATCACCGAGATCATCATTTTTATCTGGCGTATCATGAAACCGGACATCCTGAATTCCATCCATCTCGGCAGTATTATTTATTTTCTGTTGGTGCTGGCCCTGGTGCCGATGATAACCGTCATCGGCTGGTATGGAGCTTCCATGACATTTCCGGTGGAGAAAGATTAAAACAAATTATTCTTTACTTAACGGCCAGGTGTATCACTGCTATGCCATTGGTGAGTTTGCGGTGGCTGACATGTGTAAAACCAACCGCTTTCAAAATTTCAGTCAGTTCGTCGGGCAACGGCCACATGCGAATGGTCTCTGGAAGGTGGGTGTAGGCTTGGCGGGAGCCCGCAATGAGCTCGCCCAGAAAAGGCATGATGTAAAATGAATAGAAATCATATAGCCAGCGAAACGGTGTGAAGGTGGGTTTCGAGAATTCCAGGCACATCATTTTACCGCCGGGTTTGAGCACCCGGTACATTTCCTCAAAGCCCTTTTTCATATGGGTCACATTCCGGATGCCAAAGCCGACCATAGCTGCGTCGAAATCAGCGTCAGGAAATGAGATGGATTCGGCATCTCCCTGAACATGGCAGATACGTTGTTCAATATCTGTGTTTACAACTTTATGCAGACCGGCCATAATCATGGCGCGATTAATATCATAAACAATGACGCGACCGTCGGGTCCGATTTTTTTAGCAGTCAGAATTGCCAGATCACCCGTGCCGCCGCATACATCAAGTACCCGGCTGCCGGGAGCCAATGCCACCATATGGACGGCAGTCCGCTTCCAGAGATGATGAATACCGAGGCTCAACAGACTGTTCATAAAATCGTAATTTCGGGCCACCGCGTTAAAATGCTCTAAAACACGGCCGGCTTTTTCCTGGCTGGGAACACGTTGAAACCCGAAGTTTGTGGTTTGCGCACTATCGGCACTTTTTTCAAGTTGTTCCCTGCGTTTCTTGTCATCCAGCCACAATTTTTTTGGTCTGAACATTTTCCGGTCTCTTTTTTGTGATAGGTTCTTTTGACGTCCAATCTTTGATCAGGCTCTGTTTTCACCATTTTATCTCCTGAATTTTGCACCACCATTCAGGCATTGGGTCAGAGATAAAATAAGCAGGTTAACCCGGACTGCAACTCCAATTAAAGGAATTCATATTTTGACCGATAATAAACATAGATGCATTTTCCGGGATTGACGGAGAAAACGTGCGGGTTATTCTCACTGATGGTAGTTGTGATAACTGATTCCGGGTTTGATAAAGGATCCAGAATAGATCCTTGGAATTGGGGCATAAAGAAAAGATATTGCACACAGGGAGGGAATACGGATGTCTGATTTGTCAGTCAATTTTTGTAAACAGGAGCAAATGAGTATTTGCACCGCCGATGATCAGAAACAGCAGGTTGGTTGCAGCTACTATGAAAAATCTCGATTCGCCGAACGGTGCATGTATTATATTTTTGATGAATACTGTGATTGCCTGACGGCCCAGATGAGTGCTCAGCAGGAACTGAGAAATTGAAGATTGAAAATTGAATATTTAAGGATTCGCGAATTTTTTCGCCAGATCGTTATCAATTACATATATACACACTTCTTTGGCGCCCTGCGCCAGATAACCGCTTTTTTGACACAGGTTTTTAATTAAATAGCTCACATCGTCTCTGATGCGCTTATCATAGGTTTTAAAATCCTCTTCGTTATAGTCCTTAATGGCCCGGCGGAAGTTTTCATTTTCAAGAAACGGGTCCAGCACTTTTTCTTTCAGATTATAAACATAGCGATCATGCATGGCGTTAAAAATTTTGGTTGTCGTAATCGGCAGTCCTTCCACCATGATTTCCTGGGTCAATGTCTTGGTCGTGTATTCTTTTTGCGAAGATTTACGAAATGCAATGCGTTGACTGCTATCGGCTTTGGTGCCCAGCAGGCGTCGTTCAATGCCTTCTAAAAACTCTTCGGTGATCTCCAGCTTTTCCTTTGTATACGTGCAGATTTCAGTCGAGCCGATTTCAAAATTTATTGCAAACAGATAATTCTGGATTTCCCGGGAGATCTGTTCTTCATTGTAGTAATAAAGAGATTCTTTAACTTCCTGCAATACGGTGTAGTCATACATACGCAGCAGGGAATCCAGGAATCCCGCCGGTATTAAATCTTTTACATCTTTTTGGATTTTAGTGAAAAATTTACAGAGATCCGACATGTTGATCAACTTGTCTTCTTTGGCATAGGCGGAGTAAAATTGATTAAAAATTTTGATGGAATCACGACCGGAGATACCATGCTCCCCTTCTTTTTCCGATTCGGCAATGATATTGCGGCGACGTTTGGCGGTCAATCGTTTACGGTCTTCTTCCTTCAGCCATTCGGGAATGTAGCCGGTATAGATTTCCATTTTGAGTAATTGCATGTTTTCATCACAATATAGCCGGTATTTGTTCGGATCGCCGATCCACTCGAGCATGGCTTCGGATTTCAAATTCAGGCGCGATGAAATGATCACGCGGGCAAAATTGTGCAGCACCCTGGGCAGAAACCCTTCGTCGATGTGTTTGCCGAAAATATTGCGGTATATTTCTACTTCAGTTGCCAGATCCATGACATAGGGGATATTGATGTATTCAACGCGATCTAGAAAGGACTGGAACCCTTGAATGTTTTTTTCATCCTCCGGGTTCATGACGGCCAAAAGCAGGGAGTTAACATTTTCCTCAATATCTTCCACTTTGTGGATACCTTCACTGATGATATTGTGAAGTTCGATCAACCGTTCGGTGTTATGGGACTTGACATCCATTAACGCATAGATACCGTTATTTGTTTTGGCATATTGTGAGAAAATGTATTTTACCCGGTTGCTGTCTCTCAAAAGGCTATTAACGCGTCGCTGTAAAATAGCATTACTCAAAATATTTTCACGCAAAGGCTTATCCCCGGGATTAAAGACACTGATACCCTCTCCCAGGCGCCGGTTGAACCGGTAAGGACGCGCGTACAGCATGTCAAAAACTTTTTGCGGACTTTGCAAACGATTCAGCAGGGCTTCATACAAAGCGCTGCAGATGGTGCAGGAATTGTCCCTGAAGACCCAGTCATACTCCTTCTCAGTGGAAAGCTTCCACTTGAATTCATCGTTTTTAAATAAATCGTCAAAAAATTCCCGCCGGTGCTGTTTGGGGATAACCAATATCGGATTATCGTGACTGGGACAGGGTACCTCGATGAAATCGTCCGCCAGGTAATTGGCAGCCATATATGCTTCGGAGCCCCGCAAGGAATTGCGTGATCCGTTTTCAGGCAGCATTTCAGGCTGGTCAGTATGGGGGTTAGCCAGCAGTTGAGATAATTTTTCAAGCACCGGATGGGTTTCGAAATCACTGAGTGTTCCCAATATTTTTCGATTAAAACGCCACACGGCTTCATAGCGCAGGCCGGCATCGGTGCTGGCGTATTCTTCGAACTTCATCAACAAATTATTTAGAAAAGTGCTTTTGCCGCAGCCGGGTGGGCCTTTAAACAGGTAGATCTTATTTTGCTGAGTACCGCGTTTCCATGCTTCTACCAGGCTGATCAAACGGTTGGCAAAGAGACGATCGGCGAAAAACGGATGGTCGGTGCCTTCAACGAAAATTTTGCTGCAATCATAGTGTACGTAATGGATGGATTCCGGATCATCCGAGTATTCATCAAGGCCTTCCCCAACATAAGTTTTGATCATATCGTAAAAGACCTGGAAGACACTGCGTATTACGGCTGACGGATCAGCGACAAGCTCATCGAGAAACGCTTCAAATGGGATAGCGGAGCGCTGTTCCAACCCGCTCATGTTCTGGTTGAGATTGTGCATGGCCTTTTTGATGTTTTTTAGGCTCTGGCCATCGTGCAACGTTGGGAGCGTTTTTTTCTTTGAAGGCACTATCATATTTTTGATGTTCTTCATCGATTTATTCTGACCTCTGGCGGCTGTTTTCCTGTATCCGTTTTCCGGCCTGCTCATTCCACCTTCCGAATTTTTATATATTTTCCTTCGACAGCTGGCGGCCTTTCATCGTATAAAGCACCCGCTGCCACTTAATTTCCCTGGCCTGGGGTTCTTCTTCCAGCGGCATGGTAAGCCCTGGAATCGGAAGGCGCACCTGGGAAGGCTCGGCCGGCACAACCTCGCTGGTTTCCAGCTGAACCGGACTTCCCCATAAATACTCAATGCCAAGCATGGTATTGGCGATAAATTCTTTTACAAGAGGTTTACCTTCAAATAGGTGCACAAGATAAAGATTGCCGTTATTGGTTTTTTCCTGATTGATTTGAAGGTAGGGCGGATGGTAGAGGGTGTCGAGCAGCATCTGGCGGTATTTCTGGGCGCTGCGGCTTTTGACGAAATATTCCCAGACCCCTCTATTCTGGTTTAAACGCCGGCCGGCCACAAACAGTTTGTATGTGTTGACAAAATCCTGATCGATAAATGTGTTGATAAACATGAAATCATTGAAGTTGTCACGCAGATTGAATAAAAAGTCCATGCCCTGTCCGGTGTGCGCATCAAATTGGTCGCGCGCTCTGGCATCTGAGAGTCGTCTGAATTTAATTGAATATTTGCCCTTGCCTGACAACTCCTCAATGTAGTGAAACAAACGCATACCTAAAGCATAGGGATTTAAGCCCACCCGCGGCATGGATGTTACGCCGGCATGAGTACGGGCGAAATCGACTTCGTGACCATTGATGCGGTCATCCTGTAGAAACAGCTTTTCATGCCAGTAACTGGCCCAGCCTTCGTTCATAATTTTGGTTCGGATCTGCGGCTGGAAAAACAAGGACGTTTTGCGGACCATTTCAATGACGAGCTTCATCCAGCTGTTTTTTTCTTTTCTCAGAAATTCGGAGTACTCCAGCAGATATTGTAGCAGGTCAAGTTTTTGAGCAGGTTTTTTTTCCATACTCTTTTTGAATATAGCGTCAAATTCCGGGTATTTTCTGAACACTTCCGAGAAAAAAGCCTTTTCTCCAAGCTCTTTGCTTGTCTTTATACTCTGATTGTATCTTTCTATTTCTTTGACGTATTCATTGATGTTTATCTTCTTAATGGATTGCAGGAAGACATCAAAATAGTAATCGAGCATTTTCGAGCTGTTGGTTTTGCGGGGACGGTTTAGTTGTGAGAGTTCATTATGGTAGCCGACCAGGTTGTCAATGCCCCGCGAAAATTCGATAATGTAATCCACCCATCTGCCTTTTTCAGATCTGAGCTTGGCGATCATTCGTTTATCTGAAAGGGCCTGACCGGTGAAATCATAATCCCATGTGTGACGGAAGTACAAATTGTTCTGGAAAAAATCAATGTGAGCCAGAACATGATAGAAAATCATGACATTCATCCAGTCCGGATTGTTGTCATTATAATAAGAAATAGCCGGCCGGGTGTTGATGACGGTTTCGTAAGGATTGCTCGGATAAAGTTCATACCGGCCTTTTTCTTTCAAAACTTCCACATCGTGGACCCAGTAATCATAAAGGGTTGGAATCATGAGCTTGGGGGTAAGCTCCAGCAGATCGCGGTTGGAGACAATATATTCCAAGGTTTCATCCTGAAAACGCAGACCTGCGTCCCGCGCTCTCTTCTTGCACCCTTCCATGATTTTTTTGGTATGTTGGTCGATTAACTCCATTATAGCTACCTTGAATTAATCAGATTATTAAATCTTTTTAAGATAATTTGCGATTCCCACAGAAATGCCTAAAGTTTAAAATGCCTAAAATTGTGAATGGGTTCTTTTTTTGAGACATTTTAGATCATTTTAGTCATTTGCAAATTTGTTCGCTTACTGATCTACGACCTAATTCAATAAATGCATTTATTTCTCAGGTTTTAATATCTATTCAGATATCAGATGTTTTATCCCTTCTATCAACCTCGATTCACCCGCATCTTCCTGCATCACATCCAATCTGAGCAAATTCGGCTTGTCTTCCAGTAGATTGGATTTTTTTAGATATTTTTCCACCTCGCTGTTGTGCGAAGCTTCAGTCGTATGCTCGGCAATGCTGATTCCCACCCGGTTGGCATAGGTCAGCATTTTTTTGAGCTCCGGAATGCTCTCATTGCCGTCCGTGTCCCAATCGTCACCATCTGTTCCGTGAAAGATATAAATATTGTAGTCCTGGACCAGGTTTTCTTTTTCGACGATTTCATTGACCAGCCGATAGGCCGACGACACCTGCGTCCCGCCGGCAACTTTCGAATTATAGTAAGTGTAAAAGTCCGGCACTTCATTGGCTTCAGTGTCATGCAGGATAAAGCGGGTTTCTACTTGCATGGCATATTGATACAGCAGCCAGCTGTATATCAACACATGCTGGGCGACCACCAGCACTGTAGATTTGCCGGCCATTGATCCCGAATAATCCCGCAGGAAAAATATCATTGCCTGGGACTCATAATCTTTTTCGCGTGACAGAATCCGGTAAACCAGATCAGCAGGCGACACCAGGAAGCGCGACGGGTCGATATCTGCGACATCCGGGATGTTGCCCAGGTGGATGTTGGTTTCAACGATTTTGCGCAGGGTCGCTTTTTTGTCGAGCAACTGGCCGAAGCCGCGGTGTTTATCGGTCAGATCGTAGGTGTAACGCGTCAGCGACTTCTTTTTGCCTTTGTCTTTCAGGTTGGGAAGTTCAAATTTTTCGGTGAGAATTTTTCCCAGATCATAGGCGTTTGATTCCATTTCGTGCTGGCCGCCTTCGCCTTGTCCGGGTCCGGTTCCGCCCTGCTGATCAGGTGCGCGCACCGGCTGTTCACCGATGACCTCTCCTTCTTCGCCCTCGCCGGATCCACCGCTGCCTTGCTCTTCTTCCGTTCGAAACGAGCTGTCGTGAAGAAATTTCTCCTCGACTGTGGAGGGTACGATAACGACTTTATTTTTGCCGCTTTTGCCCGGTTTGATCAGACGCCCCACATTGATCTTGCGTGGAAACCCATCTTTTTCCCGCTGCTTGTCGCGTTCGAGCAACTCATCGATGGAGCGGATGCTGACACTGGACGTGCTCTGCATTGCTGTGATGCCCTGCAAATCCAATAGATCATAGTAGGTATAAAAATTCTTGATGGTCTGAGAAATTGTTGCTTTTCCATCCCCGGGTGAGTCGGCATCGGGCAGGTCATGAGAGTCGCTATCGTTTAGCTCCGCAAGGATCTTTTGCTCCTGCTCGGGACTGAGTCCGTCTTGTTTAAGTCGCCAATAAAGATCTAGCCGTTTTGAATCCATTGTATTTTGCTTCGCTCCATGGCATAGGGCTAAGGGCAGAGGGCATAGGGTGTTATGCTTGCCACTTCAACGAATAGTTTGAAGTATATTGAATTTTCAGTCTCAATATCACAGTCGACAGCTCAGTGATGTATTTTCTCTATGCTCTGTGCACTATGCGCTATGCATCTTACTTTTCGTCTTCCTGCGTACAGAAGTACTCGATGGTTTTCTGCGCACAGGTCTTGCAGTATCCCAGCTTTTCGAGCATCGTGGCGATCATTCGGTCGTACAGCTTTTGATTTTCTTCGTTGGTTCGATTTGCCAGGGCCCCTATGAGACTACCGGCACCGGCTATGTCGGATTTAAGACGCACATCGGTGACGGCCTTGACCAGTTCCAGGTTGTCCATAAAATCGTAATCCGGATTAACGGATATTTTCTGACCGTAAATCTTGCGGATGGAAGTTCGAAATGACTCACGCTGTTCTTCACTCTTCAGACCCAGACGCTCTTCCACGCTGTTGATGTATCGCTCATCGATCTTCAGCGCCTTTAGTTCGCCGGATTGGGGGTCCTTGTATTTCCACATTTTGTCGGGGCCTAAATTTTCGGCATCAATGCCGATAATCATGTTGACATAGCTCATTACGTCTTTTCGAATCGCAAAGGGCTCATCCATGTAGGCGTTGAACATTTCGGTCATGATGCGCTCGCGATACAACCCCTTGGCGGTTTTTAAATCCTCGAGGTATTTGGTCCGGTCATTGGCTTCAGTGACATAGTCCAGGATGATTCGTTCCAGAGACCTGAAAATGTCGTAGGCAAACATGCATTCGCCTTCGTTGGTTTCCGAGCTTTCGATCAAAAGCTGGACTGCCCGGCCGAGATTGCGCTGGCCTAAACCTTTCTGGCCGAAGCGGTTGATGATTTCCGGATCCTGATTGAGTGTGTCAATGACCTCGGCCAGGGTTTTGATGCTCTTTTCACCGGCCACTTCCCCGGCTGACAATTTCATGGTTTCCACTGGCGTCAGCTTTTCGGAGCGGGGCAACCGGGATAAGACAACGGCAATGGATGCGGAATAATTCAAATTCGGATCCTGGTGCAGATTTTCTTTAGTCAGCGTGGTGCGGGTTTCGCTGCCGATGGCGTAACCAGTGAGCTCTTTTTGAAGTTTGTAATTGGTATTGTGCGACACATAGCAAATTCGGCAGCGGTCGACAATTGGGGCCTCTTCTTTTTCGGACAGAAAACGGTGAAATTCAGAATTGTTGCTGGTGGCGACGATCAGGGTGTCGATGGGCCATTTGTAGCCGTCGATTTCGATATTGCGGTTCTGGATGACGCCCAGATAGACCTGGACCAGATCCTTCTTGTTTTTGTAGATTTCGTCACTGAAATGAATACCGCCGCCGGCCACTCGGGCCAGGGCACCCCGTCTCAGATCAAAGCGATAGGGGTTGTTGGTATCGGTGATGTGCAGCAGGCGCTGGATCGATTCTTCGCCGAGCAGGTCCACCGAGGAGGAGGTAATTTTATCTTTTGCCGGATATTTGCCGGTTACGGTGCCCAGACTTTCGGTCAGCGGCACAGGCGTAATTTCGATGAATTTGAGCACTTCATCGATCGTTCCATCCGTAAAGGTTTTGAAATCATTTAAAATATAACTGCTGCAGGCACCCAACGGACGATAATTCTCATAGAGTGTGTCAATTTCTTTGTCTGAAAAACCGATTTGTTTTGCCAGATATTCTTTGTTTTTTTCAGGATCTTCAAACAGATTCATTGCCAGAATCATCGGGTCTTCATAGGTCTGTGATTCAATGGTGGTAATCTTACCGTAATTGCCCACCTTATCGAGATTTAAAAACTTGAACGTATATTTGCGGTTCTTGTCATTGGACAGGAATGCGCGATATTTAGCAGCCAGAAATTCAACCAGGAATGTCTTGCCGTTGCCCGGCTCTCCGACCAGCACGAAGGCCATTTCCTTGGATGATCCTCCCTCGGCGGCGTCTTTGACATACGAGACAAAACTGTTGATTTCGTCATACATACCGATCACATGTTTGGATCCTTCGCGAAATATACTGAAATCATAAGTTGTTTTGCCGTTTACCACCACTTTTTCAATCTTGCTTTCCAGAACCATGCGTGTCACGCCTTCGAAAGCATTTTCAAAACAACGATTGCCCTGCTTGACTTCAGTCAGATGATAGTGGAGTGTTTTTGAATTATTAGACATTTTTCCTCCATTAGAAAAGTTTGTTCAGTCTTTTTCCGGCGGCTCCCGACTGGCAACGGGATCAGTCAGAATGTTGTATTTTTCAAAGATGCAGTCGATCCGCATTTTTTTCAGGCGAATGATTTTAAATAAATGTCGTATCCGCTGTCGGGTGAGAAATTCCGGAGGAGAGCCCAATAATATCTAAACAATCGAACCTTTTCCAACGCTGTATATCCCGCAGTAGCCTTACAACAAAATCGTAATCATCTTACCTTTGCGGTCAACCTTTAACTGATAAAAAAGATTTACAGATTATCGATTTTTTGACATTAAAATGACGGTTTTTTGTCGTTCTTAAGATTTCTGGAAGGGGATGCGGTTTTTAAAACCGATCAACCGCCAGGGGTGTGGCTGATATTTTCAAAGAGCAAAAGTCATTAATGCTTTAATAACATTTTATATCGGAAGCTTATCGGCTGTGATCAGATCGCGTGCAACGCTTTGCCAAATGAATAGTCGGTCAGCAGAGTATCTCATTTCAAGCTTCCAGGTTTGTTAATGCAAAATTGATACCATGGGAAATATCACTGCTTCGTTCGAGACTGTGAAGTGGTTCCTGCAAGAAAGTTGCCAAAGCGAAAAAGCAAGCACAAATGCCTAAAATGAGCTAACATGCCTGAATTGCCTGAAATTTAGGATGTTGATCTATTTTATGAAAAAGATAGAATTTCAAAGATGATGTCGCGAAACGCGTTGGGAATGGCACCTATGAAGCTGTGGAAACGTGCGGGGTTCTGGGCGTTCGGCTGGATATCAAAAGCAGTCGCCACCCTGTGGCTGGGCACCTGTCGGATTTCTGAATTCGGCCGTGAGATTGAAAAAGAATACATTGAACAGCATCCCAATAAGAGCGTCCTGTATGCCAGCTGGCATCGGGGACTGTTTTTTGTCATATACTGGTACCGTAATCAGAATGTTGTGTCCATCGCCAGTGCCAGCGATGACGGCGAACTGGCCGCTCAGGCTGCGAAACGCTTCGGATGGATTACTGCCAGGGGGTCCTCATCGCGAGGCGGAAGGCGGGCCTACCGCGAAATGGAAGCTCTCATATACCAGGGTTTCAAAGGCGGACTGGTTGCCGATGCTCCCCGGGGGCCGCGATTCGTATCTAAATTGGGAATTATTTATTTGGCCAGACGAACCGGGATTCCGATCATTCCGGTGATATGGAGTGCGGATCGATTCTGGAAGCTGAACAGCTGGGACCGGACCATTATCCCCAAGCCGTTTGCCCGCATTGTGGCTCTTTTTGCCGATACGTATATTCAGGTGCCGGCCGATGCTTCCCGGGAAGCATGTGAGCGATATCGCCGGCAACTCGACGATGCGCTGAATCGAATTACGTATCAGGCCGACCATTTTTTTAAAATTCCCGCAGCAACCGACCCACGGCAAATTGAAGTGCCGCAACCTGTGCCGTTGCCGGACTGATCTGGAATTCGGAATTGAGAATGCGGAATGCGGAAAAATGAGGCGTCTATTCCCGGTATTGCAATAATGTAAAAAATTGAGTATTTCTAATAACCAATAACATATAACCAATAACTTCTAATTGAGCTTTTTTTACTCAATTAGAGTAACAGCGAGGATGATCATGAACAAGGAAACTGCGGCGATTATCGCCGGTGCGAATACGCAAGGGTGGAAACAAATCAAAGTGGATTTTGGCGAAAATTTCTTGGACATTAAGGTGCCTGAGAATTGTCAGATTTTGACGATGCCTTCCATGCCCTGCCTGGTCGATTCCGGGGCTGAAATTGCCAAGGCTTTGAATCAACCGATCGGTTCACCGA
>Ga0307426_1000995_pt1 | contig 19267 bp, 19 predicted proteins | sample SalMarWE160340MG_FD_202165 | JGI IMG/M metagenome (GOLD analysis project Ga0307426, IMG submission 202165) | Salt marsh sediment microbial communities from the Plum Island Ecosystem LTER, Massachusetts, United States - WE1603-40 | ecosystem: Environmental > Aquatic > Marine > Intertidal zone >...
CCACACAGGAGTTTCTCGAGGGTTGCCGGTCCGACCCGTGGACCGGCGGCGACCTCGGCCCGCACACCCTGCGTTGATCGAGGCGTGGCGTCGACGAACACGGACACAACCGTGGAGGGGCCGCCTCCTCCGGCATGGTCGGTACACACCGACACCAAAGCGTCTGCCTTGCGTTGGCTGTGCGTGTAGCCGACACCTTCGGGTGGGGGCGGGAACGAGTCGGCATGCTCGGTCAGCACCTTGTCGACGATCGTTCCTTCATGACCGGGCAACGATCCCCACAGCCGCCAGGACGACTCGTCGAGGTTGGGTTGCATTACCAGATGCCGACTGTTGAACGCATCGTGTTCCTCAACCCGAGTCACCAGTCGGTCCCGGGCGATCAGACGACGCAACCCGGCGATGTCGAACCGGCGGGATCCCTCAATCTCAGAGGTAGTTGGATTCGAGGGGCGGATCAACTCGCAGGCACGGTCGAACGACAGGCCACCATCAGCCAACTCGCTGGCTACTGAGGGAGCATCGGTGTGGACCATCCGTGCCAGGAGCTTGCCGGTTTCTGGTGCGACATCCAGGCGAGAGCAGATCCACTCGCCCAGGGTTCGGCACCCATCCGCCAACGGTGTCTGTCGCCGGTCGATCTCTCCCAACAGGTCGATCTGGATGGCACGCAACCGGCCGATCGTCGTTTCGATCTCGACCAGTCTCGTCTCGATCCGATCCGTCGTTTCCATACGGTCAACGTATCAGGAGGGTATGACAGAAAAGGATGGATAGCGACCGTTGGCGCTATCCCTCACTATTCAATATCCGATAGTCGGTTGGCGGCACACCGCCACTGTCGCCGCCCACTTCCCCAAGGCTGACGACGCCGGCGCGCCGAAGCACCGACGTCAGAGGGCAGCCAGCGCTTCGAGGATCCGGTCCACCTCGGCGGCCGTGTTGTAGTGAACGAAGCCGATTCGTACCAGGCCGCCCGAGTCTGCCCTGCCCAGGGCTTCCATGATCTCCACTGCGTAGTAATTCCCGCTCCACACGAAGATGCCCTGTGCCCCGAGGTTGGCGGCCACCTCATCGGGATGCGTACCCGCGACGGCGAGGGCGAAGGTGGGAGTGCGATCCGTGAGATCGCCTTCCGTGATGCCATACACCTCTACCCGGGGAAGATCGGCCACTCCATCGAGGAAACGCCTGGCCAGCCCACGCTCGTAGCCGCTGGTGGCTGTGGTGGCGGCGACCAGACGGTCTCGTCGGGTGAGTGCGATTCCGGTCGGCGACACTTGCTCCCCGAGCTCTGCCCAATACTCGATCGTGGCGATCAAGCCGGCGAAACTCTCGAAGCTCTGAGTGCCCGTCTCCCACTTCCCGGGGGGAAGCTCGGGGGCGGGGCGCACCTTGTAGGCGTCGAATTGGTCGAGTCGATCGTATTTGCCGTAGAGCACCCCGGTGTGAGGTCCGAAGAACTTGTATGCAGAGACGACGAGGAAGTCGCAATCGAGCGCCGCTACATCGATGGTCCTGTGAGGGGCGAGGTGGACGGCGTCCACATACGCGATCGCGCCGACTGCATGGGCCATTTCCACGACCCTGCGCACGTCGACAAGGCTGCCGGACGCGTTGGACGCTGCCGTGACCGCGACGAGCCGGGTGTTCGGTCCAATGGCGGACTCCATGGAGTCCATGTCGAGGCTGGCATTCGACGGATCCACGTCAACCTTGCGCACCGTCGCTCCGCTATCGGCGGCCGCCATGACCCAGGGAGTGACGTTGGCGTCGTGATCCAAGCGGGTAGCCACGACTTCGCTGCTGCTGTCCCAAGTCCGGGCCAGTGCTCGACTCACCGCGAAAGTGAGACTGGTCATGTTCTGCCCGAAAGCGATCTCATTGTGACTCGACGCTCCCAAGAAGTCGGCCAGGGCAGAACGAGCTTCTCGGTGCACCTCGTCGGAGTCGCGGCTGGCCTCGAAGAACCCTCCGTGGTTGCTTCCCCCTCTTCGCAGATAACCACTCATCGCATCGATAACCGATTCGGGTACTTGGGTACCGCCTGGGCCGTCGGCCCAGATCACGGGCCGGCCGTCGAGCGTGCGGGAGAGAGCCGGGAACCGGGACCTTATCGAAATCGCATCGAGCTCCATGGGTGCCTCCGTCGCGCCGATACCAGCAGGCTACTCATGGACCGCCGGCGCTCGGCCCGTCCTGCTCGCAAAGTGACCGCCGAACGGCCCCCGCCTAGTCGGCGGCCATGTGGCGGAGCACCGTGTGGAGGATGCCTCCGTTGCGGTAGTAGTCGACCTCGATCGGAGTGTCGACGCGTGCCGTGACCGTGAACTTCTTGGCCGTTCCGTCGCTGGACGTGGCCGTGACCTCGACCTTCTGCATCGGCTGTAGCGTGTCGTCGATGGCGATGTCGAATGTCTCGGTTCCGTCGAGCCCGAGGGTCTCGGCGTTCTCTCCCGGAGCGAACTCGAGGGGCAGGACGCCCATGCCGATCAGGTTCGATCGGTGGATACGCTCGTAGCTCTCGGCGATGACGGCCTTCACGCCCAATAGGAACGTACCTTTGGCGGCCCAGTCGCGGGAGCTTCCCATTCCGTAGTCCCTACCTGCCAGCACGACCAGCGGAACCCCAGCCTCCTTGTAGTCGAGGCTGGCCTCGTAGATCGTCTTCACGTCCCCGTCTACGAAATCGGTCGTGAACCCGCCTTCTGTGCCCGGTGCGAGCTGGTTACGGACGCGGATGTTGGCGAACGTGCCTCTCGTCATCACCCGGTCGTTCCCCCGGCGTGAGCCGTAGCTGTTGAACATCGCCCGTTCGACGCCGTGGTTGATCAGGTACTCGCCGGCAGGCGAGTCGGGGCCGATCGATCCGGCAGGGCTGATATGGTCGGTTGTGACCGATTCGCCGAGCTTGGCGAGCACGCGAGCACCGCTGATCGGTTCGATCGGCCTGATCTCCTGAGTAAGCCCCTGGAAGAAAGGCGGCTCCTGGATGTAGGTGCTGTCGTCTTGCCAGTCGTAGAGGGCACCGCCGGACGTTTCGATCGCTCGCCACTGTTCGGGGCCCTCGAACACGTTGGCATACTCTCTCTCGAACTGGTCCCGGTGGACGTGCGCTGCCACGATCTCGTCGATCTCGGACTGGGTCGGCCAGATGTCTCTGAGATACACATCGGTCCCGTCAGAGTCCGTGCCTATCGGATCGGTGGCCAAGTCGATGTCGACCGTGCCGGCAAGCGCATACGCGACGACCATCGGCGGCGACGCCAGGTAGTTCGCCCGCACATCCGGCGAGATCCTGCCTTCGAAGTTTCGGTTGCCGGACAGCACCGACGTGGCCACCAGGTCTGACTGCTGAATGGCGTCGTGGATCGGGTCGGGCAGGGGTCCCGAGTTCCCGATGCAGGTCGTGCACCCATACCCGACGAGGTAGAAGCCGCACGCCTCGAGATCGTTGAGCAGTCCGGACCCGGTCAGGTAGTCGGTCACGACCTTTGAGCCGGGCGCCAGTGACGTCTTGACCCACGGCTTGCGTTGGAGCCCTCGCTCTCTCGCCTTGCGTGCGACCAGCCCCGCGCCGACCATCACGCTCGGGTTGGAGGTGTTCGTGCACGAAGTGATCGCGGCGATCACCACGTCGCCGTCGGCAAGATCGAACGAATCGCCGTTCATGGCGACGTGCGTCTTGACGAGGGTGTCGCCGGGGCGGCCGAACGTCGAAGCGAGATCAGCACGCCACTTCGACTGCATGTCGGTCAACGCGATGCGGTCCTGGGGGCGCTTCGGGCCCGCAAGCGATGGAACGACCGTCGACATGTCGAGCTCGAGCGTCGAGACGTAGTCGGCGACGACGGTGTCGTCGCGCCAGAGCCCTTGCGCCTTCGTGTATGCCTCGACCGTCTCGACGAGTCGTTCGTCGCGTCCGGTGAGCCGCATGTAGGTGAGTGTCTGGCGATCGACGGGGAAGTAGCCCATCGTTGCGCCGTACTCCGGTGCCATGTTGGCGATCGTTGCTCTGTTGGCGAGCGGCATGTCTTCCAGACCGGGGCCGAAGAACTCGACGAACTTGCCGACCACTCCGTGCTTGCGAAGCATCTCGGTGACTCGCAGGACCAAGTCTGTGGCGGTTGCACCTTCTGCGAGGCGGCCCGTGAGGCGGAATCCGACGACCTCTGGAACGAGCATGTAGATGGGCTGGCCGAGCATCACGGCTTCGGCCTCGATGCCACCCACACCCCAGCCGAGAACACCGAGACCGTTGATCATGGTCGTATGCGAGTCGGTGCCGATCAGGCTGTCCGGGTAGAGCGTGGTGCCGTCGTCCCAGACGACCTTCGCCAGATACTCGAGATTCACCTGATGCACGATGCCGGTCTCCGGTGGCACAACACGGAAGTTGGAGAACGCGGACGTCCCCCACTTCAGGAACTCGTAGCGTTCCTTGTTTCTCTCGAACTCCTTCTCGGCGTTGATCTGAAGCGCCATGCCCGAGTTGAAGGCGTCGACTTGCACCGAGTGGTCGATAACGAGATCGCACGGTACGAGCGGGTTGACCTTCTGTGCGGACGAAAGATCACCGGTCATCGCAACGATCGCGCTGCGCATAGCGGCGAGGTCGACCACTGCCGGCACGCCCGTGAAATCCTGGAGAACCACACGGCCAGGCATGAACGGCACCTCCGTGGCACCGAGACGACCGTGGTCATAGGCGGCGAGTGTTCTGACGTCCTCTTCGGCGATCGCACGTCCATCGACGTTGCGGAGCACAGACTCGAGGAGGACCTTTATGGAGTAGGGGAGTCGATCGATGTCGGCGTCGATGGTGTCGAGCCGGTACACGGCACGGTCACCGAACGGCGTGGACATCGTGTGACGGGCGGTTTCAGTCATGCGTCACCTCGCTGAGTTCTGTCCCAGTGTACCGAGGGAAGGTGTGGTGCCCGTCGGGTTAGAGGCTCGTGACGCAGGCGTGTGAAGGCCCGAGATTCGCTTCCAACGTGGCTGCCTGAGATGGAGCGATCACGTCGAAGATGCCGGCCATGATCCCTCTGTCGAGGGCGCAGAGCACCTCAGGATGCTCGAAGCTGCTGGCGCCAAACGGGCAGTAGCGGGTCAGGAGCTTGTCTCCCTCAACGACGATTTCGAACCCTTCGTGACGCAACATCGCTGCAACCGTCTCGAACATGTCGTCGGCCGGGTCGAGATCGAGTCTGTTGGCGAGATCACGCCCGAAGTCCCTTCCGATGTCGAGCGCGACCTCGGTGCCGTCCTCGGGTGCGAGTCGCATCACGGTCCGCACGAGGAGGTCGACGAGAAGGTCGAGCCGGCGGGTGGGAAACCGAAGATCGATCTCCTTGTCGGTCGACGCGTAGCACTTCGCTGGACGCCCGGCGCCAGGACCGCTCTTGCCCGACTGTCGGCGCCGGGTCACCTCCAGGTAGCCCTCGTCGGCGAGGCGGTCGAGATGGTGACGGGCGACGTTGGGATGGATCCCGAACTCCTTGGCGACAATCGCAGCCGTGAGCGGCTCTTGAGCTGAGCGGATCCGGAGGTAGATCGATCGTCGAGTGGGATCGCCGAGGGTGGCAGTGAGCTTGTTGAGACTCAGCTCTAGGTTCCGGACATCCACGCCGTCACTATAGTTTTGCCTCACTTCTAAACACTGTGCAGATAGGACTTGCAATGGAGGACTCAGTACGTGAGGCGATCGGTGCGGTCATCGACCCGCAGTTCGGCCGAACCCTGGACGAGCTGGAAGCGATCACCGAACTCACCGTGAAGGGAGGCATCGCTGAGGTGACCGTCGCGCTGGCCGACCCGCACTACCCGTACGAGGAGCGCCTCGGCACGGCGATCGACGAAGCGGCAGGAACGATCGAAGGAGTCGGCTCGTCCCGTGTCCGGTATGTGACTCTCGATGACGACGGGGCCGATGCTCTCATGGCGCGGCTCCGCCCGGAGAAGAAACTGGCCGGCGGCCCTGGTTCACGCACCAGGGTGATCACCGTCACGAGCGGCAAAGGTGGTGTGGGTAAGTCGTCGGTTGCGGCGAATCTCGCCGTGACGCTCGCCGGGCGGGGAAGATCCGTCGGTCTGATCGACGCGGACGTGTACGGGTTCTCGATCCCCAGAATGCTCGGCGTGCTGACCCCGCCGGCCGTCGTCGGCGGGTCGCTCATCGCTCCGCAAGGCTACGGGGTGCGGGTCATGTCGATGGACTACTTCGTCCAACCCGATCAGGCGGTCATCTGGCGAGGGCCGATGCTGCACAAGGCGCTCGAGCAGTTCCTGACCGACGTGTTCTGGGACGAGCCGGAGTACCTGCTCATCGACACGCCGCCCGGTACCGGCGACGTCGCGATCTCGCTGTCGCAGTTCCTCCCGAGAGCCGAGGTCCTGGTGGTGACGACGCCACAGGCGACCGCCCAGCGCGTCGCCAAGAAGGCCGCGCTGATGGCAGAGAAGGTCAACCAAGATGTGATCGGGGTCGTTGAGAACATGTCGTGGTTCACCGGCGACGACGGCACCCGCTACCCGCTGTTCGGCAGTGGTGGTGGTGCCCAGCTCGCCGAGGAGCTGGGCATTCCGCTGATGGGACAGATCCCGCTCGTGCCCGCGATGCGCGTCGGGGCCGATCAGGGCATCCCGGTCGCCATCGCCGCGCCGGGCAGTGAGGCTGACATCGCGTTCGACCAGTTTGCGGCGGAACTCGAGGCGACAGCCCCCAGAGTGCGTACGCACCCCGAGCTGATCATCAAGTAGTTCAGGCTGCCTGAACGGGCACGCCGTGCGCGATGCGGGTGACGTTGTTGTGTTCGTCGAAGTGCAGCACCGTCGGCAGGTGGGCGTCCGCCTCTTCTTCGGTCATCGCCGCGTAGCTCACGATGATCACCTTGTCACCAGGTGACGCCCTGTGGGCAGCCGCGCCGTTGACCGAGATGATCCTGGAACCGGCCTCTGCCCTGATGGCGTAGGTGATGAAACGCTGGCCGTTGGCGATGTTGAAGATGTGGACCTGCTCGTGCTCTCTGATCCCCGCGGCTTTCAGCCAGTCGGCGTCGATGGCGCACGAGCCTTCGTACTCCAGCTCGGCGTGGGTGACGACCACGCGGTGCAGTTTGGACTTCATGAGTGTGACGTTCATTGCTCGAATCCTTCCGGTATCCGGCGACTGGCACAGTATATCGCCGGTAGGTCGTTGGACAGGCGGCCACGCCGAACCCAGGGCTCAGGGGATCGGAAACCGTCACGCCGAGCCCTGGGTTCGGAAAATGGGGGAGGGCTCGGTCGGGTCACGGGCTAGCGTGACACGCATGGAGTATCGACCGATTGCAGAGGACGAGTTCGACGCGTTCATGAGCGTGCTGTCGCACGTGTTCGCGTGGGAACCGAAACCTGAGGAACTGGAAATCGACCGGAAGCGGATGGAGTTCGACCGCTCGATCGCCGCGTTCGACGGGGAGCACATCGTCGGAACCGGCGCCAACCTGACGTTCCGGATGAGCGTTCCCGGAGGCAGGATCGACGCAGGCGGAGTGACGATGATCGGTGTTCTCCCAAGCCACCGCCGGCAGGGAGTGCTCATGTCGATGATGGCCGAACTGCTCGACGACAGCCGCCGGCACGAGGAGCCGGTTTCGATCCTGTGGGCATCCGAGAGCGCCATCTACGGGAGGTTCGGATTCGGAGAGGCGACCCGCCACGCGAGTCGCAAAGTCGAGCATGCTCACGCCACGCTGCGGTCCGGCGTCGAGGCGCCCGGCACCGTGAGGCTCATCGACAAAGAGGAGGCGCTGGAGAGACTTCCTGAGCTGTATGAGTATGCGGTCTCCCGCTACCCGGGCATGATCGAACGAACAGCCGACCACTGGGAGTTGGCCCTCGCCGATCTCGAGGCATGGCGAAGCGGATACACGGCGAACCGGTTCGCGCTCTACGAAGAGAGTGGGGTACCGCGCGGGTATGCCCGCTACCGCATCAAGGAAGAGTGGAAAGGCGGTCATGCACAGAACACGCTCGACGCCAACTCCGTGATCGGCGTCGACGACGTGGCCGTCCGGGGGTTGTGGCGGTTCCTGTTCGGGATCGACCTCATCAAGACGATTCGTGCTCGCCACCGGCCCCTGCGGGATCCACTCGCCTACCTGCTGACCGATCCTCGCCGGATGTCGTTCGAGGTTGTCGAGGGTATCTGGGCGAGGATTCTCGACGTGCCGGCCGCGCTCGAGGCGCGGCGCTATGCGGTGGAGGGATCACTCACGATCGAGATCACGGAACCCGGTGATGTCGCGGGCACCTACAGACTCGACGGCGGACCGGACGGGGTGAGCTGCACGCGAACGAACGGCGTACCTGACCTTCGGATGGGGATATCGACGCTGGGTATGCGCTACCTCGGTGATCACGACTTCGAGTCACTCGCCGGTGCCGGCCTTCTCGAAGGATCGCAGGATGCCTTGCGCAAAGCCGACCTCATGTTCGGGTGGCACGAGCCAGCTTGGTGCGTAACCGGGTTCTAGTGCTCGCTGCGCTCGCGGTTGTCGGTTCTCGGTCTTGGGCTCTGGGTAGAGCACTCGCCCCAATGGTCTTCGTGGTGTTCCAGGCGGGGTTCCGGCTGATGATGTCCGACCGAGGTTGCCGCACCGAGGTCTTGTGGCGATTGGGGTCGCGCTCCTACCGACTACTCACAACCGATAACCGAAAACTGGGCGGCACAGCCCGCCCTACAGCACCAGGAGAGCGACCGTTCCGATCACGAAGCAGTAGATGGCGAACGGCGCGAGGCCACGTTTCACGAGGATGCGAATCAGGAACGCGATCGCGAAATAGCCGGTCACTGCCGCCACGGCCATTGCGACCCACACGCTCGATGTGAGGCCTCCGGTGCCGGCGAGGTCGACGGCCTCCAGGAGACCTCCACCCAGGATCGCCGGTATGGCGAGCAGGAACGAGAACCGCGCTGCGTTCTCAGGTTCGAGGCCACGCCCGAGACCGGCGGTGATGGTCATACCGGATCGGGACACGCCCGGGAGGATCGCAAGCGCCTGTGCGAGCCCGATGAGCAACGCGCCGAGCGGCGTCTCGTCGTTGATGGTCTTGGCTCGACGAACGATGAACTGTGAGGCGAGAAGGATCACCCCGGTGCCGAGAAGTGCTATCGCGACGAGCGTCGAGGAACTCTGAAACGCCTCGACCTGGTTCTTGAACACGAGTCCTAGACCGGCGGGGATCGTGCCGATGATCAACAGGATCCAGAGGTGTCGCGCCTGCTGGTCGAATCGGAACAGTCCGACGACGTCCTTGCGGTAGTAGGCGAGGACCGCAAGCAGCGTGCCGAGATGAAGCACCGCCGTCGTTGCCAGGTCGGGGGGCGTCAAGTGGAGGAGATCGGGGACTAGCACGAGGTGGCCGCTCGACGAGACGGGTAGGAATTCGGTGAGCCCCTGGACGAGACCCCAGATGATGGACTGAAGCACGAGCGGGGATGGTAGCCACATGGGCTCGCTGAGCGAGCCGTCTTCGGTTCTCGGTTCTCGGTTGTCGGTAGGACCCTCGCCCTACGGTCTCGCGTGGTTCCGGCCGCGTTCTCACTGAAGACTGAAGACTGCGAGCGCAGCTCGCTAGGGCACCGGCCCGACCAGAACGCTGATGGCACCTTCAGCGGTTGCTGCTGCGACCGCGACCGCCGAGTCGGCCGGCACGGCCACCAGACCGATCGGATCCTGATAGGCGAGGGGGTCGGGGGGCGGAGGTGGTTCGATCACGATGCCCGGATAGGCTCGAGGCGTCGCACCGGTGACGACGAGCTGCACTTTCTGTCCCGGCACGACGGTGTCGGGCATGATCGTCGACAGTGCCCACCATCCTTCGGGGACGGAGGGGCGGTCTCCCGACACGATCGACGAGGTGATCGGCTCGCCACGCGCGATCGCGAAGCGGACCGTGCCTTCGGTCGCGGGCGCGAGCGGGAGCAAGCCACGCGGCACGTCCCGCCACTCGACCGCGGCCGTGTCGATCACACTCCCGGCCGTGAGGTCGGCCGCTGCGAACGGGTAGGGGACGGTGTCTGTGGGCCGTAGATCGACCCACGCGGCGACGACAATGAGGAGTGCTGCTCCGATCCGGCGAAGGTACGGCGGCCGCGTGAACCAGTACACGCGTAGAACGTATCGTCAGGTCGCTGCGGTTGGAAGAGGGTCGATCAGCCGGTGGCACCAGAGAGGGCGCTGTGGCATGTGCAGAGTCGTGGCGCCGCTTCGGCGAGCGGGATCAGACGTCGGACCGCCTCCTTGAGCGTCCCCAGCGTCTCGTCGAACAAACGCATGACCTCGGCGTGGGTGACCGCCGCTATCTCGCCCTCGACGCCCACGTCGTAGTCCGTGACGACCGCGATGTTCACGAAACACATCTCGAGTTCTCTCGCGAGCGGCGCTTCGGGGAACTGGGTCATGTTGACGAGGTGCCAACCGTTCGACGCGAACCAGCGACTCTCCGCTCGGGTCGAGAACCGGGGGCCCTGGATGATGACGTTGGTGCCCCCGTCGTGCACCGTCGCGCCGGCCTCTCGGGCGGCCTGGAGCGCCAGGGGTCGCAGCTCAGGGCAGTACGGATCGGCGAACGAGATGTGGGCCGTCTCCGGCCCGTCGAAGAATGTGGATGCCCTGCCCCATGTCCGATCGACGAGCTGGTCTGCGATCACCAGATGGCCAGGTCCGTACTCCTTGACGAGGCTGCCGGTCGCGCAGGGGGCGATGATCCGGTCGACACCGAGCTGCTTCATACCCCATGCGTTCGCCCTGTAGTTGACCTTGTGCGGCGGGAACTGGTGGTGCTCACCGTGGCGTGGCAGGAACGCGACTTCGACGCCTTCCATCGTGCCGACCGTGTACGGGGCCGACGGCTCTCCATAGGGAGTGTCAAGGTGCTCCCTCCTGGCGTCATCGAGGAACTCGTAGAAGCCCGTGCCGCCGAATACACCGATCATTCTTCGCCTTTCTTCGCCGAATCCGTCACATAGAAGCCGGAGCCCTTGAAGATGATCCCCGCAGGATGGAACACCTTCTGGACTTCACCCCCGCACTCCTTGTGGGTGCGCAGGGACTTCTCCGAGAAGGACTGGAAAACATCGAAACGCTTCCCGCATCGCTTGCAGACGTACTCGTAGGTGGGCATGGCAGAACCCCGATGATATCGGAGGCGCCGGTGAAGTCGACCCACCGATTTGTGCAACGGTCCGGATGTCTTCTCCGTCGGTACACTCTGAGGCCATGGGAGCACTCGTTGCCGCAGGTGCGTACCTCCTGGGAAGTGTCGATTTCGCGGTTGTGATCGCCAAGGCCAGAGGCGTCGACATCTACTCGGAAGGGAGTGGCAATCCTGGCGCGTCGAATGTGTTCCGGTCAATCGGCAAGCGCGCCGGGGTCGCGGTGTTAGTGCTCGACCTGTGCAAGGGCCTGGCTGCGACGCTGGTAGGGGTTGTGGTGGGCGGTGCTGCGCTGGGCGCGGCTGCAGGCTTCGCCGCGGTCGCAGGTCACTGCTACCCGGTGTTTCACCGGTTCCGGGGAGGAAAGGGGGCGGCGACGCTCGCCGGGCTGTTGTTCGGTCTCTATCCGTTGAGTGCAGCGGTGCTTCTGGCGGTTTTCGTGCTGGTGGTCGCGCTGACCCGGATCGCGTCCGTGGGCACCATCCTCGTGGCGCTTGCCGCCATACCCGGCGCGGTGCTCCAGGGTGCCAGGGGATGGGTCCTGGTGTGGTTGGGAGCTGGTGTGGCGCTCGTCGTGTACCGTCACCACGGGAACATCGGAAGGCTTTTCAAGGGGACAGAACGCAAGGTGGTGGGCGGATGATCGAGCTCGCAGTCATACCTGCGGCGGGAAGAGGGACACGGATGCGGGATGCAACGCGAGTGGTCCCGAAGGCCTTCCTGCCGATAGTGGATCGTCCAGCGGTTCAGTACGGGGTCGAGGAGGCAGCGAGAGCCGGGGCGACGGAAGTCATCATCATCGTCGATCCGGGCGTTGCCTCCCTCGTCGAATCGCACTTCTCGAACCCTCTGCCAGGTCTCGATCACGTCAGAGTTTCGTCGGTGACACAGCCGGTTCCCTCGGGGTTGGGAGATGCGGTGCTGTCGGCCAGGGCGTCTGTCGACGGCCGACCGTTCTTCTGCCTGCTCGCCGACAACATTCCACGTATCGACGTCCTCGACCGGATGGCAGCGGCATACGACGGAACCTCGATCGTCTTGCTGCGTGAGCTCGATGATGGCTTCCTGAGCCGCTATGGCGTCATCGCGCCGGGTGAGTGGCGATCGGCCGAGGTGGTCGATGTGCGTGGCGCGATAGAAAAACCCGGCGTCGAGCGAGCCCCTTCGCGTCTCGGGCTGATTGGACGCTACCTGTTCACGGCGGAGGTGTTCGACGCGTTGGAGAAGCTCGAACCTGGTGTGGGTGGCGAAGTACAGCTCACCGACGCAATCGACCGGCTCGGTCGTGAGGGACGATGCCAGGGGATGGTCTCTCCAGAGGACCTCCTCGATGTCGGCAATCCGGCAGGTCTACTCGAGGCCTCCACCGTCCTTGGGTTGGCGCACGAGGAATACGGCGACGAGTACCGACGCTTCTTGGAAGGGCTGTGGGACAAGTGAAGCCCCGCGTCGAGGCGCAGCGAGAAGTGCTCGCCTCTGTGTCTGCGCTGGGATCGGAGCGGGTTCCCCTCAATGATGCACTCGGACGTGTCCTCGCGGAACCGATTGTTGCGGCGCACGACGTTCCCCTGTTCGCGAACTCGGCGATGGACGGCTACGCCGTCCGGGCGTCCGACGTGGCGATAGTGCCAGTGGTTCTCGAGGTGGTGGAGGATGTACCGGCGGGCAGCGTGCCGACCCGAAAGGTGGCGCCGGGAACCGCAACACGAATCATGACGGGTGCGCCCATGCCGGCGGGCGCCGACACCGTGATCGAAGTGGAGGTCACGTCGACGTCGGGAGATGCGGTCACGATCAACTCCGCACGGACGATAGGGACGCATGTCAGGCCCGCAGGAGAAGATGTCCTACAGGGGGCCGAGGTCCTCCCGCGAGGTGTCCGGCTGAACTCCGCCATGCTCGGTGTCCTCGCGTCGCTGGGGGTCGTGGAACCCGTCGTCGGCCGGCGACCGGTCGTTGCGATCATTTCGACGGGAGACGAGCTTCTTCCCCCAGAGGCACCCGTCCCTCCCAAAGGCAAGATCCGTGATTCGAACACGATGACACTGCGTGCGGTGCTGTCGGGGCTTGCGGAGCGGATCCTGGATTTCGGCATCATCGGTGACAGCGCCGAACCGCTGCGTGCCGCGTTTCGCGAGGCAGCTGAAAGCGCCGATGTGATCGTCACCACGGGCGGTGTGTCGATGGGGAAGTACGACCTGGTCAAGGCCGTCCTCACCGAGCTCGGGGGTGTTTCGTTCTGGAAGGTTGCCCAACAGCCCGGCAAACCGTTCGCGTTCGGGCAGATAGACGGCACCCCGCTGTTCGGGCTCCCCGGCAATCCGGTGTCGGTGATGGTGTCGTTCGAGCAGTTCGTCAGGCCTGCGCTGTTGTACATGGCGGGCGCAACGGCCCTGTTTCGTCCGCAGGTGCGTGGGCGACTGGCCCAGCCAGTTTCGACGAACCCCGAGAAGGACGTGTTCCTGCGTGTCAGGGTGGACGAGGACGAGGACGGGTTGCGAGCGACGCTTTCAGGTGGCCAGTCGTCCAACGTCCTGTCGGCGATGGCGATGGCCGACGGATTCGCGCTGATTCCGGTGGGGGTCGGCGACCTCGCCACCGGTGACTCGGTGGCTCTCGAGATGTTCAGCTGGCCGGAGGGCCGCACGAGGGAGGTGATCGATGCCTGAGGACTTCACTCACCTGGACGCGCATGGTCACGTACATATGGTGGATGTGGGCGGCAAGGAACCTACCGACAGAGGCGCCACCGCCGAAGGAATCGTGCGTCTCTCATCCGAGACGGCAGGTCTCTTGTTCGGCGACGGCCTCCCGAAGGGTGACGCGCTGGCCGCAGCCAGACTTGCCGGCATCATGGCGGCCAAGCGCACCTCCGAGCTGATCCCTCTGTGCCACCCGCTGTCGCTGTCGTCCGTCGTAGTCGAGGTCGTCGAGCATCCCGACGGTGTGAGGATCGAGGCGACAGTTCGCACAACGGATCGGACTGGCGTCGAAATGGAGGCGTTGACGGCGGTTTCTGTCGCGGCGTTGACCCTCTACGACATGGTGAAGGGGATCGAGCGTGGTGCCGAGATCACCGCCATCAGACTTCTGTCGAAGTCGGGTGGCCGGTCGGGGGATTGGGAGCGATGAGGGCCCTCGTTGTGACGGTGAGTGACAGGGTGAGCAGGGGGGACGCTGAGGATCGTTCCGGTCCCGCTGCCGTGGCCCGCCTCGAGACGCTCGGATTCGCGGTGACACTTCGGGTGGTGGCCGACGGAGTCGACTCGGTGCGTGGCGCGTTGCGGGACGCGATCGGCACCGGTTTCGACCTGGTTGTCACATGTGGCGGGACGGGAATGGGTCCGAGGGACTTGACTCCGGAGGCAACGCTCTCGGTGATTGAACGGGTAGCGCCCGGGATTCCCGAGGCGATGCGTGCCGCGACGTTCGGTGTCAACCCGCATGGAATGCTCTCACGTGGAGTCGCCGGCATCGCGGAATCGACGCTCATCATCAACCTGCCCGGTTCGGTCGGGGGTGTGACGGAATCGCTCGAGGTGATCGAACCGGCGGTCGGCCACGCGATCGCACTGCTTCGCGGAGAGCACGCCGGACACTGAGCGCGGTGCAAGTTGTCGGAGTGTGTGCTCTGACCTAACCTCAGCTTCACGACGGGCGGAGAACCTTGAGTCAAACCACAGCAATTTGGGTACCGGTGTTGGCGGACATCGTCGACACCGTTCCCATCATCGTGATCTTTGTGTTGGCGGGCGTATGGGCCGCCTTTCTCTTGCCGTCGGTGTTCACGGGTCGGAGGGACCGTCCGACCGAGTCGGCACGTGAGTTCACCCAGCTCTCGGCACGACTGTCGGCCGCGGGTTCGTTCACCAGTATCGAGCCGATGCTCACCCGTCGGCGTGTCCTGGCACGAAGGCGACGGGCACTCGTGCTCCTCTCCCTGCTCGCCGCCGGGACACTCGCCATAGCGATCTGGAGAAGCTCTACGTCGCTGTTGATCGCCCACATAGCCATCGATGGCGTGATCGCCTGGTACTTGGCAATGCTCGTGCAGATCCGGCAGCGTCGTGAGGCCTCGTTCGTAGTCGACCTGCGCGCCGACGAGCGTGAGTCTCAGGTGCGCATCGTCGCCAACAGCTAGATGGATCCGAGCCTCGAAGCCGTCGAATCGATCGCCCGTGCCGAGTTCGATGCGAAGTTCGCGGCGCGCGAGCGGGGTCTGTCGGTCGCCCGCAAGATGATTCGCTCTTCGGCGAACGCCATCCGAGCATTCCACCGGGGGGAGATGGATGACTCTCTCCGGCTCATGGACGAGGCCGGTGTCCTGCTGGGTGAAGCGGTCCAGATTCTCGAAGACCACCCCGACGTGCTGTTTGCCGGCTTCGTCGAGGATGCCGCCAAGGAGTACGCCGAGGCCCGCCTGACCTACGCGCTCGGGCTCGACCTCCCGCTGCCATCACCCGAGGACCTGGGAGTGTGGGTCGGGTCGTACCTGCACGGACTCGGTGAAGCCGTCGGTGAGCTTCGCCGCCGCCTTCTCGACTTGCTGCGGGTCGGAGAGACCGAGAAGGCCGAATCGACACTGTCCTCGATGGACGGCGTGGTGGATCTGCTCGCGAGTCTCGACTACCCCGACGGCATGACGCGGGGTCTTCGCCGCACCGCCGACGTCGCCAGGGCGTTGGTGGAGCGCAGCCGCTCGGACCTGACGACGACGATCGTTCAGGAGCGGCTCCGTAAGGACCTGTCGGACCACCTCTGATCCCGGCTACAATGCCTTCGCCCTTGGGGGTGTAGCTCAGCCTGGCAGAGCGCTTCCCTCGCACGGAAGAGGCCAGGGGTTCAAATCCCCTCACCTCCACCAGGAACCCCCGTGTCCTCGGGGGTTCCTTTCGACTCTCCTCCCGCCCTCGCCCGAAGAGCCGGCTTCCCTGGGTGGCCGACCGGTGACGCTCTGTAAGAAGCCTTCCTCTTTCTTCTGGACGTATCGTCCGGTATGCTCTCGACAGTTGTAAGCCGATGGAGGGGCTTGGCCATGTCGAAGACTCGTGTTCTGCTAGTGGTGGTCGCACTCGTGGCGGGCCTGATGCCTGTGTTGCAGGCACAGGCAGCCAGCGACTTCACCGATGTGCCGTCGGGTGCCTACTACGAGACCGCCGTAGCGTGGCTCGTTCAAGAAGGCATCACGACCGGGACGACTGCGACGACGTACTCTCCTGATGATCCGGTGACACGTGGGCAGATGGCTGCGTTCCTGTGGCGGTACGATGGCGAGCCGGCGACCGTGGGATCAGGGCCGTTCACGGACGTCCTGTTCGGCGCGTACTACTTCAGTGCCGTGCTCTGGCTCGTCCAGCAGGGGATCACGACGGGAACGACTGCGACGACGTACTCTCCTGATGATCCGGTGACACGTGGGCAGATGGCTGCGTTCCTGTGGCGGTACGCCGGCGAACCTGCGCAGTTCGGGTCGGTGCCGTTCACCGATGTGCCGTCCGGTGCGTACTACGCGGACGCCGTGGCATGGCTCGTTGGCCAGGGGATCACGACGGGAACGACTGCGACGACGTACTCCCCTGACGATCCGGTGACACGTGGGCAGATGGCTGCGTTCCTGTGGCGGTACGCGGGCGAGCCCGAACTCACGACCACGACGACGGTCGGAGGAGGCGGCGGTGGAGGAGGCGGCGGAACCACCACGACCAGCACCACCACCACTACCACCACGGCACCCACCTTCTGTGCGGCGCAATCCGCAATCCCCGAGACCGAATGCGACGCGCTGGTCGCGTTGTACAACGCGACGACCGGCGGGTCCTGGACGGTCAGCACCGGGTGGCTGAGCGATCCGGACATCTGCCCCAACAACTGGCATGGAGTGACGTGCGCCTCGGGGCATGTGACCCAGCTCAGCCTGGCCAGCAACAGCCTGACCGGCACGATTCCTTCGGATCTCGGGGACCTGACGAACCTGACCTATCTGCGGCTCGACGACAACAGCCTGACCGGTCCGATTCCACCGGAGCTGGGGACCCTCGCCAGTGTGACGGACCTTCGGCTCGATCACAACGGTCTGACGTCAAGCGTGGGGGATCCGATTCCGGGTCTCGATGGCCTCACGAGCGTGCAGCGGCTGAACCTGTCGTTCAACAACCTGGCCGGACCCATCCCCGAGCTGAGCAGCAGCGTGACCAACCTGAATCTGAACGACAACCAGTTGAGTGGTGCGATTCCGGACCTGAGCGGTCTCACCAACTTGTCGGTGCTGAATCTGTACGACAACCAGCTGACGTCACTGGATTCCGGGCTCGGTGATCTTCCCAATCTCACGGTGATGGATGTCCACCACAACCTGCTGGCCGGGTCGATCCCGACGACGTTTGGCGGCAATGTCCTCACTACCGGCGGTCTCGCGAACCTCACAACGCTGAGGTTGTACGACAACGGCTTGACGGCGAACATTCCCGACGAGGTGAACAACCTGACCACGCTCACCACGCTGGATCTCGCAAACAACCAGCTGAACGGGCCGGTTCCCGACCTCAGTGCCCTCGTCGACCTGACTGGTCTGTTCCTGAACGACAACCTGCTCGACGGCTTGGTTCCGGACCTGAGCGCTCTCACCAATCTCGACCGCGTGTATCTCTACAACAACGAGCTATCCGGCGAGGTGCCCGACCTGACGAGTCTGACGCCCAGCGAATTCCTCGTCCACGGGCAGACCGGGTGTCTGACGGCGGATGCAACGCTCGGGCTGGCAGCCTGGCTCTCGGGCTATGACATCGACTGGAACAGCGGGTGTCCGGTGGCGATCACCACCACGTCGCTTCCCGACGCGATGCAGGACACTACGTACACGACCACGGTCGAAGCGACCGGAGGGACGCATCCGTACATGTGGACGGTCACGTCCGGAGCCCTCCCTTCGGGTCTGTCGCTCGATTTGAACACCGGGGAGATCCACGGCACCCCGGACACTGTCGAGAACCAGACCTTCACCGTCACGGTGACGGATGACAACGGGACGGTTGGTACGAAGGAGTTCACCCTGGATGTGGTTGCTCCGCCTGTGTAGCCAGTCCTGACGACACTGACGCACCGCCGCGCCCAAGGGCGCGGCGGTGCAGTCTCGTACCGGGAGCCCGAGAAGGGACGTCGACGGACTAGGTGTGCGTGTTGATGAAGGTCAGGACCCGCTGCCAGGCGTCGGCCGACGCGTCGGCGAACTCCTCGTATTTGCGATCGAAGAACGAGTGGGGTGCTCCCTCATAGACGACGATCTCGCTGTCGACGCCGGCGGCGTCCAGCGCCGCCTCGAACTCGTCGATCGCCTCTCGAGGAATGCTCGGATCGGCCCCTCCCATCAGCGCCAGGATGGGACATGTCATGTCGCCTACCCGGTCGATGACCGAATCGCCGTCCCGCCGCGGGCGGCCGTAGAAACCGACCGCGCCCGAGATGCCGAGGCCGTTGGCCGCCTGGTGCCACGAGTTCGACCCCCCGAAGCAGAACCCGACCGTGAACACCGATCGACCTGGATCGTGTGCGCGCAGTCTCGCCACAGCGGCGGCGACATCATCTCGAATGCCGGTGAGCGTCGTTGCTTTGACGTGTGGCATGAAATCCCAGTCGTTGGTGCGATACGACACGCCCGCCGTGCGTCCGAAGTAGTCGATCGCGATCGCGTCATAGCCGGCCTGCGCGAATCGTGAGGTGAGGTCCTCGTAGAAACGGAAGAGGCCGCGTACATCGGGAAGGATCACGATGGCGGCCCGAGAGGGTTCGGTGCCCGTGGCCTCGTAGGCCGCGAGCTCGTTGCCGTCCTGTGCGATGAGCGTGAGGCTGGATGCCGTGATCGCCCGCTCGCCGGCTGGAATCGGGGGTGTCGAATCGTGATCGAAACACATCGGGCGTCTGCTCCTCGTCGGTGACCCACGAACGGTATCCGGGCCTCGGGACTACCACCCGGCAATGCCCCATAGCGTGCCGCAGTTCAGGTAACGAGGCGCTCGTACCCTTGTCGGAAGAAGTCGAGAGCGGCCCTTCGTTGATCCCGAGCCGCGA
>Ga0307426_1000996_pt1 | contig 19252 bp, 13 predicted proteins | sample SalMarWE160340MG_FD_202165 | JGI IMG/M metagenome (GOLD analysis project Ga0307426, IMG submission 202165) | Salt marsh sediment microbial communities from the Plum Island Ecosystem LTER, Massachusetts, United States - WE1603-40 | ecosystem: Environmental > Aquatic > Marine > Intertidal zone >...
CTCATAGGAATACTGGCAGTAACAAACCCCTATCTCCCCACAATCGTAAGACGTGTTGCACTGCTTTCCCTGATTACAGTCTACGCACTGAACGGGTTTCGCGCTCAGGTAGAAAGTGATCCCCGTAACAGCGATAACAAGTGCGGCGAGAACTATCATCTTCTTTAACATTACTTTTCTCCTTAATGTGAGTCTTATCTTTCATTATAGATTCATAAGACCTTTCATTACAAGAGGAGAGCGATTGTATGTTGATTGACAAATAAAGCGGCTCTGCTCCTTCGGCGGATGTAAAGGCGGAGATTTCATACCTCCGCCTCGTTTCTCACTTTCCGTATTCCTGGATTACCTTTTCGTTTTATTCCATAACCTTCTGACGACTATAAGCCCGGGTATGAGCAGATAGAGAGGAAAAGCCGGTCCTGATCCGGCGGGAGCAAGCGAGCAGCTCGAGTTTCCGCCGTTTCTTTCGCCGCAAAGCGTGCCGTTAATATCACACTGGGGAGTAATCCCTCTATCCCTTTGCCTCTTATTGACATCGTATATGGCCGTCTCAGTCATTGGGGAAGCATCACAGCCGCATATCTGGCTTGCGCAGCAGCTGCATCCGACCTCTGTCTCCAATTTTACTATTTCCGTGATACTGCAGTCCTGAAGCCCGGAGCACGCTTCGCCGACGAGGTCCCTGTCATTGCACTGCGAAGTACACAGAGTGGCGTCGCAAGTATAGCCGAGTTCGATACCTTGTGAGCCAACGCAGCTGCTGTACTCATCACATACTTCGCCGCAGTCTATGTTCGGCGGAGGCTCGGGTATATCTTCTGAAATGAGCGGACAACCTCCGAGCGATTCCGGCGCGTCGGGGATGCAGCCGCCCGGGGGAGCGACCGGTGTAGTACCTGTCGCGTTTGGGTTATAAGCCGCGGACCAAACCATATCGTCCTCCAGCATACACGACTGGCTGTTAAGACCGACCTGGAACGGTCCGTCATAAGTCGGACAGAGGCAGTCCACTATACCGTCCTCGCCGGTTCTCGTACAGGGCGCGGTCATGCATCCGGCGTAAAGAGACTGCTCACAGTCGGTCTGGCCTATTCCCTCCTCCGGGACACAAACGTAACTGAACGTAGAGATCATATCCGTGCCGGGAAAGAAAGTTCCGGCATTTATGGACGCACAAACGGGAGCGGAGTTCGTCTGCTGACACCCGCTGCCGTCAGAACCGCACGCATCTACCGTTGCGAGATAAACGTCCTTGTTCAATATCGCGTTTATATCCACGAAATACTTGCCGTAAGAAATCTCGAAACATTCACAGTTTGCGAACGTACCGTCGCCCACAAGCTCGCACTTCTCGGGCTCGGGCCCGGAGTAGTAGCAAAGCGCGATCGGCCCTCCCTTGCACGGAACGAAGTTGGTAGGTTCCAGGAGTATATCCGCCCATGCCGGGCCGTACGGTGTAGTCATTATATCGTTGGGAACGAAATCGAAAACCTGAGCGCGGGATGAAGACACAGAAAATACAAACATGAACAATAACATGAATACAAAAGATGTAGCGATTTTCATATAGACCTCTCCTTTAAGCAAAGCATGACTAATAACTCTCGCACTTGGACCGATATGTTCTGTTCCCGGAGCAAATGCAGCGGAATCTCACGCGAAAAGATGTGAAAGACGAATTACGCTTCGATAAGAATACAGCTCTTTTAAGCCCGAGAATACAGGGTTGTTAAAAACGCCGAATCAAAGTAAGATAGTATCCCTGTTCCTGCCAAATGTGCTAAGCATTTACAAAAAGAGAGTAAGGATTTAACATTAACTTTAAGGGAGGGAGAAGAATGTTCCATAGAGCGAATTTCATTATTTTGAGATCAGCAGGAGTTAAGCTGTCGAAGTTTGTACTGGTATTAATTGCGGCGGCCTTCATATATGCCGGCCAGGCCGGGACGGCATTTGCCCAGGACGAAAATCACAATATTGACGCAAAGGCTCAAAACGCACTGCAGGAAATGAGCTATTTCATGGGAAGTAAGGGCGAATACACCTTCAAAGCTGAAATCATGTTTGACGTCATAGTAAAGTCGGGACAAAAGGTTCAATACAACGCCAACGAGACCGTCTACTTAAAGAAGCCGAACAAATTCTCTGTCGAGTACGTTAGCGACCTTGGCGGATATAAGCTCTGGTACGATGGCGGAAAAGCGACCATTCTCGAAGTACCGACCAACGATTTTTCCATCACAACGCTGCCCGATACAGTTGACCAGGCGCTAAGAAAGCTCTACGAGCAGTATTCATTCTCACCCGTCATGAGCGAATTCTTGTTTATCAACACTTACAAGACTCTCATGAAGAATGTCGTATCCGGAGAGAATTTCGGACAGAGCAAGGTATTCGGTACAAAGTGCCTGCATCTGTACTTTGTCGAGAAAGACATCGACTGGCAGATATGGATAGAAGACGGAAAGCGGCCAATACCGAGAAAGCTCGTAATTACCTATAAGAACCTTCCCGAATCGCCTCAGTTCATTGCGATTTTAAAAGACTGGATATTCGACAGACCAATTGCGAGCCCGGCGTTTAAGCCCGAGATACCGAACCTGAATAACAGGGTGGAATTCAACGAAATCACGGGTAATCCTAAGTTTAAAATCGGAAGTATAAGGGCTTTTCAATAATCGGTAATAAAATTAAGGAATGGATAAGGCGCGCGGGCTCTCACCTGCGCGCCTTTTTTTTCGTCATTACGCTAAAACGACGTTCTGTGCCTGGGGACCTTTCTGTCCTTCGACAACGGTGAACTCTACGCGCTGGCCCTCGTCGAGGGAGCGGAATCCGGTAGCATTGATTTCACTGTAGTGGACGAAAACGTCTTTTTCGTTCTCTACTTCAATGAATCCGAAACCTTTTGTAGAATTGAACCACTTTACAGTGCCAATCTTACGTTCAGCCATTGGTTCTACCTCCTGTTTTGAATTGGGTTATGCTAGTGGTTCAAACTTTCTTTCAGATGGTGATCCTAAGTTAGACTAGAACTACTGCAACCTCACTATCAATATAGCCCGTATCAATGCTATTGTCAATATCAAATTCAAATGTAACGAGAAATGATGATTCTCGAAAAGCGCCAATTTTAAATTGTATACAACGGAAACTTCAACCAAAGAATAAACTATTAAATAGACAGGATCCGCTCGCCTCTGTCGTAGACCGTTATGGGACCGTCCTGGGAAACCGTGATTGCAAGGCAGTCCGCTTCCGCGCTCATTTTGGATGCGCTGCTGTGCCTCGCCCCTTTCCCTATGCCGATTTCCGCCTGAGTCTCGGCGCTGGGGCGGAGTAAAACCATGCATGCGCTGAAAGCCCCGCTTGATAAATCGATTATTGTAGCGCCGTCCTGCTTTGCGAAGTTTATCAATTCACTGTCTGAAAGCTCTTCGATACCGACTCTTCCGATTGTCGCGAAGTGACTTAACTCCGGCGGGTCGGATTTTTTAAGTATGGTATCCGAATCTCCCAAAATGAAGATAGCGCCCTGATTCTTCTCAGACATCAGGAACGCACACCTGAACAAACGCTTCAGGAGATTTGGCGCGCACTTGTTCTGCTCCGCGAGTCTCGCCACCAGGTCTTCTATCTGGGGAACGCTCTCCGCAATCCAGTTGCCGTTAGAATACCTCGCAACCATCTGCCCATCCGAAAATACGCGCACCTGTTTTCCGCCAATAGGCACATAGAAAACAATCGCGTCGCATTCTTTTGAGATTGCGGCATGCCTTCTGAACTGGGGGCCGAGCAGAAAATTGTCTGTTTCATCAGCGGAAAGTGCGAGCTTATGAACGCGTCTCAGATACCCCTGCTTGTCTATGCCGTAGCCGAGAACGACGCCGTCGATAATTTTAGCCAGTGATAGCACTACGTTTTGCATGCGTCTGATATGATCGTAACGCAGGAACTGTATGTCGCCGACGGGTAGTACCTTGGAAATATCCACGGGATCCCCGACGATAAGCGCCGTGGAAACGGGCTTCTCCTCACTTTGCATCTGCGCTATGCTCGTCGCCGTCTCACAAATGTTGACCATGGACAACGCGTCTATGTTCTTTGAGCGTGCCAGGTCCAGCAGGAAACCGATCCCGGCGTCTTCCATCCACGCATTGAGTATGTCCTGCTTTTCAACGAGGTCGCGCAGCTGGTCGGGTTCGAGCTGAAACTGCGTGATATCTTCGTTCTCCTCCCTCATCGCATCCGGGTACATCGCATTTAGATACGGTGTGTATTTCTCAAGCACGGAATTACGTCCGTTCCTTTCAAGACCCTGCGAAGCGGAGGCGTCTGAGTACAATGGTGTGTCCACAATTGTGTATGCCTCAATCTTCTCCCAGACGTTCAGTTTCATATTAACATCGGAGATCGCCTCATCGAGCAAGCCTTTCACATACGGGTCGAACGTATTAACATCGGGGCCGTTCCCCGGAAGGGAAACGTTATTGTCGTTAATGTAATCCCTGATGTAATCCATATCGGGGACGATCAATGCGGATACGTAAGACCTGCCCTCACCCCATACAAACGACTGGGATATATAAGGCTTTTCCGTAAGAAGATTCTCGATTCTGGACGGAACTATCTTATGTCCTTGAGACAGCATGAAAAGGGATTCCTTATGCCCCGTCAGGTATAAATATCCTTCCTGGTCAAACCGGCCCAGGTCTTCCGTATGTAGCCACCCGTCTTCGTCGGTTACAGGTTCCTGGTCGGCGGAATTGATCCCGTAGCGGGTAATAACCGTCTTGCCCCTGACCAGCACCTCCCCTTCATCCGATATACGAATCTGAAATCCGGGCGCTACCTGACCGCACGACCCGGTCCTTCTCGCGAACGGGCGGCTCACCGTCGGGAATCCTCCCGCTTCCACGATTCCGTAGACACTTAGCGGCAGCAGACCGATTGCCTCCGCAAATCCGATCAGCTCCTTGGACAGGTTGGCTCCCGCTGAATATATTCTATGAAGCCTCCCCCCCAGAATAGCCCTCATCTGTCCGAAAATAGCCATATCGGTGCGTGTATAGCTCTCGCGCAATTCCTTTGATGCCGTCGATTCCGACGCTCTGTACTGTTTTCCCAGCGTGAGAGCCCACTCGAAGACCTTGCGCTTTGACTCGGGCATGAGGTTAAGCTCCTGCATTATCCTTTTGTAAATCCTCTCAAAGGCGTAAGGGCTCGTCATGGTTACCGTGGGACTCGTCTGCTGCAGATCGTCAAAAATCGTATCGATACGCTCCGCGAGCGCGTTTCCGATCCCGGACATTAAATAGTGAAGCGCGGCGATCAGGCTCGGATAGAAGCTCCAGTTAAGAGTAGTAAAACCGATGTCGTATTCGTCAAGCGTGAACCACCGGGAGACCGTGTCCAGTGTCAGGAGGACGCCCGAATGGTCGAACACGGCGCCCCGCGGATTGCCGGTCTCCTTCGCGGTATACAGGATAATCACAGGCGAGTCAGATTCGGTTTCGACCGCAAGCTTCTCGAGCGCGGACATAGTTTCAGACGAGGAGGGACCGGTTTTTAAATCCGATATATGAATCATACGATCGGCCGTCTGATCCGTATCGCCCACGGATATGATCGTGGGCACGCCCGCGTATAACTCTTCCATGAACCCAGCCCGGCCCTGAACAACCATAACGGATGGCCGGGAGTCCTGAATAATATATTTAAGAAGATCGGATTTGACCGACGGGCTGACCGGAATGACGATCCCGCCCGTTAATATCGAGGCCGTAAATACAGACATCCAGTCAACGGAATTCTCCGCCGCTATCAAGACTCTGTCGCCGGGCCTGAGTCCTGAATTGATAAGGTAACGAGAGACGGCAAGAGTGTCATTCTTTAAGTCCTGAAAGGTTATATCGCGGTAAAATCCACCGCGCTTTTCCTTGAAAGAAACTCTTCCCGAATGCGCATCTAAAGCGCCGAGAAAAGCCCGGTTCATATTTTGAGCGCTATCTTTCATCTAACTTATACCTGTCTCGCTCGCATCGCGGGCGGCGAGGAGGCTCATCGTATCCCGCGTGAGCTCCAGCACCGGCCCGGCGGATGAAGCGACCATTCGTTCGACCATACGCTCAAGCTCTCTGATATTTCCGGGCCAGTTGTATAATTGAAAGTAGTCGTAAACGTCCTGAGATACGGTTGTGATCTCCCTGCCCGACCTCATGCCGTGTTTCTTCGCAAGCCGGAGGGTTAGTAAAGGTATATCTTCTATTCGCTCCTTGAGCGGCGGCAGCTTTATCTGAGAGCCTCTAAGCTCGTGGAAAAGGTCTTCCATGAACATACCACTATCCACATCCCTCTCGAGATCGTCTCTTGTACCGGCGATGATTCTCAGATCGACATTTATACGCCGTGTACTGCCGGTTCTCTTGAATTCGCGTTCCTGCAGTACACCGAGCAAGGAGTCCTGCATCCTCATCGGCAATTTGTTAATATTTTTGAGATAAACGGTTCCTTTGTCCGCCAGCTCCATAGAACCCAGAGAGAATGAAAGAGCGTTACTCTTTGACCCCCTTTCCTCGAATCCGAACATCCTGATCTCTATCGCATTTTCGTCCTGACCTTCGCAGTCTATGTCCACAAAAGGGTATCCCGAACGTTGTGACAGATAGTGGATTGTTCTGGCGAACAGATTTTTACCCGTTCCGCTTTCACCCCAGATAACGATGGGAGAATCAGTCGAAGCCGCGTGCTCCGTCATGAAGATAGCTTTTTTCATGACCGCGCTTTGGCCGATAATGTCCTCCAGGTACTTTTCCGCATCAATCTTCGCCGGGGTGTATATTCCCTTCGTCATGAGGCTCTTTCTCAATACCTCGACTTCGGACATCGCTTCCTGTAAAGCCCCTTTCTGACGCGCATTACCGAGCGCGACTGAAATCTGGTCTCTGACTATCTCGAGCAGCCTGACTTCCTCTTCATCGAACGCGGATTTACGGAACGAGTTGATGTTGATCGTGCCTATAGTTTTTTCGGCATAGGATATAGGCAGAGCCAGATAACTCTTTATTCCGAATTCGCGTCCCGCGGGCCCTATGACCGTATCCTCGTCAACGTCGGAACAATAGCGCGCTTCCTCGTCTATTATCACTTTCCAGGCGTATCCCTTCGGGTACTTGATCCTGCCGACCTTAGCCAGATACCAGTCGCTATAGCCCCTTTGGGCCTTGAGAACGGCTTCATGCCCTTCCACGAAATATATGGCTACGCTGTCAGCTTTTTCGATATTCTCGAATATGGACTGTACCGCATTCTCGAGCACCGTATCGAGGTTTGTGGAGCGATGCACGCTTCGGGTGACGGCGCCGATAATGGTTTCGTACCGGTTCTTCCTGGACAATTGATCCAGTGTTTCACGTAGGGATACCTCGGCACGCTTCCGCCCTCGGGCTTCCATGGCCAGTGATATGAAATCAGCGATTGAACCTGCGAAGTTCTGCTCGTCGAGGGTCCAGGTCCTGGCAGGCCCGGTATGCTCGTTACATATAAGCCCGATCATCCTCCCCCTGTGCCTTATGGGTGCGTCAAGCATTGAATTGATACCCAAGGGCTGAAGATAGGATTCTGAGAACTCGAATGTCCTTTCGTCTCTGTGCGCGTCATGCGCCGCGATAATACGCTCGTTCTCGAGCGCCTTGAAATAAGTGGGGTAATCAGCAGCCGATATCTCAATTCCCTTGGAATGTTCACCGGTCTCCGATTCGTAATGCTCGATACAGTGAATCTTCGTGTGGTCGGTATTGTAAAGCCATACATTTGCCCTCGCCACTCTGAGGGTTTTTGTAACCGATTCAGTGATTAGTCTCAGAAGCTGATTGAGGTCGCCGTGCTCCAGAGCTTCACTCTTAGCGAGCGTTAGCAAGACCTCGTTCTGTTTTCTGAGCCGGGCCTCGTTGTGAAGCTGTCTTACCGCCTTCCTGCGCTGAGTTATATCCCTTAGCGCTGCGGTAAAGTACAGGTCACCGTTTGAAGCGGTTTCCGTGATGCGGATCTCGAGAGGGAATACCGTCCCGTCTTTTTTAAGTCCTTCAAGCTCTCGTCTCTTCCCCAGAATTACAGCTTTTTTGGTTTGTATATACCGCTCAAGCCCCGACTTGTGAGCCTCCCTGTATTTTTCCGGCATGAGTTCCGTCAGGCCTTTTCCCAATACTTCGTCACGCGTGTAGCCCCATATCTCTTCGAACTCTCGATTGACCATTATTATCCTCCCTGAGGAATCGATAATAATGACTCCCTCACCGACCGTATCCATTACGCCGTCGAGATGACTTTTGAAATCGATTGTCCGAGCTTCAGTATTGTCCCGGGAACTCATTCTCTATCCCTCACAACACGCTGAGATAACAGCACATTATTTGTATCAGGGACTAAAATGGATCATAAGCTCAGTAGACTTCCGACATGAATATTGACCCTTAATAATTATATGGCAATGCAAGAGAGATGTTAAGAATATAAAGGAAAAAAGCCGCCCGCTTCCGACACGAGAAATAATACACAATTGAACTACGCGAATTCAACTGTTGGTTAATTTTTCCGATTTTGACGGAAAGTCTCGATGTACTGTAACTGTCCGCTACAGCCCGAGAGTCCCACACCTCTCGAATCTTCTGAATTCTTGGGTAAGATTTTTATTGGTCACAGGGGGACTCACCGATGCCAAAAACAATCACTGTAATTTTTTTAACACTAATCTTTCTTACCGGCTGCGCCTCAAAAAATAATCCAGCGCCGGAAAAGAGATATTTGTTCAGCTGGCAATATTCCGAGAATGATGATATGAGCCCGAGAGGCGGCGTGACAACCGGCGCGCAAGTGACTCTCGATAAAACTCCCGACGCGGACTGGATAGCTCTCCAGCAGCCCGGCATCTCAAAATACGAACGCGACCGGAAGGCGATTCTCGCAATGGAAGGAATTTACAGGGTGACGTTCGATTTCATAGAGACCGTGCCGCTCAGAACCCCGTATAAGGTTGACCGCCCCTATCAATCGTGGGCGACCGAATATATAAAGGTAATCGAAGACACGGGAGATTTTATAAGCCTCCAGCATATACTCGTCATGTATTACGTCGATGAGAACGGAGAGACACAGGGCCCGTTCGTCGCAAAGCACTGGCGTCAGGACTGGACTTACGAGGACGATGAAATCCTGGAGTACGCAGGCAATAATACGTGGCGGAAAGTTTATCCGTCAGAAAGCGATAGGAAGGGCAAATGGTCCCAGGCCGTCTACCAGGTAGACGACACCCCAAGGTACGAAGCGCTCGGTGAATGGGAATTCGACGGCAACTACGCGAGGTGGACGAGCGACGAAACATGGCGTCCCCTGCCGCGTAGAGAATTCAGCGTCAGGGACGATTACAACGTGCTTTCGGGAGTAAACCGCGTCATCATCACGCCTACGGGCTGGGTTCACGAGCAGGATAACGTGAAACTGGTGGTGGACGAGAACGGTAAGCCGATCAGCAGCTATCCCTATCTTAGTAAAGAGGTGGGTTTAAACAGGTACGAGAATATCAAGGACTTCGACTATTCAGCTGCGGTCGAGTACTGGGAAGCCACGACTCCTTTCTGGCAGGACGTGAGAAACGCATGGAGCGAAGTGATTGACTCCAACTCACCCTTGGTGCTAAGAAGCAGCTATAAGGATCACAAGCTGTACGAATACCTTTTCGAGTACGCGGATGAAATAAAGAAGACCGGCGTGTACGACAGTAAGGACGGTTCGCAATTCGCGACCGAGACAATCGGTAAATTCGTCGTGGAGCAGGGAGGGAGCACGGATAAAGCCGTTTATTGAGTTCGATTACAATTATGCAGCTTGCTAACGGGTAAGGAAAAATGAGATCATTCCGCCCGCTAATATTGTAATGAACAAAAAGACAATTATTTTCTTGAGGTTGATTTTGAACCCGCCCCCGCCGTTGTCTTTACCGTTTCCGTCGTCCTTCATTTCCGAATGTTTTTTGTGAAACCATATGAGTATTCCGGCAAGTATCAGGAAAATCAGGTTCATGAAAAACGTGTAGTCGATCTTGAACTGCGTGAGTTGTGATATTTCTCCGCCGCCCTGGGGTATTATTCCGATCAAGGTAAATAGCGCGTTCAGAATCAGCGCCGTCAACACAATACTTGCAAACATTATCCCCGCAATATACAGGGCTACTCTCCATCCGTAGTATTTCGCGTTAACGCGTACGATGGGCGGAACCATAAGGTCGGAATATATGAATGCCATGATTCCGGCGAACAGCACGTTGTTGGAATTCAGCACCGTGGCGAGCGGGATATTCCCCATAGACCCGATAAACGTAAGCGCCGCGACTACGGGCCCGACGACGGCGTTCTCAAGCGCTATCAGCCATGAAGGTAGCGAATCCTGCATATCGCTCAAGAAGATGGCTGACCACACATAGTCAGGCACGAAGACCGCGACGAAACCCGCAATAGTGAATCCTGTCAATATCTCCGCCCAGACCATTTTCCATTCCATTACGAACCTGCTGCCCGCCATATACCAGCCCTCGCGGCTCTTTATCCTTTTCCTCCAATCGAAATCCCCCTCCTCCTCGGGAGCCTCTTCCTCAACTTTCTCCCGTGCCTCTTGAAGCCAGCTCTTCGGATACGTGAGCCTGATCAATATGCTGCTTATTAATATCAGCAGTAACCCTCCTATGATCTCCGCGGCCAGAAACTGCCATCCGAGAAATATCAGTATCAGTATTCCGAGCTCTATGACGAGATTGGTGGATGCGAACATAAAAGCGACGGCAGCTATGAAATGAGCGCCCTTAAGAACCAGTGAGCGCGCGGCGGAGAGCGCGGCAAAAGAGCACGATGACGACGCGGAGCCGAAGGCCGTGGCTATCGATACGTTTCTTATGTTCGGCTTTCCCATGTAACGGGTGAGCTTCTTCTTGGGTACGAACGACTGAATCATGCCGCTCACAAAGTAACCCAGGACGAATGCCCAGCCCGCCTTCCAGAAAAACCCGATAGCGGTCTTTGCGGCTTCGCCGTATTCTGTCCAGAATCCCTGAACTTCCATAAATACCTCAGCAAATTCCTGCGGAAAATATATATTTGATCTCTGTTAACGAGGAGAATTAAATTAAGATATGTATGTTGTAAAACTTATAGTCCATTATAACTTATAGATTTACGAAACCAAAAAATTTATCGTTAACCGCAGTGTTTATGACCATACGGAGATTGACGTTTAGGCCATAAACCGCGAGAATATTTCGTAGATATATTATCGCCTCTGAGACAATGTTCGAGCACATAAAAAGTATATTCATACGCCCGAGGAGAAGGAAACACATCGTTGAGGACATGGAATTTATCGAAGGTCCTCACTCCCGACTTCGCGAGCTCTGGTTCCTGATAAAAGTACTTTGGGAATTCCTGCGCGGCTTTCGTATCCTCCACTTCGTTGGCCCTGTAGTGACTGTATTCGGCTCGGCCAGGACTGAGGAGAACACGTCCTATTATGAAATAGCCAGACACATAGGACGCGAGCTTTCGGTTATGGGGTTCACGGTAATGACGGGCGGCGGTCCGGGAATAATGGAGGCGGGAAACAGAGGGGCGAAAGAGGTCGGCGGGACTTCCGTCGGCTGTAACATCGTGCTTCCTCATGAGCAAAAGCCCAACCCCTACCTCGATATCATGGTGACATTCAGATACTTCTTCGTCAGGAAAGTGATGCTGCTCAAATACTCATACGCTTTCGTGGTGCTGCCCGGCGGGGCGGGCACGATGGACGAGCTTTTTGAAACGCTTACGCTCATTCAGACGAAAAAAATATTCAACTTCCCGATTATCCTGGTGGGGAAGGACTACTTCAAGCCCCTGATGGAGCTTCTCGAATCCATGGTGGAGGAAAAGACAATCGATTCGCACGACCTTGACTTACTCATATTGACTGATTCTGTGGAAGAGGCCGTTTCATACATACAGGTCAATATTGTCGACAGGTACGGGATAGAGCTGAAGAAAAGACCCAGACCCTCGAAGATACTTCTTGAGAAAGGGCGCTGAGCCGATTTATACTTCTACCGATTCCCATTATGCAGGCTGGAGTGGACCAATTGCTTCAGCCTTGCTATTTTTGTATATTTATATTTTTTAACACCTGCTCCATTGCTTTCTTTCAGGAGTATTAAAGGCTGTTAAAACAAATGAAATATTCCCAACTAATCAAAAATCAAGGAAACGTCCGATGCATCACATCAAAGACTTAAGAGAATTCATCACAAAGCTGTCCGATCTCGGAGAGCTGCAGGAAATAGATGTTGAAACGGATCTTGATCTTGAAATAGGCGCAATTATAAGAAGAGCGTATGATCTTAAAGCACCGGCTCTGTTGTTCAATAACATCAAAGGCATCGAGAAGGGATTCAGGGTTCTCGGAGGGTCCGCGGGCTTGAGCGGCGGGAACGGGATGAAATTCTCGCGCGTCGCCGCGGCTCTCGGTTTTCCGTCCGACACCGACGCGAACACGATCGTCAACACGCTCGCCGGCTCTACGGCAAAAGAGGGAATCCCTCCCGTCACGGTAGACAGCGGCCCTTGCCAGGAGAACGTGCTCACCGGAAACCAAATCGATCTTACGAAATTGCCCGCTCCTTATATACACAAGGGTGACGGCGGACGTTATATAAACACGTGGGGAACCGTGGTCGTGGAAACACCCGATAAAGACTGGACAAACTGGGCGATAAGCAGAATAATGCTGCTCGATAAAAACCGCATGACGGGACTCGTGGCGCCCCAGCAGCATTTAGGGAGCATCCATAAAATGTGGAAAGACCGGGGCAAGCCCACCCCGTTCGCGCTTGCCCTGGGATGCGAACCTGCGATTCCGTTTTTCTCCGCAACACCGCTTCCCGAGTACGTAGACGAAGCTCAGGTAATGGGCGCTCATTTCGGAGAACCCGTGGAAGTCGTTCAGTGCAAGACCGTTGACCTACAGGTTCCAGCCGCAAGTGAAATCGTGATCGAGGGTTATATATCCGACACCGAGAAGGCGAGTGAAGGACCCATGGGGGAGTTCGCGGGCTACATAGGCGAGCCTAACCCGGAGCCGGTCTATCATGTAACCGCTGTTACACATAGAAACGATCCCATACTTCCCGTCGTTTGCGCGGGTGTCCCGGTCGAGGACACCCAGGTATGCTGCGGGTTCATGTATTCGGCCCTCATACTCGCCGAGCTGAGGAAGCAGGGATTTCCCGCTGCCTCGTGTTTCGGTGTACTGGAGAGCGCGATTCACTGGTTCGTCGTCACCGTCGAGAGAATCAACCATAGCGTAGAAAGCGCTCTTGCTCTAACTCAACGTGCGAAGAATATCATATTCGAGAGTAAACCGGGGGTCGATATACCGAAGGTTATCTTGCTCGACGACGATATCGACCCGAGCAACCTAAACGAGGTCGTCTGGGCTTACGCGACAAGATGCCACCCGGATACAGATGCGCATCTATACCAGCACGAGAAAACAATGCCGCTTATCCACTACCTGAACGCGGCCGAGAAAAAGGACATGAGCAGCACCAAGGTCATTTATAACGGTCTCCTCCCGTCTTTCGACAGGTCTACGATTGCCGGGTTTAAATATAATGTTCCGGCAGAGCTTCAGGAAAGGGTTATAAAGAATTGGAAAAATTATGGGTTCGAAGACTGAGCCTGCTATAACCAAACACTATAAGTCTATATTCTCCACATACTCATACTTCACCTCCTCCACTAATCCATGCATTTCCGGTAAAGATAGAACCAAAAAGCCGGATATTACGTATACTCAAGTAAGAGAAACATAAATAAAGCGAGGTAATGAAAAATGAGAATCATTAAAGTATTAACATTAGCTCTTGTTTTGGTGTTGACCGTATATTTCGCAGTGAGCGCAAGGGATTACGGCGATAATGCCATGTCCAATGAAACTGCCGAACAAACCATGAACAGCACAACGGACACAAACAAGACGATGGAGAAGCAGCCTCAGAAGCCCAAGGAGTTCGTTAAACCCTCGGACGAGGAGCTGAAAGAGGAATTGACTCCGCTTCAGTATAAAGTCACTCAGAAAAGCGGAACGGAGCATCCGTTCGTCAATAAATACTGGAACAATCACGAAGAGGGGATTTACGTCGATATAGTTTCAGGCGAACCCCTTTTCAGCTCCAAAGATAAATTCGAATCGGGAACAGGCTGGCCAAGCTTTACACAACCTATCGACCCTGAAAATATAGTGGAGTTAAAAGACAACAGTCTCCTAATGACCAGAATCGAAGTCAGGAGCAAGGAGGCGGATTCCCATCTCGGCCACGTATTTAACGACGGGCCGCCTCCTACCGGGCTCAGGTACTGCGTCAACTCCGCTTCACTACGCTTTATACCAAAAAAGGATTTAAAAAAGGAAGGTTACGGCGAATATCTAAAGCTGTTTCAATAATCCCCAAAACCGCGAGATATAGCTCTATATGGCAATAATCCGGGGTGAGGCTCTTTAATATCTCACCCCGATTAGTTAACAGATGTCTGCGAATCGTTCGTGGACACCGATCCGAAATACGTCTGATTTATACTCCCGATTAATACAGTGATACCTCGAAGTTTTTCCTCAAAACTTAAATCCTTTTTCCGAGCAGAGCGTCATATATATGCAGTTACAAATCTCAATCCAGGAGGTATTACGAATGAAAAGTCTTAAACCGATATTTATGTCTTTGATTATTGCCGTAGCCTTTGCCGGTTTTTTTACTGCTTCATCTTTCGCCGCTGACGAGGAGATGATGACGGTTGAAGGGAATGTGATCTGTCTCATACCCGACTACGCTAACGGAACCGTTAAACCGGTCATAGCCAGCGGGCCCTGTGACGGTATGCCGCCCCATCAGCATTTGGTTGTAACCAAGGACAAGGTCTATGTTCTTCAGGGGCTTCAGGACGGTCTGATGAAGATCGAGCAGAACCCGCAGAGGACCGACGTTAAGATAGCAGGGAAGGTACAGGGCAGCGAGCAGACCGGCTGGGTTCTATTCGTGGATTAATCTAATCTCTCGGGGAGGGAATACATACCTCCCCTACTCTACGCTTATACTAAAACATTATTCAAGATATATAGTTCTACAAAAAACCGAGACCGGACCTGCTTAAACTAAAAGATTTGGAAACCGGCATATTGATATATTTTCCCTAAGATTCGTCAAGGGCCGCTCGTACCAGGGCTCGTACAGCCCAGCTTTTCACTGTCCTGGCTTTGTCCTCATTAAGCGGGCACACGTCGCGGTAAACAATCATGGCCTCAGGGCCGAAGAAGACGCTCAGGGCCGCAGAGAGTTTTTCGAACTTCTCCTTTTCTAGTTGACTTCGCACAGGTGCCAGGGCCGTCTCGATCAGATGTGTACGGCGATTCTGTCTTACAGGAACCTCATGATCATTGTTGTTGAGCCACAGCTTAAGAGAGTTCATGAGCATTACACGCAACTCGGCCTCATTGCTGTAGATCATATCGTGCAGCGCTGCCTCCGCGAAATCGATTCTCTCTTCGGGGTCTTCAGGAACATCACCGGCAAAAATCTCTTCGGCAATCGGGACATTTTCGTGGATCGGTGCCTCAACCAGAAGCTCTTCCATGTTCGGGAAATAGCGATAAGCCGTAGCACGAGACACCAATGCCTCCTCCGCCACGTCTTCCATCGTCGGCTTCTTGCCCGCTTTGAGCAGCCGCCCTGCCGCCATGAGCAAATCACTGCGCGTTCTTTTTCTCTGGTTAAATCGTCCTTTATTATCCGCTGTCATTTTCTCATGAATCTCGTAATTGCTGGATTATAGCCGCTAAATCTATCCAAACGTTTTCCCTCTGAATTTGGCCTTCGTCCGTATACTCAATCACGTGCAGCAGGCGAAAACTGAGCGGGCGTCCATTCCCCTCTATACCAAAGGGACTCCCCGGAGCCGTGCCCTGCCAGAGTGACTCATCCACGAGGAAATTCTCACCGTATAATCTGTTTAGAGTTGTGACTTTGCCGTCCGCGAGATCCGCGAAAAGATTCTCGTAGAAAGGTCTGGCATTTTCAGGCCCGTACGTGGGGCCCGTCGGAGTACCGACTATATCGTGAATGACATCCGGCGCGAGGGTGGATAAAACTCCTTCAACGTCATCGTTTGCTTCAAACGCAAAATGCTCATCAATCTTTTGATCCATCTGTTCTTTTGTAAGCATTGATCTTTTTACTCCTTCGGCTATGCCGTAAACAAGATAATTATACTGTAATGAGACTATTATCTCATGTCAATACACATTTTTATTCGTTCTAAAACTTTATAAAAGTTACAACTTTGTGGTTAATCTTTTTTAATCGTTACAAAATAATAGGATTAACTTCGCAGAATAAGACAAAATTGCGCTGGAAATTATCGATTGGTCAAAAACCACTTATCACTAGATCTTACCTTCTAGTAAATCACGCTCGAATGCCTGAATACCAGTCACGTCGTCTTTATAGCCGCTCACGTCCGGGAAATCGAGATTGATTATTTTATCAAAGACGATCTTCGCTAGAGCGGTAGTCAGTTCGTATTCTTCCCCACCGATCTCGGCGGCAAGATCAAATAGCTCATCCATATCCGGCTGTACGAACTCAAGCACGCCGCGGTTTACCTTGTACTTTCCGCCGAAATCTTTCGAATGCTCAACGAGCGCTTTATAGAAAACAAGCTGTCTTCTGTAATGGTGAAGCTGGATCTTTTCATAGTAATCGCTCGACTTCCAGTCCTTCTTCGGCTTGCCTGTTTTAAAATCATGCACCGAAATCTCATTACCGGATTGGGGGACCATCTTGTCGATCTTTCCCGTAAGGTGAGCGCCGCCCACTACAACGCCCTGATCGTGGAAGTCCACCTCTGAATAATGTGACGGCTCAAATTCCTTAAGCTTCTTCTTATAGAACAGGCTCAATGCCTCCTTACCCCTTTCCGAATAATCACCGTAGTCTCTGTCACTCATACGCTCATAAATGAGCTCCCGCTCATACCAATCAAGAACCTTCTCAAGCGAAGGGGCATCTTTGCCGCTCTTTATATGATTATAAATAGCCTCAATAGTTCGGTGAATTGCCGAGCCGTAAGAACCCGCGACGGTCTTTGATTGCGGAAACCTGAGAAGATTCTGCTCGAAGAATAAACGCGGGCCGCCATTTGTCACGTCCAGGTAATTATTAAGATGCGTTACGCTGAGCTTATAGTTTTCGAGCAGAGATTCGAGAATCGCCCTCTCGTCGTGTACTACGGGAGGAGCGTGATACGATTCCCACGAAGCGTTTAATACATCGACCATAGCCCGGACATCGGAAACATCGGGACTCTGTCCTTCGTCCGGAGTCAAAACTTTTCTAATCTTATCTTCCGCTATTTCTTCTTCAGTAGGGCTCATGATGAAGTGCAGCCTGTCGGACTTATTCCCGTTGTCCTTCGTTTCGTAAGAGGTCAGGTACAAATTGCTCTTGGCTCTGGTAAGAGCGACGTAAAAGAGCCTCAACTGATCGTCGATCGTATCCCCTGCCGGAGTTATAGGAAGATTCATCGGGAAAGGCAATATCGGGGACCTTCCGCGACCGGTCCATATCTCCTCCTGACAGTTGATTATGAAAACCGTATCGAACTCGAGCCCCTTAGCCTTGTGGGCGGTAAGAAGCGTGACGGCGTCGCTCGCGTTTACGAAATAGCTGTCGTCTATCACAGGTACTTTGTTCTTCTCATGAAGATCCACGAACCCTACCAGGTCTTCGATTTTCAGAACATTCCCTTTCCTGTAATCCCTGAGCGCCTGAATGAAGGTTCGCAGGCCGGAGAGAAACCTGACGTACTCGACGCCGTTTTTCCTGAGCGCCTTATCGCTGAAATAATAATCCTTGAACGGGCTGATAAATCTGTTCTTTGCGGCTTCCTCGGCGCTCTCCGTTTCGTCCTCCTCGCTCTCCGGTGCAAGCTGTTCGTGCGCGCCCATAATCCTGTCCAGCACTTTCTCAAGCGTCTCTGAGGCTGATTCTATTCCGCGATCGAGAAGGAACTCGGCTACTTTCTTTACTCTTTCGTCATCGTACGAATGCATGACATCAAGCCACCTGAGACGCTCTTGTCCCGACCTTTCCGCTAAGTACGCTATCTCCCAGATTGTTTTCCTGTTCAGTTCCCAGAACGGGTAGCTTAGTATTTCCGGCAGATATTCATCCGCATCGTCCTTGTTTTTTCTGCCGAGTGAATTCAAAAAGCGTGAAATCTGAATCAACTGATGTACATGTGGCTCGTCGAGAACGTTGTTGAATCTTTCGTACTTGAGCGGCAAACCCCGGTGATTCAGAAACATCGCGATTTCTTCGAGCTGTCTGTGGTTACGGGCTATGACGGCAATATCACTCGGCTGTTTACCTGCATCGATGAGCCGCTTAACCTCATCAGCCACCCAGTAAAACTCGTGAATACCCGTAGGAAAAGATCTTGAAACAATAACTCCGGGCAGAACATCATTATTGGCCGCGCGTATGTCCTTATTTATATCCGGATAATAATTCTCGAGCCGCTCCTCCCCCTTCAATATGACGAACCGGGCAAGATCGAGTATATCCTGCGTGGAGCGGTAGTTGGAGGTAATAGTGATGGTTCTGGAGTTCGGGTAGATTTCCCCGAAGTTGAGTATGTTTGACAGTTCGGCTCCCTGGAATTTGTATATAGCCTGGTCGTCGTCTCCGACCGCCATCACGTTTGGGAGCCTGCCGTCTTCATCATAGGTTGTCAACAGCCTTAGCAGCTTCAGCTGCGCGTCGTTAGTATCCTGAAACTCGTCCACCAGTATGTATTCGTATCTCTCCTGAAGTTCGTATCTGAGCGAGTTGTTCCCTTTTATGCCGCGGATCGCCTCGAGTATCATATCGTCGTAATCGTAGTATCGTCGCTCATACATACGCTTCTGATATTTCTCATATATATCCGCCAGCGTGAAAAGTTTTTCAGAATATGTACTGTCTTTCAAGACAAGGCTGCCAGCGTCATCCTTCTTCGTCATCATGGATTTCCAATTAGTAAGCGGTTTTGTGCTGGCGCTTTCGGCTACATCATCCAGAATTCTGATAAGCGAGCTGCGCAACGTGTCCACTAAGGAGTTTATTCCTGCGGATCGGGTTTCT
>Ga0307426_1000999_pt1 | contig 19214 bp, 17 predicted proteins | sample SalMarWE160340MG_FD_202165 | JGI IMG/M metagenome (GOLD analysis project Ga0307426, IMG submission 202165) | Salt marsh sediment microbial communities from the Plum Island Ecosystem LTER, Massachusetts, United States - WE1603-40 | ecosystem: Environmental > Aquatic > Marine > Intertidal zone >...
ACGGCAACAACTCCCCATCAGATAGTTCACCATTGATAATTGAATTCGTAATTTTATCGACCACCAGTTCGGCTCTGGATTGAAACTTTATTTTTAAAAAATTTTTGTTGGTGTGATTTGTTTTTGCCGGCGGGATCATAGGTTATTTTTTATAGGAGTAACCTTTTATAATCATTGTTTAATTATCATAAGTTACTAAATTCAATTGAAATAATGGTTCTCAACCATTTATTCGCCCAAATATAGTAGATAATATGATGTTTATGATAATTAAACATATGATGTGTTTTATGATCATATTATTATGTGTCTGTCAAGAATTTTTCGGGGAAATGTGAGAGAATAATCGATGTGATTTAGAAATAGCGGCAGCAATACAACCTGATCCGTCTATTGTTTGCTTCTGAGAAGCTCATTGACTTGATTTATACGCTTCAGCGCACTGTCCATATGTTCCTTCATCTTTATGGCGGCGACCGATGGTTGTTTATTTTTGATAGCTTCATAAATTCTTTCATGTTCTTGAATCACAACCTCGATACCAAAATGCCGAATAGCCAGTTGACGGCTGATGTGTAAATTCACCATGATTGAGCGGATCATGATCCCAAAGAGAAGATTGCCGGAAGCATCAATGATGGCCTGGTGAAACGCTTCATCCGCATCAGATAATACCTCGGCACTGTTCGAATTGGCGTGCATTATTTGCAGCGATTCATCCATGATGATCACATGTTTTTCCTCGCGCCGTTCAGCAGCCAATCTGGCCACTCCCACCTCAATCGGTGTCCGCACTTCCATAAGCTGCAAAAGCGAAAATGAATTTGTCATCAAGTAGTTTCTCAAAGCTTCTTCCGGGACATCGATTTTCGGACGACGGACAAAGGTGCCATGGCCCTGTTTGACTTTGACTAATCCTTTGGAAACCAGCACGCGAATGGCCTCGCGCAGAATACTGCGGCTGATTCCAAAAATTTCACATAATTGGTTTTCCGGCGGCAACAACTCCCCATCAGATAATTCACCATTGATAATTGAATTCGTAATTTTATCGACCACCAGTTCGGCTCTGGATAGAAAATTAATTTTTAAAAAATCTTTCATGTTGTTATTTGTATTAGCTGTCGACATTATATGATATTCCCTTCAGGGGCCTCTTTTTAGTTATTTTCTGATTATTGATGGTTTCGTAAAAGTAAGAAAGTTCAGCCGCAGTAATTGCATCCACCGTGTTGTCTGCTCATTAACATTATATCGTATGATGATGCGTATATATTCTATTTCTGTCAATATTTTTTCAGGTAAATGTAGGATTTTCCATATCGTTGCCGTCACCGTAGGCCAGGATGACACCGACGGCTTTTCCATTTTTAAAACATTTATTAATATTGTTTTCTTTTTTTGATTTTTATGCTTATAAAGTTTGCTTTAAAAACCCAATAAATATAGAGAGATCGCCGCTATGATTAAAATCAACGAAAATTATCTCAAACTTCAATCATCGTATCTGTTTGCCAACATCGCCCGCCGGGTGGCGGCATTTCAGCAGGCCCACGCCGACAGGGAAATCATCAAGCTGGGAATCGGCGATGTCACCCGGCCGCTGCCGGCCGCCTGCATTGCAGCCTTTCATCGGGCGGTGGACGAGATGGCAGACATTGCAACCTTCAGGGGATATGGGCCCGAGCAGGGATATGACTTTTTAAGGGAAAAGATCGCCCGGCACGATTTTCAGGCCCGCGGAATTGAAATATCCGCCGAGGAAGTATTTGTCAGCGACGGCGCGAAATGCGACAACGGAAACATTCAGGAAATCTTTGCAACCGATATTACTGCGGCCATCCCCGACCCGGTATATCCGGTATACCTGGACACCAACGTCATGGCGGGGCGCACCGGAATTTTTCGTGACGGGCGCTATGAGGGGGTCGTTTATCTGGAGGGCACCCGTGAGAATGGGTTCATACCGGATCTGCCACAGAAAAAAGTCGATTTGATCTACCTTTGTTATCCCAACAATCCCACCGGCGCGACCATTACAAAATCCGAGCTCAAAAAATGGGTGGACTATGCCCGTGATAACCAAGCAGTCATCCTTTATGATGCCGCCTACGAATCATTTATTCGGGATGAAACCCTTCCGAAATCGATCTATGAGATCGAAGGCGCGCGGGAAGTAGCCATTGAATTTAGAAGCTTTTCCAAAACAGCCGGATTTACCGGCATACGATGTGCCTACACCGTTGTACCGAGATCCTGTGAAGCCTATACCGTCAGGGGTGAAAAGCATTCCCTGCATGCACTCTGGAACCGGCGGCATACCACCAAGTTCAACAGCGTATCCTATCCGGTGCAGCGTGCTGCGGAGGCCGTATTCAGTGATGACGGAAAATCTCAGACAAAGGAATTAACGCAATATTACATGAAAAATGCCGCCTTGATCCGCCGGGAAATGTCGGCGCTTGGATTTGATTGTATCGGCGGAGAAAACTCGCCTTATATCTGGGTGGACGGCAAAACGGATTCCTGGGAATTTTTTGACCGCCTGCTCGACAAAGCCGGCGTGGTCTGCACTCCGGGTGCGGGTTTCGGCAAATGCGGTATGGGCTATATTCGCCTCAGTGCGTTTAACAACCATGAAAATGTTCAAAAGGCCATGACCAAAATCAAAGCGGCGCTGAAATAGGACATCCGTTGACTGGTTGAATCGTTGACTCGTTGAATAGTTAAAATGTGTTACATGTAAATCTGGTTGAATTTTATATCCGGCAGTGATACAAATTTTAAAACATTGAAAAACCGATTCGTCACGCAGCGATAGCCGCCTAAAATAGCTTGACAATGATACCACGTCGTGCCAATTACTATCAAACTCTGTGCACCGGCGAATCCTGGAAACCGGCATCTTTGCAAATCGAAACCCGTAAGGATTACCTCAAATCCCATTTTCCCCAAAGGAGATTTAGTTGAATTTGCCCAAGCCGACTTTCAAAGTTCCCATTAGCCTAGCCTCCTGTCTATAGCGCGGTAGATATTGCAATGATTACCTATTGACCATCAGCGGGAGATTCAATTCGATGTCAGCAAACCACTTGTGGAAAGCTTTTTTTTGTTGTGCGGTGGTATTTATTTGCCTGGTGATAAGTTCAACGGTTGAGGCGCTGGACAAAGAAGACTGCCTGGTGTGTCACAAATACCGGTTTATCGGTCGAATCGACGAAAACGGCAAACGACATTACTATAACGTCGATGAACATATTTATGGCAACAGCTTACACAAAAATGTGGCCTGTAACGATTGCCACACCTCTATTTCCAAGCTGCCCCATGAGCCGGTGACCGAAGATGTCAATTGCGCCACTGAATGTCATATCCGGCCGCCGTTTACCCAGCAGAATTTTTCGCATCAAAAAATAATCAACATTTACAATGAAAGTGTCCACGGCATCAAGCCGGATGATCCACCCGAATTGAAACAGGCCAAACCCTACTGCAAATTCTGCCATCTCAATCCGCTGTATACAAAAGCGGAGGAAAGCCGGATAGACTTTGATGTAACGTTGAAACGCTGTCTGAACTGCCATCAGAAAAAAGGGGTCACCCAGGCGTACATTCACATCAACCATCGATTGCGGAAAAAAACTTCCCGCTCCCCGCAGGAGATCGTCAAGTTATGCAGCAAATGCCATGCAGACGTCGCCCTGATGAAAAAAATACATGCGCCCAAGGACAGTCTGGATGCCGTCGAAACCTATAATCGGTCGATCCATGGCAAATCCGTTGCGCTGGGTTCGCAAACGGTGGCGGATTGCATCAGCTGCCACGCCTCAAATGCGCTGCATGACATCTACAAAAAGGAAAATAAAAAGGCCACGATTAATGAAGACAATCTGCAACAGACCTGCCGGCAATGCCATGCGCAAACCAACAGCTGGTTTGTCCAGATAGCCGTCCATCCGCGCGTTGAAAAGGAGCACAACCCGATAGTTTATTTCGCCGGCATCTTTTTCCGCATCATGCTGTACGGAGCCGTATTCGGCATGATCGGTCTCATGCTGTTTGAAACGTACGGCCGCCGAAGCCGCGGAATAAAATTTTTGTTAAGAAACGGAACATCGTGGCGCGGCAAATCAAAAATAAGGACCAAAAGCAAAAAGAACCAGGAGGATTGATGTCGAACATCTCGCAGGATGCCGCCGTCTCCGTCGAAGCACCGGCCGCTGAAGAGGATTATTTCACATATGTCGAGGGCGTGGGAGCTATCCCCAGGGACATTTATAAATACGTGGAGTCCAATCCCATGGGAGATCTGCCCCGCTATTCCGTTCACATCGTGATCCAGCATTTGCTGGTTGTCGCCACGTTCCTCGTCCTGGCTGCTACCGGCCTGCCGGTTTATTTCGCCGATCAGTTTTGGGCGCCCTACGTCATCAACGTTTTCGGCGGCGCCGATACGGCCCGGCTGGTTCACAGAATTGCGGCGTTTACAATGATTTTCGCCTGTGCGTATCATATTGTTACCATCATTGGCGGAACGCTGCGCAAGATCATCAACAGAGAGTTTGATTACAAACGAACCATGATTCCAAGGCTCAAAGACCTGCTGGATCTATACCAGGACATCAAATACTTCCTGCGATTAACACCCTACCGGCCCAAAATGGAAAAATTTATGTACAAGCAAAAGATGCATTATTATGCAATCATTTGGGGAAACGCCGTTTTGATAACCGCCGGCACCGCTTTATTATTCCCTAGTTTAATGACCCACCTGTTTCCTGATACGCTGGGGCAAATGATATCGCATACTTTAGAAACCGGCGGGTCTTTTCCGTCTCTTTTCCAGGATCTCGCACGATTGATGCACGCTGATGAGGCGGTGATGGCATTGATCGTGGTGGCATTGTGGCACTGGTCAAATGTGCACCTGGTGCCGGGCAGATTTCCGCTGCAGTGGGCCTTTCTAACCGGCAAAATAACCCGGGAACATCAAATCGAAGAGCATTTTTTGGAATATCTGAACAATCTCAAGGAAATACCCGAAGAACGGGAATATATGAAGAATCTTCTGGATAAATCGGATTCGATAAAAAGGGAATAAAATATATGCGCCGCATATAGTAATAAAGCCGCCGGCGCTTAAGTTTAACAAGTTGCTTCAGCTTTAAAAAAACCTGAAACTATAGATGTGCTATTTCTCAGGGCGGATTAATTAACATTGATTCAATTACCACAGGCAGGGAGGGCTTTTTAAATTGCCAAAGGCGACCAAGCAAAGACGCAACCATCCGCTTATATCCTATTTAATCGGATTTGTTTTTGTCATTCTGTCGGCCATCGTATTTATCGGTATTGTGCATCACCTCACCATTTCCAGTCACGGACCTCAGCTGTTAAAACCATTGTTGGGCATGTATCTGGCAAAAAATAAATCCGAAATTATGGAAGAGGCTAAGCGCCGTGAAGATTTAGAAATTCACGAGCATTTTCATCATTTAGTACAATACCCTCAACTTCCTGAAAACATGCGGCCGGTTTGTTACATCTGCCACTCTGATTTGCCTCACAGCAAGAATCAGAAAATTCGTTCGCTTTTAAACATGCACACCCAATTTTTTGTGTGTGAGACCTGTCATATCGAGCAACGCAAGGATGTCGGCATTATTTACAAATGGTACAATCCTATGAACCCGCATCCGACCGGACCGTTTTTTGGTACCCGCTATGAGCCTGCTACGGGAGATCTGGCACCCGTTGCCGATCGGATTTCCAAAATGGCCCCTTTCTTCAAAAAGGGTGATAGACTTGAATCCGCCATCCAGATTCAGGATGCCCCCTTGGCCAAAGATTATATGAAAGTAAGAGATAAACTGACTCCCGAGCAAAGAGACGGTGTCAAAAATAAATTCCATGAGCATATCAAACCCAAAGGATATCAATGCGAAGCCTGTCATACCGGCAGGGGAATTCTGGATTTTAAAGAACTCGGATTTGCAGACAACCGAATTGAAGTTCTCCAGAATTTGAAAATTAAAAGCATGCTCACCCAAAACGAAGAGATTGATTTGCCCACCCTGTACAAGCAATGATAGCAAATCGATTTATAATCACATTGCTGTCGGCGGCAGGCGTATGCATTGTCATATTGTTCGGTTCCCTGGCCAAAGCGACGGATAAAGAAAATTGCCTCATGTGCCACAGACATCGATTCATTGGCCGAATCGATGAAAAAGGCAAACGATGGAATTATAATGTTGATGAAATCCTCTATAACAAAAGCGTTCACAGACTCGTCGAATGCCGGGAGTGTCATACCTACATTACCAGGATTCCCCACGATCCGGTCAGACAGCTGGTCAATTGTGCGAACCAGTGCCATATAAAACCGCCCTTTGCTCAAAAAAAATTTTCCCATGAAAAAATTATCGCCCTCTACAACCAAAGTGTCCACGGCATCAAACCCCAAGACCTGGATGAATTAAAACATTCAAAGCCCTATTGCAAATATTGTCATCTGAACCCCCTGTACACAGGCATCGACGAGGAAAGTGTGCCTTTCGAGCAAACCGTTCGCCGTTGTTATAACTGCCATCCTGCGGTCGACGTCACCCAAGCCTTTCGGCATATCGCGCATCGACTTCGCAAGCGGACCTCCCGCTCTCCCCAGCAAATCGTGCAATTGTGCTCAAAATGCCATGGGAACGTTGCCTTGATGAAAAGCCTGAACGTTTCGCAGAAGGCATTGGCGGCCGTAAAAACTTACAACCAATCCATTCACGGCGAGCTGGCACTTGGGCTCCCGCCAGGCAGCCGACTGCCTTGCCTGCCATGCTTCCAGTGCACTGCATGATATATTTAAAGAAGACAACCCCAAGGCCAGCATTAACGAAGACAACCTGGCACACACCTGCAGGCAGTGCCACAAAAGCACAAATCGCTGGTTTATAAAGATTGCAGTTCATCCGGGAGTCCAGCACGAAGCTAACGCGGTTATTGCGGGGACGAGCATTTTTTTCAGATTCATCTTGTACGGCGCTGTGTTTGGTATGCTGGGCCTTTTGCTGTTTGAGACAAGCGGCCGGCGCAAAGACGGCATTAAACTGCTGCTGAGAAACGGTACGACCTGGCATGGGAAAGCAGGTCAAAGAGCTGATAAGCGAATAAGCAAACCGGAACGGCTGGCAGGGTCCACTCGATTAAATCAGCCCTTGATATCATATGCCATCGGCTCCATTTTTATCGTGCTGTCAATAGTGGTTCTGGCGGGTATCATTTACCATCTTACGATCTCTTCCCACGGTCCCGGCCTCCTGAAACCTTTTTGGGAAAAATATGTGGCGCCGCCCAAGTCGGAAATTATTGATGAGGCCCGGCGTCGAGAGGAGATGGAGCAACACAGGCATTTTCATATTATTGCTCCTGAATACCCGCGGTGGCCCGAAAAATTGCGTCCTGTTTGTTTTATATGCCACTCCGACTTTCCCCATAGTAAGAGCAAAAGAACCCGGTCGTTGATGAATCTTCATACTCAGTTTCTCATATGTGAAACCTGCCATCTCAAAGAGAAGCCGGGAACCGTGGTCGTCTACCGGTGGTACGACCCGCTGAATAAAAATCCGAAAGGTCCTTTTTACGGCACCAGCTATGATCCGGAGACCGGCAGCCTGTCGAAAGGCAAGGATCTGATTGCCAGGATAGCGCCTTTCCGGAAATCGGCAAACGCGGATGGTTTTCAGCCGGCGCTCTTACCGCAGGATGCACCGATGGCCAGGGACTATATCAAAGTAAGGGATAAACTCAGCCCCGAGCAGCGCGAGGCCGTCAAGAACAAATTTCATGAAAATGTCAAATCCAAAGGATACGATTGTATAAAGTGCCACTCAGAAAATAGTATTCTAGATTTTAAGAAACTGGGGTTTGCCGACAACCGGGCTTCAAATTTGAAAGAGCTGAGCGTCGTGGGTATGCTGTCAGAATACAAAGAGTTTTACATACCGGAGTTTTTTTCTGAACCGGCAACCGAGGGTATCGAAAAATAAATGGAAATGGCGGAAAAATTGATGAATTTGTGCTACTCAAGTCTTCCGGAAGTGCGTTGGGCTACTGCAATCCCAGCCGCTGCGCGGCCATGGTCGCTGCACCGATCATGCCGGTGTCGTTGCCGAGCCTGGCCAGCAGCACATGGGCATTGCGGTAGAGCATCGGCCAGGTGAAAGCCGGAAGATGACGGCGTACTGCTTCCAATAAAGGATTCCCGGCTTTCGAAATGCCGCCGCCGATGATGCAGGCTTCCAGATTCAACAGATTGACCATGATCCCGAAGGCCTGGGCGATGTATCGGGCAACCCGGTCGACAGTTGCGGCAGCTGCCGTGTCCCCCTTCGCTGCCCGATGAAAAACATCCCGGGGCGAAATTCCCATCGGCGGCCGGTTGCTTTCAGAGCCATAGATTTCAACGATGCCGGATGCGCTGGCCAGCCGCTCGAATGTGCCGGGAATGCCGCTGTAATTAACCGGTCCATCCGGATCCAGACAAATGGCGCCGATTTCCGGCGGCAGCCCATCACGGCCGGTGACCACCCGGCGGTCGATCACCACCCCACCGCCGATTCCGGTGCCGACCGTAATCAGCACAAAATTTTTGAATCGGCGTCCGGCCCCAAACAGAAGCTCCCCGCTCGCCGCACAGGTGCCGTCATTGTCGATAAAGGCCGGCAGCCGGAGACGATCGCCAAGCGCAGCGGGAAGCGATTGGCCTTTTAACACCGGCACATTATGCGTGCCGTCAATCAGAACACCACTGTCGGGCCGAGCGTAACCGGGCGTTGAGATACCCACCGCCGCCAGCTCGACCTTCGCAGACGTTTGCAAGGTCTGAACGGAGTCACAGACGCTGTCCAGGAGGTCTGCAAAAGATTTCTTCGGATCGAAGGCCGTTTCCATTTTGGACATTACGGTTCCGTCTGCGCTAATCAAACCGATCTTTACCGCCGTGCCTCCGAAATCCAGACCTGCAATGATCATCAGTCAACCCCGCTGGTCTTGATCTGCAATTTTTTTGAAAGATTCGGGTATCTCATTTTTTCCGGCACCCTTCCCTTTTGTTTTGCCAGGTGCCACGCCAGCAGTTGAAAAGGCACAATCGCAGGGATAAGATCCAGTTCCGCCAATGGATCGGTTCGCGGCCATGGCAATTGCAGGTCGTGAATCGAGGAAGGTTTGCCGGCGAGATTCAGGATCCGCACTGCGACACCCAGATCTGACAGAACGTTGGCGCCGGTCAAAGCCAGGTCGCACTGCCGGGAGGACGCGGCAACAAACAATGCCAGGCTTACGGGGCTGAGCCCGTGAAAACGTCCGTGAAAGGCTTCCTCGGTATCAAAGGCCGCCGCGGCCACACCGCTCATCTCCGAAATCTTCAAAGACCCTTCCAGCGCAGTGCCCAAGTGCCGCTCCTGCCCCAATACCATGACGAAATCGGTCCGGGCGCAGGCATCCGCCAGATCGCGGATCACGGGATCGCACTGCTTAATCAAACGCGCAAGTTCGTTCGGAAACTGCGGGGCCTGCAATTTGCGTCCGGCCATTGCCAGCACCAGAAGCAACAGGCACAAGACGCTGGCCGTATAGCCCTTGGTTTTGGGGCCGACGTCTTCGGGGCCCACCGGCATCAACAGTATATTATCGGATACCGCTGTAATTGGGCTTTCTTTTTCAGCGGTGAGGGTCAGGGTCCGCATGCCGCAGCGTCGGGCATGTTCAAGCGCCGCGATTGTCGTTCTGCTGGCGCCGGACTGCGAGAGAATGACCGCCAGGCAATTCGCATCGGGCTTTGCGACCGTTTCGGCCATAAAGGCCAGCGGCCCGTTGATCCAAATCCGTGCTGTCAGCAGCCTTTGCATAAGGGGTTTCGCCGCAGTCAGCGCATTCAGCGAAGAACCCGACCCAACCAGGTAGATGGTGTCGGCGGGTGCGATCTCCGGCAGTACCGCCGGTATCGTCTGCAAAACGGTGTCCATAACCTGCGGTTGCTCGTGAATGAAAGTCTTGATGCTCATCCCGCTTATCCTTTGATACCGCCTTCACCCCGTCCCTGCCTGAAATACCGCTGCATGACGGCGAAGGGAACAATGATCGGCAGGCTCAGCAAAATTGCGGCCGCCATCAGGCGTCCGTAATCAATCTGGTGCTGGCCCAGGAAGAAGAACAGAATCACCGGGGCGGTCTGGGCCGCCGGCGTCGTGGTGTACAACAGCGCAAAAATATATTCCTGCCAGGCAAGCACAAATGCGAAAAGCCCTGCGGTAATAATTCCCGGAATTGACATCCGCAACACGACTTCAAAGATGGTTCGGATGTCACCGCAGCCGTCCACTTTGGCGGCCTCCTCGAGTCCACGCGGGATATTACGGAAGGTGGTGGAAATCATCCAGGTACAGATCGGCAGGGTTATCGACAGGTAGGCGAAGACCAGAAAAAAATAAATCAGGCCCAAGGTCAGGTTTTTTCTCTGCCGATGGGATGCAATCAGGCGCGCCATCTCAATTTCTCTCCACAACGCGCAGATACAAGACGATGACCAGAAGTATCTGGGCAAATAAAATAATCGACGCGGCTGCCGCGGCACCGAAATCAAAGGCATCGAAGGCCTGTTTGAAGATAAACAGTCCTAATATCTCGGTCGCCCGCAGCGGTCCGCCCCCGGTCATGATAATGGGCAGGGTAAAGGAGTTGTAGGCCCAGATTGTCGACAGGAGCACCCCGGTTGACATGGCCGGCAATATGGTCGGAAAAACCACCATCTTGAAAATTTGCCGGCGGTTGGCGCCATCGACCCTGGCCGCCGCAACCAACTCCGTTGAAACATCCTGCAGGCTGGCAAACAGGGTAATCATCACGAGCGGGAAAAACTTCCACGTGTTGGCAAAAATCAGAGACATCTGGGCGAGTTTAGGAGACGCCAGCCAGGCAAAAGGTTTAAGATTTATACAGCCGACCGCATCGTTGCGGCTTTTCAGATCAGCTCCGGCTAAACACTGCGTGCAACCACCGGTACATAATTTTCCAGTTCGGCATGGGGGAAATTGACAACTTTTCCCTTTTCCGCTGAATAGTAAAGCGCCATCAGAAGTTCGACCACGGCCAAACCATCCTCTAACGTCTCCATGGGGGTCTGCCCTTTGCGGAAGGCATTCACCATGTGCCGATTTTCGTTGGTGTAACCGTAAATGCCCGGTTCATCTTCCAGCACCGGCATCAGTCCCTGTTCGGCGTTTTGCTTTTCTACCAGGTCTTCCCCCTGTTCGCCCTTTACCTCGCGCGAAATAAAAATCTTAAGCCCGGTGTTCAGAGAACTAAACTCCATCGAGTATTCGGGGCCCAGAAGCTCGAGCTGAATACGCAGTCCGGCGCCCACATACGCCCAGGATGTAGTTGTTTCAATCATCACCTGCTGGCCTTCGGGATCTTCCAGAACCAGTGTTCCGCGTGCAAAGTCCTCAGCCGGGCGTTTGCTGTAATCGACCTCCGGGCCCATCATGGCTTTGAGCTTTTCAACATAATGCGGACGGGTCCATTTTAAATTTCCGGTCGTGGCGTTCGCATTGATCACCTTCAACGACGTGCGGGGTTGGCCGGGTTCGGTCAACAAAAAACGCGCCACTTCAATGCTGTGACACATCATGTCGGAGAGCACGCCGCCGCCCTGACGGCTGCCCATCCAAAACCACGGCTCGTGCGGACCGCTGTGTTCTTCCGCGGCCCGGGCCAGATAGGGGCGGCCGCTGTTCGGCACGGCCCGGCGCCAGATGATCTCCTTGCCGCGCTGAACGGCCGTTGAAAACAGCTGGTTTTCCAGATAGCCGTGATTAAGATTGGCGTCTTTTACCAACCGCAGGATTTCGCGCGCCTCCGCAATGGTTCGGGCCATTGGCTTTTCACAGGCCACCCCTAAAAGTGATGCCTTACCCCCGGTCACCAATTCGTGGATCCGGCGAAAGTGTTCAAGCCGCATATTGTTTGGGCCCGCCACCCAGATCGCATCGATTTCCGGGGACATCACCATGTCATCCAGCGAAGCGAACGCCGTACACGGTCCGAGTTCGTTCTTGTCCGCCAGATCTGCGAAGGACTGTCGGTGCGACGCCGTCGGACTGTATACGCCGGCGATCCGGGCATGCCGGACGCCATGCATGGACTGCAAGTGGAATTTGGCAATAAAGCCGCTTCCGATAAAACCAATTCGAAGTGTATCAACCGGCAGGGATTTTGTTGTCATGTTTTACCACCTTGTCTGTTGTTGGATCAATGAGATGCATCCGGTTCATATCCATCATGAGCTGGATGGTTGCGCCGACATCACTGACGGCATAGGGGTTTACCCGCGAACAGATCTGTTTTCCGGCGAACTCGAAATGAATCATGGTATCCATTCCCAGAGGCTCTATCACGTCGACCCGCACCGCAAGGTCCGCCATGCCGGAGGCTTCGCTGTGAGGGCGATATTCGGCGCAGTGTTCGGGGCGAATTCCCAGAATCATTTCCCGTCCGACATAGGGGCGATAGGATTGGGTTCTTGCGGCCGGAACGGGCAGGGTCAGCCCGTCGCCGAACTGCACCGTCAGGCGACGGTTTGTTTCAATCAGGCGGCAGGCAATAAAATTCATGGAAGGTGAACCGATAAAACCGGCGACAAACTGGCTTTGCGGCCGCTCGTACATGTCCTGCGGTGAGCCGATTTGTTCGATTTTGCCGGCATTCATCACCACGATGCGTTTGGCCAGGGTCATGGCTTCCACCTGATCATGCGTCACATAGATAATCGTCGTACCGACTTTCTGATGGATCCTTTTGATCTCGGTTCGCATTTGAACGCGCAGTTTGGCGTCCAGATTGCTGAGCGGTTCGTCAAACAAAAAAACCTTGGGGTCACGCACAATTGCCCGCCCGATGGCAACTCGCTGCCGCTGCCCGCCGGATAACTGTTTGGGACGCCGGTCGAATAGCTCGCGAACACCTAAGATGTCGGCGGCCGCTTCGACCCGGCGCCGAACCTTGTCCTTCGGATATCGCCGGACGCGCAGCCCAAAGGCCATATTTTCGTAGACAGTGGCATAGGGATAAAGGGCGTAGTTCTGAAAGACCATGGCAATGTCGCGATCCTTCGGCGCCATATCGTTGACCAGCCGGCTGCCGATATAGATCTCTCCGCTGTCAGCGTCTTCCAGCCCGGCGATCATTCGCAGGGTTGTACTTTTGCCGCAGCCGGATGGCCCCACCAGGACCAAAAACTCCTGATGCACGACATCCAGATCAATATCGCTGACGGCCACTGACTTGCCGAATTTTTTGCGGACTTTTTTAAGGACGACATCGGCCATTGCAGGCACCGGTCCCTTCTAAGTTCAGTCAGAGAATTCACGAAGTAGAAGTAGAATTGCAACGCCTGTTGGTTTTTGATCAGGGATAATACTTACTTAAAGCACATGGGTGTGTCAAGATTCAAATCCGGCTGCAGGATGAATACGGATCAGGCTTTGATTATGATCACGGATGCAAATTAACGCGGGCCGCTTCCCATCCCAGAATGGCCTTCTTGCGCGCCGGGCCGCCGCCATAGTTGCCGAATTCGGCAGTTTTGCGAATCACCCGGTGACAGGGGATGATATAAGATATCGGATTATGACCAACGGCTGTTCCAACCGCCCGGGTCGCTTTGGGAAGTCCGACTTGCACCGCAACATCTTCATAGGTGACCACCGTGCCGAATGGAATTCTGGTCAGGGCCTCCCAGACCTTAATCTGAAAGTTGGTCCCTTTAAGAATCAAGTGCAGCGGTTCTTTGTTTTTCCCCAATGCGGGATTAAATATTTGTGAGATCAGGGGAGCTGTCACCGCGGGTTTTTCGGTCAGCGTAGCTTTTTGCCAGTAGTGCTTGAATTCAATAAAAACGTCGCGGTGATCTCCGTTCTTGATGAAGTAAAATCCGCAAATGCCGCGCTGTGTTTTGGCCAGCAGGCATTCGCCGAAAGGGCTGGGATGGAACCCGTAGCTAATATTAACTCCAGCCCCTCTATTTTTGTACTCCCCGGGCGTTACTGCTTCACAGTTGACGAACAGATCATGCAGACGGCCCGGACTTGTCAAACCAGCCCCATAGGTTACATCCAGAAGATTGGTGGAATCCTCCAATAACTTTTTGGCATATTCCTTGGTTAAAAATTGTAGAAACCGCTTCGGGCTGATACCGACCCACCGGCTGAAAAGACGCTGAAAATGATACTCGCTCAGACCGATGTGCGCGGCAACCTCTTTTAAGCCGGGTTGCGAGGGAAAGTTTTTTTCAAGGAACTGGATGGCTTTTTCAATACGCTTATAATCCTCATTTGCCTGCCGTAATGTGTTCGTTCCCATCGGCATTGTACCTTTCGTTGAGTTTATTTTGAATATAGGCTATTTTAATTACCGGCGCCACCCGATTCTTGCGGTTTTTAGCATTAAATAATATGACAAAGTAGAATTAATATTGTCCAAAATAAATCGGGGATAGTTGGCCTAGCGAGAGAAAACCAGGCCCTTGTCTGATAGAAGCCGGAGTAAGGAGGTGTTGGCGTATTGATTTTTTTTAATTACTGCAACACTCCCTTACGCCACCACGCCAGCGTTGTCCGAATTTTTGAAACTTAAATTGCCAAAATCGACCACAAAAAAAAATAAACCCGACGGGAGTGCCCGTCTCGATCTCACCGAAGGTCCAATACTCAAAACCCTGATCAAACTTGCCGCACCGGTTACCATCAGCATGGTGATGTTCACCGTTTATCTGATTGCGGATCTGTTCTTTGTGGGACGTCTGGGACCGGCGGCCGTGGCAGCGCTTTCCATATCCAGCAATGCATTTTTCATCCATCTGGGGTTCTCCACGGTGCTGGGTACGGGTGGAATGGTGTTGATTGCCCAGGCATTCGGGAGAAGGGATTATGATCATGCAGCGAACGTGTTCAAGCAAAGCATGCTTATGGCCCTGATTATCGGCGTTGGCGAAGCTGCCACCGGATTGCTGATTGCACCGGCCTACATTAAATTTTTTGGCGGCACTGGAAAAACACTGCTGTGGGGGATCCAATACTTTCAAATTTTCAGCATTTCATTTTTATGCATGATTTTGCTGTATACGGTCGGCAACTGTTTCCGGGGAATGGGAAACACCAAAACGCCCATGATCATCATGCTGCAGGCCAATTTACTGAATGTTTTGCTGGATCCCATTCTCATTTTCGGCTGGCTGGGCCTGCCGGCCATGGGCGTGCACGGAGCAGCCCTGGCCTCTTTGATTTCTCAAATATATGCCCTGGGGATTTATGGCTACCTTATTTTTGTCAAGGGCTCTCACATTGATATAAGGGGAAAATGGCAACTGAAGGCCGGCATCGTCAAAAAAAGCCTTTTTATTGGAATTCCGTCGGGAATGAATCATTTTTTGCTGGCGGCCAATTTGCTCATCACCTATCGGGTCATCAGCGAATATGGTACGGCAGCCATCGCTTCTATCGGGATAGGGTTTCGGATACTTCAGGGCATTTACATACCGGTTATCGCCTTGGCTTCGGCCATGGCGGCAATTGTCGGCCAGAATTACGGTGCTGGCAATTACGATAGGATCGCCGCTACCCTCAAGCGGGCCTGGACCATTTCCATGATGTTCATGATTTTGTGTACGTTTGTTTGTCGATTGTTTGCTGAGACCATAATCGGCACATTCAGCAACGATTCGGAAGTTATCCGTTTCGGTGTAAATTATTTAATGATTTTTTCGCTGGGAAATGTCATGGTGGGAACAATCATGGTCACCGGAGCGGCCTTTCAAGGTTTAGGAAAAACGTATCCCAGCCTTGCGGGTGCTGTGCTGGACAATGCCCTGTTTGCCGCTCTGGTATTTCCCTTACCGGAATATTTTAGCTGGGGAATTCAATCGATCTGGTGGATTAAAGTAACAACCGCCGCCATTGAGTCGCTGGTGGTGGCACTATGGTTGAGAGGGGAGTTGCAGCGGATTCGCGCGCGCATGGCACTGAAAAAAGAACGGCACACGGCTTAAGGCGCAAGGAACGAAAATGGCATGATTCTTTCGGTATAACCATTGTTGCGCCCCACAAATATGTTAAAAAACTGGAGCCATATAGCCAAACTATAGTTGAGTCTTTGAATATAAAAAATTCCAAGCACCAAAAAACAAATAACAAACAATATCTAAATTCCAATCTCTAATGACCAAAACAGGTTTTGACTTGCAGCAAAGTGTTTCCTTCACTCTGATTTGAGGCAGAATGAAGCTTATCAGAACCAGTCGAATCGACTTGATTCACTGAAATTTAAGATTTGTTTCGAATTTGAGTTTTGTGATTTGAGATTTATTTGTAATTTGGAATTTGAGATTTGGAATTTATACGAAATCATGGAAAAGAAGGTATGATTAGTTCAATCCATGTTTTGTAAATTACATAAAGGACATCACACTAAAATGTATTTCAATTCAAAGCATTACCACCGGGAGATCTTCTTATGCATCTTAAAAAAGTAATGTTAAACCCTGAAAAATACCCAACCCAGGAACAATATCCATTTAATCTGGACCTGTTTCAAAAAAATCAGAGCATCACGTTCAATTCGCCCATGACCTTCTTTGTCGGTGAAAACGGCTCCGGAAAATCAACCCTGCTGGAGGCCATCACCCGCAAATGCGGCATCTATATTTGGCAGGGTATGCACCGGCCGCGCTTCAACGCCAGCCCATATGAAAAAGATCTCTACAAAACCATCGACATTGAATGGACCAATGGCAAGAAAGTACCGGGGTCATTTTTCGGCTCTCAAATTTTCAACAATTTTGCACGAATATTAGACGAGTGGCTGACCATGGATCCCGGACTGCTCGAATATTTTGGCGGTAAATCCCTAATGGCCCAATCTCACGGACAATCTTTGATGTCCTTTTTTAAATCAAGATTTAAAATAAAAGGATTGTATTTGCTGGATGAACCGGAAACGGCGCTTTCACCCAGAAGCCAGCTTGCACTGCTGAATCTGCTCAAAGAAGTCTGCCGGTCTGATAATGCCCAGTTTATCATTGCCACCCACTCGCCGATCTTGCTGGCGTGCCCGGATGCCCATATCTTGACCTTTGATGAAATCCCGGTAAAACAAATCGCTTACGAAAACACCGATCATTATCAAATTTATAAGGACTTTATGGCCGATCCCCAAAGATTTGCGGCGTCAAATTAGAATCCATCTTAAAAAGGCTCTTTTCCTTATACTGCCCTGTCAAACGGGCAGTACAAACCCGCACGACCAGTGTCACGGCTGCGGTTTTCAGGGGCAAACCATGCCAGTTTTAAAAAGACTGTTTCTGCTTTTAACACCTTACTGGAAGACCATCATACTCAGCTCGCTCCTGCTCGTTGGGCGTGCGGGCCTGGAGTTGGTGCCGCCGCTTTTTCAAAGGGAAATCATCGATGAAATCATCACGGCCCGCAACCTGGCCTATCTGGGAGTCGTCATCACGGCTTTGATCGTTGTCTATGCCCTGAATCAGCTGGTTCAAATCGGTGACAACTATGTGCGCCATGCGCTGGGGGAAAAATTCATTTTCGATCTGCGGGTTCGCCTGTATGCCTATCTTCAAAAAATGTCCCTGTCTTTTTTTGAACGCACATCAACCGGGGAGTTGATGTCCCGTGTTACCAATGACCTCAGTGCCTTGGAAAATTTTGTCACCCATGGCTCAGCCCTGACAGCCGTTGACCTTATGCGTCTGATCGGAGGGGCGATCATTCTTTTTGTGCTGGATTATCGTCTGGCCGCCCTGGTCATGATTCCGGTACCGATCCTGGCCCTGGCGTTTCGTCATTACAATACCAAGATACGGCCTGTTTATCGCCGGGTGCGGGCACGCCTGGGAGACATCAATGCCAAACTGCAGGACAACCTTTCGGGTATTCGGGTCATTCAAGCCTTCGCCCGTGAAGACCTGGAATACGAGCGCTTTTCCAAAGAGAGTGAACGTTACTACCATGCCCGGGTGAAAGGTATCCGGTACTGGTCCATTTTCTTTCCGGCGATCCGGTTTTTTGGCGCAATGGGAACGGTGATTGTACTGGGAGTAGGGTCGATCATGGTCGTCAAGGATCAACTGACACTAGGAACCTTGGTGGCTTTTCTGGCTTACATCGCCTCAATTTATGACCCTCTCAATCGTTTGACGGAGGTGGATAATATATTTCAGGAAGCCATCGCCGCCGGTGAACGCATCTTCGAACTGCTGGATCAAACCACGGATGTCAAAGACGCACCCGATGCAATTGATTTACCTGCCCTCCGGGGTGAGATGGTTTTTGATCACGTTCATTTTCGATACGGCAGCGGCGATCAGGTTCTGCATTCAATCAGCTTTACCATGGCCCCGGGTGAAGTGGTTGCTCTGGTCGGCCCCAGCGGAGCCGGCAAGACCAGCATCGCCAATCTGATCTGCCGGTTTTATGACCCCAGCAAGGGGACGGTATCTGTTGACGGTTGCGATCTTCGCCATATAAAACTGGCTTCATTACGACGCCGGGTGGCCGTGGTGCTGCAGGATTCGTTCCTGTTTAATAATACTGTGGCCGAAAACCTGTTATACGGCAAACCGGATGCCGCCCAAGATGAACTGGTAGCAGCCGCCGGTGCTGCCAATGCCCATGACTTCATCATGCAGCTGCCGGATGGATATGAGACCGAGATCGGTGAACGGGGCGTCAAATTAAGCGGCGGGCAGAAACAGCGCCTGGCCCTGGCCCGGGCAATTCTGGCCGACCCGCGCATCCTGATTCTGGACGAGGCCACCTCGTCGGTGGATGCCGAAGCCGAATATCTGATTCAGCAGGCCCTGGAAAGAGTACTCAAGGGACGCACCGCGCTGGTTATCGCCCACCGCCTGAGTACGATTCGCAATGCCGACAAAATCATCGTCCTGGATCGCGGCCGGATCGCCGAAGTCGGCAATCACGATGAATTAATGCAGCGCGGCGGGCTTTACAGCCGGCTCTATCAGCGGCAGATGGAAATGACGGCAGTCTAATTAAGCCGCAGGAATCAGATCCAGCCAGTCAACTAATCAACCCTGTATTGCTACCGGGTTTTTAAAGCTGCATGGTACGAGCGCCGCACACTTGCCGCAA
>Ga0307426_1001000_pt1 | contig 19213 bp, 30 predicted proteins | sample SalMarWE160340MG_FD_202165 | JGI IMG/M metagenome (GOLD analysis project Ga0307426, IMG submission 202165) | Salt marsh sediment microbial communities from the Plum Island Ecosystem LTER, Massachusetts, United States - WE1603-40 | ecosystem: Environmental > Aquatic > Marine > Intertidal zone >...
AAGTCCAGACAGTCTTATTCGACAAGACGCAATGGACTGTTTCGAAAGCCAAAGCTTGGCTCAGACGTAAGGGATACAGTATTCCCGATGCGGATACGACGAGCCAGTATCACAGATTCCGTCAACGCCCACCGTTTCAATTCCAAAAAGGCACTTTTCGAACTTTGGATTTGGGGAAAAATACCGGTATCAAAGCTGTGATTGCAGTACCGAAAACATCGCAAAAGAAAAACCCTTCTGGCGATGCTAAAAAGGCAAAACGACCCTGGTTGCCGGCAACACTGGTTGCTCTCGCAACGCCGCTATCAATCGATATGGAAAGTGGTGAAACACTGAAATTCCCATTGTCGGGTAAGTTCGTTTTGGGATCCAACAAGAGCGGTACTGAACTCTGGATAGTATCTGAAAAAGGAGGGAAAAACATCCGAGCAACAGACGCGAAGGGTGAAAAACTATACGAGTCCTTTACTGGCTTTGAACACGATGAAGTGGCAAAATTGGTTCAGATCAGACCAAGATCAATGAGTCGACTGGGCAGAGCTATGTCGATAGTCTATCGTTCCGATAAATTCTCGAGACCGGGAAAAAACTCTGATTACGTTCACCCGTTCCAGCGATACCCGACTGTGTCAGTAGATAATTTATCGAAACCAACGATCGTCGCCCTCAGAGGGGGACGAATAAAAGTCCAGAAGGAGGGTATTACGGGATGAGTGAGATATTACTACTCAATGCCGCTCGAAAACGAAGGCGCACAAAGAGAACGGCAAAACCAAGGACGCTGCGAAAGCCGTCCAAAAAGAGGCCAACGAGAAAAAGACGAGCTGTAAAAAGGACAGCTCGAAAAACGGCAGCGAAAAGAATAGCTGCAACGAAGGGAGCTTCAACAATGGCGCGAAGAAAACGACGTAAGACGACAAAGCGGGCACCGAGGCGAAATCCTTCCCGAAGCAGACGAGCAACGAGGGCGGTAACCAGGCGAGCCAGCGGGGCATTCCACGGTCTGAATTTCAGATCCGCGCTACACAATATTCCGATGCAGACTTTGGGGATGTTCGCGGCGAAATGGGCGGCCAAACGGTTCGGCGACGCGGCGAGCGAAACCGATCCCTCGACCTGGAACTACGCCAGTTATCTCAAGGGCGCAGCCGGGGCAGCGGCAGCCGGGTTCCTCGCAAACATGGTCAAGCGCGGAACCGGTCAACGGGTTTTGGAAGGAGGCATGAGTCTCATGCTCTACAAGTTGGTCCAGAACGAGCTCATAACAAACAGTCCGTTCTGGAGCGGACAGCTCGGCGCTGCGGAGGATTACGAACGGGTACCGGGTACCGTCGAGGCGAATTCCGAGGGCGACTATTACGTCCTTGGAGAGGATTACCAGTGGCACCCAATGGATGGCGCCGATGACTACCGAATGGAGCCTGAACTCTACGGAGATTTGGTCGCGCCCGGTCCCCTCGGTCTAGGTGATAGCTTGGTGCAACCCGGTCCCCTCGGATTAGGAGCTTCAGACGTGGACGAAATATACAGCAAGTCGTTTCTGAGACGATAGAAAGGAGGAACTCGTGCCTGAAGACCAATTCATGAATGTAAAAGAGCAGTGGTTTATGTACGACACGATTGGGATAACCCCCTGGCTCGACGAGATAACCCATCCGATACCGGGTTGGTTTTCCAGTTTCTTGGCGTTGTCAAATACGGACGCCCTCACGTTCTTCGATACAAGAAACAAATCGATCGGTTTGGCCTACAACAACCAGGAGAGCAGAGATCAGGTACCCTATGCCTATATCGTCGAAACCCTGTCAGTGGGGTTCTTTGCCCCAGCGTGTGCGAGTCAACTATCCGATAAGACGATACCATCAGACTCAACCTGGATCGGACGAATGGATACGATGAGCTCGTTCTGGGACAACGAGCTACCGCAACACACAAGCGTCATTTTCAGGGTTAATCAGGACGAACGGCTCAAAGCCGTCTGCTCGATCGTTCCGCCCAGTTACGGTCCCGTGGGCGGCTGCATCGGACAGGGCGACTTTTCTGACCCGACACCGCCAGCAATAGGTGGCGGAAACTACGGTGTGCATGCCAACGGCATGGGGCGCGCTCATCTAAAATATCGCTGGGAATTCCCGGGAGGGATCGGCGTACCCAGGCGTGCATCGCTGGTGGTCGAGTGCCGGCTCGTCGAGTGGGCACGGACGATATTGCGCACAATTTGGGGTCCAGGTTATTTCCCGATGCGGGACTACGATCCGGGCGAGGTACCGACAAATCCAATTACTCCTAAACCGAGCCTTTTCGGAATACAGTGTTTGCTCACTGGCCGAAGAGAGGTGCAACAGAGAGGGCAATATCACGCCTAGTCACAGATCGAGGTGATAAAATAAAAGTGATACAGAGGTAAATATGGAAAAAGCATTCCTGAATGTCACAGAATCGTATCCGTTGTACGATACGATTTTGATCTGCTCGGATTTCTACGGCAAGGAGCAGAATATCGTGGGCTGGTTTACGAACTTCCGAGATTTCGCCAACAATGACAAACACACATTTTTCAAGTCTCGGACAATAGGTAGTACCCATCTCGCCTACTGCAATTTCGATTCTGCGGACAACGTGGATTTCGTCTATGTGGCAATGTCCATGGGCGTTAGGTTCTTCGGCCCGATCGTCCCGGACGGGTACAAAGGCGGGATCAGCGACGATTACGCGCTGACACTGCTGAACGAGAACAACCCCACGTGGTGGTTGTTCGATTTGCCGAAACACTGCGGTGTCGATTTCCGTGTGCAACAGGACGTGATCGTCGAGAACACGTGTCTGGCTACTCCTCCCGGATACGGACCGAGAATCGGTGGTGGGACACAGCCAATCACCGATCCAAACATCAATATCCAATATCAGGCGTACAAAATCGTTACGGGAGGAATAGGAGAGGCATCGATCGACAATCGATTTCCCTTCCCGTATCCAGTGAAGATTCCGAGGAACGCGACGATCGAAGCGAATATCTATCCTTCGCTATACGCTCGGAGGATAATGGAAGATATTTCAGGTCCGCTGGACTGGGTAGGATCGGGAGCCAGTGGGGGCGAGACTCCGGGAAGTACCGATACTTTTGGCGTTCCCGTTCGATACGGAATCCAAGTATCACTGTACGGTTACAGGGAGGTACAGCAACGAGGTCAATATCACGCCCCCGGCGCGATAATGACGAGAGGTTAAAGGGTCAGCCATGAATGAAGGCGTACAACGAATCAATCGCAACCCTCTGCTAAGCAGATTCGATGCCGATCCAGGCCCATGGCGTCCAATGTACTACCCCGTTACGATCGACGTCCCTCTGGTGGCGGGGGGTAGCGAAATTGGCAGCGTTACCATCAACAACCAGCCCTTTATCTGGATGTTTTTAGGACACCAGATTTTGGGCAATACCGGTGATCCCGAAGCTTCTGGTCTGTATCAGGACGGACAGTATCAGATCGAGATGAAAGACGAGCAGTCCAATTACCAATCCAGCATGTTCGTAGCGGGCGCCGCTATGGGTGGTACTCCGTTTGGCTATCAGATCAATCTGCCCCTGCCCATTCCCTATCCAGGGACCAAGACGCTCACGTTTCGAATCACCAACAACTACACTCGAGTACTCACCCCAACGCCCGAAGCGACTACTTTTCCACTACAGCTCGTTGTAGGTGGTGTGGCTGACTGGGGACGGCTAGCCTAACAGAAAGGGATTGCCCCGTGTCATTCTTCACTGAAGCCAACGACATTATGCGCACGGCAATAGCTGAGTCTATTTTCGATCCTAGACCTGAAGCTATTCAGCAACTATCGGGTTGCAAATCCAGTGCTTTGTCTGGATTGATGGAAAGCCTTGCTCTTCAACGTCGACAAAATCTGGAATCCTCCCCCTGGTTGGAACAGCAATCGTCATGGCAACTGCCGGCAACGAGACGATATGTACAATCGAGACACCCACCGATCATACCAGCGGTCCAAGCCGATGCGACTCAAGACTGGATGGTTGAGCTGGCGCGATATCCGGTTTCCTACGGATCGGTGGGGGTCGTCAAAAGTCTTGAGCAGTTTGTTTCCCAAGGACAAGACATCTACACGCTATCTCAACACTGGGGAAACCCGTTTGTTTCTTTGGTACCGATAACCTGGTATCTTAGGCTATCGCCGATAGGTCGATTGGGAGTTGCGTGGGTCAATTATCAAGGCGCTTCTGTGATAGTAAATTATCTCCCAGGGACACCGTATTCCGATCTGGATAGGACCGACGATATTTGGTTTCCCGCCGCGTCATGTTCGGCGGCTAACGTCCATCTCGTCGTTCCCGGGGGGTCAGTTTTACGGATATTTGCTATCGTTGAAGGATCACAACAGGGTGATCCGGTATCTATTGCGTGCAAACTGGCCGGCACTGTCCAGCTCGAAACCAACCCTGATGCTCAGACGGCACTTCGAACCCAATGGTAAAATCAGTAACACGCTGGGAACCCGCTGTGATTGCAGAGCTCAATTCACAGGGGGTTCCCCTCCCGCCTAGCCTTATCCTGGCTGTGATTAGGGTGGAGAGCAACGGCTATCCAGGTATTGTGAATCCAAAATCTGGCGCTTCTGGTTTGATGCAAGTAATGCCCGGTACCCTACATGATTTCAACCAACGTCACGGGAAAAATTATACGCTATCCGATCTGCGATCGAAAAACGATTCTGGTGCAAAAAAACAGATAGAGGTAGGAATAGCCGTGTTAGCTCACTACTGGAAACGAGCTTACAAGTATCTGACAGGTCGACTGGATAATGTTCCCGTCGACGAGCTAGCCCATATCGCAGATCTGTTTTACGCGGCTGGTCCCGGCGCGACCATGAGCCGATTGGATAAACTGCCGAGTCCAACATGGGAGATGATCAAGGAGGCCTTCCCTAAGTGGAATGCTCTTCCACACCCAACGAAAATTTTATCGTCCGAACATCCGTGGGATTTAACGTCAATAGGAACGTGGTTAGAAGGATCGCCACTCAAAGTAATAAAGGATCCTAGAACAGGTTTTGCCCTCGGAATCCTAGTTTTAATGGTCGCCTATTGGCTGATGAAGAAGAAAGGTAAATAGATGCCAAAGCAGAAACCAAAAACCAAGAAACCAGACATCGGCGCCGAAGGCCTCCAGGAGCCAGGTGTCGGCGCCGAAGGCCTCCAGGAGCCAGGTGTCGGCGCCGAAGGCCTCCAGGAGCCAGGTGTCGGCGTTGGCGAGCTCGATATGGGGTATAATCCGATGTATATCAGATTAAAATACGGAATCGAGTATTTAAAACTACAGTATTTCGGAAGAAATTTGTTCAAGAGTCTATCCAGGGCTTATGTGGCGTGGAGCTTGGATCGTACAATAGTCTTAGATCCAGTTTTCAAGAATATTGAAAAATTGGATCTACTCAAAGATATAGAGAAATTCGAATCGGTGCTGTTTCCCGAGATCGAAAGGTTCCTTGCGTCAAAAAAGGAAAAAAAGTAAGATCTAACTGTCTGGCGCTTGCGGACAAGTCGGTAATTGTGCTTAACCCCAATCGAATTACCGACTCCCCAACCGAGGTCCGGAAGAACCATCATCTATCACCCCTCCCTTTTTTCTTCCGGGCCTCCTTTTTTTTCCTTGCCCTACTGTAGATATAGTGTAACTATATCTACAGTAGAGGGTTAAGCATGAAAAACTATTGCCAACATCCGGATAACGGACAGCTATTATATCGTTGTGGTTTAGAAGATACGAGCCCCATAGGACTTTGTCAGTTTGCCGAACGAGACACTATCTGTCCGAGCCTTTGTGAACACTACGCAATGGGTTGTTGCCTCAATAAAGAGGCCCAAATCGACTCGGATATGTCGAGTCAAAGGAGAAGCTATGGAAAAAAACAAGCAACAGACGACAATTGTTAATATCCGCGAAGAGTTGGATTTGAAAATCGGAATCCTAATCGGGGTAGACAAAGACGGCTGTCTGTTTATGTCGGCAGCGTCAAGAGGAGAAGAAGAAGAATCTGTGGCCAGCGTATTGCTATCACGTATATCCGACGTGCTGTTTCACAGGGATTCTTTGATACGATCTCAGACTGCCAACAAGGTACCGATTTGATGCAGCACAAGACAGACGAGATAAACGCCCTAATCAAAACGCTGGTGGCGGGTACCAAAAGCGGATTACATGTGTCGTTGTCACCAGCAGATTGCAGGATTTTATTATCCTTGATCTCTCAGACGGGACGTCAATCCAGACCGAGTGTTCTAAACGAATTATTGGATTCTGTGTATGAAAATCTATCGTCGGTTACTAGGACAGTTATCGAGGAAATTGCAGGAGATTTAATCGATAAACCTCCCAGGAAAAGAAAATGATTCGCATAAAATTCGAAGGTGAATGCCCTTATTGTGACGAAATATTCGAACAAACCTGTTTTGCCGTTTCTGAGATACAAGGAGATTTTGTTCTGCTTTGCCGTAATTGCAAGAAACGATTTCTGGTTTCCTGGCTTCTGTTTGTGGACGCCAAGACATCTTCTATTTCGGATGTTTACCCCCCAGTCAGAATCACTGGCGAACTACAGAAAGTAGGAGAAGGAGAAATTATTTACGGAGAAGACGAAGACGAAGACGAAGGAATTGAGGCATGAAGAAGATCAAAACAAAATGGTGGCTGTTCCCATTGTCGCCCTTGGTGGTGCCAGTGGTGTTCCTTGCAACGGTTGTAGCTACACTCGTGGGTAAAAAAGCACTCACAGAAAGGAATGACAAATGAGAGACAGGAGAGACGGAAACGATAGGATCCATACACTGGGTCAACATCATCCCTTCGGAAAGACGCCAAGCGAAGAAAAAGCAACGCTATGGCAGGGCTGCGCGAATCTCTGCAAATCGATAGCCACCTGCTATCAGAACATGAGTGGCGAAGAAAACACCAAAGCGAAAGAGTACTGGAGAAAAGCGGCAAGATACGAAGAGAAGGTGCTGGAGTTTGTCGAAAGAGAGAAACTCTAATGCAATTGAACTTTAAAATTTCGACTGATTTAATTGCAAAACTGGATGAGTACGTAAACGGAATCCGGTTTCGTAGTCGTGCTCATTCGATTACGGTCATCGTTTCTGATTGGCTCGCAAGGGAGCTTGATAACGGCCAGATTCTGGATAGTGATCTTCATACCGTAGAGGTCCTAATAAGGGCCCTCGAAGCCCTAGTCGATGCCCTTGAGGCCGGCGAGCTCAAAGCCAAAGAGACTATAGTCGATGACTTGAAGAAGGAAGGGCAAGAATCTCTATGAGAGAAAACAAACGAAAAAAAATATCAAATAAGCCGACATGCCCGGCGTGCGGCGCTGTAATCACAGTGAGGTGTGAGGCATGGCATAATCGTCTAGGTAGATGTCTTCGTCATAGCCATCACACTGGCCCACACTATTTTGCAGCAAAATCAATCCAAGACGATCCTACATTCTGGGAGGCCCTACAAGACCCATGGACTGTGGTTTATTTCCCCAAACCTGAAAAATTAGGGAAAGAATAATAGTGTCGATAATGCACGATGTAGGTGAGGCAGAAGCATGAATAAACCAAAACAAAAACTAAATCCTTGTTTCTTTTGCTTTTCCGACAATTTGGAAGTCTATCGAAAAGGATTCGGAACCGGTAGACGATTTCAGGTTCTTTGCCGAGATTGTGGAGCCCGAGGGCCAGCAAAGGATACAGAATCAGAAGCCATAAACGAATGGAACGGTATGCCGGAAAAGCATGAGTTACAGTGACATCCGGATGTCGGAAAAATAGTGTCGATATAGGTTGAAAAATAGTGTCGATAATGGAATATTATCGGAAGTAGGAGACACATGAGAGTGAGAAAAAAAAGCGGAAATGATATTCGATACACTATCTGCAAATGCGCTAAATGTGAAGTTGTCCGTCAGTGTACTCCTGATTTCGATTTCTATAAGACGGATCTTTTTCCGGGGGCACTCCTCTGCGAAAATTGCTTCAAAATTATCTGTAAAACTCTCGCATTAATTTTCGACGAATCTCCGGAATGGATTGCATCGGAAATCGGTGACGATAACCCATAAACATTATCTGAAGTAGGAGGTAACATTTTGAGAATATCTAAATGCCTTGGTCCTGAATGCAAGGGAGGTCGAGAAAAAATAATCGAGATCACCAGGCCGGAAATAATACCAGTAACATACCATGTCGAATGCGAAGAATGCGGCGCCCGGGGATCATTCGGATTGAGTGAAGAGGAAGCCGTCGATCACTGGAACGATCTAATCGCCAATGCGAGCACCTATGTTTGCTCAAAATGTGGAAAGTCTATGCATGAATAACCCGTGAGTATTATCGGTAGTAAGGAGGTTTCAAAGATGACAAAAGTCTACACGATCAAAGATGCGATTGGGGAGCTTGACGCTATCCGACTATATGCAAGCACAATTGGCAAGAAAAAAGGCAAGGAGTTCGGCGCATTGATATCCGAATTGGCAAGCGTTACTGCGTGGATTGCAAGACATCTCGATCACTTGGAATCGGAAATATTGATACCCGAAATCGAAGATGAATCCGATAACCCCTGAGTATTACCGGAAGTAAGAAGGTAACAGAAATGTACATGCTTTCTGAACGACACGACGGATTGAAACAGATGAAAACGTTCGTCGATGAAATGACAACAGCTCTTGAAATGATTCGAGAGCAGATCGAAAAGAAAATGGAGGAATTCGGAAGGTGTCTTGAAGGGGAAACAAACGACCTTGAAGAACAAATTGGGTGGTATCGAGACGATATTGACGCTCTTGAAAATGGAGTGAACGAAAATGGCTTATGTCCATGTCCATTTTGCGGCGAAATTTTAGACGTCAAAATATCCTCTGAAAAGTTGAAAGACGATCGAAATTTGCACGCCCTTTATTATGTGTATTGCGAACAATGCCACACTTTCGGACCGACCGCCCAACATAGAAAAGACAACGCCTACAATTCAACAGCAGAGAAAGCGATTTCAGAAGCAAAAAAGCTTTGGAACAAAAGAAGTTTATGGAAGAAAAGCCGATAACCTTTGAAATATTATCGGCAGTAAGGAAAGTTTAAAAATGGGAAACAAACGACCAAAACATTGGGCGCCTCGTGTTGGAGATGCCGTCGATTATCACTCCATCATAGGCGGGAAAATAACCTCTAGATCTCACATAGTGACACATGTAAGCACAGATTCAGCAGGGCAACCCGTGGCATGGTTGACAGGAGGCGAGACAAAGCCACCGAGGGGTTGCGTTCACATCGACGCATTGACACCCGTACCATGAAAAGAGGTTTCAAAAATGGCAAATTTCGTCGCAAAGGTAAGAACGATTGTCTATGTAAAATTCCAGGCTGGAAGTCCCGAAGAAGGCAAAAAAATTGCACCGCAAAAAGTTTGGGATGTGTTCGATGAAATCGATGCACTTCATGATGAGATCGAACTGGAAGAAATCGAGGATGTCATCGACATCGATGCCGATGAGTAGGGAGGCGTGATGCTCATAACTTACAACAAAGCAATCGAACGACAATTGACGACCCATCCCCAGATTGGAGACGAAGTCTATTACAAAGCAAAAAGTGGCAGAAGTCCCATCTTGTTCAAGGCTCGGATCTCCAGAATAATCAATAAACGCACCTATATCGTCGAATACAACGTACCAGAAGACGTAAAAAAATATTTCTGCAATGGCACCACAAGCGCAGTCGCAAAAATTAACAGGCTGTTATTCGAAGATGGCCGGTTTGAGAAATAAAATGAATGCTGAAAAATTGAAATTAGTAGCGAGATTGGCACGTCAAGGCGAACCAGGAGAGAGAGACGTCGCTTTGAGAATCCTGGGAATAGCTGGTGTATCACTGGAGGATATACCACAAGAAGAAGAAGTCGAAGTGGAGTTCATTTATAAAACAGCACTGGAAAAACAATTAATAGTCCAGACTTATTGTAAATTAACGAATTCCAACGTGATGAATGGTTTCAGGATTAGCTCAAAGCGTGGGTCGGTATTTCTTCCCGCAGATATGGTCGATAGATTCAGACAAGACGTATCTACGATATTGTCTCTATGGCGAAAGGAGTTGAAGCGTTTTTTTGAGGCTTTTATACAAGCGAATCGGTTGTTTAGCGATCTCCCATCAGATTCAGATTTTAAAATTTCCATTGAAGAACTCCAGGAAATAATGGTGATGGCACGTTCGATAAAACGAGCAACCTTGGGGAGATTGTTGAACGAAAAAAATACCCCGGACAGCATTGACCGGGGTTAGGTTCCTCACGTGTGATGCGTGAATAAAAGGAGAGTATCATGAATCGTTATGAGAATCAACTAAAGAGATTGAAGTCCAGAATGAGGTCGTGTCGACTTTGTACCTGTCCGGACAAAGACGTCCCATCGATTCTATGCGGCCACCCCCTTCCCTGTCCCCACCACACGATTCTGATGGAATACGAAGAGCTTGACGATTTTCTTGAGGAATTAATGAATAAATGGGACCAAATGGACCAAATAGACTAAAGGACTAAAATTTGGGAAGGTCCCCTTACCATTGGCGACCTTCCCAGTCTCATCCCATCGCTGGAAGGAGAACCAAATGATAGACCATCCGATTCTTTTCGCAACAATTAATATTATTTCGGCTGCTTTGGCTGTATCTGGGGGAATATTGGGTTTATTTTCGTTTCTATATATTCGACAACATAAGGAATTTATTGAGTTTTTAGTAAATCATCTCGGCACAGCCGCTCGGCACAGCCGCAAGAAAGAAAAATGAACAAAATCGTACACGAAAATAGTAGGTTGAAAAAACTAGAAAACCTGGCGGATACGTTCGCAAAAGCATCGATATCCGAAGCGACTAAAAAAGCTTACCAGACCGACTGGCGAGATTTTTGGTCGTTTTGTCGAGATAACGACCTACAATATTTACCAGCAGACAGCGATACAATCTGCCTGTATCTGACCAGTTTGGCGGAGTCGGGGATTTCGGTTGCGACAATAGTCAGGCGCTGCACATCGATAACTGCGATTCACAACGCTTCTGGATTTGATTCTCCCGTCAAAAACGACAAAGTGGGACGTGTCCTTCGTGGAATACGCAACACCCTTGGATCTCTTCCGGAAAAATCCAAAGCGCTGTCATGGTCAGAAATAACAAGGCTTGCGTCAAAATGTGGCTCGCTCATGATCGGAAGGCGGAACGAAGCGATTCTCCTTTTTGGTTGGGCTTCTGCGTTGCGGCGCTCTGAACTCTGCTCGATCAACCTTGGCGACCTGGAGATAACCGACGAAGGTATCGTTCTCACTATTAGACGCTCTAAAACAGATCGAGAAGGGAAGGGCGCAAAGATAGGAATACCGCGCGCCCAAGACGCCTCTGTTTGTCCTGTCGCTTCAGTTGAGCGATGGATTGCGAGACGATCTAAATCAGCTTTGTCTGCGGACGAACCCTTGTTCGTGAAAATCGGCGTTAACGGCCGAAATAAATGGTGGTGGGAAACGGGTGGGAGATTGTCTGCTCGGACAATCTCGTCTATCGTCAAGCACTACGCGAGGCTTTCTGGGCTCAACCCAAAACTCTATTCAGCTCACTCTCTACGTCGAGGCCTCGCCACGGAAGCGGGATCCCGTGGCGTCCCTGAACGGATTATCTCCCGCCACACTCGACACCGTTCTATCGCCGTTTTGCGCGGATATATCGAAGAGGGAACTATTTGGGAAGAAAACCCGCTACCCGCTATTTACACACCGAGATCGGGTTCTATTACGGGCCTCGATGAGTAGCTGCATCTCCGGGTCGTTCGCGTCCACTTCAGGATAGCCATCTTCCGTTGGCACTCGCGCTGGCGCTTTCTCTTTTGGAATGGAAAATTTCGACTCAAGATCGGCGAGCACTCTTCGGATTTCTTCCTGGGTTGGCGACGTGGATTCGGTACCGATTACCTCGTGCACGAGCTGCTCGACGTGCACGAGCTGCTCGTGCTCGCCGGCGACGACCTGATCACGCCCCAAGAGACGAGGGACTATCTCACGGGACGCGACGGTCTCCCTGACCGGGATGGATAGTTCCGGCCACCGCTTCTCCCAGTAGGCCCAATCGACTCCAGATGGATTTATCAGCTCAACGCCAGCGACGGCCGCTTTCAGTTCGATTTCGGCGCGAGCCCGCGCTGCTCGCCGATCGGCGCGGTGCATGGCCATTTTCGAGAGAACTATCACTACCGAGAACAAAACCGGATTCTTTCGCCGAGAAGTCTTTTGACTCGCTCGCGCGCCCGCGCGCGGCTTTGTATGTTCGTTCTTAGTAAGATCTGGAGAGTTAAAAGCGACTTTGTCCCTTGTCCGATCCGAGGTGCGACAACTTGTCGCATCAGGGGAAAGGTGTGATTGTGTAGGTAACGGTGTGACATTTTTGGCGGCAATTTTCGTCCAGAATGCAAAGGCTTCCGGACAGAAGTGAATCACTGTCCCACGAGCTCGTTTTCCAGGACGGTATTTTACTGAACAAATATACCCCTTCTCTTCTAGTTCTTTGTTCGCTCGTTGAAGAGTCCGGATACTCTTCGCTTCACCGTGAGACGAGCGATAGACGGCATCGGCGATCGCGCCATTCGGCGCAGCAATACCGCCATAGCCCATCCGAACCAGCACGATATAGACAGCAAGAGCTCGTCTACTTCTTGGTGATAGAGAACCTGTCCCACCTATTCCAGCGCGAGCAAAATCTATCGTCCTGATTCTCCGTGCGTTAGCAAACCGTTTTTTTTCTGATTTACACATTAATCCGCCCATCTACCGCGCTGTTTCGCGCAGTGATGCAATAGAGCTATCCCTGTGAGGTCACAGGGATAGCTCGGAACAATCTTGCTCGTTCCAAAACTCAGCAACAAAAACTTGACTAGAAAAAGGAAATCACTTACTTTGAGAGGTGAAATCCTTTAAGTGGTTGCTGTGTTTTGGAAGGCATGCCACCACTTTATCTTTTTTTCGCCGATTCTGCAAAAGAAATTCAGTTAATAATTCTAAGGCTTACGGGTTAACCACCAAGAAAATCACCGAGGAGTTGCCGAAGCCTACCGAACTCTGGCCGAACATTTTCCGATAATCCTTGTCTCTTAATGAAGTCGTATTATATAATAGAAATATGAGCGCCGAAGAAATACCGTCAGCAGGTGAATATCAGGCCGCAGTGTCTGAAATGGAACAAGACGATAGAACACCCTCGGAAATAGAATACGATCGACAGCTTGATCGACTCGATTCTCTATTTTCGTCCCTATCTCCGGGGGTAACACTGCTAATCCAGAGGATTCAGCCATCTTGGTGCAAGGGAGTTCTGGAAGAAATTACAATCGGGGATGATGAGGTAAATCTTGACTACTTCATTGAGACCTGGGGAGGACACCTTTTACTAGTCAAGATACGGGGGGCATCAGGTAAAATTGCCGGGAATTATAAGATCCCGTTGTTTTCGTATCCACCTATGGTATACGGTAAGAAGTTGAAATATAACGATAAATCAGATCGTTTTCTAGACGAGCCCGAATCAATTCCAAACGCTAATCCCGCACCACAATCCCCGATTGTCGTTAAATCTGATTCCGGAATGGAGCAGATAGTCAAGATTTTACCCACTATAATTCCTCTAATAACGGAATATTCGAAAGCCAACGAGGCGCGACGTCAAGCGGACATGGCTATGATGATGCAAATCATGCACGCTCAGAATAACAGCGGTCTTTCAGATATCACTAAAATCGGCTCTGTAATGAGTCAACTGTCGGAGATGTTCAAGCGGAATAATGAAGGTGGAGGGGGAGCGAGCGATATGGACTTCATGGCTTCGGCGCTGGACACGATCAAGACGGTGTTTGCCAATAAGACTGAGAAGAAGTCTGAACCACGATTGATTGCACCAGTAAAAGCTCGTCCTGGTGCGCCACCAGTAGCGCCACCAATAGGGCCACCAGTAAAGTTGACCTCAAATGTGACGCCCCTAAAAAATTCCACTGAGAATATCGCGAAATCAATTTCGGAACTTGATCCTAGATCAATTTCAGATACTATTATACAGGCAATGTCCCGTATGGAACCCGGCAAGCGCAACGAAGCGATAGGCCATTTTCTTGCAGAGTACGAAGCGGATATGGCAGCCGACGTTGAGGGTGACTACGATGACGACGATCAATCAATAGAACGGGGTTAGATATGACGACAAATTGAAATCCAGACCCTACCGAGCTACTGTCCGTCGTATCCGTATTCCCGGTGGCCACGAACAGCAGATGGCCGAAACCCTTCGGCAGATCGGATCTTCGATTCGAAAGGCTTCTGTTTACCCGCCAATTCGAAATCACGCGGCTGCAATCGCGTCACTGGCCCCACCAAAGAATTTTCTGAAACAATTACAGTTAATTTATAACGATTTTATCCATCGTTGGCGATACGTGAAGGATCCCACGTCTCGAGAGCTGTTGACAGCGTCTCCGGAAGCCATTTGGCGGTTGACTATGGCCGGTGATGGAGTCGGTGTAGGGCTTGGGCGGGGAGCTGGTGACTGTGACTGTGCGACAATAGCGTTGGGCTCACAACTTGAGGCAGTTGGTTTCAAGACTCGATTGGGAACTACTGCCCCAAAAGGGGCTGCTCCAGGACGGCTATTTGGGCACGTTTTCATTCAAGCTTACATGCCCAAAATAGGGTGGATGACAGTTGATCCGGTACTCCATCCCTTGCAGCCATTTGGCGCGACGGCAAAGCACTCACGAATCGCGTGGTGGGATCTGGACGGCAATCTGTTGGGACGATCCGGAAACTATTTGGGGGATAACGAACAGGAGGCAAAAGGCATGGCATGGGAACGCAATATCGAAGAATGGGACGATTACGGAATGGCTGGAGTGACCGAATCAGAGGGATATGAGGATCCGGTCGATTGGTCGATGATCGGTCTATCGGACTGGGGTTGGGTCAATAGTCCGAATGGCGGGAAGGTTTCTGCCGTATCGACATACGGATACATCGACGGCGCCCAGCTCAACGGTCTGCTGGCCGAAGTCGACCAAAACGATGTGTGGGACGCCGCGGCAGGAACGTACCGCACGCCAATGCTCGAATTATCGCTCGACGACTACCAGTATATGGCACAAAACGGTCGACCGTACGACGGCATGTTGGCACTCGGCGACACTGGCGAGCCCTACGTCTACGACGGGCTTAGCGGCTGGTTCAAGAAGGTTTTCAAAAAGATCAAAAAGGGGGTCAAAAAAGTTGCCAGAAAGATCAAGAGCGGAGTCAAAAAACTGCTCAAGAAAACGAAATTCGGAAGGTGGCTGATAAAAGTCGGCGGAAAAATCAAAAAAATCGCCATGAAAATCGTGAGACCACTCGTCAAATTCGTCGGCAAATATGCCGCAAAACTGGCTCCAATAGCAGCCATGATCCCAGGATACGGTACCGCGATTGCGGGCGCGCTGATGGCAGCGGGTAAAATCGCGAATTTAATGCAAAAATACGGTGTCCTTACCACGGGTAAAAAGGGGAAAGTAAGAACACTGAAGGTCAAGAACCCAAAGAAAAATTTCAAGCCGTTCTCGAAGGCGCTTCACATCGAAGCGAACAAGATGAAGAAATTTTCAAAACGTGATCCCCACGGTTTCAACCGATTGGCGCGGAAAATGGCGCAAAAAGCTCCAGTGAAATCTCCGGCGAGGGCTGTTCAAGCAGCGACCTCTCCGTCACCATTAGCAGCAATGGCTCTCCAACGGGCGATGTCCACGTTCAAGAGTAAATATCCGAGTCAATTCAACGCATTGATACGAAAAATGCGATAGAGGGGCATATAATGCTGCACTACAAACCTAAGCTGCAAGCCCTCCGGGCATTCCCGGGATATCAGTATCGGTGTCCTATCAGGCGTAGAATGCGATCTTCTATGGCCCAATACGTCCCGGGCGGCAACGCTGCCTTGCCTAAAATTTATTTTATGGGGTTCGGCGCGTCAGATAGTGAGGGAAGGTATTTGCCGACACCAGATCAGATCGTCGCCACTCCAACCCCCGGTCTATGGTACCAAATAAAGAAAGGTGAGACTTGGTGGGGAGTGTCCAAGAAGGCCTACGGAAAAGACAACGTCAAGAAGGGTCTTCTTAACATGAACGACAGCACGTGGAATGACCACATCGATCGGAAGAAGAAAGGTTGGGAGGCGTACAAAGTAAAAGGACTGCAAGCCACTCCGGACTACGATTCGACAGCGAATCCTCGCGCGTTCGTTTTGACCGGTACCGAGTATCCGGTAGCTTGGATACCACCCTTGACCGGAGAGGAGCCCGAAGATCTTGGTTTTGCTCCAGGCCCGGGAATACCGACACCGATACCGACGACGCCCGGGAAGATACCTGGCCCTCCTGGCCCCCCCGGTCCAACTGGTCCATTAGGTCCCCCCGGGCCGACTGGCCCCCCAGGCCCCAAGGGAGCAACCGGACCGGCTGGCCCTCCCGGTCCCGCTGGCAGTGGCGCTGGCGCTGTAATACCTGGCCCTCCCGGGCCGGCTGGCCCCCCCGGTCAGTCAATCGTCGGTCCCCCTGGACCAATGGGTCCCCCTGGCCCATCGGGCCCCCCAGGACCAATAGGTCCCGCTGGAACAGTAGGGGGAGGAGGCGGAAACAAGATGTGGGTTTTGCCGCTAGCTGCCCTGTTTGCGAGCCTGAAGGGTTAATATGCTAGGTCAAGAGACGACAACCAAAATACCTTTTGTCCAAGCGGAGAGACCGCCTACTGCCTCAGAGATCGCTCTCTGGGAAAAGGCAATGAAATTGGCGCAAAGAACCAATTTGCTGTCCTACGCAGTCAAACTTCAGTGGGCTCAAATCAAGCTAACGCATTCCTTCGCCCAAGAAAAACAGGTCGCCTTTGGAGAGCCAGATCTGCCAGATTTGGCGGACCGCATGTTTGGCGCGTTAAAAGAAATCGAATCCCTGAAAGACCTCATGTGCAGAGTTAATCAATTGGAACTTGGTATTCGATTGTCTGCCGACGGCAAAGATCTTGATATTGTGCAACCAGCGGAGACAGGGGAATTGTCTTTTGGCCAGGGATGGGTACTGCCGGCAATACTCGGAGTGGTTCTCGTTGTCGGAATCATTGCGAGATGGGCTTTTCTCGAAAGAGAGGTATCGGAAATCACAGCCAAGTACAACGGAGTTATCAACCGAGCTGATAATGCGCTTTGCAAAAATCCCGATTCAGAGCTTTGCCACGATTGGGAGAATAGTAAGAAATCTGGTGGCTATTACAAGCGCGAAACGATAATCGATAGCGTAAAAAATGCGCTGGTTTCAGCGGGTAGCACAGCCAAAAAAGGATTGGGAATCGGAATGGCGCTTCTGTTGCCACTTCTTGCGCTCATGTATTTACCAAGGAGAAAGAGTTAACCATGGCAGATTTATTAGCCACACAAGCTGGAATAGATACACTGAATAGGATCGCCTGTTTTTTGGGCCGGCGACGAATGTCCAGAAATTTGAAGCGATCGTTCTACATCGCTTTTGACGCTTGGAAAACATCGGGGTATTTCGATAAATCGGTGCTGCTGAACCAGTTGAACGAGCTGACCCAAGACGAACTGGTGGATCTCAATACACTACTCGGCGAGCTCGGTTGCCTGGAAGCAACCTTGTCTGCTATGACGATATATGTTGATCCGGTAAACGGGTCAGACGTCTCCGGAGATGGAAGCTCCAGCCACCCCTACGCTTCGCTGTATTTCATCGGCAATCTCCCACGCATTATCAACCACAATGTCAGAGTCATGCTTTTGAACGATCTTGATATGGGTACTGACGCGCTGAATCTGAATTTCACTATCGGTCCAAACGGGTGTTTTTCGCTGATAGGGAGATCTGCGCCAACAACAGTCACTACCAGCGCGGGTCCCGGTCCTTTTACGGTGACCGGCGCGACATCTTACGGTACAGCGTCCATTTCCGACTATGGCCACGTCTTGACTTTCGCGGATACTTGGGGAGTCGACGAGCTGTACGGAAAGTGGATCAAATACGAGTCTGGATCTAATCAAGGACAAGCATATCAAATCCACAAGAATAACGCCAACGACATATATATCCGTGGTGGTTGTTTCGCTAATCCCGCTATTGGGAATACGGTATCGATAATAGAGCCAGCGATAACGCTGAATTGCCAACGCATTAATCTAGAGTGCACGGGTCCAGAAAACGATTATGCGGTAATCAGCGCATCTCAAGGGCTTGATAGTTCGCGATTAAATATCATGAACTTAAAAATAGATCTCAGAGGTACCTACACCGAATACAGCCATTTCGTCTTGAAAAGCTCGGTTAAGACTCAAGTGTCATTTGTGAACTTGATTTCTGACAATCTGATGGAGAACGCTATCGTTCTGAAGTCAAACGTCAACCAATATCCTTCTTCGGATATTGACATATCAATATACACTCTATCTTCAATCTCAAATATCGACTGTTTAGCGACGGCCGTATCTGCATGTGGAATTCTGTTGTATAATGTCGATTTTCTACCTCCTGATTTCACCATTAATTCGTTGGTGCTAGATGGAGCAGATACGGTCCGCTGTATCGACACTCGGGGATTGGTGAGAATAATAGGAAACGTTCAGGACTGTTTGATGAACGCGTTCGGGCTGGCTGTGGGATATAACAGTCCAGTTTGCTACTTCCATCGAAACATGGTTGATGGAGCCGCGGCGGCTCATTCAATCCATCTAATAAATTGTGGTGATTGGCAATGTGCGAGTCTCTTCTTTACGTCCCCGGGACTAGACGTGTTTTTTCTGCAACAAGTCAACTTACATGTTGTTTCGAATAGCATAAATTTCGATCCACTCGCCCTGTTCACTGGGTTCGCATTTAACTATTCATTTCTAGGGTCAAGTACCGTCGTGATAAATCACGCTCCTACCACACTCTCTGGAGCTACAGCGAACGACATCTGGTTCCCGGGTGGAGTGGGAGGAGTCGCGTTTCCAGGAGCGGACGCACAACAGACAAACGCTCTAGGCTGTGAGTTCAATTACGTCGCAACCCCATAGGATAAGATGGCACGATTCAATAAGAGTACTGAAGTCCAGACAGTCTTATTCGACAAGACG
>Ga0307426_1001001_pt1 | contig 19179 bp, 15 predicted proteins | sample SalMarWE160340MG_FD_202165 | JGI IMG/M metagenome (GOLD analysis project Ga0307426, IMG submission 202165) | Salt marsh sediment microbial communities from the Plum Island Ecosystem LTER, Massachusetts, United States - WE1603-40 | ecosystem: Environmental > Aquatic > Marine > Intertidal zone >...
AGAAAGTCCCTGAGATTGGTTAGGCTCTGCTCCGACTCTAATTCACCTCGATCAAACATGTAAGAGGTAACCCGTACCCCGCAAAAGGTGCCCTGGCAGGCGCCTTTGCCGATTCTGCTGCGCAGGGCAATGGCTTTGAGGTCCGGCTGACCATTTTGTTCACGAATAGAGTCAATAATTGCATCCACTGCGCTTTTGGGGACCATTTCACATTCACAAAGCAGTATATCTTCCGGTTCATGATGTTTCAGCCACAGTCTGGGGGCCAGTCCCGGTTGGGTCCATTTGGCAGGTTGGGTTAACCCAAGGGGCTGGGTGCGCGTCAAGCAGGGGTTGGAAACCCCCAGGCGGCGACAGACCAAATCGGATGTTTTTTCCGCCATTAAACGATAGGTGGTAAGTTTGCCCCCGGAAATCGTCGTAAAGTTTTCAAGTCCTTCTTCGCAATGATCGATCAGTGCAAAGCTTCGGCTGACACTGCGATCGTCGGATGCGGATCGCGAACCAACCAGCGGTCTTACGCCGGCATAAGCCCGAATGTATCGCACCGATTCCAAAACCGGGATCATCTTAACGGCTTCTCCCACCATGGTGTCGACCTCTTCGACCGTGGGGTAGATTTGATCCAGATTGTCTATTCTGATAGACGTTGTCCCAAGGATAGATACTGTGCCGCCGGGGACCAGAATATCTGCACTGGCGGAAGGGCGCAATCGGTTAACAACCCGCTCGGTAATCCGGTTGTGAGTGACGATAAGACTCCCCTTGGAGTAAATGATATCGATGGTTGCTCCCGCCAGGCCGGCAACAACTCCTGCCCAGGCACCCGTGGCATTGATCACCTGCTCTGCTTCGATGATTAATTCTTCTCCGGTGATGATGTTCTGCAGACGGGTGGCTCGAATTTTTTGGTTGCTTACTTCAAATCCCACCACTTTGGTAAAGCGCAGCAACGTGCTGCCCAGCGCCTGGGCCTGGGCTATATTTTCCATGGAAAGCTTGAAAGGATCAATGGATGCGTCCGCCACCATATAAGCAGCAATTAATTTATCGGAAAGTGCAGGTTCTAGTTCCCGGGCCTCTTTGACGCTTAGTTCCTGCACCGGGATATGGCATTGGGAGCACAGATGGGGAAAATCAGCCACGTACTTTTCATCATCGCCCTCAACCGCCACAAACAAGCCGCCCGTGTCTTCAATACAGTGGGGGGCCAGTTTTTTAAGGAGCTCCCCCTCTTCATGGCATTCTACTGCGCTGCCCTGATCGGTGAAAACATAGCGGCCACCGCTGTGCAAAAGTCCATGATTGGCACCGGATGCGCCGGCATTGATATCATGGTATTCAGCCAGGATGCATGGAATACCGCGCAGGGCCAGATCCCGGGCAATGCCGGTGCCCGTGGCCCCCCCGCCGATAATGAGTACCTGAGTGTTCAACGCTTTAGCCACTTGATGAAATCTTGCTTCTGAGGTTTCAGTCGGATCATCATTTTATTGAATATAAGCAAAAATCGAACCGGATTCTTGCTTTAGGTAAACGATGCCCTGAAAAAAAATTAAAAAATATTTCTGACACACTTTGATTGTTTTTTCTACAAAAATATTTTCAGGTTCCGGCATTATCTTCCTGGTGGTTATCTGAATCAAAAGAATGCGTTTTGGGCAACAAAAATAGAAAATCTTCAAACTCGAATTCGAAATTTTTCTATCTCGAATTCGAAATTTTTCTATTTTAGACGGGTTGAAAATTGCAGCTTTTAAACGCTTGAAGCGATAAGAGCTCGAATTAACGAAATATTACTGATTATGATCAGTTGGCACGCAATATGCTGATGCAAACAGCAACAATCCGATTGGTCAGACGCGCGGTGCGAGCCTGACTGACGGGTGGGAGAACCCGGATCGAATGCTCATAGAAGTAGAAGGGGTCGAAAGCACCAGCCAGGATGTCTGAACGCCATTGAAGGGCGTATGGGTGGGCGATAAGCCGAAAAAAACCGCATGAAGCAGCTCCGATCACCGCGATATTTTTTCCCTTTGCTCACCGCCGAACTCTTGCTTAGGTATTATTAATGCATTGGATTATTTTTTTGGCACTTGCGAATCTAGGGAAATGGTGTTATCGAAAAAATATTTCTTGAACCCCTCTAAATTCTCGGAGTGATGAGATGCCGCAAAAGCTGCCGCATCCAGCGAACCGGAAATAATATACCGAGACGATAAAGTCGGCCTTTCAATCCAATTGAAAAAGGGATAGCCGGCATACCAAATCAGTTAAAGCCCTTCATTTCGATACGGAGACGCATCATGGGCCTGTCACTGCAGAATATCGACAAGATCATAGGCCGAGAAACCCATCTCAAAAATATCAACCTTGTGTTTGAATCCGGATCCCGCAATGTATTATTGGGCCGCACGCTGGCCGGCAAAACATCCCTGCTGCGAATTATGGCCGGCATTGACCGACCCTCCCATGGTAAAATTCTGATCGACGGCAATGACGTCACCGGCATGTGGGTGCGCAAACGCAACGTGGCCATGGTCTACCAGCAATTCATCAATTACCCGTCTCTGACAGTTTACAACAACATTGCCTCTCCGCTTAAAGTCAGCGGAGTGCCAAAGGCTGAAATCGACCGACGGGTGCGAGAAACTGCCAAAATGCTGCACATTGATGATTTGCTCGATCGCCTGCCGGCTGAACTCAGCGGTGGGCAGCAGCAGCGAATCGCCATCGCACGGGCCCTCGTAAAAGACGCACAACTGCTTCTGCTGGATGAACCCCTGGTCAATTTGGATTATAAACTGCGCGAAGAGCTGCGAATTGAGCTTCAGGAGATTTTCGAACAACGCGAGGCGATCGTCGTATACACCACCACCGAGCCGGCCGAAGCCTTGATGATAGGCGGCAATGTCGTGGTCCTTGATGAAGGGCGTGTTCTGCAAACCGGCGCCACGCCGGATGTCTATCACAATCCCTCAAACACCAAAGTGGCGGAAGTGTTCAGCGATCCGCCCATCAACTATCTTCCCTGCATTGTTGAGGGACAGACGGCACGGCTGGGGGAAGATATCGAATTCTGCCTGACCAATCATCTGGTGTCCCTGCCTGCCGGGCAATACACGTTCGGTGTCCGCTCCAATCACCTGTCGCTCACCCGAACCAGCACCGAAGATACCGAATTCCGCACCAAAGTCCAATTGGCCGAAATCAATGGATCGGAGACCTTCATTCATGTCAGCAATGGCAACTCGCAATTGGTGGTGCAGGAAGACGGCGTGCATCCCCATCGGATGGGCACGGAAATATCGATTTATGTCCATCCGAGTTATTTTTTTGTCTTCAATGAAGCGGGCGATTTAGTTGCATCACCCGCCCGGAATATTTAGGCGCTTAGCTGTTATTTTTGTGTATTATGTAGCAAAAATCATAATGGAATATATTAATTATTTTGCAGCGATTGAATATTTTCGATTGAATATTGAATATTTAAGGTGCGCCTCCGGCGAATCAATTTGAAATATGGACGGAGCGAAGCGATATCCACAAATATTCAATTTGCAATCTTCAATTTTCAATTCCGGCTCGTCCGGGTTAGGGTAGGAGACCCGCATGGCGCGAATTAATTTAAACAAGATCGCCCACAGCTATAAAAAAAATCCAAAAAGTGAATCCGATTATGCGCTCAAAAACATTCATAACGAATGGGAAGACGGCGGCGCCTATGCCTTACTCGGCCCTTCCGGGTGCGGCAAAACCACCTTACTCAACGTTGTCTCCGGTCTCTTAACTCCCAGTCAGGGACGGGTGTTATATGACGGCAAGGATGTCACCGATCTGCCGCCCGAAAAGCGCAATATAGCCCAGGTATTTCAGTTTCCCGTGCTCTATGACACGATGTCGGTCTTCAATAACCTGGCTTTTCCGCTGCGCAATCGAGGGGTTCTGGAAAACGAAGTTAAAAAACGGGTCCTGGAAGTCGCTGAAATTCTTGATCTGACGCCTTTTCTTGGCAAAAGAGCCGCCGGCTTGGCGGCCGACGCCAAGCAAAAAATATCATTGGGCAGAGGATTGGTTAGAAGCGATGTGGCGGCCATCTTATTTGACGAACCGTTAACGGTGATCGATCCTCATTTGAAATGGAATCTGCGTCGCAAGCTCAAGGAGGTCCATGAGCAGCTGAAGTTAACCCTGATTTACGTTACCCATGATCAGGTGGAGGCGCTGACGTTTGCCGATCAGGTTCTGGTCATGTATGAAGGTGAACTAGTTCAGATTGGAACACCCCAGGAGCTCGTTGAAAATCCAACGCATAAATTTGTCGGCTTTTTTATCGGCAGCCCCGGGATGAATTTTTTAGACTGCACCCTGACGGGCAATACAGCCCAGGTGGATGGGACCGGCATCGTGCTGGATGAAGAAACAGCGGCATTGGGGCAGAAATTACAGGGGAAAATGGAAATCGGTATTCGCCCCATGTACCTGGAGGTCCACGCCGAATCCGTTCAAGGCGGCATCCCGGCAGCAGTTAAATCAGTGCAGGACCAAGGCAGTTTCAAAATACTTACCGTAGATATGGCCGGCCATACGTTGCGTGCCCGCTTGCCTGAGGTTCAAGCCGTCCCGTCAGATAAAGCCTGGCTTCGCTTTCCCAAACGGTGGACCAAGCTGTTTGTTGACGGACGGTTGGTGAATAAGTAAACCAACATTGAAGATTGAAGAATTAAGATTGAAGATTTAAGGAATGTTATCAATTCTTATGAATTCAATAGACGGAATGCAGTAATACGTTTAATCGGTAAATGCCGTAAAGGCTTAACGTAAGAATTTCAAATTTTAAACAGAGATCATTTATTATGGATAAGTGGGAAAACAACAAGGCCTGGTTTCTGGTTCTGCCGGCATTTATCATCGTCGCCTTCAGCGCTATCATCCCGCTGATGACCGTGGTCAACTATTCGATCCAGGATATCTTCGGACCGGGACAGAGCGTTTACGTGGGCACCGAATGGTTCAAGGAGATGCTGGGCAACTATCGCCTGCATGATGCCCTGTGGCGCCAATTTCTGTTTTCCGGGCTCGTCCTGCTGATCGAGTTACCCCTTGGGATTTTGATTGCGCTGGCCCTGCCCAAACGCGGCTGGGGCGTCTCCGCCTGTCTGGTGACCCTGGCCCTGCCCCTGGTCATTCCCTGGAATGTGATCGGCACCATCTGGATCATCTTTACACGGCCGGATATCGGCCTGTTCGGCGTGACGATCAACAGCCTGGGCATAGCCTTCGACCATACCGCAAGACCGCTCGATGCATGGATCACCACCATGTTAATGGAGGTATGGCATTGGACACCCCTGGTTGTCCTGCTGGCCTACGCGGGACTGAGGGCCATCCCCGAGGCTTACTTCCAGGCGGCCAAGATCGACGGCGCATCCGCATGGGCCATTTTCTTCTATATTCAACTGCCGAAAATGCGCGGCGTGCTCACCATTGCCGTGCTGCTGCGCTGGATGGACAGCTTCCTGATCTATGCCGAAGTCTTTGCCTTGACGGGCGGTGGTCCCGGCAATTCGACCACCTTTTTGTCCATCTACCTGGTCAAGCTTGCCACCATGCAATTTGACCTGGGCCCGGCGGCGGCATTTTCGCTAATCTACTTTGTTATCGTACTCCTTTTTTGTTTTGCATTCTATCAGGCACTGCTAAACGTTGGCAGGGGAGAAAAAACATGAAGATCCAAAAAAGAACCATCGCGCTCTGCATTTATTTTGGACTCCTGATACTTCCGATTTACTGGATGCTCAACATGTCTCTGAGGACCAACGCGGATATCCTTGCTAATTTCGCCCTTTACCCGGCCGATCTGACATTTGTAAACTATATCAAGATATTCACGGATCCAACCTGGTATATGGCTTACATCAACGCCATGATCTACGTCGGCATGAATACCGCCATGTCTTTGGCCTTTGCCCTGCCCGCGGCCTATGCCTTTTCACGCTATAAATTCCTGGGTGACGGGCAGATGTTTTTCTGGCTGCTGACCAATCGCATGGCCCCTCCGGCGGTCTTTCTCCTGCCCTATCTCCAACTCTATGCAACCATCAAGTTGATGGATACCCATATTGCGGTGGCCCTGGCCCATTGCCTGTTCAACGTGCCCCTGGCCATCTGGATCCTGGAAGGCTTTATGACCGGTGTGCCCAAAGAAATCGATGAGACCGCCTTTATCGATGGATACAGTTTTCCACGCTTTTTTGTCACCATTTTCATTCCCCTGATTCGAGCCGGGGTGGGCGTAACCGCATTTTTCTGTTTTATGTTCAGCTGGGTTGAACTCCTTTTTGCCCGGACCCTGACGATTACCGAGGCGAAACCCATTACCGCCACCATGACGCGTACGATCAGCGCAACGGGCCTGGATTGGGGCCTGCTGGCCGCAGCCGGTGTGCTCACCATCGTCCCGGGAGCGCTGGTGATCTGGTTCGTACGAAACTACCTGGCCAAGGGCTTTGCACTGGGAAGGGTATGAAAAATCTTAAATCTTCAATCTTCAATCTTAAATCTTCAATTACCCGGGGGTCATCATGAGTCTCGCATGGATGTATTGGACCAAACCGACGGCCATCTTTTTCATTGCCATTTTCCTGATGCTCTGCGGTATGCTTGCCTGGGAGCTGGTGTCGCCGACCATTGAACGCCGCGGTTTCCTGATGATCCCGACGACACGGGGGACGCGCTTTTTTCTGGGGTTGCTGGGCAGCGCCTATATCCATCTCGCCTGGCTTGGACTCACGGATTTGACGCTCTGGTGTGCGACGATCATATCTCTGGGTTGGGTGATCGTGGTAATGCGCTGGGGATGATAATGATTTAAAATTTTCAATTCTTAAAGGCGGATGAACGATGAATGGTTCTATCTCGTTAGGCGTTAATGGCCTTCCCGCCGGCGAAATAGACCTTACACCAAAAGATAACAAATGAAGGCCGACGTTTGGAGGTGTCCCAATGAAAGGAATTATGTCGAAGAAGAGAAACAGGATCATGCTTCTGGCGGGTGCACTCGCTGTAATGTTCGCGTTTTTTGCAGGTACTGCGAGTGCGGACATGGCAGCCGCCAAGAAGTGGGTTGACGAGGAATTTCAACCATCAACCTTGACTAAAGAACAGCAAATGAAGGAAATGGAGTGGTTCATCAATGCGGCCAAGCCCTATAAGGGATGGAATATCAAGATCGTGTCCGAGACCATCGCGACGCATGCGTATGAGGCGTCGGTTTTGGCCAAGGCGTTTGAAGAGATCACCGGCATCAAGATCTCCTTTGACACGATCCAGGAAGGGGATGTCATTGAAAAGCTGCAATCGCAGTGGGCCTCCGGCGAGAACCTCTATGATGGTTGGATTAACGATTCCGACCTCATCGGTACCCACGCCCGATACGGGTATGTGGTTCCCCTGTCCGACTTTATGGCGGGTGAAGGCAAGGACGTGACCCTGCCGACGCTGGATGTGGATGACTTCATGGGCAAGTCCTTCACCACCGGTCCGGACGGCAAGCTCTACCAGCTTCCCGATCAGCAGTTCGCCAACCTCTATTGGTTCCGCTACGACTGGTTCAATCGCGAGGACTTCAAAAAGAAATTTATGGAGATTTACGGCTATGAGCTGGGGGTACCGGTCAACTGGTCGGCCTACGAAGACATTGCCGAGTTCTTCACCGATCATATCAAGGAAATCGACGGCAAAGCTATTTTCGGTCATAACGACTACGGTAAAAAAGCCCCAGACCTGGGCTGGCGCTTTACCGATGCATGGTTGTCCATGGCCGGCGCCGGTGACAAGGGCATTCCCAATGGTAAGCCGGTGGATGAATGGGGCATCCGCATGGAAGGTTGCCGGCCGGTCGGTGCGACCGTTGCGCGCGGGGGCGCCGCCAATAGCCCGGCAGCCAAGTATGCGCTGCGCAAATACATGGAATGGCTTCGCAAATACGCTCCCCCCGGCGCCCTGGGCATGGATTTCTACACCTACCTGCCGTTTCTGGCCGGCGGCAGTGTCGCCCAGCAGATCTTCTGGTACACGGCCTTTGTGCCCGACATGGTCAAACCGGGTCCCACGGTCAACGAAGACGGCACCCCCAAATGGCGCATGGCTCCCTCCCCCCACGGTCCTTACTGGGAAGAGGGCATGAAGCTGGGTTACCAGGATTGCGGCTCCTGGACTTTTATGAAGAGCACACCGCTCGAACGCCGCAAAGCTGCCTGGCTCTTCGCACAGTTCACGGTTTGCAAGACCACTTCGCTGAAAAAGGCTCACGTGGGTCTGACACCGATCCGCGACAGCGATATCAGGGACAAGTCTTTCACCGAACGCGCACCCAAGCTCGGCGGACTGGTGGAGTTTTACCGCAGCCCGGCGCGGGTCGCCTGGACGCCCACCGGTGTCAACGTGCCCGATTACCCGAAGCTGGCCCAGCTGTGGTGGCAAAATATCGGCGAAGCGGTTTCCGGTGAGGTGACCGTGGATACGGCCATGGACAATCTTGCCAACGAGATGGACCGCGTTATGGAACGTATCGAGCGCGCAGGTGTGCAAGGCGAATGCGGACCGAAGCTCAACCCCAAAAAGGATGAATCCTATTGGCTGAACCAGCCCGGATCGCCGAAAGCCAAGGTCAATGAAAAACCGAAAGGTGAGACGGTCAATTATGACAAGCTCATTCAGGCCTGGCGTGAAGGGCGCGTGAAGTAAACGCATCGCCACGTTGCTGTTCGATGCGCTGATTAGTGAATACCCGGTCTTGTTGCAGACGGTCAGGTTGCCGCTTTAAAAGCACCTGCCCGCCGGGTATTGACGGATGTTAAACTTGAGGGGCTAAGGCGGATGCATTAGCCCCTCGACTTTTTCCGGAAACAGCCTTACAATCATATTTAATATTGCATCTTACATCGACTTTTATATTATGCGCAGCATAAAGTAATTAATCCGCCGGAATTTCGATCTAACAACTTTCTTCAGTTTTCAAAGAACAATTTTCAACTCTGAATGTACAATTTTTCAGGGCGGATTAATTACCGCGAAAGGAGACCAAACCATGGCTAAATATGTGGGCGCTTTAGATCAGGGTACGACCAGCAACCGTTTCATCATATTTAATCACAACGGTCAAATCGTCGGTTGGGAACAAAAAGAACACGAACAGATTTTCCCGCAGCCGGGATGGGTGGAGCACGATCCCCTGGAAATCTGGCAAAACACCCAGGACGTTATCCACGGCGCACTCTTCAAAACAGGGATTGCCGGCTCGGATCTGGCCGCCATCGGCATCACCAATCAGCGCGAAACCACCGTGATCTGGAACAAGAACACCGGCCAACCATATATGAACGCCATCGTTTGGCAGTGCACCCGCACCGATGCAATCTGCAAGGAATTAGAACGCGACGAGGGGCAAAATCGCTTCCGTGATAAGACCGGGCTTCCCATTGCCACATATTTTTCAGGTCCAAAAATAAAGTGGATTTTGGACAAGGTCACTGAAGCGCGCGCCGCAGCCAATAGAGGTGAGGCCCTTTTCGGGACCATGGAAACATGGCTGATCTGGTGGCTGACCGGTGGACCTGATGGCGGATCACACGTAACTGACGTCACCAACGCCAGCCGTACCATGCTCATGGATTTAACTTCGCTGGAGTGGGATGAAGAAATTCTAAACATTCTGGATATCCCACCGCAGATTCTGCCTCTTATCGTGCCTTCCAGTGATACCAGCACCTGGGGTACTACTTTAAGAAACGGACCCCTGAACGCTGCAATACCGGTTTGCGGTGCCCTGGGGGACCAGCAGGCGGCGCTGGTCGGTCAAACTTGCTTTGACCAGGGCGAAGCTAAAAATACTTACGGTACCGGCTGCTTTATGCTGCTAAATACCGGTCATACGCCTGTACCCTCCCGGCATGGCTTACTCACCACCCTGGGTTATCAAATCAATGATCAGCGTCCGGTATACTGCCTGGAAGGTTCCATTGCGATTACCGGAGCCCTGGTACAGTGGCTGCGGGATAACCTTGATTTAATTTCCAGCGCCCCGGAAATAGAGGAATTGGCCGGCACAGTCGCAGACAACGGCGGTGCCTATTTTGTCCCCGCCTTCTCGGGCCTCTTTGCCCCCTATTGGCGGTCGGATGCACGCGGCGTGATAGCGGGCCTGACCCGCTTTGTCAATAAGGGTCATCTCGCCCGGGCGGTGCTGGAAGCCAGTGCCTATCAAACCCGCGACATCGTGGAAGCCATGAACAAGGATTCCGGTGTCGAACTCACCAAACTCAAAGTGGATGGCGGTATGGTGGGCAATGAACTGCTGATGCAATTTCAAGCCGATATCCTCGATGTGCCGGTCATAAGGCCCCAAGTTTCAGAAACCACCGCTTTAGGCGCCGCCTACGCCGCTGGCATGGCGGTCGGGTTCTGGTCCGGGCTTGATGAACTGCGCCGGAACTGGGCGGTCAACAAAACCTGGCAGCCTGCCATGGAGGCCGGCATCAGAGAGAAATACTACCGGGAATGGAAAAAGGCCGTGGATCGAACCTTTGATTGGGTCGAGTGAGTGGGTTGATTGGTTGAATAGTTGATTTAGCTGATAAGATTGGACGAGTTGATTGGTCGATTATATGGAAGGGATCCTTTCCTTTTAAAATAAGACGGAGCGAAGCGACATCCAAGAATATTCAATTTTCAATCTTCAATTCAGACTTGTCCGCCGCGGTAGAATTAGTCATTTATCACTTGTCATGGTTATTCTTTTCATTGATAAAATCTTGGCAGACATCGGGGACCTTGATTTTTGAAATGCCTGGAATCAGGGTTTTGGTGCTGATAACTCCCGGCAATTGGCGCACCTTTTCATGCACGAACTGGGAGATAATTTCAGCATCCGAGCTGAGCAGATCGCGTGTCAGCACGACTTTTACCACTATATCGACATCGCCATGCACGGAATGGACTTCTCTGACTTCCTCCAGTTCAAATAGTTTATCGATGAGCTTGATTTCTTTTCTAGCTTGAACGTTCATTAGAATAAAAACGTTGATGCCCTGTTTCATTTCCGGGTATTCGGCATACTTTAAATTCGTCATTTTCTTTCGGAACGCCTCCATATTTTTGGGAACCAGTTTATCGATACCGATGCCGTAGTGCCTTTTGCGCCCCTCTTTCCACTGATGGAACGTGATGTAAGCGAATAGATCGTCAATGGTTCGATCCGGGAAGGAATCAACCAATCGGCTCCTTTTGATAATGGTAAAAAGGGGACGATAAATAGTTTTGAACCAGTCCAGGGCCGCCTTCTCAAGGGTAACCTCATCTTCTCCCGCTGCCTGCAGGTATTGTTGATGCTCTGATATCTGCTCAAGCAAATTGGCATATTGGCCGACCTCGGTCAGATTGATTTCGGCCGGCAGACGGGTGCGGTCGGCAAATTCCGCCCTTTCACGGTACAGGATGTTTTGCAGGGTATTCTTTGATGGAATAAACTCCTCGATATGCGCCAGGATCTCGTCGTGGCCGAGCTCTTTGGCCGCCGCAATCCGGTGATTGCCGTCCAGCACATAGAATTCATCCTTGATTTCAAAAAGTTTTACCGGACCCAACGTTCGACCTTCCCGCATGGCCGTCCTGATCCACTCCAGCCTATCCGAAGGCACGCTTGGCTTAAATCGGAAGCGGCTGTCAAAATCCTTATACCGACCGACACTGCCCACAATCCGGTTCAGCGGTACCGTTCGAATTCCGCGATCCCGGTGGTCAAAAGCAGCTTCCTTCTGCTGTTGATCCCGGAAGCTTTTGATCTCGGATTTCTCAGCTTGCTGCTGCTTGGTGTTGGCCCGGTCATTTGCTTTTTGGGCCGGCTTCGATTTCCAGAATGTTATAGCCATATGTGTTCACTACCTTGGTCGCATCGACAACCGTTACCCTCTCCGCGGGGTCGGAAAAATGCCTGTGAATGTGTCCGTGAATGAAATAATTGGGTTGATACTTGTCGATCAGCCAGCGAAAGCTTTTAAATCCCCGGTGACACAGATCTTCGGCATCGTGAATATATCGCGGCGGCGCATGCGTCACCACGACATCAATTCCTCCATGCCACCAGATCGCCGGCCGCAGCCGGCGGATGATGGCACGCATCTGGGCCTCGGAATACTGATAAAGGCCGTCGTTGTACCAGCGGGAACCTTCCAAACCCAAAAAACGCAGGCCCTTTATTGTTTCGAGCCGGCCGTGCAAGTCGAATCCGCCCTGCGGCAGTTTGTCCCTGTATCGGATGTCGTGGTTACCGCTCACAAAGTATAACGGTACATTAAATGCGTTGAGCAGACGGGTGAGGTATTCCGGCGGCAGATCACCGCAGGAAATGATGACATCGATGTCCGTAAAGGATTCCTTACCCGCATGCCGGTGCAGCATCGGATCCACGACATCCGATACCGAAAGTATTTTTATTTTTCCCCCGTTGGCCAAAGTTCAGGCACCGTGTAAGCCATGGAATCGTCAAATTCAAATATAATCATGATCAAATCAATTCGTGCTAAATGTTACCTAAAAATCTATGGCAGAAACCAAATAAAAGCAAATGTAATTTATGTTGCAAGCTTGCATGCCTGCCTTACCTTAAGAAATATAGCGGAAAGGATACATCAATGGATACTCAAATTCAACATGGTTATATCGTCCTGGCGGATATCTCCGGTTTTACCTCCTTTATGGAAGAGACCGAGATCGCACATAGCTCCAACATCCTGCGCAATATTATCGAACTTATTATCGGGCATTTCACACCCACCATGGATCTGGCGGAGGTTGAAGGAGATGCGGTGTTTGCGTATGCATCTTCGGATAGGGTCTCGCGCGGCGAATTGCTGCTTGAAATCATTGAGGCCACGTACGCGGCTTTTCGGGATCGTCAGCGGACCATGGAACATAATGCAACCTGTCCATGCAACGCCTGTCGTTCAATCGTCAACCTCGACCTGAAATTTATAACCCATTACGGCGATTACATTCTGCAGGATGTCGCCGGCAAAACCAAACCTGTCGGATCCACTGTCAATGCCGTTCACCGGCTTCTCAAAAACAATGTCGGCAAAACAACCGGTTGGCAAGGATACGCACTGTTCTCGGAAAAGAGTCTTGAAAAAATGGGCATCCAGCCGGCGGGGGTACACACGTCATTGGAATCTTATGAACATCTGGGCGAGATAAATACCAGCAGCATCAACCTGGATGAGCGTTACAGGCAATTGGTAGAGGGACGTCGGGTATTTCTGCCGTCCGACGCGGCAGACGCCAGTGTTGCGCATGAATTTTCTTTTTCTCCCGCAGCAGTGTGGGATTGGTTGAGTGATCCGGACAAACGAACCCGCTGGATGAAAGGTTCAGCCTGGGAGGCGGTGGAACGACCCAAAGGACGCACCGGCCCCGCTGCTCAGAACCACTGCACAAATAGTAATGTTCTCGAACAAATCCTGGACTGGCGTCCCTTTGATTACTACACCGTTAATCTCAGCAAAGGCTTTCTCAAGATATTGATCACCGGCGAGCTTGAACCCATAAACAGCGGCACGCATCTGCAATGGAATATAAAACTGGAAGGTGGATTACCGCGCTGGATCCGCCGCCGGCTGTGCCGTCATCTGATTGCACAAAAATGGCATCTAACAGAATGTTTTAACCTGATGGCCCAACTGATGGGGGAAGCAGACAATTCCGCCTGACATATATTGCCGATGAGCAGCCGGTTTCTCAGCCACCGGACGCCACCCATTTAACGTCTTCAACGTTGAGTTTGGCAAGCTTCATGTGCCGGTAGAAATCAAGAAACTTCCGCCACGTCCAGAGTTTGTCGTTGGTATGCCAGTTGCTCCCCGGATGTTGGTTCGGGAAATCATCCAGATCACCATGCCTGCGACAACCCGGACCGTCCATGTCAAAGGCCTTATTAGACTCAAGCGTTAAGATCCGCTGGGTGGGTGGGTGCACGTCGAGGATCAAAAACGTGTGGCCTCCGTTCGGCGGATTCAGGCTACGCCATCCCTGAATGACGGTCCAGGGTGCCGGCAGGCCGTTTATGTTTGGAACCTCAACACCCATTCCGCTTTCAATGACGGCGGTCACCGGTGAAAAAAGATCGCCCGGCAGCATGATCATCATCTGCTGGTGATTAGTGGACGTCCAGCTGAAGTTGTCGCCATGGACATCCAGCCAGGCCTTAACCAGCAGCGCTTCAACAAAGGTGCAGCAGTTGTTGGCTTTGGGCGGTTCGACCAGCGAGCTTGAGATCCCGGGAATCTTATAAGGATAGCGCGGCTCCTGCAGATCGTAGGTATAATCGCTGAACGCCGGCAGAAGCGCAATCAGCGCAGCTTCCGGGACAAACTTAGGGTTATTATTGCCGGATGCCATTTTATTTGCTCCCTTCCTTATTGTAAGTACCCGGGTCCTGATGCAAAACGAAAAAGGCTGCTAAGAAAATAATCTCCTTAGCAGCCTTTCTTTTGCTAAACTTCACCATCTCCCGGCGGCTCACTCGCACAGTAGACAACAAATACGGGTGGAGAATCCTCCGGTCGGAAGGTCACCGAAATAGGCTTTTCATTGCGCACCAGGTCAAGAAAGTGCCGGTACTGGCCGAATCTTTGGTAAGCCACCCCGATCTTTGAGGTTTCATTGTAGCTATTGTGGGACATAGGATCGGATGGGTCAACAAAAATCAGGTAGAGCTTGTTGTCGCCACAATAGAGGTTGATTCGCCCACTTTGTTTATCCCCGTTGGGATATAAAAATGCACTGTAGCGGCTGACTGTTTTGATAAATGCCATTTTGTCCTCCTTTCGGTTAGGAAATTAACATCGGAGCGTGATTATCGGCCGGCGGTTCCATGAAATCCCGCCGCGTCAATTCCTCGACAACAGTTTAAGCAGGTTGAATGCCGTCTGTTGACCGTTGATTCCGATCCAAGGGTTTTCATTTTTACTTTGCCTAAAAATTCAGTAATTCAAAATTAATGCCAAGAGATCAAAACAAAATTGATTCGCACGGATTTATTTGTATAATCAAATAGTTTCTATAAGTTAGGCCTTCTGACAGACAGGATCTGATAAGTCCGAAGGTTTTGAAAATCGGCTTTTAGTATCTACTTGGTTTACACTTGAGGCAATCTATATAAATTTATTAATCGTCAAATGATAGAGTTCAGAAACTTCGAGCAGATTCAAAGGGCCTGGAGCCGCTCTCACGGAAGAGTTTGGTCACTCTCAACGATAAGGCGTGTTCGTTCCATGGCCGCCGCCCGAAGCTGATCATGGGAACCGCAGGCCCCAAATGGATGCACCCGAACCTCGCTTTCCGCGTTGGCGCCGATGACGAGCTTGGAGCAGTCGCGAGCAAAGAAGATCGGTTCAGGGTTACTTCCAAGATAGGCGCCCAGTTGTTTGCCGGTCCCGACATCCCAAACCCTGGTGTAGTCATCGCCGACCGTGGCCACCAGAGTGTCGTCCGGACTGAAGGCTGCACCGACCACCCCGCCCTCGTGGCCGAACAACTCGTGAATGAGACCGCCGGTTTGCGTGTCCCAGATCCGCGCGATCGAGTCGCGGCTCACCGTCACCAACCGTGAACCATCAGAGCTGAAAGCACCGCCCAGGATGCGCCCTCCGCCGACATTGATGACCTTGAGCAGCTCGTAGGATGCCCCGTCCCATAAACGGGCGGTGCCGTCATCCGAAACCGTTGCGATAAAGGAACCGTCCGGGCTGTAGGCGGCTTGGTAGACCGATCCTTCATGGCCGGCGAGCTTCTTGATGACCTCTCCGGAGGTCACGTCCCAAACAAGCGCGAAGTCATCGCAGCAGGCAACATTGGGCCAACCGGTTTTGGTCACGACGCGTTTGCCGTCCGGGCTCGGCCAACCTTGCAGTTCACCATAGCTGTCGTCTGTCAACAGGGCATGTCGCTTGCCGGTCGTCAAATCCCAAACCCCTACCCGGGTGGTGTTGACCGGGGCGGCAATGGTCCTGCCATCTGCACTGAGTTTGGGGAGCTCAATGGGTTGGTCTTCACCCGCCAGATCAGGCAGCCGCACTCCGTAACGAAGGGCAAACAGGTCACGATAAGTCTGCCTGGCCGGTGCCGTGGTGCCTGCTTCCCACAGCCAGGCACGCCCCTTGCGGCCGATGCTCAAAACAAGCGAGCCGTCCGGGCTCACCGCGACAGCCTCGATGGCGTCCTGAAGACCGCGCAAAACCGCGAATTGTTCACCGCTGGCCGTCAGCCAGATGCGAGTCGTGCGGTCCTCGCTGCCCGTAACGATAAATTGGGCGTCCGGGCCGAACGCTGCCGCGTTGATCGCACGATCATGACCGGCCAGAACGGCATCCACATCGCTGTACTTTACCCCCCATATCCGGGCGGACTTATCGCCGATTTCAGTCGGTCCGCCGCCGCTCTCGGAATACATGCCGGCTTTGCTCCATGTCACAGCGTACCGGTTGTCCTTGCTGAAAACGGCAGCGGCGATCGGATCGAGATGGCTGGAGAGGGTCCGCGCAACCTTTCCGCTCCCAATGTGGCGGATGACAGGCACTTCTCCGTCATAGGCCACCTCGTACCGGGACGAATCGGTTTGCACGAGCGACACCGTCGATGGATCCTTGGGGACCGTCCGGCAGGTTTCGGCATCGAACATCTTCCCCGCCCCGGTTACGATGTAGGCGCCGTCACTGCTGAAGCGCCCCTGTTCACCTGCCGGCAGGGAGCAGATCGGCTGCCCGGTATTTGTCTCCCAGAGCTGCTGCCCGCAGTCCCGGCCTTCTTGCGAACACACCGTCCCAAGAATGCATGTGCCGGTCGGGCTGAAATGCGCCTCGGAAACCGGACCGTTTGATCGGAGCATGGCGCGCCGATGTGAGCGGATCAGCGCTTCCCGCAAAGCCGACGCCGCCTCGGCGGTCCAATCGATTGTCACGCCTTGGATTGCGAGCAGCAGGCTTTTGTGTGGATCGACCCCAAGTTGCGAGGTCGCCAGAGCCGCCGATTCCCGTGAGCGGGCCGCATCCCTTTGAACGGTCGCCACATAGGCCATGATGCTCGCCGCAATGGCCAGGGCGGCCAGCCCTATCCCGGCGGACCAGGCGAGGCGCCGATTCCGGCGGACGATCCGCACATCTTCCCCGATCAGCTCATCTTTTGGCCGGCCGTGGATGGTCGCGGCCAGGTCGGCGATCTGGTTCCGGAATTGGGAATTGTGCAGCGACAGATCATTTTCGTCCTTGACCGCCCGCATGTCGACAAAGAGCGGCTCCTCGGCAAATGCCCTGCTGAGCTGACGCGGCAGCGCTGTCGTCTGCTCCCAATCAAAGTCCCCGGCTTGGGGGTCCCACACAATATCGCCGTCCGTCAAAATAACGAGGAAATGATCAACTGCTTTGCCGGTCTTGGCCATCGGCGATGCGGTGAGCCAATGCTCGACTTCGCGCTGAACCCATACCGAGGCCGCGGCATCTGGTGAAGCCATGAAGACAAAGAACCTTGCCTCGTTGAGCGCGCTCTCGATGGTCGACCACAATTCAGGTGTTGCCGACAGACTCGTCTGATCGCGAAACACGTGAAGCGCGCGCAGACGAAAAAGAGGTTTGGCAAATCGATGCAGCCCTGACTGCACCTTGGGGGCCAGCCTGCCGTCCGCTGCATGACTGTATGAAATGAATGCGTCGAAGTTCATGTGGCTACATACTGGCCGCCGCTGGAATCGTTTCATAGAATTTTCGGAAAGCTTCGATCGTCTGATACTTCTGAACTTCTCTCTTGTAAGTGGGCAGGGAAGCTGCCGCGGCCTTTTGCTCGTCGGTACACTGCGCAACCGCCTCGAGCTTCGGGACCGGTCTGCTGATGCGATAGCCGCAGGCGGTGATGCCGATCACCTCGCGGGCCGTGACCGTCATTCGGTTGCCGCGCGCGTCCCATAGATTCTCCCACCGCAAGGGCGAGGCAAAATGAAACTCGGTGCGGGCGTGGATCCCGCCCAGCAGCCAAGCGTCGTTTGCCAGCAAAGACCAGAGGCTGGCATTCAGAATGCTGCCGCTGTCGTCGGCGTCTTCATCCATGACCTTCAGGTTCTCGCGCATGATCTCATCGATGCTGGGAAAGCTCTCGTCCGCGCTGACCCACGTGCCGTCGTCCGCTCTCAGCGCCAGCCGTCCGACGATCGTGATGCCAAAGTCGACGGGATTTCCTTCGAAGTCGGAAAGCCTGGTTCCCGCACTCGCGTTGCGAAAAATCCTGAAGGCGGCCTCTAGCTTGTCTTGGTTCAACGACCCGTCGGTGTAATAGTCTGTACCGCAACTTAATGCCGCTGCACTAAATTCATCGATGCGTTCGTACATTTTGGATACTCGAAAACTTTGTTGAATTCACCGCAGACGCTGAGAACGCAGAGGGACTTTATTTTTCTCTGATTTTTTGAGAGGAAAAATCAGAGAAACCAATCGGCCTGCGGCAGATTGATTAGGAATCGGAATCCAGCTGCAATGAAATCCGAAGCAAGGAAGTCAGGACTCACCAGCAATCCCGGTTCAACACGCCAACTCAAGGGTTCTCATTGGTCGCCCGTATGATCAGATCGACCATGTCCTGCCCCCCGCTGGCATTGTTTTCACCGGAGTTCTGTGAACTCTGGACGCCAACCGCCCGCGGGCCGACCTCACCGCTCCACCACCCGAAAAACGGTCCTCCGGACTGCCCCGGCCAGACATCGCCTCGGTGCGCCATGGCTTCGTGGGAATCCAGCTGCCACCATGCGCCGTCCAATGCGATCCCGTTTTCAAACGACGGGCGATTGCCGGCCGAGAGATCTCCGGGATAACCGATGTGCGACCAGAATGTGCCGCCATCCCACGAGTCGGTGTAGCCGCGGGACCCCATCCAACCGGTGATGTTTCCGATGCGGTTGTTGAGCACCACCACAACATAGTCATACATGCCCTCGATCCAATCGATGGTCGGCCCTGTGACTTTGCGCTTGAAATAGACGCGGGTTCCCCAAGCCTCTCCAAATGGTGCACTTCCATCAAAGTAGGATGGCCGGAATCGCACCCAACCGGCAGTGCCGTCGGCATTCCATTTTATGGTGTG